>WLWE01000205.1_pt1 | contig 55700 bp, 82 predicted proteins | sample 6718301 | NCBI WGS metagenome assembly WLWE01 (sample SAMN12718691, study PRJNA515312) | sponge metagenome | isolation source: marine sponge | host: Mycale hentscheli | place: New Zealand: South Island, Marlborough, Capsize Point | collected 2003-05-01
AACTTCTGCATAATACTCGTTTGAGTTTGGATCATAACCTTCTTTTTCCGTTAAATCCTTGTGTATTTCAAAAGCAGTATAAGTCATTGCTTTATCAGTACCAAACCATGAGTTATTAGAAGCCCATGCTTCAGCTCTAGGATCTGGATTATTAGGTTGTTCCATTTGAACTGGTGGTTGAGTTAATACAGGTTTTTCAGCCTGTTGTTCTTCTCTACCAGCTTTAGTTTGTTCAAGTTTTGCATTTTCAAAAGCAAGAGTTGCAATTCTTTTATTTGCTTCAACTTGACCTTTGGCATCACCAGCTTCAATCGCTGCTGCTAGTTCTTTTTGTGCAGCTTCTAAACCTGTTGAAATACTAGTCTCAAACTTTTTAACATATTCAGAATCAGTTTTTTCAAACCTTTTTTCTAAAATCTGTCTTTTTTCCTCTACAGCTTTTGCGTATTCAACAGCAGCTTGTTCTCTTCTTTCTGCTTCTCTCATTTTACGTGTAAGTTTTGCAATACGAGATTGTACACCTTTACTGTAGTCTTCTAAAGTTTCGTCCGATTTTTTTGTTTCTTCTTTTACTGGTTCTTCTGTTACTGTTTCTTGTTCCGTGTTTTCCGTTTCTACAACGGCTTCTTCTTTTTTCTCTTCGATATCTACAGTAGCATCAGGTCCTGATGTATCTATAGGTACCAATTTGTTTTCTTCTGTGTCTGGCATAGTTACTCCTTCCTATGATTAAAACTCATGCAAGATGTCCTCTGGACTATCAATTGTTGCTAACACTTCGTCGTCATTTAATAGACGCATCTCACCACCATCTATTTTGATTCGGCTGCCTGCATAACGTGCAAACATAACCCAATCTTTTACCTTGCACCACGGACCCTCGGGATATCTCTCTTTATCCTTATAACATTGTGGACCCATAGCTAAAACTAAACCAACTTGAGATGCAACTTGTTGTCGTTCTAAAGTTGTTTCAGCTAATACTAATCCGCCTTTAGTTTTTTCTTTCATTTTAAAAGGCAAAACTATCATCCGCCACCCAGTAGGCTTTGGTAATTTAGGCTCTTCTTTTTTCTCTGATTTTTTTACACCAACAAGATCATTGTTTGGTGTTAATATTGATGACTGTTCCTTTTTCATTTTGCTCCTTATCTTCTAGCAGGTTAGAGATTTCCTGTAGTGTTGCCTCGTAGGCATTTATCTGTCCTATTATATACTTATAATTTTCCATATTGTCAACACCTCCTGATGTGACTGATATCGATAAATTATCTAATCTGCTTCTTAAAAATTTAAGTAGATTGTTTATTACTGTTTCTAATTGCATCTTTTCCTTTCTTAGCAATTGATGCAACTTGGCTTTTACCCATAACTTTAGCTCTTTGTTCCATCACTGTTAGTATTTGTATCTTACGTGCAAAAGGTTTATTTACACGTTTTACTTTTGCAACAGTTGCTCTTGCATCTGCTGGTGTTGCAAACTTTATTTTAACTGTATCTCTAGGATTTTCATCCGTATACAATCGTCTTCCAGAACCTTTAGGCTTTTTTCCCGTTCCTTTTTTTGGATCCGCCATTTATAGCTCCTTTCAACATTTTAGCTTGTTTAGTGTGAGCTTTAACTGCTTTGCCCAATCCTTTAATTACTTTTTTAATTGCATTTTTTTTCTTTAACATTTCCATCTCCTTCTGGCCTGTCTTAGTCTTGAATTTGGATTAGCCGCAGCTTTAGGAAATTTTTTCATTTGTCCTGCACTTCTTGCGCAGTACGATTTTCGCCTGTTAGCGGCAGCGGACCCTTTTTTAACTTTACCGGTCACAGCTGTTTTTAATTTAGAACCGGGATTTTTTCTTCTATAGGCAGCGACACCGGCTCGTGTCATACCTGCTCCAGACTTCGTAGGTCTGAAATTTTTTTTATTTCTTGCGGGCATTTTATCTTGTCTTCTCATTATGCCGTCTTTTTCTTTTTTGCAAATGTTGCTGCTCTACTCGGTGTCGGGCCAGTATTTGATTTAGCTTGTTTTCTTGCTACGGCACCCGCACGCTGCCCTTTGGACATCGCTCTTGCTTTTGCAATAGGCACGCATTTTGGATAATTTTTTCTTTTTTCTCCACCACTTCTTCCACACTTCGGGTATGAGCCATCCGATTTTTTGTTTGCAATATCGACCCAGTTCTCCTTTACCCATGATCTTAAACCACCTTTTGAAAAATGCGTTCGCATTATGAATTCTTTCCGTAAGCTCTTCCTTTGCCTTTTGTAGCTAACTTACATTTAGAACCCATCTTAAATCCTGCTCTTCCACCTTTAGCCATCCTAGCCGCTGTTTCTCTTTTTGATGCATCGTATATATCACCAACATATTTAGCTACACTTTCTTTTGTATTTTTAAAAGGTATTTTTTTATTTCTTATTATTTTAGCGTCTGCCGCATCTAAATTTTTTACATAAGCTTCGTAAGTTTTTTCAGCTCTTGTTTTTGAATCATCTCTGCCAGCTTTTGACATTTTACTACTTTGTGCCCGACGTGTTTGATCATTTGACATTATACTTGTCCTCCTTTTAAATATCTCATTCTAGTCATGTCCATGACTCCGCCACCCATAGCTTTTTTTCTTCCGCCTGGTTTGATTTTACCTGAACATACTCCTGATGCATACATGTTAGCATATGCTGACGGATATACTTTAAATTTTCGCTTCGCTGCGGCTTTACCTTTTGGACAAAGTTTTGCCATTATGCTTTACCTCTTAATTTTTTAAAATCAGGAGCATCAATTCTTTTAGGATCACCAGCTAATTTAGCTATTTTCATTTGTTTTTCTGATAATTTTTTTTTTGGACCAAATGTTTCTTTTATTTTTTGAACGTTTGTTTTTTTAGGATTAGGGCTACCAAATCTTCTACCGATTCTGCCACCATCAGCTTTCTTTTCTAACTCTTTACCTTTTTTAAATTTTTTTGCTGGAGTACGGCCTGCATCTTTTGCTATAGTGCTTTTAAATTTTACTTTAGGATTTTCTCCAGGTACAATAGTATAAATTTCTTTACCGCTTCTAAACTTAAACGCTCTTCCAGTATCAACTAGGTTTTTTCTTTCCTGTTGAGCTTCCTTCATCATCTGTTTACCAGTTTTCATTTTATTTCTTACTTTATTGACATCATCAATTCTTTTTGATGTTACATTTTGAGTAACTTTTTTTACACTTCCTGAAATATCTTTTGTTGGTTTAACAGATTTAATGGTTGGAGAAATTTTTTTACTCCTTGGTGTTGATTTGATTACTTTATTAATAATATGTCCTACAAAATTTTTCATTTTTTTCCTCCGCCGTTTCTAAAAATTTGTGTACCCTTTATACCATAAATGCTCGCTACGACAAGTATCCAAAGATTTGTAAACCATGACGGGAGCTGCGAGAACATATCGAAGAACAATTTTACCTTGTCCATCGCTGTCGGATCGTCTGATACGACTGCCCAAGCCAGCACCAACACGGGCAAACTGAGAATTATCAAAACTGCCTCGTCTTTCCAGTCTGATTGTCTAGATTCTAGCAATTTTCCCTGGTAAGCTTCATCACCACGGGCCATCTTTTCAGCATGCATCAGTTGTGCATCAGACATTGCCATTTTCGTTCTCTGCTTGTTAGCATAAATCTTACTTCCAGCAGAAACGGCTAATTTAATTGCCGATAACCACATAATTTAGTACCAAGTAGCCGGTTTTTTCTTTTCAGCTAGCATTCTTTTCTGTCCTCTAACTTTTTCTTTATCACCTGTTGCGATATAGTTAAAAGCACCGTCAGCAGTAGTCTTAGATCTAGGATCTACTTCTATATTCTGCTCTGGAACCGCTATCTGTTTTTGTTTTTTATAGTTTATCATAGTATTATCTCCTTAACATTAATTATCGTCCATTACAACAGCTGCTTGATCAATTCCTGACTTTGCAAGGCTGACTCCAGCTCGTAATTTTGCTAAATCTTCGTTTTGATCCATCTTATCTTCTGAAAGTTCCTGTGCTTGCATTAATTTTGCTCTTGCAAGGTCTTCATCAGCTTTGTCTGCTGCTTTTTTTCTTTCATTTTCCATTGCACGAAGGTCAACTTCACGTGATTTTAGTTTTAAAAGAGGATCTGAATCAAATTGTGAAGTAATTTTATTCTCTTCCTTCATAAATTCTTCAGTCATTTCTGCAATCAACACTGCTTTTCTTGATTCAACTTGATTTGTTAGTGATTGAAGCTGTTGTTGTACTTGTGGATTAGTTGCTGCTTGTTGTTGCATCATCATCATTTGTTGCATTTGTTCTCTAAACTCTAATTGTACCTGTTCTTGTGCCATAATTGAAATATGTTCTAATATATTTTTTTGTATCGCAGCCATAACAGCAGGATTATTTCTAACCATGTTAGTTGACATAAAATTTAAGTGAGCTGTAATGTGTGCTCTATGATCTTGACCAGGAAAAGCTTGAAAAGGTTTTCCACCTAAAGCATTTATGTGTTCTAAACTTGGATCTAACGGTGCTGTTGGTGCCGGTGGTGGTAAAACTGCATCAACATCTTTTACACCTATTGCATTATACATATTTCTATAGATTTGATACATGTTGTGTAGTTGTGGATTTGATGTTGCAATTTGTAATTGTGTTTGGGCTAAAGTAATTCTTTGAGACATTGAAAATATATTAGGGTCCGCTATTGGTACAACATCTACTCTATCATCAAAATCAGATTGCTTAATATTTCTTGCACCACCTACAACATCATAAGGATATTCTGGTGGTAAATATTGTGCAACTACTTTTGATAATAATTTAAATTCTGATTTCATTGCTGCATAACATCTTTTGTGTATTGCAGACATAACACGTGATCCACGTTCAAGAAGTGCAACTGTAGTTCCAACTGCTGCTGCTTGGTTACCATCACCTACTTGCATATCAGCAATAGCCGCGAACCTTTGACCAGCTTGTACAACTATTCCTAAAAGATTTAATAATGTTTGAGATGGTTCTTTGTAAGGTAGAGGAAAGAATGCATCTCTTAAATTACCACCCGGTGCATCTACATCTTTAAATTCACCTGGTTGTATTGGTGATGCTTCATCTCTAACTCTTACACCCCTTTGTTTAAATCCTGCTGGTAGATTTGATAATGTACCCGCATCTAATAACTGACGGAGAGCCGCCGTTGCCGTACGACTCAATCCGCCAATCATGTGAATGAGTCCAAAGCCATAAAATCCTAGTCCTGGCAGAAACTTGAAGTGGACAAAATATTGGATTTTATTTTTCTTTAGATCATTGGGCGCATAGTTCCTTCTTATAGAAAGAACTGATCTACTACCTTCTTCGACTGTTACGATGTAAGGTAATTTTATTCCTGTTGGTTCACCATTTTCACCAACCTCTTCAAAACCTTCTAAATCTAAATTAACATGACATTCAAGTAACGTATAAACAGGTTCGTTCTTACCTGTTTTTTTAGTTCCTTCTAGTTCACGTTCTTTTTTAGATAACTCTCCATTAGAATCTGTTCCTGGAGGACCTAAGTCAATGTCTCTATAAAATCCATTAACTTGTTGTTTTCTTAATTCGTTTTCAGAAATTTTCACGGTATGAATAACTGCTTCCGCATCGTCTAATGAGGTAGCCGTATACGGTACAATTAATTCATCCGCTGGTACAAACTTCGATACCACTCTTCCAAGAGGTACGTCGTAGTAAACTTTTTTAAATGTAGATCCTGCAAGTGGTAAATGAAATAACATAGAATCAAATTCTGATTCATATTCTTTCATCGTGTCCATGATTAAATAATTCATGTAATCTTTAACACGTTGAGATTGTTGTTCTGTTGCAGGATTTTTAATTCCAATAATTTGTGTTCTTACAGGTCCATCACTTGGTAATAATTCTTTGTAAGCTTGAGCTTGAAACTGAGTTACAGCTTCTGCTAATACTGGGTGAGTTGCACCTGAAGCTCCTTGAAAAGGTTCAGTTCTGTTTTCGTATTTAAAACCTAATAAATCTAATCCAGTTGTGTATGCACTTTCCCATTCTTTTCTTGATGATTTATAGTCCATGTAGTTTTGAACCATTTCATTTCCAATTGGTTCTGTAACATCATCAGGTAAAATATCTGCTAGGTTATCAAAGTGTGCTTCTGTGCCAGGTATATTAATTGCACCTGGTTCATAATCAATAGTTGCTCCACCATCTTCTTCTGGGATAACTTCAACTGGTCCTTTTAATTCTTCTACGTTTTCTTCCTGAACAGCAACATCTTGTAATTCCTCTTCTGAAGGAATCTCAAGTTTGTTTCTAGTGTTCGGGAGTCCTTTATCTATATCTGCCATTTATTACTCCTAGTAGTTTCTAACACGTTTTAATAGACCTGGCAACCCTTGTGAGTTCGGTCCGGATTCTGGTGGAGGACCTTGATCTACACCAGCTAATTTAGCGATACCACCGCCTGCTAAAAACTGAGAACCAAAACCTTGTCCTGTTACATCAGTGCCTAAGTAATTCATTAATGGTCTTATCTGTGGAGACGTATCTTGTTGTATATCATCTAAAGTAAATCCTCTTTGTTTATTATATAAATATAATTCTCTTGGATCCATTTCTCTTAGTCTTTTAGCCTCTTGTTGACGTTCAGATAAAAAAGGCACATCTTTTGTAAAAGGATTAAATATATCAGCTGCAAATTTTAATGGTTGAGTATAAGATTTTAAATCAAAAACAGGACTTATAAAATCACCGAAAGGTGTTTTTGTTGGATCTAATTGTCTTTTTCTATCTTCAAAATCTTTTACTAATTGATCCTGAGTTCTTTTTTTAAACACATTATCTAGATATATAAAACCTGTATCTTGATCTGCCGCTTTGTTGCTATCAAATCCCATCTTATCTAAAGTGCCTAAGTAATTAATAACAGAGTCGTCTAAGTTTTTATTCGTGTTAACCAAACGATTTTCAAAGCCCATTGTTGCATCTGAAGTCAAACCACTTGGATCTTGTTTTTCAACATCTAATCCATATTCTAATTTTCTTTTTCTATTATCTAATTTATTTATGTCTATTGTTTGTTGTAAAAGATTTAATTGATTATCGTCATAGCCTAACTCTTTTGCTTTATTTATTAAGTTTTTTTCAAACTGTCCAAAATCTGCAAATACAAAAGCTCTGTCAAAAGATTCATCTAAAGGTAGACCAGAGGCAAAATTATTTAAACCATCTCCTAAAACAAAAGCAACCTCACCACCAATCAATGTTGATGGATTTAAAACATTACCTGTTACTCTTGCAGCTAAAGATGCAGCTTTTTGACCTGGACCGGATTTAAAAAATTTAGCAAGTCTCGGGTCTTCAGATATAGTTTTTAAAAATCCTTTTGGATCATCTCTTGCTGCAGGACAACCAGGGCCCTCAGCAAAAAACATTCGACCACCTTTTTTAGCTTTTTTTCTCATACAATATTTTTGCATAATATCTCCAAAACCACCTTCTTTAGATGCTTTAACTATTACATCAGCAACTCTTCCAAATTTTTTATCTGTTAATTTTTTTAAAAAATCTTCTTTCAATAATGTGTAATCAGTAATATTTTTAGATTTTGCTAAATCTATTTGCCTGTTTTCAATAAGTTCAGGGTTTCCACTTCCCCCTAATTTATTAATTCCATCTGTTATAATATTTTTTTGTTTTTGATTTAAAATAGTAGATTGATTTATTCCTAATTCAAGTTGATTAATATCTCTAGTATTAAAACTTAAATCTGTAAAAGGTTTTTTTGCAACCCCATCTGTTCCATGCAAAATATCAAAAGTAGAAGAAGTTGGAGACCATTTATAATTATTGACTTGATTTCTTTTAACTAAATCTTCAAAAGGTATCTTTTGATTTTTATTTAATGGGTCAGTAACTTTTATGGATCTTAGTTTATTTATTTCTAATTGATTGTTATAAACTTCAGGAAAATTTTTTTTAAGTATTTCTATATTAGTTAAATTATTAACACCTTTAATATTAGCGGCGCTATATTTTTTTCCACCATATGTAAAGTAACTATCTTTGTAAGGTATTTCTAATCCATATTGCCAAGAAATAGGTTTTCCATTTTTTGTAAAAAACTTAACATCACCGTTTCCTTTGTTTAAATTAAAATTTCTTTTAGCAAATTCAAAAACTTTATATTTTGGTGATGTGCTATAAAATTTTTCTTTTCCCATACCTGTGTATCTTGGAGTTCCTTTAGCTATTTCTAATGATTGTCTTAATTGATCTGAAAAAGAAAGATCTTTTAAAAAAGAAAAGTTTTCCTTATTAAATCTATTTTTTAAAAAATCAGCTCCTTGATCTTTTATGACGTTATAAGTTTCTAAAGTAGGTAATAATTTATATACAGTCCTAGAATCTAAATTAGTTCTTTTAGATAAAGCATCATACCAATAATTATTTAATGCTTTCTTTTCAATTAACATATTTTTTAAAGTGTTATCAAGTTTAGTTCTTACAGAATCTAAGTTGTTTAAAGCAGGATAATTTTTAGGTTCAAATTTATTAACTTTATACTTTACACCATCAACAATTTTATATTTAGGCTCTAGGTTAAAATTTTTTTCAACCATAGAAGACACTTGTTCTTTGGTATAGAACTTTTCTCCAGCATTAAGTTTTGGTATTAACTCTTCTAAATATTTATTAACTTTATTTTGTTTTGCAGTAACAGAAGGAGGTGCTTGACTACCTTTAACGGGTGTTTTTATTTCTAACTTTTTTCTTATTTTATATATATTTTCTTTAGAAAAATCAGAACCTCTTTCTGTAGTATATTTTTTATTTAAAAGCTCAGAAAACTCATTATCAGTTCCTATGTTATTTTTATTTTTTTGAAATTTTTCATATTCATTTTTAAAATTTTCGTTAGTTATTGGTTTCTTATCTTCTTTATACCCGGGCCGTGATCCATCGTCACTGGGTTGTACCAACATACCACCACCTGCCATGTCTGTTCTTGGATTATCTTTCACGAATCTATTGACAGCTTCTATCTCTTCAACGTCTTGTTTAATAGGTGGTTGAGAAATTTCTTTAGTTCCTAATTTTAATTTTCTTTTTAATATGGGATTTTTAGCAGTGAGTGCTTGATATATTTGTGTTAGTTTAAAAGGGCTAGGCATTACTCTCCTAACATTCTAGCGATACCGCCACCTGCTTTTTTAATTGATGGTGCTTGATCACTAGCTTCATCTATAATTTTTTTCATTTCTATTTCTTCAATTCCATCTGAATAATAAGGATCATTAAATACATCTCCTTCAATTCGAGCATTAGACTCTGTAACTTCTTCATACTCATCAGGAGTTTTTATTGCTTTACCATCTTTACCTCGAACAACTTCACCTTTTCTAAATTCCATAATCTCAACGTCAGTGATCATCTCATCACCTTCTTTATTAATTTTTTTAATAATTGTATCTCCAGATGTTACATCTTCTTCCAATATGTAATCTGATTTACCATCTTTAGATTTCATAGACTTAGCTATTGTTCTATCGTTTGTAGGAATAGTATCTGTACCAAACTTTTTAATTTTATTTGCAAGCTCAAAGAAATACGGAGGAGGTGTAGATGTTGATTTTTTTACAACTTCTTCTGCAACTTGTTTACCGGCTCCTTTACTAATTCCAGAAAATATACCAGACTTGGCTGCTGCGATACCTGCAGTTCCAGCTCCCATAGCTTTTAAAATAAGTCTTCTCATTTTATCAACGCTACCAACTTTGTAACCAATACGGCCACCTGTTGCATTTAACTTACGATCTTTATTTAAGATAGGTTGTATTTTTTTTTCTAAATCAATTTTAATTTGCTCATCACTAGGAAATTCAAATTTACCAAATTTTTTTTTTTGATATTCTTCAGCCATTTCTTTTAACTTTGTTAATTGTCTAGCTTTTTCGTTTTCTTTAGTATTACCAACCATGTCTTTCATAAACTGTCTTTTAGATAAAAATTCGTTTACACCGTCTCCTGATTGTTTTATTTTAAATTTTTTCATAAACTCTAAAAATGCTTTACGTCCTTTGTCTATTGAACCTATCTTAAACCCTGCACGTCCACCTGTTGCAAAATTTTCTGCTGCAAACAGTGGAGCAAATTGTTCAAAGGTCATAATACCTCCTCGACCACTAGTAGAAGAACCTTTTTTATATCTTTTATAAGCTGCTTTTAATTCATTTATTTTATGTTCAAAAGAATTATAATCATAACTACCAGATTTAAACCCTGCACGTCCACCTGTTGCCATGTCTTCTGGATCTGGTTTGTTTTTAAATCTTTGTTTTGATAAACCTTGATAGGCTTCATCGTAAAGTTCCATCTGTTGTCTTTGATCTAAATCATAAAATTCTTTACCAAATCTTTTTTCTGCTAAATCATCTGCAACAAGTTGTGCATCATATTTTCTATCTCCTGCAAATCCTGGTGAAGCATTGTCGATTGCTTCGTCTATTTCTGTCGTTTTGTTTTTTATATTTTCAACACTTTTTTTGTTTTCTTTATTTATTCTAGCTAGTATCTCTGTTTCTGTTTCAGCTTGCTGGCCTCCCATAATCTTAGATCGTGGATTTATCTCTTTACCTTCAAGGTCAAACACTTTTGCAGATTTTGAAGACGTAATTCCACTTCTAATATTTTCTGCTAAGTTTGCTTTTTCTGCGGACTCTACTTGATTGATAGCATTCTCTACTTGGTTAGCATTCTTTAATGCATTTGGATCAACGCCATTACGAGCTAGTCTTTCTGCAGTTATAGCTACGTTCAAATCAACTAAATCTTTTTTAGGTAAAGTCTGAACAACACCGGTGTTGTTCCTCATCATAGTTTGCAATACCCATTTTCTAATTGCTGTTAGCATTATTTTTTAACCTTAGGATTAAAGTCTTTATAAACTTTTCTATTAATCCTTGCATCTATCTCAATAGCGCTAGCTCCAGGTTTTTGTGCTCCTGTTTTCATATCCTTACGCACTTTAAGAGGACCTTCAACTTTATCAGCCCCTCTTCTTTTATCTTTTTTCAATACTTTATCTAAAAGCTCCGAGGCTTTCGGACCTGGAAAAGTTGGTTTTGTAACACCAGCTGCTTTCATCTTAGATTTCATAATGATGCCCATACCTTTTGTAATTATACCCATATCAATAATAACTCCTTTTTTGTTTCTCGATCTTCTCGTCAATATAATCTTCAGGGTGATCTATTAATCCTCCTTGTCTAAAACGCATGATAGCTTGTGTGGTTGAGTCCACAAGATCGTCATGATCTCCATAAGGAAACGCAGCACATTCTTCAATGACGTCATCTGCGAATTTCTGCTCAGGAGCCCATATCATACCAGATTCAAATAAAGGTGCAACTGAATTTACCCTAGAATGTTTGTCGTTTCCTTTTGACGGTGTAAAGTTCATAACAGGTATATCCATTTTTCTAAGCTCATAAGTTAAAGGAAGACCCGATGCCTTTGCTTCAATGATCACAGATTCTGGCATCCAATATTTATATTGATCTAATGCTAGACGCCGAAGTTCTGGAAATTCATAACGTCCTTTGATTGCATCAAGAAGTATTAAATTAGCACCACTATCTTCACTGGGGTAGAATATACCCCAAGTGGTAATAGCCGAGTAGTCCGCTGTCTCCTTTTTTAAAAATGCAGTATCGTAAGATTGTATAACATGATGTAGATGTGGAATATTTTCTCCAGTATAAGTTCGCCACCACTCACGTTTTAGAATAGCTCCTTCTTCACTTGTTGGATTCTGCATCCACTGCGCGTTCCATTTGCCCGTGGGCAGTGTTGCTTGAACCTTCTCTAATTCATCTAACTTCCAATACTCTGGCCAAACAGGTTGAGCCTTTTTTGATCCGTGGTCCATGATTGCTGGAAATTCGACCACGTGCCACTGATCAGCTTTAGGTTCTTTTTGATTTTGTAATAATTTTCCTGTTAGATCTTTATTTGACCATCTAGTCATAACTAAAATAATTTTACCACCAGGTTGTAAACGTTGCCTAGGTCCTGACGTGTACCATTCGTAAGCAGACTCTAATGCTGTAGGCGACATTGCATCTTGCTCTGAGTGTGGATCATCAATGATCAGTAGGTCCGCTCCTCTACCTGTTATTGCTCCACCAACACCTGCTGCAAAATATTCACCACCTTGTGCTGTCTCCCAACGTCCTGCTGCTTTACTATCTTCTTGTAATCTAGTTTTAAAAATTTTTGTATAATCTTCTGAGTCGATTAAATTTTTTGCTTTACGACCGAACCTTACTGCAAGTTCACCCGTGTGTGTTGCTTGAATGATCTTTAACTTTGGATCACGGCCCACCATCCACGCAGGTAATAGAAAAGATGCAAACTCAGACTTCGTGTGTCTTGGTGGCATGTTAACAATCAAACGATTTATTTTACCTGTTGCAAGATCATTAAATTTTTTTGCAATATGTCTATGGTGTGAGCCTTCAATAAAATCTGGCCACATACATTTTACAAAAGAAAGAAAGTCATCTTTAGCTTTGTTCTGTATCTTTTTTTCAGCATGCATTACTTGTAGCTGTTTAAATTTTCTACGAACGTCTGCAGGTAGTTTACTTATGTCTATATTATTCAATTCCATAAAAATTTTTTAAAAATTTTTTTTGCACCTTAAAGTGTTAAATATGTTTTTAACAGCTAAAACTGTGTAAATCAAGCTATACAACCTAGAGTAGTGGGACCCCTTTTGTATAAAAGGGGGGATAGGGTCAAAGCGATTAATGATGTTTGGGATTGGTTCGGGACCCCTGGCCCGTAGGGCCAGGGGTAAGAAAGGTTTAGTCTAATAGTTTATAATAAGCGTCAATATTATTCTTTTGAAACCATGTCAAACCGCTTTGCATTCTGCCATAGTTCTCATTGACTTCGTCTTGTTTTATCTGGTCGTATCTTGCTGCCTCTTCCATAGTTAGTTCTACACTAACACCACTGAAAGGATTAGTTCTAGTTATTAGTTCCATACTGACTCCACTAGTCCACCATTTGTTGCTTTGTTTAAAGCCTCAAGATATTCAGTTTCGGTCATCTTTAAAGTATTTAAACAAAAATGAGCCTTGTCAGATTGTAATCCTGGAGCCTCTGCAATGTAACGAACTGCCTTGTCCAAGATCTCTTGACGCTTTGCGCCACCTGGTAAAAATTCCGCTTTGATTGTTTTAGTCATATTATACCTTTCTATAGTTTGTTAATATGGGATTATCCTATCAAAGATAATCCCATTGGTCAACTGTTATCTTTTTTTACTGTATTTAAATTCTTGAATACCAATGTAGTATCCTTTAGCTACTAAATAATTATACAGTTTTTTACAAGTCTTAGGTGCTTTGTCATCATTTAAAAAACTACGAACAGCTTTTGCAAATGATGTAAAACCAGTTACTCTAGGATTAGTCATTAATATTCCAGTTTGTGCTTGTCGCTCTAACGCCATTAATAGTAGTTCTTGTTGCAGCGTGTAACCTGTGTCCATTATTCTATCTGCTAATTTAGGCATTGTTCCTCACTTTCCAATTTGTAGTTGCTGTTCTATATCCATTACTATCTAAGTCGTAATAAACATAATAAGGTACACCCTGTTTTGATGTGCCATATCTTGACTTGTCATCATGTTTACCTTTTCTTGTTATGTGCTTCTTATGTTTAGAAGCCCAATAAGTTATGTAGAATGTTTTAGTCATATTATACCTTTCTAATTAATAATCTATCCTACCATAAATAGGATAACTTGTCAACTCTAATCTACTTTAGAATTATTCTAAACTATGCGCACAACCTGTGGTTGCATTGTTTTTACTACTAACCACCATCCCCAGCCACCGTCCAAGTATAAAGGATAATCTGGGATATGTCAAGAAGTTTATTTGCATTTAATTAAAATAAATTTGTTGATTATTATTTGTCCTATGATATATTGGATTATCAGCTTCATTTGTAGATTTATCGCTGAACATAACTATAAATCTACGGGACAACTTCTGGTTGTGTTGTACGTCACACCGCATTATGCCGTCTTCGTGCAATGAACAGCCAGAACTGATCCCTGATCCAACAACCTTTGATATCAAGGGGACGATGCACCTTAGAGGTAAACGCAGTCTGTTGGATCTGGGATCAGTGAGACTGTTATGCCTAGGCCGCGCAAGTGTCTTGTTCCACTGATTACTCTATAGCTTCTAGAGTATAAACTTATGTTGCTAATGCGGTAGGCATTGTAACTCTTATCAAGCCCCAGACGACGGTCTGGGGTTAAAAATTTTAACCTGTAGTTGAAAAATTCAACCATAGGTTGTACCTAGGGTGCGACACTATGGCACTTGACATTTATAGGATTATCCTATATAGTGTAGATCTAGCATAAAAGCTAGAGAAAGGTAGAAAGATGGCTCGACCAAAAAGGTACAGACTCGTTATCGATTTTGACTCGCCAGAAGATTTAAAAAGCTGGTCAGAAGGTACTGAGAAAAGACCTTATATAATACAAGAGCAGGACGCGTTACATAAAATGCTTGAAAAGAAAAAAGCGCTTATTAGAACTTTTCATATAAAAGCATTTGCTGATGAAGACGCGCCAGCAGAAGAAGATCTGCATCCTATTGCCCAAGGCATTAGGTTTAGCAGGTTAGGTTAATTAAACTAGATCCAGGCCCTTACGGGCCTGGATCCTTTAAAAAAATTTAAAGAAAGAATAAAGCGTCAAGCTTCAAGCTTGACAGCTGGTGAAGGATACTGTAGGATGAATTTAGAAAGGATAAATTATGACTAAAAAATTTACCGAAAAAGAAAATGAAATTTGTGATATGCTGGCCTGGCTAGCGTGTCATGCTGATGAAGACTGTCCAGCTGAATATCGCACAAAGCATTTCAGGAATGCCCTAGATAGGGCCGTAGAGTTTCTTGATAGCAGCGGCTGGTATAACTTCAACAAAGAAGCCCGGAGCAAGAAGTGAGTAGAAGAATTGACAACCCAGTGATTTTAATAAATCACTGGCGCTGGCTCGAGGCCAATGGATATAAGCAGGAAGCGTCAAGCTGCAAGCGCCAAGCAGCAAGCTTGACAAGAAAGAATTATAATGTTATTCAATCCTATAAACTAAAGGAGAAAGTAAAATGAAAACAAGTGAAGCATGGAAAATAGTAGGCGGCCTATCTAAGCCTTCAAAAATGCCCGGCTGGTCAATAGGTATACCCGCGAAGGAATGCAAGACTGGCGCCAAGCTTCAGCAGGTTAAGGGCTCAGTTTGTTATGACTGTTATGCATTAAAAGGTTGTTATGTTTTTAAAGTTGTACAAGAAGCTCAATATAGAAGGCTGCGAGCTATATCAAGTCCACTTTGGATTGAAGCGATGACAACATTAATAAATTCAAAAAAACCGGACGTGTTTAGATGGCATGACTCAGGGGACGTTCAGGACTTAAATCACTTAAATAAAATTTATGAAGTGTGCAAGCTCACACCTACAAAAAAGCATTGGATGCCTACCCGTGAAGCATGGATTAAAAATCACCTTCAGGACAAGCCAAACAATTTAGTCATACGATTTAGTGCGCCCATGGTGAACCAGCGGGCGCCTGCTTCGTGGCCTAACAGCTCAGAGGTTGTTGACTCAGGGGCAACGTGCCCTGCACCTAAACAAAACAATGAGTGTAAAGATTGTCGAGCTTGTTGGGACGCCTCAATTAAAACAATTTCATATGGTAAACACTAAAATGTTTAGACACCCAAAATATTATAAAGAATTACGAAAGCTACGTAATAATTCGGATCAGGCCATTAGCAATAGCTATGTCATTAAAGACTCGAGCGATAAGCTGGAGCGTGCGCCCTGGTCCGGGCCTAAAGCGTCAAGCTTCAAGCAACAAGCTCCAAGCGTCAAGCCCCAAGCTCCTGAAGCATCAAGCGGCAAGCGTCAAGCCCTTCGCTGCAAGCGTCAAGCTTAAAGCCGCAAGCGTCAAGCTCCATGATGCGTGAACCACGGAAAAGTTTCACGACACGAGGACCAAGGGCCTCTACCATAATAAAACTATTCTTAGGATGCCTAACATGAAAGGCTATTTGGTGTGGTGAAAATTTAATCTTGTTACCTGAAGTGACTTTTAGTTCGATAGTGAAAAAGTGACCAGAATTATTATAAGCCAATAGATCGGGAGTACCATGTAAGCTATTATTTTCAAGTCTAATAAGTGAAATATCATTAAAATGTTTTTTAATTTTTTGATATAATTTACGCTCTGGTCCCACAGTTTTTTTAAAGTAACATTGTCATTCATTAATAGTCCTTCTGAAGTTTATCTGGCAAGATAAGCTTAGAAGGTTTCTCGGTTTTCATAACTAACCTATGTGTAGTATGACCTGGTTGACCAATGATTGGAACTGCGTTTTCGTGCACTTCCATTCTTCTGATCTCGTGCAGCTTTCCTTTTATCTCTACAAAAATAACAGCATTTTTTACTGCGTCACTACCTTTAGTAAAGTTACCAAGAAACAACTGTAAGTCTTGTACTCTCATGAATCTTTTTGTCTTAGCTTTGCTGACAAATCCTGTATCACTTTTTTATAACCTTGCAAGAGATTTTTATTCTTTTCATCTTCATAAGAAAATTTCTTCCAATAGTAAATTTGTTTTTGTGCATCTCTTAAAATTTGTTGATACATTTGTATTGTAAGTTTTAAACCATCTATCTGTTTAGTTAAATCTAAAGGACCTCTATCTTCTTTTGCAGATACTTTAAATTCATTCTCATGGGTTATATCTTCTCCATGTTCTTTTAAATGTGTGTACGTGCGTTTGTCTTTCATCTATTGACAATATAGGATAGTTACCTTAAAAAGTCAATATGGGTGTTCCAAAAAGATTAACAGAAATGCAACAAAGGTTCGCAGAATTTTTAGTATTCGGTGGACCTGATGGACCAATGACACAAACAGAAGCAGCGGTCGCTGCTGGCTATAGTCCTAAACGTGCAAGACAAGAAGGTTCTGAACTTTGTAATCCAAGACTATCACCACTTGTTGTAAAATATTTAGGTCAGTTACGAGAAGAAAGAATTAGAAAACATGAAGTGACTTATGAAGGCCATGTTGCAGAACTTGGTAGACTTAGAGAAGCCGCTTTGAAAAAAGGATCATTCTCTTCAGCAGTGAATGCGGAAGCAAACAGAGGAAAAGCAGCAGGACTATACATAGATAGAAAGATAATAAAAACAGGAAAATTAGAGGACCTATCAGAACAAGAGTTAGAAGCAAAAATGAAACAGATACTAGACGATTACGGGCAGTTAATAAATGTAACTCCACAACCTATATCTTCTGAATCTTCTTTACCCATTGACGAGGAATCATCGTCCGATCCCCAAAAGTAATACCATCATCATCTTTATCGTAAGACGCAAATAGTTTTATAGATTTTTTATCTTTAGAATATAACCAACCTTCGTTAACTGGTTTAGCCAAAGACATCTTGTCGAACTCTTTATCAGTAGCCCAGCCCGAGTCGCTTACACAATCAATCCACTCCACTCGAACTCTCGGATAAGGTATATCGGGAGCACTTTCAGCTGCAATTCTTTTTCTTCTTTTCCTAGGCATGCATCCTTTTTAGACTTTCGACACCTATATGACAATTTATTTTTTTTAGTGCGCTGAAAGAAAAAAAATGAAATAGGTGTCGAACTTTGTGTTTTTGACCTATAACTGTTGGTATACTTGAATAGTAGCTTCGACACCTAGGTGTCGAAATGGTGTCGAACAGGTGTCGAAAGTGTCGAACTTTTGTGGCTAAATTATGGCATTTGCCACATTTCAGCCATAATCTGTATACTTCTGTCGCACTTTTTACTAAAAATGTCGACACCTTCGACACCCCTTCGACACCCTTGCGACACCTGTTCGACACTTGATTATCCTATAAAATTTCTTTGTCTTTTTCTTTTTTACTATAATATTTTCTCATTATAGATAGCTTGTCTTCTGCCTCAGCAATAATTTGTAATAGTTTGTCAACCTCTCCTGTAATATCTATATGCTCTGGTATTATTATGTTATTCTCATTAAAAGATTTTATTTTGTATAATGAGTCTTCAATCGTAGCTTCATATCTCTTTAGAAGCGTTCTAAACAACATATCATTCATCATTCCATCTCCTCATAGTTATTTTACCGTGTTCATCCTCGTACATAATCCATGATTTTTTACCATCAAAGTAATAACCATGTATTTTTCTTTTTACTTTCATTTAAAGTCCTCCGCTTTCATTGGTGTTGTTTTTTCTTTTTCATCAAATTTTAGGTCATGATACATGTCCAATCTTTTCAAAAACCTATGTTTCCAGGTCCTTAATTCGTGGTCCGTGATCCTAAATTCTTGGTAATATAGGTCAGGCGTGCATACCATGATAACTCCTTGCCGGATCTGAGATTGGTAGACGTAATCGTGGGCCATGGCATACGCTGCAATCTGAAGGTAATAGTCTTCAATCCATTCTTTCTTCTTCGGACGGTTGGCTTGTTTAAAGTCAACAATAGTTTCCATATCATTATGTAAGCAAACAAGGTCTGTTGAGCCCGCATACAAACCCGGATAATGTAACGTAACTTCCGAACCATAGTATTCTGAAACAGGTGCAAGACCCACCTCCACAATTTTATCGGCCATGGTTTTCGCCTTCTGTCCGATCTCTGTAAGATCATCGTAGCCAACTCCTGTAACATAATGTTCGAGGAATTTATGCATGGCTGTGCCCCGCCTACTACTAAGATTTTTAATTCGTTCTGCCTCTTGTTCTCCAACTTTAGCCTTCCATTCTTTTAGAAATTGTTGATTTTTGGTGGCTCCTAATATCGTAGTCACACTTGGAAGTCTATAATTATTTACTTCATAAACTCTAGTTCCAGATTCTTCATCTGTAATCTGTTTTCCTTCTATATAATTGTATTTATTACTCTTTTTTATATTTTTTTCTTTACCAATATTATGATATTCAGCTATATCTTCATCACTCATCATGTGTACGCTCCGATCTATTACGCTTTGACTGCTCGTAACTTTCTTTTAATTCGTCTTCTTCTTTTTTACCAAAGATCTCAAACCAACGTTTTTTATACGTTTCATTACTAGGTCTAGACTTACCGTCATATTTAAATTTTTTCTTCATTTATTTTTTTTTAAGTATTCTGATTTAAAATCAATTATATTATTTAGTGGAGCAGAGTCGTGGACATTACCACTAACCGAGATCCGTGTTACGTTAGACTTGAACGGTGCTACCCAATGTTTTAACCACGCAGGAAAGATAAACATATCATTCTCTTCAGGAAAGATAGAATAAATAGTAACACAGTCTCTAGGTCCATTACCGTAGATAAACTGTATACCTCCAGGACCACAACTCTTACCAGTATATTCTTTGTTTTCTTTTTTTAATTTTTCAGGAATAGATAGATAAGTTACAAAAGATAATTTACCATCATGATCGTGTGGTGGGTTAAACTCATTACGTTTTTGATGATTAATCCACAGAGAAGCCAACACATATTCTGGTTGTTTATCAAAAGGTTTCATAACATATCTTTCATAAGCTTGATTGTATACACCTAAACATTGAGATAACTGAGGAAGTATTATCTTCTTTGACTCTTCCCCATAACCTGTTTCGTGGTCCATGATCCCTGCTAATTTGTCTCTAAAATCCATTTTATTTTTTTTACTTTCAGATATAAGTAATTCTTTAAAAGTATTACTTATCTTCATACGGATAACGCAGGGTCCCCAGTTAAACATTTGTATGTTTACTTTCTGATTCATAATTTTCTTTTTAACTCTTCAAGATAGGCACTATTCTCTTGATTCCTGATCAAATCTTCCATGTCCTTACTTTGTTTAGTTCTTAATATCTTAGCATGTCTACGCCATGCCCAGGAATTAATTTGTCCTGACCATTTCATTATAAAATGTAATCCTTCGTATATATATTTATCAAACATTATTCTAAACTCATTGCCTTTTTATATTCATCTAATGATATTACTTTACCGTTCATTATATGCCCTGCGTAATGTTCCATGACTTGATTGATCTTTGGTAACTTTGTATGCGCCCAAGGCCAAATCAAACAACAAACGTAGTATGCGTCTCTAAATGTAGCACGCCACCTGTATTGCATAAGATATTTAGTACCATCTACGCGTTTACCTTTTCTAGGTTTTTTATTTAATGTACCAACACCTAAAACTTCATGGACCCACAACAACACAGACTCATCAGTCATGGTTATCTCCATCGATAGTCTTAAACTATTCGATATACGATAACCTTTACCTTTGTGTTTCTTTTTCTTTTCAGGTGCTCGTTTAAAATGAATACTACCTTCACCATCAAACAATCCTGCTATGTATGCTTTGTCTGTATCAGGAATCATATTTCCTCACATATATTAAGATAGCTATTACAATAACTGAAACTACAATACCTATAAAAAACAAACCTGTCATTCTTTATCTCCAGTTATAACCCATTTTAAGACTGAAGTTGTTGGATCAAAACTATCAAATCTTAAATCTTTAGTGCAGGCTGTCAGAAGCACCATCATCAATCCAACCCATATCATTGACCTCATAAAATTCTCCTTCCGAGTCACAGTCCCAGCATTGATGTACTGTCTCACCAGACTCTGTTCCAACTTTTAAATAACCGTTGCCCTTACACGTTGGGCAAATAGTTACTGTCACTTTAGCTTTTTTTAATTTTTCCATTTAACTTCTTCGCTTTCTCGTTTGCAATTGATTCAATGGTCTTGCTTATTGATAATGTTGCATCGGGCAATAATACCTTAGACAAACTTATCAATGTCTTGTATGTTTCATGTGTTAAAGAAACATTTCTATATTTAGTTATATCAGTCATTATGACTTCCTTTCATTTAATTATGAGCAATATATAGGATGTTACAAAGGATTTGTCAATGGTAAAAATGGTTTTATTAATGGTTTTATGTAGTGAACTTGCAACTAATGAATGTAAGGTTATACCTACACCCAAAATATTGTTTGATGATTATAATACTTGTGTGGTTTATGGTTATCAATATTCATATCAACTAATGGCTAGTTTTGATCCTGAATGGACTAATAGCATGAAAGCATACACAAAGTTTTCGTGCAAACCAGACAAGGTTATTTGACTTTTATAATTAATTAATATATTCTGTTAGAATTCTCACCATAATAACCTATCCTATTTTCTCTCTCTTTGGGGTAGGTTTATCTACACATACAACCAATTAGACTACCACTATTATCCTTCATAATGTGCAAGTTTAAAGTATCAACATAGCCTGTTAATTTTATTCGTAGTATGTCACACAATTCAAAACAATCTGCTTTAGTTACTAACTCTATACCTTCTAATAGTTTATTTGTTACAGGTATTAGTTGGTATATTCCATCGTTTAGTATTATTAGATCCACTTGCAAACTCCTTAATTAATTTAGTTATTTGCCGCTTTGTTTATTTTTTCTAATTGTTTCTCCATTAGTAGTCCCTAATGTTATTATTTTTTTAATACTTGGTGCTTTTAATGTTGCATTAACACCATATCTTTTCCATGATTTTTTCATTAAATTTAATTCTAATAAAAATGTTGACCACTGACTTTGTGATGCGCCTTCTACGTGTATTGTAACTGTTTTCATATTACCTTTCTGTTATCATCTCACGTTAGGGTAACCTAGCTTTCGATACACCCTAACGTGCCTGAGTTAGTCTCTTGACCTTAGCTAGCCAGTATTCTATTGCAACCGATTGGGTACGGCGTATGGTAGAACTATTCCCGAGACACACGTTAAGAGCCACTTAACTTCACCTGTCCTTAGGTATCATATCTTATATAGGATATTTTAATAGCCTTGTCAACCCCTACCTTTATTTTTCTTTTGTCTTTTTTTGTGCTTGTTAAGAGATTTTGTATGACGTCCCGGCCGTTTTCTAGGTTTATCACGAGGTGCTGTAGAGACTCCAAATGTACCTTTTTTTTTAGACATAATTAAAATTTATTCTAGCCAATCCTTAACATAAGGTCTGTGGTCCTTGATTCCTGATATAACAGGAAGATAACTTATTTTACCATTTATATGTTGTTCAAGATCCGCACCACAATTCATACATCTATAAAAATCTTTTGTTAAACCAACTAACATTGTTAATTCATCACACGTTGGACATTTACCATTAACTACTTCTGCTTGAATTCTGAAATTTTTTTCTGTCATATGCTTTCTTATTCTTTACCACTTTTTGTTTAAAATGTCTAAGTTGTTTTGCAAAAGGATTTCTTTTTTTATTTTCTTTTTGCATTATTCTAATATAAGTTTTTTAATTGATAAACTTCCATCAATATTAGACTCTAACTCTGCCATAGATTTTATGCATTGATATTTAATTTTACCCTTATGTTTTAACTGACGTTTAGCAATACGAGATCCTTTGAGACATTCAGACATCGAAGTTTGAATACGTGCCTCCTTAATCTCTCCGTTGATAATCATAAGTAGGGCCACTACTAATTCTGTCATACTGTTTTACCTTTGTTAATACCTTGCTTTAATACATATTTTTGTGTACCATTCTTGCCAGTTTCTACTTCTTTTTTTAAATTTTTTACATAACTCATTTGTTTTGCTTTTCTTTCCATCGATTCGATATAATCTATAATTTGTCTATTAATGCGTCCCGTTGCCATTTGCTCTTACCTTATCCTTCAGGGCCTCAAGATCTTCTAAAACCTTTTCCTGATTTTTTTGTAAAAATTGTATATTAACTTTGTTGTGCATCATGTCCTCGATCCGTGTTTCAATTTGCTCGACCGACTTGTAAAGATCTTCTAATAAAAAATGTTGTTCCTGGTCCGTGGGTATCTGTTCTGACTTCTTTAACAAATCATTTTCAAACAACTCACGTGATGTCTCTAGCGATACTAATCTTGAAGTCAGCTCGGTATATGCGAACACGCCAGCTGCGACGAGCACTATCAAGGAGGCTACCGTCTTCATCGGCATTTGCACAGCTGCTTCTTCAGATATATTTAAAGGTTTTTTACTCATCTATTTTAGGTTTAGGTAAAGGTACTATCACACTTCCTTCCTCAGTTAAATACTTAGGTATAACAAGCTTCTTTTTACTGGATTTTATGAACTTATCTCCCATTAAATTAACGTCAGGATTCTCTTTTTTATAGTCATCTTTCATGTCATCCCACAAACTTTGTGAATCAGATGGTCTAGTGTTATCTCTTGCAGGAGTTACACCCCTGCATTTAGATACTAATAATCTAAAGTTTTCATTGTATGCAAGACTAGGATTGCTGTTAACCCGACCACACATCTTCATTAACTCTAATTGTTGTTTAATTGCTACGTTTTCTTTTGAAGTCTTACAATCTGTACCTAAATATTTCCTGTATGTAAAACTTAATCTATAATTATCAGATTCATAATCTGAATCGCCATAAGTATAATCTGTTTCTCCATCATATGCTTCGACTCTTGTTTCAAACTCTCCACATCTTACACCGTATTCGTTAAGATATTCGTTTCTAGGATACGCAGGTTCTATAAATAATGCTAGTATTGTAAGAGCCAATATAAGTAAACCTGTAAAATAATAATTCATCCTGAGAACCTCCATGCATTACCTGTTTAAATCCTTAATATCATAGTCGTGTTCTCTAACTTGATCTGCTAGTTGTCTGTATAAATTTTCTGCCATTTGCCAAGTAGACTCTGCAGAAGTTAGTCTTGTGTTTTGATCTGTAATTTTATCTTCAGCAACTTTTAAATCTCTTTGAAGATCTATAATTTCTTGCTGGTTTGAATTAATAGTATCTGTAAGATTTACAATATATCTAACGCCTGTAAAAGTTCCGACCAAAACCGAAGCTACGACCGGAACCATTACTATATTTTTTTTTAATAAGTCAGCTAAATTCATTATTTAATTAATAAAGCTACTACTGCTACTGCAATAATAATCACACAAACTTTGTGATTCATCCAGTAAAACATAGCTTTGTCTTTTATTTTGTTAATCATTTTTTTTCTCCTCAATTTCATAGAAAAACTTGTCGGTATCTTCTGTCCTCCAAGCTCTGCTATCTTCTACATTCCATTCAGATGTCTGCACTTTCCAATCAGGAATATCATCTTTTACTGTAAAAGAAGGTATGTCCCATATACATCGATTGTTTGGTTGTGCTGCAAAATTGCCGTCGTCTAATGCAATTATGTGAGCGCACTTGTGTTCGTGCGGTATCTCTGAATGATCAGTGTCAAGTATATTACTTTCAGGATGTGCAAAGTCAACAGTAAATAAATATTTACCTGGGTGCCATTTTTTATCTTTACCTATGTATTTACCAGCTTGTCCGTCTAGTATGTCCCAACGATTAACAGCAGGATAATAACTAAAACAATTCCAAAGCTGTAGTTCATCAAGTCTTCGGGTTGGTACATCTTTGATTTTAAAACCGCGTTGGATAAATGCGCTAATAGGAAGGCGATAAAAGATTGCACCGTTTTCCATAATAGCATGAAATAATACAGCACGACCTGTAAGAGCGCTAAGACCAAAGATAACACAGTCACAAACTTCGCCATGATGTTTTTTAAGATCATATAAATATTCTTTTCTTATTTGTGCATAAGTTACTGGTATGTTTGCATTTAAGTAAGCCATAATTTATCCTCATTTAATATTACCCCAGTTTGGTCCAGATTCATAGTCTACCTTGTTCTTTACTTTCAGGGGTATAGCATTTTCCATTAATTGTTGAACCGTGGTCCGTGTTGCTTGATCCTTGATTGATACACAAAGTTCATCATGTATTTGTATGTGAGGCACTATACCTTTTTCATATAACAAGACCATGGCCTTTTTTGTCATATCAGCAGCAGACCCTTGCACCAATCTATTTAAAGCTTTGTAAGTAAACGCAGGAGTAAAGTAATTTTTAAACCAGTCCTGTCTCTCTTCTTCTGTGTGTTCTTCTATTTTTTTTTCTGATTTAGTATTAAAATCTATTTTAAATTTATTCCAGGCTTCTTCTTTTGATAAAAGCTTAGGAGCTATCCAGTCTCCTTCGTAAGTAATTTTACCAGTTTTTTCATTAATTTTTTCTTTTGCTTCTGGATCCCATTCTTCAAATTTACGTATCTTATTATTCCATCTTTTATTAACACTTTCATATTTATCAAATCTACAAAACCTATCCTCTAAAGTAAAAACTAATCTGTTTTTTTGAGCAAAACCCATTAAAGCATCTGACAATTGTTTAACAAAAGGAACTCTTCTATGATAAGTATCAAATAATTGTTTAGCTTGATCTTTATCTAAATTTAATTCTGCTTGTAGCTTGCCTTTACCCATACCATAAAACAAACCTAGATTAATTGTTTTAGCTTGTTTTCTAGATATCTTAGCCATGTCTGCTACTATCTGATGAAAGTCTGCATTATCGTTATCAAACTTCTTTTTTAAATCGTCTGTTTCTCTCATTTTGTGTTTAAGAGCATAATGCACCACAATCCTCGGTTCTTGTTGAGAATAGTCAAAACTACCCCATGTATGGCCTTCCTCGGGTATAAATAGCTCCCTCATCTTCTTACCTATATAACCTTTGGAAGGTATCTGTTGTAGGTTTGGATTACTCATTGAGAACCTACCAGTCACAGTTCCTCCTCCATCACCTCTGATTTGATTTATATCTGCATGAATTCTACCTTTGTAGACATATCCTTTTAAACCTTCGATGAAAGTATTTACAGCTTTATCAGCTTCTCTTGCTTTTGATACCATTCTTAAAAATCTATCTTCATGAGTTTTTAAAAAGTCTTTTGGAAGTTTAGGCATTCCTGACTTAGGTGTTTTTTCAAATTTTGTTATCTTTCGATTATTTAATAATTCTTTAATAGAAGTTGCTGCCCATAATTGAAGATCTAACTTTGTATGTTTCTTTATTATTTTTAAAAGATTATCTCTTCTAAGTGTTAGTCTTTTACCAAGTAGGTCAAGTTTTTGGACATCTATTCTAACTCCTTTAAATTTCATTTCAACTAAACAAGGAAACAATCTTGTCTCTAATTCAAAAATATTTCTACAACTATATGTTTTATTATTTTCAGGTTTAATATATAATACTTCATCTAATTTTTTATCAAAAAGATTCCATAGTTTTAAAGTTAAATTAACATCTTGTTTAGCATATTCTTTTACTACTTTAGATGGTAGCTTATGCATGTTAGACATTGGGTCTTTTTGCATACCTCCAGACCATTCAAAAGTTTTTTCTTGTAAATCATATTTGTATTTATTGTCGTCAAGATAATCTTTAGACAAAGCATCCAAAGAATATTTAAATCTGTTTTCATCAATTACAGATGCAGCTACCATAGTATCAACAATACGACCTTTAAGTTTTTTACCTGTTGTTGCTTGAAGCCAACAAACATCATACATTGCATTGTGAAATACTTTTGTAATTTTATCATTTTGTAAAAGTTTTTCATTTAACTCTTTCCAAAAATTTTCTAATTGTTCGCCTTCTAAAATATTGTCAGAGTGATGTATTGGAAAATATACTGTGTCTTTTCCTGTTGCAACTGCAACACCTGTTATGAAACCATCTTTTCTTATGGCTCCTAAACCTTTTGTTTTTAAATTAGGATCGTACGTTTCTATATCAATAGCTACAACATTTACATCTTGTAAATCTAAATCTTTTGGCGTGTTACACATTATAATCCCTTTCTATAATCATTTCTATAAAGTGTATTGCTTTCAATAAATCTTGCTTCTTTCCTTTGTCTCGATGACGTATTATATATTTTATAGCACAACCTTCAGGATATAGCAATTCATTCTCTACTACAAACTTACTGGGTTGAATTTTATATTTTTGGTAGTGACTTCCGCCGTGCTGCTTGTCCCAAACGTTTTTCTTTTTCATAGTTCTAAAATATCCCTTCTGTGATTTTGTATTCCTGCTAAAGAAGCTCTACTAGGAGAAGAACTTCCTATGCTCCAACAATCTACTTTACCTCTACTGTAAGCAACATAAGCTAATCTTACTGGTTCAAAACTACGAGGCTCTTGTCTATAAATTGATAAGTCAACTACAACATTATCAAATGTTAAACCTTTTACTTTGTGTATTGTATCGTGTTTAACTCTTGGAGTTTTATCTGTATCCATACCATTTATTAAAACTTTATTAATGTATGGTGTTTTTTCTATTAATTCTTTTTTAGTTACAACTTGTGAAAATCTTTCAAATTGTTTTGCTTCTGGTTTTATAAATCCCATATCAATTAATTCTTGAATATTATAATCTTTATTAATTAAAGTTTTTAAATTATCTACGTCGCTTTTACCATGAGCTTTTACTGACTTACCTATTATAGGCCAATAGTCTAATACTTGTTGTTTAGAAACAGCATCTTTTAAAAAAGTTTTCCAACTTTTAAAACATTGAAAGTGTTTTCTAGACACATGAGGATTTCCTGATAACAAAGAATAGTCTATTCCATTATCTTGTAAAAATTGATTTATTCTTTTATGAGTAGGGTTTCCTCTGTATGTAAATAAAAAAGTTTCATTGGTGTTTAATATTTTATTAATTAAAATATTTTTAGCTTGGCAACTTTGTTCTAAGCTTGGAATCCAATAAGATTTTCCAACGGTTTCTGTTGGAGTCCAAGTTCTTTTTGCATAATCACCATACTTTTCCCAAACAGGTCTAATAATGTTTTTACATATTTTATTTATAGTTTGACCACATCTTTTACCCTCAGTAAGTTCATTTGCTTTTGCTTCTTTTGAATTAGCTAATGCATAAAAAAATTCAGGATCAGATCCTGCATATTCATGAATAGTTTGATCAGCATCTCCTATAAAAATAAATTCTTCAGCTTTTGTAGCTGCTTTTTGTAAAGCTTTTATTTGAGGTTTACTGCAGTCCTGGGCTTCATCTACTATTAAAACATCTATATCTTCTGGTGTTTCTGCTTTGAATAAAAAATTATCTATCATATCTTCAAAAGATATTTTTTTATGCACACTTCTAAAGGTGTTGTATTTTTTTATTAATTTATATAGTTGATCTTTACTATAAGGATAATAACGAGAAGGCTCACACACAGCCCAATACTTATTAAAATCTAAACCTTTACCATGTGAATGAGAACTGTACTCATATACAGGATGTTTTTCCCAACTTTTTTTATTCCAAATTTTCATAGATTGATTTTCATTACAAAATCTTTCATGTTCTTCTTTTTCATATTTTTGTAAAGGTAAATACTCTGCTTTGAAATAAGCATGTATTGTACAAATTTGATCTTCTAATCTTGTATCAGGTACACTTTGTATTTCTGGTAGACCTTTTACAGCTTTTCTAATTTCTTTTGCAGCTAAAACAGTGTGAGATAAAACTACTATTCTTTCCCAAGAATATTTTTTTAACAACTCAGCATACTTATCTTTTAACCATATGTGAGTTTTACCTGTTCCAGGAGGTCCAGGAATAAATTCTGGTGTTTTTATATTATTCATCTTCTATCATACTCCCTGCCTCATCTCCTATAACTACGGCTTCCCCTTCCCATATTATTTTTTGATTATTAGTTTTCTCTCCCTCTATTACCCAGGCAATACAAGATTTACCTTTGTATTTACCATGATCTCTTTTTGCTTTTAAAATAGTTTGAAGTTTATTAACGAGGTCAACTCTTTGTAGATTTATTCTATTTTTAATTAATTCTTTTTCAAAATTGTTTAAATCAAATTCTATTCTAGATTTTTTATCATTAAAGTAAGGTAGTTTATGAACAAACAATTGTTCTTTATCTGTGTACACACCTTTTACATCTAAATAATCTAAAAATATTCTTTTGAATTGTTCTTTGTCTTCCGCTTCCTTAACATAATTTTTAGAAAACTTTCTTGCATAAAATTTAGCCATCATCATTTTTTCAAATTCTACTGCTTTCATTCTTGGCAGCCATACTTTTGCTTGGCTCATAGCTAAATCATAAAATATTTTTGGATTCATAAGTGATGCTCCATCAATCCAAACTTTTCTCTGTATCATTTCTTCTTTTTCTGGGACATTTAAATAAACATTATATCTGTCTGCACCGTACTCTTCTATGAAATCAATAGTATCTTGTGATACCTGACTTGTTATGCTTTCAAAAATTCCAATCCAGTTAAATAAACCTTGAATGTTTCTGTGACTATAACCTGTAAGTTCATGAATTTTATTTACACCAAACTTTCTGTCTGTTTTTCTAGTTGTAGTTCCCTTTTTTAATCTTTCTTTAACATCATCGTTTGCTGCTTCTGCAATTCTAGAAATAAATAAATCTATTTGTTCATCTGTCCAATCAGAATTTTTAACTAATACTCCTGCGATTGCTGTACAATATTCATCTCTACTTCCTGTTGTTGGATATATAATTGTTAAGGCTGCAGACAAAGCAGCTTTACCTACATCAATAAGTAAATTACCTTGATACTCTCTTATCTCTTCAAATTTTTCCCATCTTACATTTGTTTTTGATTTACTATGTAAAGATCCAGGTACTATTGTGTATCTTTTTTTTTCAGTTCTTAACTCGCATATCATAGAACCATGTGGAAAATTTTTAAAATCTTTTTCAAACTCATCTGGTAATCTAAATTGTTTAAATGGAATTTTACTTTTGTTTGACCAGAGGTAATGACTAGTTGGATTACCATCTCTTCCAAAAATAGCACCACAATCTTTTACATAAAAATCTACAAATTTTTTTACAAACTCATTATCAATATCTAAATCAACATCGTTATCTAATCTTAGTGCAATCTCTGCTGTTTCGTGATCCCTGTTCCATATATCTTTCTCTATTTTAAAATCTGGGTCGGTATACTTTTTAACCTTTGGTGTACCTTTAAGACAGGGTATAATAATCCTATCCAAATCCAACCAATCTACATAACTTATAGGTTCTTTATTCATTTATTTTTTTTTATTAAGTTTTGAGTGGGCGTTTCCACTCTCGCTTCGACGCCCATCCCTGCAGGAAATTATAAACTAAATTCTTTTTTAGCTTCTTTGGTTTCAGGTTTAGCTTCTACTTCACCTTTACTTACAGACGCTGCAAAAGTTTTAGCCATGTCATAGATTCCTCTATTTTCAACAGGACCAGCTTTTGACACATCCCAACCAAACCATGTTCCTTTATCGTTAGACATCTGAACAGTAGATAGTTTGTAAATGTGGCTGTATGTTGGCGGAGTAAACAAACCATTTTTACCTTGCATCTTGATACCCATCATCATTGAGTTCCATTTTCTACTCACTTTTAATTGAGTAGACTTCATAGAAATTAATGCATGTTCTACATTTTCTGGGCTCTTCCCAAGAGTTAGCACGAAGTGATTTGCAGTGTTTTCAAGATAGTTACCATTCGGTAATCTATCTTTATAGTCTTTACCTCTAGTCGTTTGACTAACGATATTACTATCTGCACTATGTATCGCAACAGGTGCACCAGTGCTGGTACCTCTGTCTTGCCATTCAACATACTGTCTTTTATAAAAAACTGGTATGACATTTAAAGAGTCAAACAGTTCGTTAGTGACAGTGTTGATTATTTTGCCGGGCTCTGCGCCTTCGACATACTTACCATCTCTTTTGTTTACCTCTGGAGATAGTTGTCCCAAAATTTTTAAAAATGGTAACGCAAGATCGTCTTGCGATATATTTTGAGTACCTTGTTGTGCATCTGCTTCCATATCAAATGTTGCTAATGCTCCATTCTTTTTTTCCGTTACTTGGTTCATGTTACTTGTTCCTTTTTATTGTTGTCTTATTCTCTGAGAAAACCCCAAAGATTTCCGTTGGCATCTCTTTACCTGCCTCAATACGCTCACGGACTAACGCTTTCAAAGTCATGGGTTCTACCTTCATCTTTTGTGTCGGTTGGAACCCTTGACCTTTTGCAAGATCGGCATAATCAGCCGCCTTGTTATCTTCGTTGCGACCAAAGGATACGGATATCTCGTTTTTGATTATATCCCCTAATCCATTATTACGAAGCCAGTTAAACGCCGTTTCTTTATTTGCTTCCGTTATGGTAGCACGATACGTCGTTGAAACTTTTAGATGTGATCCATCATGCAGCTTTAATTCTGCAAGTCCCATCTCAGACATCATAGTAGGTATAACCTCACCTGATATATGATCTCTTTTCTTTTTTAATAATTTTATATTTTCTTCTGCTGCTTCTATTGTTGAAACAACTTTTTCTAATGATTCAACTTGATCTGCAAGAGACTGAATATTATCAGTTCTTTTCATTGCATCTTGTTGATCTGCTTCAAAGTTAATTGCCATCTATTTCTCCTTTCTCGTATAAATTAATAGCAATAGGATAATATTTTCTTTCTTGCTTATCCCATTTTAGTAAATTGTATTTACCGTTTGTAATATCAGAAACTATAGAACATGCAACTCCAATTATAGCTGGATCACCTGTTAATAACAAATGATCATTCTCATTAAAATTTTTTAATCCTTTTCTTAATTTATAAATTAAAGGTCCAGGAGAAAAAATTATTTGTGAAAATTCCGGCAATAAAAATTTAAAGTCACCATATTTTTGTGCACCTATAATATTTATTTTAGGATTACCTGCTTGCGTTCCTGCAACATGTTGTATTACATAAACTATTCTTTCTGACATACCTTGACAATATAATTATAATAAGTATATTGTCAACTAGAAAGTTTAATAAATGAATTATAAATTTAAAACAAAACCTTACAAGCATCAAATGACTGCTTTAGAAAAGTCATGGAATAAAGAAACTTATGCCTATTTTATGGAAATGGGTACAGGTAAAACAAAAGTCTTAATTGATAACATGGCAATGTTATATGATAGAGGTAAAATAGATAGTGCTCTAATTATAGCACCAAAAGGTGTTGTTAAAACTTGGTATGAACAAGAACTACCTACACATTTACCAGAGCATATAGAGAATGTGTCTGTATTGTGGCAATCTCATATTACAAAAACACAACAAGAAAAATTAGAAAGTTTGTTTGAAACAGAAACAGCTTTACATATTTTAATTATGAACGTTGAAGCTTTTAGTACAGAAAAAGGTATGAAATTTGCTAGTAAATTTTTAAACTCACATAAAACTTTAATGGCAATAGATGAATCTACAACTATTAAAACACCTACAGCTAAAAGAACTAAAAATATTATTAGCCTTGGTAAAAATGCAAAGTACAAAAGAATTATGACAGGTTCTCCTGTTACAAAAAATCCATTAGATTTATATACTCAGTGTGAATTTTTAGATCCTTATCTTTTAGATCATGCTTCTTATTATTCTTTTAGAAACAGATATGCTGTAATGAAATCTATGCATGTTAGAGGTAGAACAATACAAGTTGTTGATGCTTTTCAAAACCTTGCAGAGTTATCTGATAAACTACAAGGTTTTTCTTACAGAGTATTAAAAGAAGATTGTTTAGATTTACCAGACAAAATATTTACAAAAAGACATATTACTCTTACTGGTGAACAAAGAAAATTATATGATCAAATGAAAAAAACAGCTCTTGCTACACTTAACGGCAAGATTACGTCTACGGTAACTGTATTAACTCAACTCATGAGATTGCATCAAATAACTTGTGGACATTTTACAGCTGATGATGGTTCAACTCAGTTAGTTGAAAACAACAGAGTAAAAGAACTAATGAACGTATTAGAAGAAACAGAAGGCAAAGGAATTATTTGGGCAAATTATCAAAGAGATATAACTCAAATTATAGAGGCTATTGTAAAAGAATATGGTCCGGGATCCGTGGTTGACTATTATGGGTTAACACCACAGGATGAAAGACAAGACAATATTCGTAAATTTCAGTCCGACCCTAAGTGCCGGTTTCTTGTCGGAACGCCCGCTACGGGCGGTTATGGGCTTACTTTAACAGCTGCAAACACCGTAATTTACTATTCTAACGGATATGACCTTGAGAAGCGTTTACAGTCCGAAGACCGTGCACACAGAATAGGGCAAATAAAATCTGTAACTTATGTTGATTTGATTGCTGAAGATACAGTCGATGAAAAAATAACAAAAGCTTTACGTAGAAAAATAAATATAGCCTCTGAAGTATTAGGTGAAGAATTAAAAAATTGGATTTAACTTACGACTTTTCCACCAGACCATTTCATTTCTGGGAGACCTTCAGTATATTTTTTTCCGTCGAAAGTAAGAACTTGTTTTCTATTTGAACCTGATTCGTGATAAGATATGTGGACCCATCCGCCTGCAGGATCATCCTTGTCGTAGTACTCCATGATGAGCTGGTCAAAATCGACGTTATTTTGTAGCCAGTAAGCTGTCTGAATATTTGGCACGCCAAATATTTCTAGATCGACGGCCTGGCCCTTCGCATGCTGCGAAGTCTTTTTGCTGCCGATCGCTTCACAAAGCGCCTCGCTCCGGTATCCGCTGGTAATCGTAACAGGTTTAGAAAAATGTGCACGTAAAGGTTCAAGAACCTCATAACACAGATCACCTAAACTTTTAATTTCACCTGCTCCTGGTGTGTTATCAATTCCCTTACGTTGCGCGGTCATCGAATTGGTCATCTCTCTTAAAGTAAAATGTTTTGAAAGTTGCATAAATTTTTTTTTATTTTGCTATGTCTGTTAGTAAAGTTATTAGGACAGCTCCCATACCACCAACTATCCAATATTCTAATCTTTTAATTCGTTCTTGCATTTCTTTTATTTGATCAAAGGTTTGCTTTTGCATTATTCTGCAAAGCTTTTCATGTGATTCAATTTTTTGTAATGCCGACTTTTTAGCCATTATACTCTCCTTAACCTTTGTCTGATTACTTGTTCTTCTGGGGATAGTAATGCAGTTTCAGTTGGTGTCAAGTTTGTATTTTGATCTACTGTTTGAGCTTGATTACTTACAATTGGTTGAGTAGTTGCAGGCATAGGTGTTGCCGGTAAGTTAGGTGTTTGTATTGTATCTAAAGAAAAATCGTTTAAATTTATATCAAAAGTATCATCAAGAGTTAAATAATTCATTTCAGATCGCATTGATTTTAAAAAAGGAAGTGCTATTTTATACACATCATAAGTTCCTAAATTATTTGCTATTTCTTTAAATCTATCTTTTATATCCTGTGAAGGAAAGTAAGCTTCATACTTTCCTCTTCTTAAATTGTTAAAAGTTTTTGTTGAAAGTTGTCTATCTTCAAACTCTCTTCTTAAAGAGTTTATATCTGTTCCTAAAATTTGAGCAGCGTTAATATTTTTAAACATTTCTTTTTGCACATCAAATCTTGCTTTGTTAGATTCATAATATCTTGTGATAATATCATTAGGATCAATTGGTCCACCTCTTAATAATCCAAAGAAACCACCTGTAAATTCTCTTCTAGCATTTCTTATACCTGTTTGATATTGAGCTATTTTAAAACCCATAGCTTTAAGTGGATTTACTTTAGTAGGTCTAAACCCTGCTAGTCCAGCTATCTGATCGTTTAATCCTAAAACTTCTCCAAGTTTATTTGGTCTTCCTGTAGCTGCTTGTGCTATTCTTATATAAGGTTTGTATTGTGGTAGTAGTGCTTCCAACAAGTGTCTAAATCTAATTTGAGTTTTATCTCCAATAGAAGTTTGATCTGTATATAAAATTTTACCTTCTCTTGTTCTACCACCTCTTGTTGTTAAATCTAATGCAGCTTCTGTCCAAATAGATTCATCTACAAAAGGAGCTGCTAATTCTTTAGCAGCTTCTTCTACACCGGCTGTAAATCCTCTTAAAATTGTATCACCATCGTTTGACGCTGATGTTATTTCATTAAGTAAAGTTCTAAATGGATTAGCCACTACATCGTATGCATTACTATGACTAAAATCTATATATTTTAATTCACCTGTCTTTTCATCTCTCATTGGTATTAGTGTTGAGTTTCTAGACCAATCAGGAACAAACTGACGTAATGCTTCTAATTCATCTTTTGATACATTATATAATGCTTTAGATCCTTCTACTAACATCGCAGGCACTGCACCTAATGTAAAAGCCATACCAGATATTCTAGTTGCACCTATTCTATAAAACGGATTATCATTTTTAACTACTGTTCCTGTAGCTTTATCGATAACCCATGGTGCTATATTCGTTCCTATTGTTTCTTTAGAATGTCTCATTTCTTTTAATGCTTGGCCACCAATGTTTGTAGTTGTTCTTAACATTTCAGATGGGAAAGACATAAAGTTACCAACCGGTAATAGTCTTGCTGTTCTTACAAAATCTCCAACAAAATTATAATTTGGAACTGTATTTTTAACTATATCAGCTGTATCTTTTTTAAGTTTAGCTAAAAACTCTGCGTTATTTGGATCAATTTTAACACCTCTTCTAATACCATCTTTTAATAAAGCGTCTTGTCTTCTATTTAATTCTACAAAGTAGTTTGTAATTTTCCAAAAATCATCTTCCGCAACATACTTACCTTGTAAGTATTCAGGAACTTTTTTAAGTTTGTTAAGTAATGGGTTTACAATTTTATCAAGATCCATTATGCTGTCACCAAAATTTACATCTCTTAATAGATTTTTTAAATCTCCTATTTGTACTTGTGAATTTACAACACCTAACTCTAATAATTCTCTGTAAGCTTTTTCAAAATTTTCATCTGCAAATCTTGTATTTTTTAAATTACCAACACCTGATATCTGCCAACCTTTTCTAAAAGAATCACCTAATAGTTTTGGATTTAAAAACCCTTCAAACAAAACACCATTAGCGCCAGCGAATGCACCTGCACTGATAATGTTACGTAAGTGAGTTGGTATAGATAAAACTGTTTTTGCTAACTGTGCCGTAGCTTTTGGAAACAATAATAAATTTCTATATAAAAAAGCAGTTCCTTTTTCTGCCGAAGTTGCTCCTTCTCTACCTCTTACAAATGATGTAAGATAACCTTCTGTCAAACCATTCATACGTTTTAAAGCTTCTGCTGTATCTTCTGTTGTGAATTTTCTACCTAAAGGATTACTTATTCTACCTGACTTAAATTCTGTCATTCCTGAAAGTGCTTTATCTACATTTACAATTTTTGCTTGATTATTTGTTGCAGCTTTAGCTTCTTCAATTGAATCCCAAAAACTACCTCTAGCTCCTTGTGCTTGTGCTGCAGCATTAGTATCAAACATTTCTTTAAACATTGCACTTGACCTAGCAAGTCCTGACAATTCTGTAATTGCATTAAACGTAGAGTATCTTGGATCTTTCATTTCACCCATTAATTTTCTAATAACTTCTGGTGGTGCACCTGTTCTTTCTATAACTTCATCTATAAATTTTTTACCCGGTAAATCTGTTAAAGTTTTAGATACATAGTTTGGATCTGCTAAACCTCTACCAGGTTTTTTAGCTTTGATACCATCTTCAATTATTCTTTCAACAATACTTTTAGCATCTTCATAATACTTATCACTTTTTAATTTAAATTTTGTATCTTTATTTGTTGATGCTATTTGTTGTCTAAAAAAATCAATAGCTTCAGTCATACTATCATCAGTAGGTCTATATCTACCAAAAACACCTAACACAGGTTTTGTTTCAAAAATCTTATAAGTGTTTTCAGTTAAACCTTTTATTCTTTCTTGTAAAATTTTTTTTAATTCTTTAGAATTATAATTGTTTGTAGTCTGTATTAAATTTCCTATTGTGCTTCTAGACTCATCAATTGTTTTTGTAATAGAATCAATTACATCTTTACTAATTCCTTGGTCTTTTAAATTTTTTACAAATGCATCTGTTTTTTTAGGATTAGATAATTTAGTTAAATCACCCTCAAATAATAAATCACTTATTTCTTTATAAAATAAATCTTTTTCTTTTTTAGTTAATGACCTATCCAATGCTGTTTGCATTTGTGGAAAAGCACTTGACATATTTTTATCTAATTTTCTTATAAGTTCTGTTGCTCTATTTAAATCTCCTGCTCTAAAACCTTCCATTACTTTTTGAGAACCAAAAACTTCTTTAGTTAATGCTCCTTCAGGTGTGAACTGTTGTGCAAACTTACCTAAAAATCTTTCTAGTTTATAATTACTATATGCAAGGTCTTGACCTCTTGTTGCAAGAGCCTTGGCTCCTTTACCAACACCTGCTGCAAAAGGAGTAAGTAGTAAAGACTCACTACTAAACTTTAACCTATTCATTAATTTTCTAGTTGCATCTTCTCTACCACCATCACCTTCCATAGAAAAAGAATCTAGTTGAGTAGGTCCTCTATCAAACATGTCTCCAAAAGATCCTATTTCCTCAACGTCTGCTACGAATGCTTCGCCTGCGGCTCCACCAACAGCACCTACACCAAATCTAGCATATCCTGTTTGTTTATTTAATCTATCTGCTATTTGTTTTTGTCTAGTTAAACTTTTAGAACCTGCACTAACTAATAGTCCTGCTTTCTTTGCATCAAAATATTTTTTAGCTAACTTACTTCCTAGTTTAAATCCTGCTGTGCCTGGTACCCCTATTTGAACTAAAGCTTGTGTTAGTTTACCTATACCACTTTGTTCTGCATATTCTTCTAAAGGATTTAATTTATCAAAAAATATTTCTACTTGCGCAGCAGAGTTAGTATCAAAACCTAAATCAATTAATTCAGCACCTAATGAAAATGCTCCTTCAACAACTTTAATACCACCAGATGCAATACCTGCAAGTCCAGAAGTATACCATGATACTTCGTTATTCTCTTCTGCTGGATATAATGGTTGTAGGGCCATTTATTTACCTATGCTTGCGGGTCATCCATTGACATACCAAAATCTGATATTGATCTATCTTTTTTTTCTATTGGTGTTGATGTAATATCTGGAAATTTAATTTCTGGTATTGTCGTAAATTCATCAAAAGCAACTTGTCCATTTCTTATTATTATATATTTATAGTTATTTTCATAAGGGTCGTAGAAAACTTTATTGTCATATTTTTTTCTTTGTTTCATTATAATTTTTCCTTGTTCAGGATCTCTAACATCAATCTCTAATACTCCACCATATTTTTGACCACCTACAGATCCCCTTAAAGTATCAGCCATTTCAGTTGCAAACTCAGCTGCTCTTTCAGCAACTTGTGGGGGTAAGTTTTGCAAATATCCTTCTAAAGATATTTGATATAAAGCATTTGAACGATCGTTTTTCATACCAGCAATTTCTAATTGAGTTGCTCTGTTTAATTCATTTTCTCCTGCTTTAAATTCTTGACCGGCTTCTCTTTCACCTCTTAAAAAATCTCTTTCACCTCTTTTTTGACCCATTGCAAATTGAGCTGCTTGAAAATCTCTAAAAGGTTCTTTAGCTGATGTTGCTATTGTTTGAAATATGTTTCCTTCTGGTGGTCTTGATACTAGATCTAAACCAAATTGAGTTAAGAAACCTGCACCTGTTCCAGGAGCAAAGTTTCCCATGTTATAAGGGTTAGGTGTACCTTCTTTATATTCTTGTCTAGGTTTATCTAGTCCTGATGTAATACCAGTTCCTGTTGATCCACCCATTCTAAACATTGGTCTTTTTAAAGTTCTATTCATAATTAGTCGCTTTTATTAAAATTAAAGTTTCCTGTTAATTTACCTGTTAATCCACCGTATACACCAGCAAGTGTTGTACCAACACCTAGTGCAGTTTGTAATGGTGTAGGATTAGGAACATTAGTTGTAACTGTTTGACCAGGATAACCACCCATAATTCCTGTAACCTGTGCAGCGTATCTATCTAATTGTTCTTGTGGTAAGAAAGTTGCTTGTCTTGTTGCTTCTCTTTGTGCATCAAGACCTGCTTGTGTTTGTGCTTGGTTCAGTGCGCCCAACTGACCTAAACGTGAAATATCTGTACCTTGTAATGCTTGTGTTTGTGCTCCAAAACCTGCTTGTTGTCCAGCCAGTCCTGATTGGAATGCACCTAAACCTTGTGTAGCACCAGCAATACCTTGCTGTGCTTGTCCTAAACCAAATCTGTTTTGGATGTCTTGCTGCCTTGCAGCTGCTGCTTGTCCAAAACCTTGCTGTAAGAGACCAGCTTGTAATAAAGCTCGTTCTCTCGCTGCCCCTGTGCCAAACTCAGCGAGTTGCACTCCCGCTCGACCACTGCCGAGCGCACCCAAAGCGGTTTGTTGATCTCTGATCTGTTGTTCTTGTATTTGTTTATTACGATCAAATTCTGCTAATGAGGCATCAATCACTTGTGATTGATATGGTGACATAAAATCTTGAACACCTTGTTGAAAAGATGTTGCTCCTGTTCCTACTCCACCAAAAGTTGATGCGGCTGTTCCTAATTGTCCAAGGGCCGTGGTTCCTAATCCAGCAGCAACTTGTGCTTGTTGTCCTGCTGTGTTTAAAAATGGTTGAAATGATCCTACACCTTGTGTAGCTAATGTTTGTGCTTGTTGTTGTAATGCGTCTTGACCTGCTACTTGTGGTGCAAGGCCCGCTAAACTTTGTTTTCTAACATCAAAAGCTTGCGCAGCTTTTTGTCTTGCTGCAAATAAACCTGCATCTTCTCCAGCTAATTGTGAAATACTTCCTAGACCACCTGTTACAACAGGTACACCTTGTTGAGCTAATACATTTTCTGCTAAATTAGTACCTAGTTTTTCTACAAAAGGTGCTGGTCGTGATACTTGTTCTGTTACAGCCATTATAATACTTCCTCTAATCTTTGTGATGTTTGAAACATTTCTCTAGCGCCTTCTAATCCTTGCGATTCTTCTGATACTTCACCTCCGGATTCGAGGTTCTTCATCATGTTATACATAACTTCTGCGCCTTTGTCTACATTTCCTTCACCTGCATTCCTCACAGCGTCAGCTGTAAACACAAATTCATTCTTTGATAATCTTGCAGGAACATCATCTGCTTTTTCCATTCTACCCATGTCTACAAAACCACCTGTCTCTCTGTAATCTTTTTCTTGACCATCCATATCTAGTAATGGCATAACCTTTTTAGCTACTGGTTCTTTAGATCCTTCTTGATATCCTGTTCTCATCAAACCACCATTTGCAGCTAATCTTGGGTTAAGATATTTTTCATAATTTGCCATAATAAATCTTGGATCATCTATGTCTGCACCTGCGTATAGTGGTTCTTCATCTTCTTCTTTAGTCATTAAACCTGATAATGCTGATGTAGCACCGATTCCTGCTAAAATACCTTTAGTTGTAAGGCCTCCTATAGTTCCAAAACCACCTTTTGTAAGTCCTTGTTTAAATAAAAATCCAGGTAATCCACCATCCATACCTACTCCTTTTGTTCCTAAAAGAAAAGGTGAAGCTAATTTATATGCACCAAAAGCTAATGCAGCTTTACCTATTGGTGACTTAGCTATCTTTTTAACACCACGTGTAATTTTTTTAACAAGTTTACCTAGACCATACATCTGTCTTGCTGATTCAAGGTCCATGATACCACCTTCGTAAGGCATGCCACCTTCCATAAGACCAATACGTCCACCATCTGCTTCAAAAACTCTATTATACATATCTATTCTTTCATCTAACCCTGTACCAAAAACTTTTTGCACATCAGAGGCAGGTTTTTCACTAAAAACTGTATCAATTAAATTATCTGTTGTAACACCAAAAGGCGTGTTTATTTCTGATCCTACTGTTACTGTATTTTCGGTTTCGTCATCAGGATTTGGTAATCCGTAAAATTCATTAAAAAATCTTGCTAATTCTTTTGGTGGTAAACCTTTTCCTATATTTCTACCAAAATCAAATCTAGGATCAGCTTGAATTGGAGTTCCATCTTCACCTTTGCCACTAGGTGGTTTATTAATTATACTTGATGGTTTTAAAGGTCCGTCTTCACCTTTTCCAGTAGGTGCTTTATTACTAGGTCCAAATTTATCCGGATCATCTCTTGGTCCTCTTTTTGCTCTCTGTTCTTGTTCTCTCATTCCAGTAAAGAATCCTATTCTTCCACCATCAGCCATTAATCTGTAATTAATAATTTCATCATCTACTGGTGAAGTAATAGGGTTTGCTGCTATAGACTGTTCAAGTTCACGTAATCTTCTTTCATAATCTGAAGTAGCATTTCTACCTTCTCCATAATCATCTCTTTGTCTATAACCAAATTCTAAAGGTTTGCCCTTAGTCCCGTCAGGGTTAATTTCATATTTAGTAACAAATTTATCTAAACCTCCTACATTACCAGACATCATAACACCTGGAGCACCAAACTTTTCAGCTATAAACTCTCCATAACTTTGAGGAGTTTCTAACATTGCATCTTCTGCAACAGGTTTATTAAAAGCATCTTCTACAAAAAAGTTTGCTAAATCTTCTTCTTCACCTGTTAATGTATCAGGAGAAGTTACTCCCATACTGTCTAAATAATCTTTATACGCTTTTTGCATTTTTTTAGATCTTGCTGTTTGTCCTGGAATTAACATAGAAAGATTATATGAAGATTTTTTTCTTTCTTTTGAAAATGGATTAAATATATCTAAAAAATTTCCTTCTTCATCCTTACCAAAATTTTTATATTTTTCAGGATTCTCTACAAAATCTTTTTGTCTATCCTCTTGAATTCTTCTTCTTACTGGTTTATCTTCACCTTTTCCAGTAGGTGCTTTATTACTAGGTCCAAATTTATCCGGATCATCTCTTGGTCCTCTTTTTGCTCTCTGTTCTTGTTCTCTCATTCCAGTAAAGAATCCGGTACGTCCGCCGTTTGCTAATAGTTGTTTTGCAATTTGAGTTCTAGTTATGGCCATTTTACTATTCTATTTTGTTTTTCCAAATAAATCAAGACTCGGCATCATAAGAGTTACATCTTTTTGTATATCATCTGGTGATATACCTTTGGATTTCCACTCACTATCATCCTTATAAACTTCCCCTGTCTTCTTATTTATTATTTTTTCTATTACTTTATCTGGTGTTATTGTTGGTATATCTTGCATTATATCGTTATCTCCTTTTTAATGTTTAGGTAGCTAATTGCTACATCAAATGAATCTGTCGTACTTGATAAAACTGTAAAAGCATCTCCACCTTCAACGATTAAAGGTTGAGTTAATAATTCTGTAGTAACGTTAGCTGTTAAAGCTGCTGATTTTATGGCTGTAATACTATTGTTTGTAATTGTTACAGTAGGTGTTCCAGCTGATGTAACAAGTATAGATTTAATTACATAAGTTTCACTAACTAAAGGATTGCCAGTTCCAAAAGGACTTAATGCACTTCCTGATGTGCTGTTATCTATACCTACAAATTTAAATTGATTAGCCATTAATTTATAAAGAAGTTAAATGCTTCAACTTCATCCTTTAAATCTTCTTGATATGTTGAATTTAATTTTTCTACAATTGCGTCAAGGTCTCTAACCTGAGCTTCTGCTACTTGTAAATTATATTGTTGTTCTGGTCTAGTAATTACTTGTACAATCTTTGCCATTACATATCTCCTATATCAATTGTTTCTATACCTTTTTTTTCTTTATTTGCCATCATAGCAAAATCTTCTAGTTTCATATTTGCTTCATCTGCGTTTGCAGGTGTTGATTGTAATACCATTGTTGCTGTTGCAACAGGAAGACTAGCTATTATATTTAAACCTTTCATCGCTAAAGGAGATAAACTTCCAGCTCTTGCTAAAAAAGTTTGAAGTAAATTTTTTTTTGCTTTACCAAGTGTTTTATCATCTAAAATTACTTGTGTATAATTTCCACCAAGTTCTTTATATTTTGATAGTGGTATTTTTAAAGATTTAACAGTACCTTTTAAATCTCTAATAAGATTATTACTTGTTAAAGAACCACCTCTAGCTATATGTTTTGCAAAATCTTTGTCTGGAGTAAAAAACCTACCACTATTTTTACCAAAACCTTTAGCCATGTCAGCTCTTGAAGGAGCTTCTCCTCTAAATATTTCAATTAATTCTTCTATGCCTGCCATTATCTTCTTCCATCTGGTTGTGTATCTAATCTAAATGTACCTAACTTCCAACTTTGAGAAGCACCTGTATTTTCTATTTTTAAAGCAATTGCTCTAGCTCTTGCACGAGTATCTACCTTAGTAGTTGATGTTGTAATATCAAAAGGACCAAGAGAAGAACTAGCTTGTGTGCTGTTAGGATAATTTTTTAATTGTAATGTAATTCTTGTTGTTCCTGTTTGACTTATAAAATCAGGTACAAATCTTCTTATCTTCATTAAATATTCACCGTCTCCTCTAAATGTTGCAACACCTGTCTGTGTTCCTTGAGCTGATCTTTGTTGAGTAATATCAAAATCTCCAGAAGATATGTTAGCAGTAATTGCAGTTATTGTACCGTTTTTATTTTGATCGGTTCCTGTTTCGTGTTCATAGTAGCTTGTTCTACCTTCTGTGTTACCAACAACGTCAAATGATGTATCTGTGTCTGGATCATATTCAGTTGCATGAGGTAAACCAAATACTGCAGAATCTCTCCACATAGTTCTAGACAAAGAACCAACTGTCCATACAGGTCTTTGTGGTGATGAATCAAAATAATTATATGCAACCATTCTATTTACAACAGATGATCCTGTTTCTGGATAAAACCAAATAACTTCACCAAATAAATTATTTAATCCAGCTGATATCATTTGATTTCCAGAATCTAAATTTATGTTATCATAAACAAAATCTTCTACTAAACACGGTAATGATTCTAGTCTACCAGCATATCTAAAGAAACCATTCTCTGACATCCAATATGCAGCACCATCAACTTCGACACACGCATTTTGTCCAGCTAATCCACAGTTAGTTCCAACTTGTGCAAATGCAAAAGTAAATGGTTGACCAACAAAACGTTGAGTGAATAATGCAGTATCTGTCCAAACATAAATTGCATCTCTACCTCTTATTGCTCCCATGATCTGTGATCCGTCGGCCAATCTCTGTGTACCAGCTGTATTGGTTGCTGTTGGTGTATAAGTATTTATATCTTCTTGATCCGAGAACCTAATAAACATGTCATCTTGTGTAGACGTATCTCCAATAGTTGTTTCTGTTCCAAAGAATACTAAGTGTCTATCAGGTGTTGATACTAACATATGTCTTGATGCTGTTGGCGCACCAGATATAATTGTTGCTCTTGTTGATGTTGCATTTGATAAACTTGAATCCCATTCAAAGCATGCACCATCGTGAATTAAACAAATAGCTTTGTCACCAAAATTATCTAAGGACCACATACCAGGTTCTAATACTAAGTCACCTGATGCAGCTTCTCCCCATGCAACATATTCACTTGTATTTGTAACAGTTGCTCCATCGCTGTGAGCTGCTCTAGTTGTTCCTCTAACTGCTCTTGTAATGCCTGTTAGATCATTTCCAGAAATACCTGTATAAGATATTTCTTCTGTGCCTACTAAAATAAAATTTGTACCTGAACTTGGAAAGTTTGCAGTGCTTGCTAATGTAACAGAAGTTCCTGATCCACCAGTTCCAGCTGAGTTATCTCCAAGTGCACCATTTAAAGTTGTTGTATTAGCAGAGCCATCTTCTCCACCCCAAGAACCTAGTCCATAACCAAAACCTTTTGCTTGAACAGCTGGACCAACTGTATAATATTTTTGTATTCTAATACCGCCAGAAGTAGTTGCTCCTGATCCAGACTCATTTGAAGACATTGTAATAGTTAATGTTGTATTAGTTGGTGTTGTAGTTACCATGAATTTTTTGTCATCAAAATCTGATGCACTGTAGTTAGAATTTGTAATTGCTGTAAAATTATCCATAAGAAGAATATCTCCTGGAGTCATATTATGAGCAGTTGAAAAAGTTATAGTTACGGTCGGTGATCCGTTAGTTGTACTAAACGCATTTGTAAGAGTTGTAGTTGATTCAATAGGATGTATGTCATAAAATATACCTCCAGAAAAAGCATATAAAATTCTGTTTGTTCCTACGATTGCATATTTTCTTGATAAACTATTGATAAAATGATGTAGACCACGTCCTGCACCAGTTAATTCGTTTTGATTTGTATTGCCTAATTGATTCCAGCCACCAATTTTTTCAGGTGCACCGTACCTAAATCTAGTATTATCACAATCTACCCACTGCCCTTCAGCGCCAGTTTCAGAAAGTTGTTTATTAATACCTGGTTGGAATCCAATTTTTTGTAACATATAAAACCTATCTACTGGGTATTATATCAAATTATCACTAAATTCAAACCTTCTATTTATCTAATAGACCCAAGATATGTAAGAATATCTTGTGCCTTTTGTGACGGGTTCAACTTTATGTGGATAAAGAAAGTTAGAAGGAAATATTAACAATTCTCCTTTTTTTAATTTAATTTCAGTATTGTCAAACATAATAAATTCTCCACCAGTATAATTATCATTTAAGATACCTAGACAACTTAATACAGGTACTCCTTTTATTGTGCCATCAAATAAACTATGAATATGATCGCAATGCCTAGCCATTTTTTTTGTTTTTGTATATTTGTTAAATCTAAGGTTAGAATATCCGGCCCATTCATTAAACCATTTAAAATTTAAATTATTCATATACTGACCTATTGCAGAATGTAGTTTATTCATTATTATTTTTTTATTAGGTACTTCTTCATTGGTTATTTCTAACTCTTGTTTTCCTGACCTTTTTGTTCTTTTACCTACGCTATTGTTATAAAATAAATGATCTTTCCAAGTAATTTTTTTAAACTGTTTAATTGTATCATTACAAAATTTTTCATCTAAAAACTTTTCAAATTTAATAACGTACCTTGGTAAATTTTTATCCATTTTTCCAAAATTCTAAATTACTATATTTACTAACTACTCTTTTAGGAACTTTAACTTGGTACAAATTTCTTTTTATTTTACCCTCTGTTAAAGTATGCATATTTGCACCAACAAAATCGTCATTATATTTTACACCATTTACTTCAAATTGTTTAATGTTATTAAAATCATGATTGTAATTTTTAATACCATAAAAGTTATATATTCTATCTAATGTTTTTTTAGGGTCAGCTATTAAATCATTGTATTCCACAAATATATAATTTTTAAAATCACTTTTTAACAAGTGTTTAATTGAATATAAAACAGTGTGAACATAACTATTTTTTTCCATTATTATATCTGCTTTTTCTTCAATGCTTTCAAAAATTAATTCTTGTTTATCTTTTTGTTCATACATTCTGTTAATATAAAATAAAGGATTTTTAGTTGATAAATTTAAATAAGATCCGATAATATCTAATATGTCTCTAACTAAAATAACAATTTTAATTTCATTATTTTTAAAATATTTTTTTAATAATTTTAAATTATAAGGAGTAATCCAATCTCCTCTTTCTATAATATATTCACAATCCCAATCTTTGTAATAACTTGTAAAAGTATTTTCTATTAAATTATCAAAAGAATTTTGATCAGGAAAATTTTTATAAATATTTAACTCTTTTAATCTATGTAATTTATAAATAACATCTGGTAAAATTGAATGAGCTGTAGTTTTTATTTTTTTATTTTGATTTAATATGGAAGATAAAACAGTATTACCTGCTCTTGGAAAACCTGAAATAAAATATATTTTTTTCATTTTAATATTAATTTTGTTAAATCATTTTCCTTACCAAGTTTACCTTTAATAAAAGTATTAAAAGATAAACTAATTCTAGTGTTTTCTCCTTTTTTATTTTCTACATAATGTTTAGTATCTGATGGAAATAATATAAGTTCTCCAGTTTTTACAGGGAAAAACCAATTTTTAGAATTAAATATATTAAAATTTTTGGACTGTATTAAAATTGAATCATGTGTATCATTTACAAAAAAAATTTTGTCATAGTTAACATCTACGTCTAAATATAATACTCCAGAAACAATACTATTAGAATGTCTATGTTGGTGATGATACTGATTAGGTTTTGTATAATTAATCCATGATTGAGTTATATAAGGTTTTACATTTTCTAAAGGATCAATTATTTTTTTAAAATAATTATCTAAATTTTTTAATATATATTTTTTTAATTTAGAAAAAGGTTTCTTATCTAAAACATAACTATCTATACTAGTTGTATTACCAGAATTAGATCTGGTAGTTTTTACAAAAAAATCAATCTCTTGTTTTGTAAATTTTCTACCTAAATTAGTTATATAAATAGGAACAGGAAAAATTCCAGATATATTCGCGTGTATTTCTTTCATAAATTTAATTATACTATATCACATAGTATATAAAATTCAAATTTATTGAGCGTCCCAACTAGAAGTGTTTACGTTCCAAACATACAAAACACTAGTATTTTGTCCGAGGTGAGCAGTCCATCTTTGATTTTCTTCGTCCCAATTTGTATTGTAAGCTACATTACTATCTGAATAATATATTGTAGGTTGTGCTATAGGTGCTTCCCAATTATAAGGTATTTTAATGTCTGTTTTTTCTCCTGTGTATAATGTCCATGAAGGAAAAGGTTTTGGTGGTAAAAACCCTTGTAAAGTTTCATCCCAAGTATAACCTATTCCAGGATGATGTAATCTAAAAGCTTTACTTTGATCTGCACTTAAAGTCATAATATTATTTTCATCTAAAGTATAATGCTCTCCATTGTAAGTTCTATAAGATCCTTGTTTCCAATTTGCATTAGGTTCTTTGTATAAATTTCTTAAAAATTCAATTCCTTTAGACTCTTGTTCAACATTATTTTCATCTAATAAAACAGAATTATGTACAGACTCAACTTGTGTTACAACATTACTATCATTTATTTTTGCAAAACAAGCCATTATGCTGTGTAACTCCCTGAAGATGTAAACGTTAAAATTGTATTTGCACCTGACGTTGTGACTGTAGGTGAACCTGTTACTGTACTAGAATAGTTTGCAGTTGGTACACTTAAAATAACAACACCTTTTCCGCCAGCTCCTCCAACAAGACCAGTTGGACCATTAGAATTTGTTCCGGATCCTCCGCCGCCTCCTCCAGTATTAGCTGTTCCTGCTGTCCCGACTGCATTGCTTCCACCGGCGCCTCCGCCACCTGAACCTCCAGAACCTGCTACCATACTTCTAAATGGTGCGGAATCTCTACCTCCGCCACCACCTCCAGCGTATGTTACACTTGAACCTGTTATTGAATCTGCTGTTCCGGCTCCACCATTTCCACATGCTGCATTAGGACCAGATGGTGAACCATTTACTCCAACGGCACCTTCTCCACCACCACCTGCACTTGTGTATGTAGTAGCTACTGAATCTCCTCCATCATTTCCACCATCAGATCCGGCATCTCCACCTTTAGTAGCTCCCCCTCCAGTTCCGGCTCCTCCTCCAGAGCCTCCACCATCTAAATTATCAGTATTTGGCTGACCGGATTGATTGTGAGAACCACCTCCTCCACCACCTGTCATTGATACTGTGGTAAAGTCAGCAGATGCAAGAGATGAAGTTCCACCTAAAACTTTTTCTGTGACAAAGGGCTGAGGTCTTCCTGGTGCACCATCTCCTACTGTAACTGTAATTGCATTTCCTGCATTTACTGTTTGAGCCGATGTTTTAATCATAGCGCCGCCACCGCCACCGCCGCCACCGCCGTAATTAGATCCTGAGTTTCTAGTAGAACCACCACCGCCGCCTCCAGCGACAATTAAAAAAGCTATATCGTAAGCAGCAGCTCCTCCACCAGAACCAAATCCTAAAATTTGATAACCAAAAGATTTACCTTTTGATTTATTTTTTTTTGAATTTTTACCTTCAAGGTTTTGAAGAATTTGTATTTTATGATCTCTCATATTTTACTCCTTATGCGTCGTTAGCAGCATTCGTAGTAAAGAATAATTTAATCCCAAGTAATCTTGCATCAGCATTTAAATCATCTGCCGATACGTCTCTTGATACTTGAAAAAAACAATATTCATTTGCACTAGGAGAACCTGCTATTGTTACTGCTCCACTTTCGGCTGCAACATCTAAATCATTAGATGTTCCACTGTGTGCTTTTGCTGTTGCAACAACTTGTGTTCCAAATGCTGTATTTAAATCTCCACTGTCTGCTAATGCTACTGCAGATACTCCCCATGCAGTAGTTCCTGTATCAGTTGATGTTGCTGTAAAAAAAGCTTGAAAAGTTACTGTTCCTGCATTCCATGATTTAGGAAATGCAACAGCAAACTGTGCAAACTCATCAGTATCTTTGTCAAAATCTAAAACTTTTATTTCAGGACCATTAGATAACTCTACTTGATTTGCTTCTGCACCATTTGTAGAATTTGGATACATTGCAACTGCTGGAATCCATATAGTTTCTTTTCCTGCAATCTTAATTGCACCTGTAGCATCTGCAGCGTCTACTGCTTTAACAACTCCAGTTCCATTAGGAGCAATAGTTATATCTCCATTAGCAGCATCTGTTATAGTAATTGTACCTGAGTTAGTTCCAGAGTTAGTGCTCATTACTAAGTCTGCAGCACCACCTGTTGTTACTGTAAGTGCACCTGCTCCGTTTGAAGTTAATGTAGCTGCTGCTCCAGAATCTCCAACTTTTACTGTATCACCTGCAAGGACTACATCTCCAGTTCCTTTTGGAGTTATATTAATATCAATATTTGTATCACCACCTGTAGATGAAAGAGTTGGTCCTCCACCTGTTGCAGCATTTGCAATTGTAAATTCATTTACTGCAGAACTTGTAGCTGTAAGTAAAGCTAATTCATTTCCATTTGTATCTAAAATAGAAGTTCCTATTTTAGGTGATGTTAAAGTTTTGTTTGTTAAAGTTTGTGTACCAGTTAATGTTACATCTCCAGCAGGTAAAGTATCTATATCTGGGTTAGTTCCATCATTTGCAGTAGCAAATACAAGAGCATCACCTTTATCTCCTGCAGCAAAAGTAAATGAATCACCACTTCCTGAAGCATATTTAAATTGAACTGTGTAAGAACCTGATGTTGAATTTCTTAAAAAATAAAATGTTTGTACATCTAAAGGAATTGTTACAACTTGGTTTCCAGTAATTGTACCAGTGAACTCGATCATTCTGTGAGATAAAACTGCACCAGTTGATCCATCAGAAACTGTAAGAGCTGTAGTATCTGCACCACCAGCTATTGATTGTGTTGTATATCCACCTAAAATTTGTTCTATAATTTGTAAATTAGTATTTGTTTTTGTTCCCCATGTACCAGCGTTTTCACCGGTTGCTTGAAGTTCTACCCCTAAAGGTGTGTATGTTGATGCCATAATTTTTATCTCCTATGCGACGTCACTATAACTTGTATTTGATCCTGTTGCAACATCAGAATACGTATCATTTGATCCTGTTGAAACATTACTATATGAAGTATTGCTTCCAGTTGCAACATCAGAATACGTATCATTTGACCCTGTTGAAACACTTGTATACGATGTATTTGAACCAGTGTCAATATTTGCGTAAGCTTGTATTCCTAATATTCCTGTACTTGATGTAATTTCAACTGTTGTTAAACCTTGTACTACATCTGCTGGTGAAATAGATCCTACAGCAGATGTTGCAGAAACACCTGTTAAACCTACTACATCTGCTGGTAAAATAGATCCTACAGAAGATGTTGCAGATACTCCTGTTATATTTATTAATTCAATAGCTCCTGTTGTAAGTTCTCCAACAGACATTGTTGCAGATACACCTGTAATTTCACTTGGTCCAAATTCTAATCCTAAAGTACCTAAACTAGATGTTGCAGATAAATTTGTTACTGGTTCAGTGCTGACACCAAACGCTAATCCTAAAGTTCCGAGACTAGATGTTGCTGATTGTCCATCTAAACTTATTGTTGGACTAATTACAAAACTAACACTTCCAACATTTGTTGTAGCTTCTTGACCAGATAATTCATATACAAATTCTAATGTAGGTGCTCCAACACTTGATGTTGCTTCTCTTCCAACTAAAGAAATAACTTGATTAGGAGATTCACCCCAAGAATTATCTCCCCAAGCATCTCTACCCCAACCAACTAAAGTTCCAACATAAGACATAGTTGGTGTAGCAAAAGTTGCTGATACTCCTGTTACCGGTACACCTATTTCACCATCTATATCAGGACTGCCTACGCTAGCTGTCATAGAGTGATTAGCACCAATCATCTCTAGTAAATATGTAAATGCTGGAGTTATAGAACCTATAGAGGTTGTTGCCTCAATACCTGTTAAGGATACAGTTTCATCTGCACCTTCTCCCCAATCTGCTTGGTTCCAAGATAATCTTCCCCAACCTGTTTCATTAAATTCTTCTGAAGTACCTAAAGAAGCTGTAAGACCAAAACCTGTTACTGAAATAACTGGATCAAAACTTTCGCCCCATGGCTCACTGCTCCAACTATCTCTGCCCCAACCTTGCGCTGAAAAAGCAACTGCGTCTCCTAAAGAGATAGTTGCAGATACTCCTGTTGGAAAAATTATTTCATCGTTAATCTGACCCCAAGAACCATTGTTCCAATCTTCAGCACCAAATCCTGTAGTTAAAACTGTTGAACCTCCCCATTGAGATTGATCCCAAGTGAGTCTGCCCCATCCTGAAGTTACGTCGGGCACAATGACCCTCCTATGCTATACGGATTATTGCGTTAGATGCGTCTGCTGTTGGAAATTGAATTGTAAAAGTTCCACTTGATACTGTTTTGTCACCACCAAAAGCGATAACAGCAACAGCTTTGTCAGATTGTGAATCATTATAGATTAATGCACCATTAGCTGTAAAAGATGCAGAAGTATAACTAACATCTGCAAAATCACAAAGTGCAGTTGTTCCAGAAGTTGTTGGAGTTACACTTGTTAAAGTTGCTCCACCTGCAGTGTATGCAGTTCCTGATGAATTAGTAATTTCGTTTGAAGTTCCGTAAGCTGTTGTAGAAGCACCTAAAGATGCATCACTTGTAAACAAAGCTATTTTAAAAGTGTTTCCACTTGTTGCTGTAAAGTTGTGTGTACCAACTAAAATTTCTTGTTTAAAACTTGTACAAATTGCCGATGTTATTGCCATAATTTATCTCCTACGGGTTTGCTGATTTAACTGGTATTCGAATAGCACCATCTGTGTAGTCGTCTCTTCGTCTTCTACCAACTTGCTCGTTAGCAAACTTCTGTATCTCTTGTTTATATTTATTCTCGTATAATGTCAACATATCTATCGGACCTTTTAAAAATCCATATGTTTCAGAAAGACAGCAATATAATAGCCCATTTGGAAAATTAAGACTAATATAGTTAGTTGTATTATCTGAAGCTAAAGTGGTTGGCATTTTATTATAATGTACTCTAAATTTATATGTTGTATCGGGAACTGGAGCAAGAAACATTCTTCCTGAAGTAGTATCTGTATTACCTGTTGCTCCACCAAACATAGCATAATATTTAGGTTGGCCTCTTTTTGAAGACTCCGTCGAAGATACATATTCTTGTAAATATGTTACATCTTTTTTTTCTAACCAAACATTGGCTCCTGTTACCGCAGATGTAGAATCATAAACTTGTATGCCTCTTATAAACAAAGCTCCTGCAGGAGCATTTATTGTTTCTTGCCCTGCAACTAAATTACCTGTTTGCTGAACTCTATCTGCATCAATAGGTATATCTCTCATTATTCGATATTGAGCATTTAAAATTATGTTTTCTAAAATAGCAGTTGTTAAAACATTAGAATCTGTTTCTGTATAATTTCTAATGTTTGTAACCAAATCACTATAACTTAATCCAGCCATTATTCTGATCCCTTTTTATGTTTTCTTAAAATTTTTTGTTGTTTAGCTGTTAGCTCAACAACTTCTTCAATTTCTTTTTTAGGTGTAAATAAACCTTTTATCCAATTTAAAAATTTTTTAATCATGCTTCTATTGTTACAGGCCCAACGGAACAACCGTAGCCTCCTCCTTTTATATTACCTGTTGTAGCAGTATTTGTATCAACTGTAAAAAAGAAAAAATTACTAGTTACATAATCACTTGATGCATCTCTTGCGTCTGACTTATATTTTCCTGTTCTTATTGTATAACCTGTAGACTTTGCAATATTAGATCCAGCTATACCATCAAAACTTTGAGGGTTTGAATATACAAAACCACTTCCTGCAGAAGTAGTAGGTGGTCCTCTAAATCTATACGTTGTGTTATCAGTTAAACCATGACCAGGTGAAAAAACATTTATAACTCCAGAACCTGAAGCATAAGTTTCAAAACCATTTTCAGGAATTCTTACAGTTGTAGCAGGTTCTGTTCTATCTGGTCTAACTTGAAGTAAGGCAATTCCATCTCCACCAATTGGTTTAGGTTCAAGTTGTGGTTGCTTAGGTTCAAATTCTGTATAATGAACAAAAGAACCGTTCCACTCTCTAACCATTTCTCTGTATGGAAATTCTAATCCTGATCTATCTGAGATAGCTTTTGAATGTTTTCCTGTTGCATATTTAGACATTATCTTACTCTGCCACCTTTCATAAATGCTCTACCTAATCCACGTTGTGAAATTCCACCACCTCGTAAATATTTTGATCCACCCATTTGTAAATCTCTTGTTTTTTTTTCTTTGTCTTTTTTCTTAAATCCTTCTTCAATTTTTTTACCTACTTCTTTTTGTTTTTTCTTTTGTGTTCCAGAAGCACCACCACCTCTATGAAGTGGAGGAGATCCTAATTCATCGACGTTATAATAAGGAATTTTTGGATCAAGTTTAAAAATTTTGTTACCAATTTTTTCTTCTGCACCAGGTCCTGGTTTAATCTCTAAAGGAAATAATTTTTTACGTAGACTTTTAATAATTTTTACTTTTGCCATTATGTTCCTGGGTAATAAGCTTTTGGTGTAATAAATGTACTTGAAGCTGAACCATCTTCTGCTAATGCTCTAGCTAATTCATCTTCATAATATAATTTCATTTGTTGAACCAATTGCGGTTGATATTTTTGTGCAAGATAAAATGCTAAACCTGAAGTCATACACGGTACAAATCTAAAAGGTACATCTGTTGCATTTGTATAAGCACCTACATCTTGAATTCTTTTTATGTAATAAAAATGCATATCTTTAGATGCATTTGTTGAATCAGGTGTAGGGTAAACGCTAATACTAACATGATCAATAAATCTTTGAACCCAATATTGATTAGGTGTACCTTTAGAAAGTTTATTCGAAAAACCTGCATAAGTAGATCTATCTACTTTTGTCATAGGTGAATCAGACTGAGTTGTTTGTGTTCTATTAGCTCTTAATTGTGCTTCAAGGACATCGGACATTCCATATATACCATTAGGATTAGAAGTGGCACTTGTACCATCACCACTTGATCTAAAAAATTTATATTCTGCTTGTCCTTCAATTAAATCTAAACTTGTACTAGCTATTTCCCAATAATGAATACCTCTATTACCCCATTCTTGAAAAAGAATATTAAGAGATCTTCTTGCTGATTTCATTTGATAACCAGCAACTGAGTTTAGCCCAATACGTTCAAATGACTCTTCTATAATTTCATCAATAGAAAAAGTTTTGTCGAACGTTTCTGTTCCCGAAGTAGTATTAGCCATTTACAATCCTATTCGTAAACTTTAATCCACTCACAAACAACTGTTCCAGTATCCCCTGCTGCGCAAGCTGGTAATACTATATTAACGTCTCCAGTATAACCACTAGCTTTAGTATTTTTTAAACCACCAAAATCAGAGTAGTCATACTCCATTTCACCATTTAAACTTTGAAATACAACATCTGTCGTTGCATCCCATTGCATACGTAATGCGTCTGCTGGTGCAGTTACTGAAACGTTACAACTAACTTTATTAAGTCTTACAGTTAGGCAACTTTTGCCTGCTGGGCTTTTTGCTAATTCAGAAACATCAACTATTTTAGTTGTGCCTCCAGAGTTATCAGAAACCACATTGTAGTGAGTGATAAGTTTTTTTGATCCGTCAAATACAGTTGTATTTAATACTGTGTCTGCCATGTTTTTTTCCTCCTGTTAAAGAGTGCCTGCATTACCAGGCACCCCGAGTTAATTATTACGCGTCTGCGTATGGTGTTACTATTGTACCTGATCCAAGCAATAAAGAACTGTGAACTAAGTATGTAGCTGTATCAATCGCTGTGAAAGATACTACGCTACCAACGATTCCACCTTTTGTAGAACCATTCATAGTTATAACATCATTTGTTGAAGCTGGAATGAAAGCTTTTTTAGAACCGTCATCAACAGCAATCATAATACCGCCTTTGAATTTGTCAGTACCATCTGTTTTGATGTCCATATCAGTTGCAGCAGTTTCCACATAAAAGTGAAAAGTTGCACCAATGTTGTTTAAGTTATTAACGTCATTATCACCTGCTGATGCTCCATTTGCATTTACATTGATTGAAGGTAAAGTAAATTTACCATCTGCATCATTTGTAAGTAAAATTTTGCCAGCGTGTGTAGCGACTGTTAATGTAGTGTCAGCTGTTAAGCTAACAGTCATACCAG
>WLWE01000211.1_pt1 | contig 55267 bp, 40 predicted proteins | sample 6718301 | NCBI WGS metagenome assembly WLWE01 (sample SAMN12718691, study PRJNA515312) | sponge metagenome | isolation source: marine sponge | host: Mycale hentscheli | place: New Zealand: South Island, Marlborough, Capsize Point | collected 2003-05-01
GATGGTCTTGATCAATGATGAGCTCGTACCCTCGGCTTCCCGCATCAGTCCATGCTTTTGAACGATGGAATATTACGGCGCGGTTAGAAGAAGAAGGAATTTTGATCCAGCAAGATATGGAAAATTGATCATACTGACTAAAGTTACCAACCGGAGTTGTGACTGGGTGATCACCAGTCAGTTGAATCGCTTGTCCAATATGGCCGTCAACGAGCGTGTTTTCTGGTGGTGATATTACGGAGTGTTTCTGTTGATGGTCAGTTGTTGGAGTGTCTTTTGTTTGTTCGGAAGGCTGTGTTTCAGAGTCATTTGTTTCACTGCTCTCTTCTGTATGTATCAAAGATGGGAAGTGGCCATTTTCTAAACGTGAGTCAAAAGAATAGTGAGCGATTTCTCCACGAATCGTGTCATTGTTTAAATCGTAGTCACCCGGTGATGGAGTATCACTGGAAAGCCAAAGATATATTTTTTCTTGTGTTTCTTTTTTGAGCTGTTCAAGACTGCATTGTTTCTGATGAATTTCTTGAGTCACACGATCGATTTGTTCTTGGAGCTTGCCATCGATCAGTTGAAGTTTTGGTGTTGGAGTAGCATCTGTGAAGAAAGAGTAAAGACCAGCCTCTTCGATATCATCAAAGAAAGCAAAGAGAGAGTAAAAATCTTTTTGAGATAATGGATCAAACTTATGATCATGGCATCGGCAGCATTCAAGCGTAAGTCCTAGAAATGCTGTCCCAAATGTGGTCACCCTGTCATTCACATAGCGAACTCGATACTCCTCTGGAACTGATCCGCCCTCATTCTCTTGCTGATGCAATCTATTGAAAGCTGTTGCTAAAATCTGTTCATTGGATGCATTCGGTAGGAGGTCACCTGCTAGTTGCCAGAGTACAAAACGATCCCATGACATGTTCTGATTAAAGGACTCGATGACCCAATCTCGCCAGGGCCACATAGTTGGTCGTGGTCTATCTCTTTGAAAGCCATAGCTGTCTGCGTAGCGGGCAATATCTAACCAATCAATTGCCATTCTTTCGCCATAACGAGGGCTCTGAAGGAGTCGATCAAGTAGCTGCGTATACGCATCTGCTGAAGAATTATTCTGAAATGATTCGATTTCTGCTGGTGTAGGTGGAAGTCCAGTGAGATCAAAACTAGCTCGTCGTATAAGCGTTGCGCGGCCTGCTTTCCGCTGAAGATGAAGGCCGCGTTTCGTGAGGTGGCGAGAAATGATGTCGTCGATTTGATGACTGCCTGTAGGAGGTAGCTTTGGCTTTTCAGGAGCAACGAAGGCCCAGTGTGATTCATAGGTGGCCCCATCAGTAATCCACTTCCTGAGATGTTTGATATCACTGGCCGATAGTCGCCCGAGTTTGGCTGAGGGCGGTGGCATGACAAGATCAGCATCATCAGATGTGGTCCGGGCAATGATTTCGCTTTTATTCGCGTTGTGAGGGACGACGGCGTGTATTCCGCTATCAAGCAATGCAGTTGCACCAACTGGCTGATCAAGTCGAAGCCCAGCCTCACGATTCACCTCATCCGGACCATGGCATGCAAAACAATGCTCTGAAAGTATTGGTCGAATGTGTTGATTAAATGTGATTGTATTTTGTGAAGAAGTTTCTTCCTGCGAGGGTATGTCCTCTGCATAGGTGCATGCTGTAAGCAGAAATGTTGTTATGGCAATTTGGTGAGCACAATGTACAAAAAGACTTCGTAACCAGATGGTGTCATGATGGTTATTGTGCCGTTGATATAGGGTCATAAAAAAGTTTTTGGGAACCATATTCGAATCCTTTAGGATCACGTTTTGTTTGGTTCCCGCATCGCCGATTAATGATGATAAAATCAAATAATCGCGGACTTAAAAAGTCGATCAGCGGGGAGCTCTTGTGAATAATTGCGTGTGACTAGGAGTACATTCAATGTATCGCTTCGCAACTGTTTTGTCTTACAGAAAACCTGTCTTTTTAGAAGATTTTGAGGCTGAAAAAAGACTTCTCAACGAATCGTATTGAGCTAGTAGGTAGACTGGAATTGAAAGAAACACATGTTTTATGAAGTTATGAAAGATAGATCGGCATGAAATCTCAGAAAGCGTTTTTCGGCATCACATTGTTTTGTACATACGCAGCTTTTGTATGTGTACTTCTTGGGTCGTCGTTTGTATGCGGTCAGGTAAAGACGCGTGGAGCAGGAAACTTTGAGTCCTGGGACATCAATAAAGATGGTGCGTTAACACGAGAAGAAGTTCCTCCTGGTCCTCGACGGATGTTTGACCGTATTGATACAAATGGAGATGGAAAAGTAACGTTAGATGAGCATCGAGCGGGTGGTCACCAACCGGAAGAGACACCACGTATTGCCAAAAGTACGAAACTGGATGTTCGTCGGTTTACCATTCGGCAGTCGTGGGCACAGGAGCCGACAGGTTTTGAACGAGAGTATCTTATTCGTCCACCGAAGAAAGCAGTGCGATCCAGTCCAATAACCATACTTTTTCATGGAAATGGTGGATCTGCAGAACCAATGATCCGCAATTGGGACAAAACACTACCGCATCATATTCTTGTTTCAGCACAGGGATACGAGCGGAGTTGGAATGTTACAAAAGAGCGATCAAAGGCTCCGGATGTAAACTTCGTAGAAATGATGCTCCGGGATATAGTGAGTCGTTATCCACAAGCAGACGAGTCTAATGTATCGCTTATTGGATCCTCAAATGGTGCCGGCATGGTGTACCGGCTGCTCATCGAATTAGATGATACGTTCAGTGTTCAAAATGCAATTGCATTTGTTTCATCGATGACAGTCAGTCAATACCACAATGAACAATTTTGGAAACGGATAGATGAGACCACAAGCAACTATGATCAGCCAGTCGAGCCGTCAGGAAAGCGACGTATCATAACGATTCATGGGTCTGGAGATTCGGTTGTACCCTACTACGGAGGGCGGGGGCCTGGCGGTATTCATCTGTCGGCTCAGGACACAGCATACGCGTGGGCAACTGCTCAAGGATATCGTGGAGATCAAAGACCGGACACTGAAGGAAAGCCCTGTGGAGAGAAGCTGCTTATGTATGACTATCCACAGAGTGGAGTAACGCACATTAAGGTGATTGATGGAGGGCATGGTTTGGGCCCTGCGGCTGCGCCCCTTAAGCCGCTACTTATGAAGATGCTTGACTGGTCAGGGAATTCATAAATAGGCAGCATTGTCTTCAATCTGCTTACCCATTGACCTGTTTCTCGCCATCATCGCACCCATTGGTGTGTATCAGTTGTGCGGATTAAAGAAGGCTTGTAAGTCTTTCTGACCGACATGCTTTCCTAATACCGATTGTTCCCGTAAGCGAAAAGGACAACCCAAACCATAAGACCCCAGTCAGGAGTATTTCATGCGCCGCGCGTTTCTCATTGCTATCATCATGGCAACAATGTTTTTAGCCTCAAGTGGAGAGGCTTCTGCAGCTCGTTATTCTCGGCAGAGCCAATCTGTTGCGACGCGCCGTTTCCGACCCTTTGCGAAGCTCATCGAACTGGAGCGACGGAAAAATGAATGGCTGCGAAGCGTATTCTTCCGGCGCTAGCTGACCATGTGGGATCTTAGAAGAGTTCGCGTCGTTTATTCCTGGCCGGGAGCATGTATTCAAAAACTCCCGGCCAGATTTCGATTCTCTCAATAGGAAGATATGGCAATTTTTCCTGCTGAACCAAGAGATAAAACCATTGAGTTGTGTTTTTCTATCGCACGAAAACGGCATAGCTGGCTCTGCAGAATAATGGACATGACGGCGAAGGAAATATGATCCCTTCTGTATGCAGGAACAGTTTTCATAAAAAAGTATGTTCTCCAGCACGGACTGGGTATAAGATTTTTGTAGCCACGCAATTATGTAATAAACAGAGTCATTCTGTTTCAGTGATGGGTGCCGATCGGTTCCTCAGTTTTTGCTCAAGCGAATGGTTTTGGTATGAATCGCAGACTTTTTCTCAGGCAAGCCGGTGTCGCTATTGGATTGCCTTTTCTTCCATCACTGACGTCTTCACAGATAGCTGTCGGTGGCCAACAGGTGGCGTCGGGTTCCAAGAAGATGGTCTGCATTGGCAATATGCTTGGATTTCATCCAGCTGCTTTTTGGCCGTCCACGAAACAGATTGATGGTGAAGGAGGGTTCACATCGCTTCAAGAATTTGAGTACGGTACAACAACGCAAGCACTCAGTGAAATACGGGATCAGGCTACTCTTATTCAGGGACTTGATCACGACACAAAGGGTGGTCACTTTGGAATCCATTCGTTTCTGTCTGGTGTGAAGCAGAATGAAGCCGGCTCCATGCCCTACGGTAACGTCACAATCGATCAGTTCGCGGCGGAATATATTGTCGGACAGACACGGTTTCCTTCCCTTACGATCGGCAGCCTTGAAGGTATTCATGGAGGCTGTCAGCTTTCTTGGACAAAGACAGGTACTCGAGTACCGCCGATTCCCGGTCCAGAGCAATTGTTTGAAAAGCTTTTTGTTGACGCGACAGAGAACGATAAGAATTCTGTCTCAGATAGCTTTGCTCTTCAAAAATCAATATTAGACGTTGTCCGAGAACAGGCACATGATTTGGAGCGGTCTCTCAATCAGCGGGACAAGCACAAACTTGATGAGTACTTTACATCTGTTCGTGATGTTGAAAAAGGAATCGCACAAAGACGTCGCTGGATTGATGTTCCGAAGCCAGAAGCGATGATCACACAGCCGCAGAATCGGAACATGGTTCAGGATCTTCCGTTGCTGTACGACTTAATCGTTATGGCGCTACAAACAAACACAACAAAAATTGCAACACTGGAAATAGGTGGCGATTTCAATCCCGCAGATCTTGGGATTCGAGGGGGCTACCACAGCCTTTCGCACCATGGTCAACTTCAGGAGCGAATTGACGCACTGATTACTTTGGAGACCTATCAGATTGAGCAGTTCGTTCGATTCGTTAAAAAGCTGGTGACGACCGTTGATGACACAGGTCCGCTGATTGATACCACAACAGTCCTTTTCGGAAGTGGTATGGGGGATGCAAATTCACATACCAATCGAAATCTCCCAATTATTTTGGCAGGAGGAAACTTTTCTCATGGAAAGCTTCTTGCTTTTGATAGTGGGCACCCGCATCGACCTCCATTAGCGAACCTTTTTGTGACAATGCTCCAAAGGTTTGGTGTTGAGTCAGATTCCTTCGCTAAAAGTACAGGGACGTTACGGGGTCTGGTGTGATGAAATTTCTGTACGGTAGAAAGTTCCTCCTAGGGCCCTGCTTTGCGATCATCGCACTTCTCGTGATGCAGAATTATGCAGATGCTGATCAAGTAAAAAAGATAGATGGCTTTCTTGAACACTACTGCATTACGTGTCACAACAGTATTGATCAAAGTGGTGATCGTGAATTTGAAGAACTCAGGCTGTTTCAGGCTGATGTTCAAACACAGCTGTTACTGCAAGAAATCATCGATCAAATCACACTCGGTGCAATGCCACCGGAGGATGCGGAACAGCCAACAGATGATGCGCGGGTACGTGTGATTCGTGCACTCACAAATCGTCTCCAGTCCATGCGTCAACAGACAGCAAGTACCGGTGGCAGAACGGTTCTACGAAGGCTGAGCCAACGAGAGTACCGGAATACCGTGAGTGACTTACTCGGGATCAGCATGGCTACATTTGATCCAACCAAAGCATTTCCCCACGAGTCTCTTTCTCATGGTTTTGACAATATTGGTGATCAGCTTGTGACATCTGGATTTCTCTTGGAGCAGTACCTTGTGGCTGCAGATGCTTCTGTGGAGAAGGCATTTCTTTCAGGACCATATCCAGAGCCACGGACCCGGAGTTTTGATACAAAATTTGATCAGCAGCCAGAATTAAATGGAGCGCATCAAAAAGCCTTTGATCAAAAATATCTGGTTCTCTACGATCACCCCTTCAACGACAAGACGGAAGGAGCATATGGGGCACTGAAAACATTTCCACAAGGTGTTCCAGTTGATGGATTGTACAAGGTACGTGTGCTGGCAAGCGCTCTTCACCGAAAAACACCCTACAGCCAGAAGGCTGTAAAGATAGATACATCTGAGCCATTTCGGATGGGCATTCGGCCAGGTAGTTTACGTGTTGGGCCACTCTACAAGGCTCAGCCCCTCCAGCCAAAATTGGCAGAAGTTGTTATTGCTGATGATGTAGAGCAGTGGTACGAGTGTGTTATTCCGTTGGATAAAGGATACAGCCCTCGGTTCACATTTGAAAATGGACAGCATGATATTCGTGGTGCATATTCTCGAATTTTCAAATTACATCGGGATACCTTCCCTGAATCACTGCGGAATCAAAAAGGAATTGTGCAGCAAAGATTGGCAGTCCTTCGCAATGGATTTATGCCCCAAATTAGAATACAGAAGGTAGAAATTTATGGCCCGCTAAAAAACTCTCCTCAGATAAAAAATAATGAGCGGCTTGTGGGTGGTCAGATCTTTCAAGAAGATGAAATACCGCATCATATCGACTCATTTGCAACACAAGCATTCCGAAGGCCAGTTTCTAAAGATGAGCTGAAAGAATTCCATGCATTGTTTCAGTCCCAAAGTCAGGCCGGACGGACTCCTTTTCAAGCATATAAGGACACGCTGAAAGCAATTCTATGTTCACCCAAATTCCTCTATTTCAATTCTGAAGGACAGGAAACAGCGAACAAAAAAAGAGAGGAAAGGATTTCTCAGCACGCGTTAGCAGAGCGAATCTCCTATTTTCTTACATCGTCCATGCCTGATGCACAGCTCCGACAAGCAGCTGATGAAGAGAGGCTGAATTCTCATCATGCACTACGTGCTGAGGTGATACGACTTCTTGGGAGTGAAGTTTCTAATAAGTTTGCCCATGACTTCTTGGAGAGCTGGCTAAATCTTCGTGAGCTTGGAAGCATGCCACCAGATTTTGAAACATTTCCAGAATACTATGCATCAAATCTCCAGTCAGAGATGAAGCAGGAAACACAATTATTTTTTCGTCATGTACTGGATAACAATCTGCCGGCACGGGACCTGCTTACTGCAAATTATAGTTTTCTAAATCGTGATCTTGCAAAACTTTATGGTGTTGAGAATCAGACATCGTTCAGTGAAGCAGCAGAATTTCAACGTGTGCAATTTACAGATAAGAATCGTGGCGGCTTACTTGGTCAGGGCAGTATCCTTACCGTAACAGCAAATGGAATTGAGACATCACCAGTCATTCGTGGTGTGTGGATGTTGGAGCATGTTCTGGGAACCCCAACTCCTCCCCCACCGGATGACGTTCCTGTCATAGACCCAGATGTTCGGGGTGCAACAACTGTTAAGGCCCAGCTCGAGAAGCATCGTTCCTCGGCAGTATGTAATGAGTGCCATCGCAAGATTGATCCGCTCGGTTTCGCCATGGAGTGTTTTGATCCGATTGGGCGAACACGAACTACATACGATGTACGTGGAAAAAGAAAAGTTGATACCGCGGGTGTTTTGCCAAGCGGTGACTCATTTTCAAATCTTGCAGAACTAAAAAAAATATTGGTACGTCACGAAGAGTTTTTTGTACGAACGCTTGTCACGAATCTTCTGACACATGCTCTTGGACGACATATAGAACCAGAAGATCGGTTTGCTATAGACAAAATAATGTTGTCTGCTGAGGATGATGGTTACAGGCTTCGAGATCTGGTCGTAGCAATCATTACGTCAGATATTTTCGCTAGGCAGTAAAAGTTTTCTCAAATCCCCCTCAGTTTTCTCAAGGTAAAAAATGTTTTGTCATCGTATGGTGTGGGTTGTAATTGTAATGTTTTCGGCTTCACCTGGTTTGAGTAATGATGTTATTGATACCTTCACGACAAAAACATTTGACACAAGAGCAGCTGAACGAGGGGACTGGTCATTTCATGATGGTGTCGCTTCGGTTGTATCTGATCCCGTCTTATATGAGAAATACGCGAATCACGGTCCAATACTCAAGTGGTCTGTTGATTGTTCGCAGGGCGAAACCGACTTTACGATATATCCTTCAGGCTGCCAGCGGTTGGTTTTCACTCTCAACGGTGACGGACATGTTTTTCGAATATCGTTGATCAATCCAGAAAAGGCGATGAGTCCGTGGCAGAAAAAAAGTAAATCCCGAATGATTGCCTGGGCTCAGAAATCATCGAAGACCAATAAGGGAGAGTCCTTGCAGCCGCAGGGTTTTCCATCTCTTGAAACATTAGATAGCAAGTGGACAAAGGTGTCCGTTGGGATTCAGGGCGATACTGCGGCAATCACAATCGGAAAATTTCAGATAGAATTTCAACACGAGGCGATGCAGCGGGAAAAGTCAGAGATAACTATTTCATTTGCATCTGGTAGTTTGCAGGTTCGTGATTTTGAATTCCGAAGCAATAAATCCGGCTCCTGATGGCCTTCTCGAAATAATAAGCACTCGGGGGCGATCCCGGAATCTATAGGTGTGTGATAAAGATTTTATTAGAAGGCGGGCTCTATGTTTTTAAAAGCTCTACTGATTGTATGTGCTCAGAGTGCTTGTATGCTGCTGATCATTGATAAGCCAATGTATGCCACCGAGTCGGTCCGTATGGGGTGCGGCTTCATGACATTTGATACAGTGCCTGAATGGGGCTTGGATTCTCAGGGGAAATCACAGATAGGGCCAACTCACGGAAGTGTTGTTGTCGACAGCCGGGGACAGATTTATATCAGTTCAAATCTTGGGATTTTTGTATTTTCTCCCAATGGAACGATCGTACGGCGATATCTTGGAGGTGACTACACTGGACTTCACGATATGGAAATGCGAAATGAAGATGGGAATGATTTTATATATGGAGCACGAAATCAAGCGGGTGAGGGAATTAAGATCGAAGCGGTGACAGGCGCAGTCAAGCTGCATCTGGGTATTCCGACTGAAACAGAATGTGGTTTAGACATAGCACGATGGTCACCAACAGCAATTACTGTGGGCCCCGACGGCGACATTTATCTGTCAGATGGATATGCCAGCAATCGAATTTTTCGATTTAGCCAAGACGGCAAATATCGATCACATTTTGGAAGGAAAGGGAATGGCACCAAAGAATTTAACACCGCTCATGGAATGACCCTCGATGATCGATACAGTCCTCCACGGCTATTAATTTGTGACAGAAATCATCAGCCCAAAGGTCGGTTAGTACATTATGATCTTGAGGGAAGCTATATCGAAGAAGTCATATCCGGGCTTGGAATGCCAACAGCAGTTGCCATTCAGGGTGACTATGTATCAGTGCCAGATCTTCATGGAAGGTTAGTTATTCTTGATAAGAGCAATACGATTATGTCGGTACTTGGATTTAACCCAGATCCCAAAACGCGAGGTAGCTTCAAAGTGCCACAAGAGCAATGGCAGGAAGGAATATTTTGTGGAACTCATGGGTCATGTTGGGATGCCCAAGGCAATTTATACGTTCAAGACTGGAATGTTTCCGGCCGAATTATGAAACTTGTTCGAGTTTCTGATGATCAATGAGAGCAATGATCAAGACAAATTGATCACAGGCAATTATTGATCAGGAACAGGGATGCCGCTAACTTGCTGGGGTGGTGGCGTGCCGCCAGTCATGGTGAGGTAAAAAGGTTCAGGTAATGCTTTTTTCTCGCATCTCAAAAATTGACTGAAAATAAGGCCATCGTCAGGCCATTCACGTGTCCCAGTTAACCGTGCACGTACCCAAACTGTTTTTGAGTCAGCCACGTAGTCAGAGATATCAAAAAAATTCCCACCAAACCCGCCGTGGTTTGCAGCACGTGTATCTAGTGTTGTCCATGTTTCACCATCAGGCGAAATATCAAGAGCTGCGATTGCTCCTGGGTCGTAGGGAGACGGATCGCCAGTTGTCCAGACTTTAATAGTTGCTTTGATCGTTGCGTTTCGAATTAAAAATGGAGAATCGAATTTCAGAACTGCAACGCCTTCTTTATTTACGACAGTTGGTCGAATGAACGTAGCTCCGCCGGCAGAATGTTCGGTATAGCACTCCGCCCCAGTCATTGAAACAAGGTACTGTTTCCATGAATCATCAAGAAGGTTCAAGCCTACGTCTTTGAATGGTGGCATTGTCCACGTTGTCGTATATGTTTGCCGCAAACGATGCCCTGCAATATTTCGGGGAGTCGATTCAGTCCCACACAGACTTAAGACGTAGTCTCCTTCCTTTGAAGTAAGTTCTTCCATTCCACTAATTTCCCAGCCGGTTCGATTGCCGGATACGTCAACTCCGTTGAGGGAAATGTTTTCACCATTGCGAGTGAGACGAAAGTCATCGATGGAGAGGCTCAGTATGGGCTCGTTGAAAGCAAAATGAAGCCAGCGAAGGGGCGTAGTGCGGTAGCTCGATACTCCAGGAAAAATGACCTCAAGTGATTTGATGTTCTCTAAAGATGTTCCAGTTGTTTCGGGACTATTGGTTTTTGGTGGAGAAAAAACATCTGAAAAGTAAAACACATTCGCAATCAGTAAGAGTATTCCGATTCTCACTGCAAGCGATGAATACCTTTTCAAATAATAGAGACTTCTTTTAAGAATGGTTTGTGGCTTTGCGGTAAGTGGTTGTCCAGAAAGAAGAGCATCAATATCAAGACTAAGTACTTCAGCATTTAAGTACCTGTCCTGTGAGTTTTTCTCGAGGCACTTTTCTGCGATCACTTCAACGCCAGAACGTAATTTCTTTTCAGGTATTCGTAGCTTGCTTGGTCGTTGGTCGTGAATGATGCGAGCTGTTTCAAGAAGAGAAGCATCTTTTAATTCATACGGCAGTTTTCCTGTAAGCAATTCATGGAGAAGGACGCCGAGTGAATAAACATCACTCCGGGCATCTGCTTTCTTTCCTGCAGATTGTTCAGGGCTACTGTATTGGCGTGTCCCAAGGAATGTCCCCGTTTCAGTTGCGTCGTTGTCTTGTTCTATACGAGCAATACCGAAGTCAATGACCTTCGGATGCCCTGCGGTATCAACTAGTATGTTGCTTGGCTTGAGGTCACGATGAACAACAGAATGTGAGTGGCCGTATGCAACAGCTTTACATACCGATGAAAAGAGAATCAGACGTTCCTTATTTGACAAATTGTGGTAATTTGCAAACTTGACCAATGGCATTGCGTCTTGAATCAGTTCCATCACAAAGTATGGTGAATCCTCTCCATTCTTTTTGATAGAACCGGCAGTATAGATTTGAGCGATCCCAGGATGGCTAAGTCGTCCTAAGAGTTCAGTCTCACGTTGAAATCGTTGGAATGCACGTGGTGAACGATGGCCCGGACGTATGACTTTGATTGCTACTTTTCTGTCAGGTGACCGCTGTCGTCCTTGATAGACACGGCCCATACCACCTGATGCTAGAAGTGTCTCAATCACGACGTCCCCAAAAACATGGCCAATGAGAGGATCGGAATGTTCTGTGACAGTCTCTTCGTCTCCTAGGCCAAAGTCAGTTGTCTGTCTGGACAACTCCTCAATTGAGGCAACGGTGTCATGATGATCAGTTGAGGGTGATACATCACGAGCGTCACTTTTCGCAGAGTTGTGCCCCTGTTCGTGTCGTTTGATTGCGGTTGCTCCTGTTTTTGATGCAGTCTCTTAGCACGTAACATCTAGAGCCTAGGATTGATGAATAGCCAACGATCTCAATTCAAGTGTAAACAAAGTTTGGATGAAAATATTCCCGGAATTCTGAAGGCCGGATAAACTACAGCAACTATGCCACTTTCCATTCAATACGTCACGAGTTTGGATGCTGTTGTCGATGAGGCCGTTGAATTTCTGTCTCAGCCAACAGATCTTTTCACATCCTACAAGGTTGTCATACCAACTATTGGAGCTCGCAGTTGGCTCGCTGACAAACTAGCGAGAAGACTCGGTTCAACAGCCACGGGTCTCGGTGACGGAATAGTTGCTGGCGTTGATTTTTCTTATCCTGGTTCACTGTCACTATTGGTTGGGTCGTATGAATATGAGAACGATCCATGGTCTGTACAGCGACTTACATTTGCTGTACTTGATGTCATTGTGAAGTCGCGAGATTATGAATGGCTCATTCAGCAAGCAGGAGGTCCTTTACTTGCGGCTCGGCGTATTGCCGACAGATTTGACCATTATCACTTCCGACGACCAGGAATGATTTTAGGATGGGAGGATGACAAGCCAGTTCTTGCTCCGATGGCTGAAGAAATGAATGGAGCTGACAACGAGTTTCTCATTCCGTTGGCCCGTAGTGATCGTTGGCAATTTGATCTCTGGCGTTTAATTCGCACGGCCATCAATCAACCAAGTCCACCGGATCGGGATCGAACTGCTGAAGGACCGGTTCCATCAGCAGTTCTTATAGCGGGTCTCGAAGCACTGTCATTACAACAAACCGAAGTGCTTAAAAAACTTTCGTCACTCAAGGGTAAAAATGGAGAGTGCTGTGATGTCCGTGCGTTGCTGGTTCATCCGTCACCATCTCTTCAAGCTCAATGGGAACAGATGGCTCCTGCGTTGACGCCTGGGTATCTACCGAAGAAACAAGAAATGGATAGTGCACAAAATGGTGATCCACTTGTTACTTCGTGGCTACGGGGAACACAAGAAACCCAGATGCTCCTTGCCTCTCAGGGCTTTCAACCGAAGCATTTGGTTCGGCATGAAAGTGCTGTCTGCAAGCAGCCAGTCTCACTACTTAAATCAATCCAGCAGACAATTACGGCTGGAAACATTGGCAGCGACACTCTTTGTAAATCAGATGATTCACTGCTCGTTCACCGTTGCCATGATCTTAGCAGGCAGGCAGAGGTTATTCATGATGCACTTCTGCATTCATTGAAGCAACATAATGATCTCGCCCCTCATGATATTCTTATCGTAAGCCCACGGATTTCTGAATTAGCGCCCCACCTTGAAGCCGTCTTTAGCCGCAAGCTAACAGAAGGTAGCAGCACTATCGAACTTCCTCTTGTCATTGCCGATCGAGGAATTCGTGAAGTGAGTGACGGAGCGGAGCTTCTTATTGCATTGCTCAAACTCATTGGATCGCGGTGTTCAGTTGATGATATGTTTGCTGTCGCTACGCATCGTCTAGTCCAGAGTCACTATGGTCTTGATGATAATGCATTAGAAGTTTGGCAACGCTGTATTGAACGTACACGTATTCGCTGGGGTATTGATGGTCCTCGCCGTAGGCGAGATGGACTTGATCAACCAGGCTTAGCAGCACATACGTGGTGGCAGGGTCTCGAGAGAATGCTGCTGGGTATATTGCTTCCAGACGGGACACCAGAAGCGGCACTTGGGGGTGTTGTCCCGTTAACGGGCGTAGATACTGCAGATATAGAATCGATTGCACCACTTTTGTCGATTGTACGCGTGATCGATACGTTGGATCGTCTTGTTACCCATGATCAATCCGTTGGTGATTGGTGCGATCATCTTGAGCAATCATTGATACAGCTCATTGGGGATGAGACAGAAGAATTGGAAACAGTGATCTATGAACTCGATCAGTTGCGACGAGTTGCAACTGAAACCAAAGTGCCTTACCACGATATTAAAACAATTCTGATTACAACATTAACAGCTGCAGTTGGTCATCAGCCACTGCGTACAGGAGCGATTACAGCAACTTCTATGATTCCGCTCCGTGCGGTTCCATTTCGTGTGATTTGTGTCGCTGGTTTTGATGAAGATGTAGCTGAAATGGCTGCCAGTGATCATGACAATCTTGTTGAGCGGCAGCAGTTGCTCGGTGATAGTGACCCTCGAGTCAATCTTCGGCGAGGTTTTCTCGATTGTGTTGTATCGGCTCAAGACCAATTGATTATCACCTGTACCGGAATGAGCGTTTCAACAAATGCAACCTTGCCTTTGGTAACACCGTTGGCCGAATTCATTGATTTTATAGGCCGTCATGGTGTGCCTCTCTGGGAGTGGAATGGTGAACAATTTAGCAATGTCGAGGTGTTTCATCCTCGACATGCGTGTAGCCAGAGAAATTTTCAGGTGAATGAGATTCGGCCAGACATCATATGGAGTCACGATCAAAAAGCGTTACATGTTGCAACAGTATTGGGAGAACCACCTGAGCCCATAGTGGCTGAACCCGTCTCTGCTGCACCACGAACACTCATTGAACTCTCATCACTCTCCGCATTTATGTGTGACCCGCTATGGCCATTTGTGCGTGAAACATTGGCGATTAATCCATGGAGAAATGACGACGTTGAGATTCCCGCCACACTTCCACTCATGCTCTCGACTTATGAGCAGCGTGAATTACGGGACAACTACATTCAGGGGTACATTACTAGTGAAAAGAGTGAGGAGTTTGAAGAGTCGTGGACGCAGGCTGTTCGAGCAGATGGCGATGTCCCAATCTGGGGGTTCGGTGAGGCAGCAATTGAGGAAATCACAGGCTTTGCTCAGGCAGTTGTAAAACAAACAGATGAAGACGGGTTGCCGCTCATCAAACGACAGGCAGAAAGAGTGCGTGTCGAAGTGAATGACGTGCAGATCTCAGGCACACTGGAGTTTTGTCAGGATGATCCTACGTCACTCATACTGCTTCATCCAGGTGCAAAGAATACAACACAATTTCGAAGGTCAAAGTATCTTGCACTGGCACAATTACTCGTCGCTATGGTTGCCGGCTTACCAGCAAAACGCGCCTATGTTTATAGCCAGCATGAGAAGTGGTCACCTGGTGCAGTAGATGACAAGGGAAAGCCTCGAAAAGCTGTTATGGTCCGTGAAGTAACTCTGGACGGCCGTATAAACAGACGGGATTCCCAGCAGCTCATTGAAAAGTTGTGCAGCCTGTATCAGCAGGCAGCTGTGAGCGCGTACAGTAGTTTTGGCAAGACAGCTGCGGACTTTCTTACCGATCAAAAACAATCAAGAAAGTCATTTTCTTCGTTTATCACATACGCTTCATACGAAAACAGCCTTGAAGTAGTTGTCCATGGCCGAACCCCTGCCTTCGACGATGTTTTTTCAGACGTTGAAAAGCACAAAGAATTTTTTAATCCGTATATTGCGATCACACGTTTTAAACCTAGAACGAATATCTACAGCCCAGAATGAAACTCGACCTGACTAGTGATCAAATTCGCACGAGCATGATCGTTGAAGCGAGTGCTGGTACTGGAAAAACGTATGCCGTTGCTGCACTCGTGGCTCGGGAGTTAGCCACCCGTGATGATCTACGGATTGGACATATCCTGATAACAACATTCACGCGGAATGCGGCGATGGAATTACGGCATCGAATTCGAAAGCGACTTCTTTCGACAGCCTCGGAGCTACGAACTTTATCTGTTGACGGCGCCGATGCTGTTACAAAAGTTTTATTCGATACTGATGAACTTGAGCGATTGAAACGAGCTCTACGTCTTGAAAGAGCTCTCGTTGAATTTGACACAGCAACAATTTCAACAATTCACGGGGTCTGCAGTCGTGTACTCCGCACGGCTGGTGTTGATATCGAAACAGTGGTCGATGCTGAAGAGACTGACCGTGTTGTGAATGAAGTTGTAAACGATGCAATCGTTGCTGCAGCTGCGTCGGGTCAACGCTGGGACGAGTCAACCTTGCAATCACTTCTGACAATTTTGTTAGGAGATCCTTTTATCGAAGCCTGGTTTGATGAGCATGAAATAGCAGACCAGGTGGTCATTGATCATCTTCGTAATTTGAAGGGGATGCTGGCTCAGTGTGTTCATCGTGTGCACAATGCAATGGCTGCCACACCGGATTCAAATGATCTTCTGAGGCGTGCGTATGAACTCGTAACAGATCCGCAATCTGCGGTGGTAAAACGTTTACAAAAGCGGTTCCTGTTGGCGATTGTTGATGAGGCGCAGGACACAGATAGGCTTCAGTGGGAGTTTTTTACAAGGCTTTTCCCCGGAAATGATGATCGGTCATTAGTCAGTGTCGGTGATCCAAAACAGGCTATCTATAGTTTTCGCGGTGCGGACGTACAGGCGTATGTGAATTTTACGAGAAAAGCAAAGAACCATCGGACACTTTCGACGAACTGGCGTTCAGATCAACCTCTTCTGGACAATCTAAACAAGGCATTTTCGCACGTAAGTTTTGGGGATGGAATCTCCTACAGTGAGGTCACCGCGTCAGATGATCACCGGGAATCATGTCTTGCGGGTGAGATACAACCCCTTGAGATGATCCATCTAGGGAAGACGGATAGTCAGCAATCCCTTGTTGGACCGACCGTCGGAAAAGTCATCCATCTTCTAGAGCACGTGCAATTGATTCCGCGTGGTGACACGGGCGCACGCCAATTAGAGCCGAATGATATTTGCATTCTGACACGCACAGGAGGCGTGAGTCGAATGATTGAACGACGGCTGGCTCAAGTAGGTATTCCAGCAGTGAGTGGTGGCACAAGTAGTGTCATGACAGGTCGCATGGCATTTGACCTTCGTCTTATTTTTGAAGCTATTGAGAAGCCGGTCAGCAACGGTCACGTTCGCCGAGCAGCAGCTACATGTTTTTTTGGCTATACCCTATCAGAGTGCGGTCTTTTGGCTGATGCTGTCATGTATCAGGTGCAGGAAAAGTTGATGAAGCTTTCGGCTGTGCTGACGCGTCAGGGCCTTGCTGCTTTTGGTGTGGCAATCGAACAAGAAGTCCCCATGATGCAGCGTCTTGCTGCGGGTCCTGATGGCGAAAGAAATCTTACAGACTTCCTTCATATCTTTGAAGCAATGGATGCGATTGGTCCTTCTGGTGGTTGCACTCCTCATCAGGCTGTCGAAACATTTATCCATCTGTCGAATAAGGATCCAAGACATGATCTTGTGAGTCGACGGATTGAGAGTGATGCTGATGCGGTTCGAGTCCTCACAATGCATGCCGCAAAGGGACTGCAGTTTCCATGTGTTATTGTGGCTGATCTTTGGAAGCCAGCCGCAAAAAATATGCATGCCAAATCGCGCCCTACCGTTTTCTATGCTGAAGACGGGAAACGCAAAGTAGATATTGGTTTCGCTGTTGAAAAGGCTTCCACAACAGCACGCCGGCGACAAGAGGAGGCAGAGGATCAAGAGGCAAAACGCCTGCTCTATGTTGCTGCAACCCGAGCAGAGCACTATCTCGGAGTTCTCGTTGCTGACGGAAAAGTGCCCAGCATCATCGAGCAGTCATTTTCATTTCCGGATACGGCAATTTACTCGGGTGAACGTCTGGATCAGCTGAAACGGAATCTGCGAATAGATACATCCAGAGATGCAATGCAAAATGCTGAGTTGCCCCTGGCGATACGCTCCTCACGGCGAATGTCTTTCAGTAGTATCGTTGCTACACGTGGCCGGGAAGAGTTTTACAGACCAGAACGTGGTGGATATGACGAGCATGCATCAACCGGTATAAGGCAGTCATCGCTCTCTGCGTCCGGCACAACAGCAGGGCAACAGGTGATTGATTTGCCAGCGGGTCTGGCAGTTGGCAGAACAGTTCATGAAGTTTTTGAGGAAGTAGATGCAACCGTTGCGCCTCTTCAGGAAGAAATACAGCGCGTCATAAAAGAGAAAACATCAAATGGAATGCTTCGGCACTACCGTGAGAGCCTCAATACGATGGTGTACGAAACTCTGACAACGCCGCTTGGTGGTCCATTTGGTGACTGCCGCTTAACAGATATTCCGCCTTCTCAAATCATGCCTGAGCTGGGTTTTGAAATGGGGCTGGGCGGACAGTTGAAAAATATTAGGGTAACTTCTATCGGGAAAGTTCTTCAGCAATTTATAAGTTCTGAGGATTCTCTCGCCAGATATGCCGAGTTACTTTGTAGTCCAGCTTTTGATATACCTGTTGGCGGTCTTCTTACGGGTTCAGTTGATGCTGTCTTGGGTTTGCCGGAGAGTCAACCTGACAATCCCAGGCTCGCAATATGCGACTACAAAAGTAATCGATTACATACGCTAGGAGTATCGGATCCTCTCCAAGCCTATGCACCTGAACGACTTACCGATGCGATGGTAGGACATCATTATCCATTACAGGCACTCCTCTACGGAACAGCCCTATTTCGCATGTTGAGGTGGCGGGTGCCTCAGGCAGATCCAGACCAATGTATTGTTGGTATTATTTATGCATTCACTCGTGGGATGAAAGGAGTGCAGACACCGATTGATGACGAAGGAAGAAGATACGGTGTCTTTACGTGGCGTGCACCAGATGGTCTATGGCAAGAACTAAGTGACTTGCTATCTGGAAAAAATGAGGCGAATACATGATTCCCCCGCCTTCATTACAGGACTATCGGAAGTTGGGAGTGATCGGTCGCGAAGATATCGCAGCCGCTACGGTACTTGTGTCAATGGCTCATCGAGAGCGTGAAGAACAACCAGATCTTCTTGCCTGGATCGGTTTTTGTCTAGCACTTCGAAGTGTACGTGATGGCCACACCTGCGTGGATTTTGACAACATTGCGGAGTGGGCAGGCGGAATTGAAATCGGTGTAAGCGGCGCGCCGGACTGGCCACTGCATCCTCATACGTGGCTTGATTCGTTACGGGCTGTTTCATCACTTGTCGGATCTTCGAGCAGTCGATGTCCTTTCATAATTGACGGGCACCTGTTTTATCTCGCCAGAGCACTCTCGGAGGAGCGAGATATTGCAGAAGTATTAATGCGAGATTCATGTCACCACGTACGTGTTCTTCTTGGTGGGCCAGGCACAGGAAAAACAACAAAAATTGCTCATGATTTGGTTGAGCGATTTTCTGATCTTCCCGTGGAGGGTCCGTGGCCAAGACTGGGTCTTGCTGCACCAACTGGTAAAGCAGCATCACGCATGACGGATGTGCTCCGTCAAAGATGTATAGAAGTAGGCGCCTCACCGAGTATTGTTGCTGCCGTGACAGCAGAACCGGCTCGTACGGTACACAAGCTATTAGAATTTAACCCATCGCGTCCACAGCCTTTTCGATACGATGCGAGTAATCGGTTACCATACGACATTGTAATCGTTGATGAAGCGTCAATGCTTTCTAGTTCCTTGATGTACCATCTGCTTATTGCGCTTGCCGAAGATGCTGAGATTATTCTTGTTGGTGATCCTGACCAGCTTGCCAGTGTCGATGCGGGGACAGTGCTAGGCGATATTGCTACTTTTCGCTCCAGTCACTTCAGTCAGCATCCACTTCATAAAAAAATTCAAGAATTGAAGATCATTCACCGTGCAAAGGATGCACCGGGTGTTTTGGCGTTAGCAGAGTCAATTCGTGCGGGCGATGTTTCTCAGATGCTCACAGTTCTTCAGTCAGGTCATTCTGATATTCAGTGGATTGAACCAAGCAATGGGCGCGCAATAGAGGAACTCGTAGCCGAAATTGCTAGCCACGCAAATCGCTTGCAAGGGGTAGCACAACAAGCTGATCTAGATGCTGTTCTAAGCGTGCAACAGGAACTCCAAGTTCTTTGTGCGCATCGTGGGGGCTTTGCGGGAGTCAGTCAATGGAATGCGAGTATTGAATCAAAGCTTGGTATTTCTCCGGCGACAACGTGGTATGTAGGCCAGCCAGTGATGGTTACAAAAAATTGTCGTTCACTGGCACTCTTTAATGGTGATGTTGGAGTCATTGTGCATTCCGACATGAGTGAGAATCGTTTAGAGGCAGTTTTTGGCCAGCCGGGACAACATGTCCGAGTTCCGGTCTCAAGACTCGAGGATGTCGCAACCGTCCATGCGATTACCATTCATAAAAGTCAGGGGTCAGAGTATCAGCATGCGGTTGTTGTGCTGCCAGAACATCGTAGTCGCATCGTCACTCGTGAACTTTTTTATACGGCTGTGACCAGGGCGATCAAAAAAGTGACAATTGTGAGCTCACAAGAAGTTCTTGAGGCGGCGGTCAAAAAACCGATTCGACGTGCGACGGGCCTTAGAGAACGAATGAGTTAAGGATCTTTTCTGTGGCCTGCTCACGCAGTATCTAACTAAGTAGCAGTTTTGCCTGATTCTCATGGCATGTGAAAAAAATCACAGGGTGTTTTGCAGAAAAAGATTTTAAAACAGAAATAGCTTGTGCGAGACGATCCGTGTCCATGTGCACAAATGGATCATCCAACATGATAAAGGCATCAGAGGATTGAAGGTATGACTCTGCGAGTGCTATTCGAATAGCTATTGCGAGAGCTCCGCGTGCACCCTGCGAAAGTCTATCTGGTGACAGTGTGACATTTCCACGAGTGATATGTGACGGAAGCGTATCATCAAATTTAAGCTGAGAATCACTGCATGAAATACCCGAGAATATTTCGGCGGTCCGTCGGCTTAATTGATCAAGGGAGTTACTTTCATTTGGAGAAACTTGCGTAAGTGTTTTTTCAATTCGTTTGTAACAGTTGCCATCCTCAAGAATGCGATCAAATTGACATCGTGCATGCTCTGCTTCTTCGGTGAGATCTTCACTGCGTCGGTCTCCCAGTTGGCCTTCCAAGCTTCCTCTTGTAGATCCAAGTTGAGATCGCGGTTCACTACTTGCATTCATTCGTTCTTGTGCAGAATCGAGTGAGTACAGAAACTCATCGATTGATGGAAATCCCAAGGGGACCTCCGGGAGTGATGTAAGTTTGGATTCAGTGCTACGGAGAGTTTGCTTGGTAAGCAGAAGTTTTTCACCAAGCGTTTCAAGATCTGTATAGGCTTGCTCCCACGCCAGAATATTCTGTTGATGTATCTCGATTTCTTTTTCACCCGTAGTAATCAGATGGCGTACAGACTCTAATTCTTGCTCGATCGATTTACTCTCTCGTGTTTGTGGGAGGCTTTCGAGAGCTTTGAACTCCTGATCCCATTCTGACTGTGTCTTCCCCTGAAGGAGTGCACGATACGTCTCCTGTTTTGTTTTCAGGCGATGGGTCAGGTCGGCGTGTTGAGCGGCTTGTTCTTTGGCCTCGACAACAGAGGCAGCTGTGTATTTCTCCAACAATTGGTCAAGTGATTCACGCTTTGTGTTGAGGTTCTCCAATACCGTCTGAATATTTTCCTCACCACTATCAACCGTAATAATGAGGTCAGCGGTTTCAACACGAATGCGGCCGGATGCCGTGCCGATTATCGGATTGCTACCAAGCTCAATCGATTTTGGTGGTTCGTTTGCATCTGTAACCAGAGCGGATTTATTTGCTTGAGACTCGATAGAGTATGTCAAAGAGTGGGCAGCAAGCTTGTGTGAAAGACTGGTGATTTCAGAATCTAGGGTCTGAACAAGAGAGAGCGTGTCGGGATCAAGGAGAGAAATATCATCGACAGCGCGCAAAGCCTCTGCCATACTATTTTTTGCCTGCTGAATAGCAGTGTAGCTTGCCGTAAAACCCTCGGCTTGTTCACGTGCTCTTGCTGTACCAAGCTCATCCTGCAGTTTATTGGTCTGATTCATGAGAGGTTTTCGCTGTGTTTCCCAGGCATCCACTGCCGCTTTGGCTGTTGGCCAAGCAGCAAATGCTTTCTTGAGTATCCCAACTTCTCCTGTGAGCCGTGTTACTCGCTCCGTCATAATGCGTCGCTCGGCTAACTGATCCCGCATCATTCCAAACTTGGTGAGAAAGCTCCTGTCGGTCTTTATTTGGTCTTCGATCGTAAGAAGTTGCGAAGTAATATCATCGATCTCTTTTTCAAGTGAGAGAATGTTTTTATGATCGTCTACAAGCCGTTGCCAGGAGTACCAGGCAGCGAGAATTTTCCCGATACCCTGTTTCCATTCATTACCAATAACTTTTTCTTGACCATTCTGTCGATTTGGTCGCTGGCGAGAATCATCCCAGCGACTGAAATAGCTCTTGATGCGATCCTCGAGTATTTGTTCGAGCCTTCTTTGATCAACATCACCAGCACTTTCTTTTCCAGTCTCAGCGAGGCTACGAATATCGCGTAGGTCTAATGCGTGCGTATCAAGTTTGGCGATCGTACTCTCCAATTCATCATGCCCGGTGAAGAAGACATGGCGAAAGGTTGCCTCGTTATGGCCACATATTTTTTCAAGGATTGCAGCAATAGTTTTTGTTTCACCGAGCTCTGAACCATCGGGAGTTCTGAGACTAGAAGCTGCCTGTGATCCCCATCTTTTCTGAAGCTGGTAGTGGTTTCCGTTGTTCTCGATACCGACTGTGATTGCTGCGTAGTCGCCATCCGGAAGAGGAAACCATGGTGAAATCAAATCACGTAGCCTTGCCGGGGTCAGATCAGTTGGCGTGAAGAGACTATGAAAAATGGCCTGCCTCAGAGTCGACTTTCCAGTCTCATTAGGGCCATTTATCACAACGAGCGGGCTTGAGAGATCCCATGACACGTCCCGAAATGTACCGAATGGATGGAGCCTAATAGATGTCAGTCTCATGAGCTTGAAATCTCCTGAATCAAATCATGAGCGAGCGTGACATCATTTGGGTGTTGATTGTCAGCTAGAAGTGTTGAGAGGAGACGCTCAGCAAGTGTTCCCTGGGGGTAAAGCGTCGCAATTGTATCGGAATCAATTTTATTTTTAATATCCAGATCAACAGTGCATGTTCGAAATAGTTTTTGAACTTTTTGTATGGACTGATGCAATTCATTCTGCTCATCAGTCGATAATTGACCAGATAGTTTGAGATCCAGTATCACGGTATGTGGATCAAGGGAGTCACATGTTTTCTGAAGTTCAGAAATATCATTTAGGGTATGAAGGCTTCGATCAATTCGTACAAACCGAATTTTTCCAGGGCTTAATCGTTTGTAGGTTTTTAATTGAGATTGTTCGAAATCAAGAAGCCATGCTGATCCAGGGTGCTTGCATCGGACTGAGTCCGGCGTATGCGTTCCGGCCATAAAAAGTTGTGACTTAGATCCTGAAGACGTGGTTGGAAACGGAACATGGATGTGCCCCAGTAGCCACGTTGTGAGACCGGTCGCCTCGAGGTCAGGCATCGTCATAGTGAAATAATGATCATTGGCGTCCAGTCCGAGGCCAGTGACATTGCCATGGGCAATTCCGATACGGAGTGCCGATAGATTTTTCTCGGCATCGGCGATCCAGGAAGTCAACGGATCCTTCCCGGTTTTGGATGGACAGGGGCATGGGAAAAACTGGACAGTTTCTCCACTCATTTCAAAAGTAACGATAGATGTTGTTGTAAGTAGTTCGATATTTGAGAACTCTGATGACACCTTGTGAAAACGTTTCCATACTTCGGTGTCGTCACCAGCGTAGAAATCATGATTACCAGGAAGAATAAGAACCGAAGTGCCCATGAATTTATTTAGTATGCCGACAGTACGTTCGATGTACGGCGTCTTCACACGGGTGGAATCAAAGAGGTCGCCACTAATGATGAAGAAATCAGCATGACTGTCGTTTGCAGTTTCGATAAGACGTTCGAGGGCTTCGAAGCGCTCTTCGAGAAGCTGGTTACGCGTCTCATCTCCATGTTGCCGAAATGGCATTCCGATGTGATTATCTGCAGTATGGACGATGCGAATAGTCATATGTGCTCGTCCTTCATAAGGTGTGGCTTGAACGTGTTCTTAAAATGTCAATTGTGCTTGTGACAACCGATTATGAAGTTCAGCCATAAGTTCGTCTTCAGCAGCTTCATTGGGCGCTTCATAGGTGACTGAAAATCGCGTGTACGCTCCACAGTCATCCCATGGAACTGTTGAAATCGAAAGTTCTTTTATCAGGAATTGACCGGCCTCAGAAGCATTTTCAAAAGTTCGTTCACCGGCGCCTTTTGGGCTTTTGGTGTATAGGAAGTATGTGCCTCCGGGCATTTCACACTCAAAGCCAACGCCTCGAAGAACGCCAACAAGCTTTTCGAGTCGACGACCATATTTTTCCCGGACTTGATTGGGGATAGTAGGATCTGCGAGCGCAGCGGCAGAGGCTTTTTGAATGGCAATAAATTGACCGGAATCACAATTATCTTTTACATCGGCGAAAGCTTGCACGATCTTTTCATGACCACAAACCCAGCCAAGCCGCCAGCCGATCATGTGAAATCCTTTTGACATTGAGTGGACTTCAACACCGACATCTTTCGCGCCGTCGATTGACAAAAAAGAGAGGGGTGCTGTTTCGTATGAAAGCATCATGTGAGCTGCGTCTTGAATCACAATGATCCGATTCTTTTTTGCAAACTCGACAACCTTTTTATAGAAATCTTCAGTTGCTGTTTGACCGGTCGGGCTGTTCGGGTAGCAGAGTACAAGAATCTTACTCCGAGAGAGAACGTCTGCAGGAATACCATCAAGGTCTGGGAAAAAGTTATTTTCAGGTACAAGCGGAAGCTTGTGAACGTCACCACCAAACCACTGGGTAGCAGTGCCAGCAACTGGGTAGCCAGGCACAGTCATGAGAGTAATATCTCCCGGATTTATGAAAGCAGCTGGAAGCATTGCATAGGCAGTCTTTGACCCAATGCAATGATTAATTTCGTTTGCAGGATCAAGGACAACACGGAATTCCCGTTCCATGAAAGCGGCGACCGCTTCTTTGAACTCCAGAATGCCGTTGTCAGCGTATCCACGATTTTCTGGTCGATCAATTTCTTGCCTCATGACATCCCGAACACTTTCGGGTGCCATTTCATCATTTTCACCGATACCAAAGTCGAGCATTTTTCGTTCGGGATGTTCAGCAAGCGCGAGGCGTTTGGCCCGTTTGATGAGTTCAAATTTGTAGACCTCAGTACCTTTTCCATAACCGGCCCCACCAATCCGTTCTGCAAATCGATCCTGAAACCAAGGGTCAGTCGTAGGTGGGCTCGTGGGACTTGCAGTCGACATGTCGATCTTTCTGTCAGGAGGAAAATAATCCGTGCAGGAACGTAAGGGTTCAGCGTATATTTGAATTACTCAAGATAAAATTTTCCTGGAAGAAATCCAAGCAGTACGTTGAGATTACCCTCAATGATGGCCTTCAGTATCAAATACTGGTGAGGTATCATCATGTGGCAAGAGGTCAAAATAATGAATGACACATTCCAGATATCTACCAGTCGCGTTATTTCAGCATCTGATTACGGACCGCTGGACGGTTGTTTTGATCCGTTTGAGGACGAGGATGCTATCGAGGAACTGATAACGTTCGAGTAGTTTTTGTCAGCGACTTCTGTCTAGTCGTTATCAGTACGTCTGAGCACAAGAACCCGACACGGGGCGTGACGTAAGACGCGTTCAGCGACACTGCCCAAGAAGAGTCGCTTCATGCCATGGTATCCGTGTGATGGGATAAGGATGAGATCAGCGTCATGTCGTTTTGCATAGTCAGCGATTTCGAGCCCAGGTGTTCCAATCGTTACGGCAAGATGAGCACCATCGGCATCTTGATCATGAGCAAGTTTTTTGAGAGCAGTTGTTACTTTTTCAGTTCGAGAGACATCAGTGACGTCGCCGAGCAGAACACCAGGCGACATCGTCTCAAGTGGCAGCATGACGTGAATGAGATGAAGTTGCGATGGATTATCAACAATCTCAAGAGCAGTTTCTATTGCACCAGTCGATGCGACAGAGAAGTCAATCGGTACAACAACAGTAGAAACATGAAGTGCCATAGCACACCTTCTTCAAATAATTAGTCGTAGACAACAAATTCGTTGTTTTTGTATCGTCGCCAATAGTCTTTTAAGAGCACCTTGACACGGGGCGCAAGAATGACCCCCCCGATAATATTTGGAAAGGCCATAGACAGAATCATGAGATCAGAGAACTCGATAACATTATCTAAGGACGCAACAGCTCCAAGTATGATGAATCCGAGAAAAATAATTCGATAAACAATAACGGCTCTTTTTGTTGATCCGAAAATATATTGCCAGGCTTTCTCTCCGTAGTATGACCAACTGATCATTGTCGAGTATGCAAAGAGAAATACCGATATATTGAGGACTGTTGGAAACCAACTGAGTGTCTCAGAGAATGCCCAGCGTGTCATTTCAACTCCTTGGCCAGCTTCCGGTGTGTTATAGGCCCCACTCACAATGACAACCAGCGCTGTCATTGTGCAGATAACAACCGTATCAATGAACGGTCCAAGCATAGCCACGAGACCTTCACGGACGGGCTCATCTGTTTTTGCTGCTGCATGAGCAATGGCAGCAGATCCGACGCCAGCTTCATTAGAGAAAACTGCTCGACGAATACCCTGCACAAGTACACCAATAAAGCCACCGTATGCTGCCTCTGGTGACACGCAGGATCGCACAATCAGCACAGCCGCGTCAGGAACTTGCTTTATGTGAATGACGAGAATGATAAGCCCAGCTAATACATAGATGCCACACATAAGAGGAATAATTTTTTCAGTAACCTGCCCAATGCGCTTAATTCCACCAATAATGACAAGGCCAACGAGGAAGGCGAGAACGCACCCAAAACCCCAGTTGATTCCTGCTACATCGCCCAGCATTCCGCGGACAGCTGATGTGGCTTGGTTTGCCTGAAACATATTGCCCCCACCAAAAGAACCGCCGATACAGAAAAGGGCAAAGATAAGACCAAAAGCCTTTGCTACAGGAAAAGGAAAGCCACGTTCCTGAAGACCAATCTCAAGATAGTGCATCGGTCCGCCGTCGACCGTGCCATCAGGACGAACCTTTCGGTAGACCATTGCAAGTGTGCATTCATTAAATTTTGCAGTCATACCGAGGAGGCCGATCAGCATCATCCAGATAACAGCACCGGGACCACCTGTGTGAATGGCCACAGCAACACCAGCAATATTACCAAGCCCAACCGTTGCACTGAGGGCGGAGGTAAGAGCCTGAAAGTGCGAGATTTCCCCAGGATCATTTGGGTTGTCGTATCGCCCACGTGTGATGTCGATGGCATGCTTGAAACCACGAATGTTGAGCCAGTTATGATAGATCGTAAAGAAAAGAGATCCACAAAAGAGAATCAACACGATCAAAGGGATGGGAACAGCCTGTACCGGTACCCAGAAGAGAACCTTTGCCATGTTTTCAACGATGAACCCAAACTGTGCGTCGATAGATTCAGAAAGTAACGGTGTTGTGGTCTCTTCATTTGCCACCCCAGCATTTTGTTCGGTAACGGTATCACCAATTTCGTTACCTTGAGCAGAACCTGTCGGACTCAAGCCGCTTAGGAAGAGGCAAATGAAAAAGACAAAAAGTTTTAAGGACCGGGATGACATGACAAGTATCCATATGAAGTGACGAATCCCAAATTTTAGAATACGAAGTTCTAGCCATTACTGGCAACGACATAATTTTTATGAGTAAACAGAAGAAGAAAGAAGGCCACAAAACGTGACCTGATCCGGCAGTCCGATCAAGAAGGCCAAGACGAATATTCCTGAGACGACTACAGTTCTTGGTCGTAGCTTAAACTAAAAAGGTAATCTCGTGTTTCCCACTACTCCACGAAGTTGTGTTTCGCGTAAGCCTCCCTGTAGTGAGAAAATATGTGCTGTTTGCGGCCGGCCATTTTCCTGGCGAAAGAAATGGAAAAACTGTTGGCTAAATGTGCGATACTGTTCCGCACGTTGTCGAAGTCAAAAAAAGTCAGGATTGTGATATAGATGTAAGCATCTCGCCCACATTTTTTCTGTAGCAAAAGAAAGGTAGGAGAAAACCTGCTTTTTGATTCTTACTTAATTCTCAAATTCGACAATCTCGAGATCATCACGTGATTCTAGCAGTATATCGATAGTATCAAATCCAATATCGGTATTCGCTACATTGAGTTTTTTGAGCAACGGTAGTTTTCCAAATGTAAGAAAACTTTTATCAGTGAGTTGGGTTCCAGCGACATTCAGGTCAGCAAGTTGGGTCATCTCCATGATCATCGGTAGCGACTCATCGGTCACCGATGTTGCTTTCAGATTTAAAACCTTGAGATTTGTTAACTTTTTGTAAGCGGTAAGAACATCGTCATTCGTTTTCGTTTCCCAAAGATCAAGGTATGTCAGCGTACGTGCTTTCCCTAGCTGGGCTAGTCCAGTTGGTGTAGCGAGTCGGCATTCACTGATATCAAGCCAGTCAAGTGCAGGCAATCCAGCAATCACTGAGAGGCCAGCATCATCAAGAGACGTGTCTCGCAGGTTGAGTCGGCTTAAGCCTTTTAAGCCTGCAATATGAATAAGCCCAGCACCGGTGACATCAACACCACGAATGCGAAGCCGTTTTAATCGGCTTGCTGCCGCAAGGGCAGTCATGCCCTCATCATTTATTTTTGTGTAATCAAGCTGGACTTGTTCGAGCAACGGCATGGCGGCGAGAACAGCCAATGAGCGATTACTGATACTGGTACAGTAGTTTGCGTTAAAACTTTTGAGATCAAGACCAGCTAGTTTTTGAACACCAACGTCTGTGATTTTGCTCTTTTCAAGCTGAATGTCGACGAGGGACTGAATCTGAGCAAGGTGAATGAGTCCAGCATCTGTGATGTTCGTGTTTCTCAAGTCAATCATTCGTAGCGTGAGTGAAGTCAGTTGACCGAGCTGTTCATCGCTGATTGATGTTCTTCGGAGTCGTAGTACTGAAAGTTCCGGAAGAGCAACAAGTGCTTCTATAATTTGGTCATTCAGGGGACGATCGCTGAGGTCAATGTCGACAATGGCTCCATCACTATTTTCTTTTATGACACCGCCTGCCTGGGAAATAATTTCTGGGGTGGAAGCAATAGCGATGTTACAGAAGCACACGACAAGTCCAAGAAGAGAAAGGCGATGAAGAAGCGATTGGTAAAGCATTTTTAGCACGGGGTAACGAGGTGAAGAAAGTGGTTTTGGACGTTATGTCAATTATTAATGTGTAAGGAATAATTTTGTTACGACATAGAGTAATTGAATATGTGAGGTGAGATAACAAGACCGCACTGTTTGTTTTGTTCGAGTGAAAAATATCGCGGGTTTACTAAATATCGAATCGATCAGCCTCGAAGCTGCTCAAGAGCATGTTTTTTCATGTTTTTGCATGATGGTTTAGATAAACCAATTTAGATAGTATTACATTTATATTTAGTGCGAAAAGAAAATGTCTGCAGGAATAAAAAAGAGACAGACACATCTTTGGTGCAATTCCGAAAATGAATTATAACATTCCAAAGACGTGTCAATTGTAAGTGATCAGTAGGTACAAGAAGAAATTAGCTTCGATAACAAAGGAATAGCACGCATGAGTTCATCCACATCCCGCCGACAGTTTCTAGGTCGTTCAGCTGCAATAGGTGCTGGCTTTGGAGTTTGGTCGGGTAGAAGCCCAGTTTTACGAGCTAATGAATCAGCTCTTCAAGGACTTTCGGCTGCATGTATCGGCGTTGGCGGTAAGGGCAGTAGCGATACCAGCCATATTGCTGAACAAGGAGTCAATATTGTTGGCTTATGTGATGTTGATGGAGGAACTGTCGATAAAAAGTCACGGGAGTTTCCCGACGCAGGAAAGTTCGATGACTTCCGTGAAATGCTTGAGAAACTTGGAGATAAGGTAGATATCGTAACAGTCAGTACGCCTGACCACACTCACGCTGTTGCGGCACTCAAGGCAATGCAGATGAAGAAACATGTGTATTGCCAAAAGCCTCTGACATGGTCCATTCATGAAGCTCGGTTGATGCGAGAGACAGCGGAGCAGATGGGCGTTGTCACACAGATGGGCAATCAGGGCACGAGCGAAAATGGCCTGCGTGAGGCAGTTGAAGTTATCCGGAGTGGCGCGATTGGAGATGTTGCAGAAGTACACATTTGGACGAATCGTCCGGTCTGGCCTCAGGGTAGAGGCAGGCCTGCTGGCGAAGATGCAATTCCAGAGAACCTCAACTGGGACGCCTGGATAGGCCCAGCACCGATGCGTCCATTTAAAAAAGGCGTTTACCACTCCTTCAACTGGCGTGGATGGGTTGATTTTGGAACTGGAGCGCTTGGTGACATGGCCTGTCACACGACCAACATGCCCATCATGGCACTGAAGCTCTTTGATGCCGATGCGGTGACTGCGGTGAAAAACCCCGGTATTTTTGAGGGCGAGACATTCCCAGGAAGTTCGCATCTTCTCTTTGAGTTTGGCAAGCGGGACGGCCTGTCACCGTGTCAGTTCCATTGGTACGACGGAGGCGAACTGCCACCAGAAGCAATTATCAAACAGCTTCCCGAATCATTCCAACAGAAAGTAAGTAAACAGAAAGAAGGCGGTCGGAAAACGAGCGGTGCTGTTGTTGTTGGAAGTAAGGGCGTCCTGTTCTCACCAGATTCCTATGGAGCGCGTTATTTTCTTCTTCCAGAAGAAGATTTCGTTGACTACAAGCCACCGGCTGAAACATTGGCACGAATTCCATTTAAGGGAAGTGGCGACCAGCGCCAGAAATGGGAGTTTGTGAGTTCAATCAAGGGAGAGTATGAACCTGGGACTATGTCTAATTTTGGCTATGCAGGACGCCTCACCGAAACGATACTCATCGGGAACCTCGCACTACGGGCTGGCGAAGGAACACGAATTCAGTGGGATGCCAAAAAACTGAAGAGCCCAAATGTTTCTGAAGTGAACCAATTCGTGAGCCGGGCTTATCGTCCAGGTTGGGAGTTGCCATAAACCTCTATGTGGCGTGTTTAAGGGGTTTTTTAAAAAAAGCATGGAAAAACTCGATTTTGAGTTTTATCGTTGGTACTATTGAATCCAGTTTCAAACCATTCGATATACCGAAGGAGTTTCAACGTGAAAACGTGGAAAACATTCTCAATCCCAGCAGCGATGCTTGTCATCGTTTTGGGTTCCAGCCATGCTGATGCGGGCCTTTTTGGTTGTTGTGGAAAAGACCGCTGTCCACCGCCGCCAAAGGTAGAAGTTTGCCTGATGATCTGTAGTCCTTGTGACGGCTGTCCGGTGCCAGTCACACTTTGTGTGCCAGAGTGCTGTGTGTGCGAAGCACCAGATGTAACGACTCGATGTGCTTTGATTGGCAGTGGCGTGACCCATGTCGACTACTGTTGCTGTGGTTTCAGTGCAACAATTCGCTGGGATCGTTGCGGTGAGCCGCATGTTGTTCGTACAAGAGATTGATCGAACCAATAACAATCGTCAGTAATACAACGACAAAGAACAGTTTTTTCAGCATTTTAAGACTGAGGAAACTGTTCTTTCTTTTTCAAAGATCGTTTTCCATGCGGTATTGAATCCGGTCAGCCATGAAGCTTGCTTCTCGATCTAGTTCCTCGAGTGAAGCAAGATCATGATTCATACTTGCACGACTAGCCAGCCAGAGAAGTTCCTCAGCGTCCTCGCGGGCATTTTTTAGCCAGTCTGGTCGAGAACTCACAGGAATGTGAATGAGTCTCTCAAGACGGTCGAGATTCATATATTCCATCAACACCACGCTTTTGGTGAAAACCCGAGAGTTTGTTTTTTCATCAAGAAATTTCCCAAGGAAAATATTGCAAGAAACCGTAGAATCAGAATGCTATTCCCTCCCCAGTTTCTACTTTTGGCTGGTTTTCAAAATGCGTGTCCTTCTTCTTGTGCTGATTTATTTTATTCTCTGTCCGTTGGCGGGACATTATCTTGGACTTTTTATGATTCAGACGGCTCTGTCTGGAGGTCCACCAAATCTTATAACTATGTATATCGTCCGCATAGTCGCAATGATTCTCACATATGTAATCTTGGGTTCGCTCTTGAAAAGTATATTTGTCCCTCGTCGGGCATAGCAGGAGAAGGAGGGAGTCCAGAGAGGCTTTTTCATGCAAAAAAAAAGAATGTTTCAAAAAAAAGCACTGAGTGTTTTTCTCACTGCAGCAGTTAGTGTTGGCTTTGTTGAAGCTGCAGAGGTGCAGAGTATTGCTTCCGAAGAGATGTATGCAGTGGTACGTATTGAATCAGTTAAGAAACCAGTAGCGCACTCCATTACGTTAGGCGATGCCCAAAATGGACGTCTCAGGACGCGATCACTGATTGGGCCTACGCAACTTGGAATGTCAGCTGTGAGTGATAACTGTCTGGTGGGCTATGACCTTGCTTCTCCTGATCAAAACACCAATCGGTATCGGATCAAAGTCTGGCTTACGAAGGAATCGAAGCCGATTGAGTTAGTGGTTGGGCCAGTCCAGTCGGCGTTTCTTCCTGGAAAAATCCTACGTGATGGGCCCCCAGAAGGTGATGACATCAAGGTGGTGTACGAGGTTCGAGAGGTATTAAAAGAGTCCGATACAAATACTTTCATGGCCCAAAAGATCTGTCTCCCGGTTGAGTATAGGCATCACTTTGAACGCTCGATCCCATCTTCACGAGCAAGGCCCTATGTGTATCTCGAAAAGACAAGCAAAGATCAGGCGGAAACAAATAGAAGTATTGTTGATGATTTTGGCGTGCACTCTCTTTTGTGCCAAACGTCTACAAAAGTTTTGCAATTAATTTCAAGATATGAATTCTGCCAATAAAAAAGCAAAAGAAAAAAGGCTGCCAACTTTCGCTGGCAGCCTTTTCAATTTTGTGGACACTCTTACGGAACAGATCAGTTCTTCGGAAGAATTACCGTGTCTATGACATGAATGACGCCATTGCTGGAATTCACGTCAGTCTTAATCACCTTTGCATTATCGACCGTGACGACACCGCCATTTACGGCGATCGAAACTTCTGATCCCTCAACTGTTTTGGCTTTACTGAGTTTGACAACATCTTTGGCCATTACTTTTCCAGGCACGACATGATACGTCAAAACCTTTACAAGCTGATCTTTATTCTCTGGTTTTAAAAGTTTTTCAACAGTGCCAGCAGGTAACTTCTCGAATGCTGCGTTGGTCGGAGCAAAGACTGTAAATGGGCCAGTTCCTGAAAGTGTTTCAGCGAGCCCCGCTGCCTTTACTGCTGCAACCAAGGTACTGAAACTTTCATTATTTGCAGCATTCTCAACAACTGTTTTGTCACAGGTGCCACAACCGGCTGTTGCAGTGCGAGCACCGACTAGGGCACAAGCGACTACCAAAACGATACCGAGTGATCGGTAGGACATAGGAGTTTCCTTTAACGAGTAAGGGCTGTTTTTGTGCAGCTCCAAGAATTTGAACAGATTACAGTATAGTCTGATCTCTGTTGGTGGGGAGTGGCCAGGTATACACGTGACCAGAGGAGCAACCAGCACGAAATTTTACCCAAGAATGCGATGTTTTTACAATGTTTATTGTCATTTTGAGAACACTAAAAGCACTGATCACAAAACGGCCGCCAAGACATTCGTTCGGTCACAGCTTTGCTTTTTTGATAATGATCTCACGATGCAAGAAGCCATGGAATCAGAACAGTATCAATGGCATGGATAACACCGTTGCCAGCATCACTGTCTGTGGCAAGTATTTTTTATCTTCGACGACGACGGAGCGATTCACGTGGATCGAGCTGGCAGCCATCAAATGTCTTAGGGAAACTGAATGTGCTGCCTTAATTGAGCAGGAGTATTTGTCGTCACCGCAAAAGCACCTTCACGAATAAAAAAAATCGCATCGTCTGGATCATCGACAGTCCAGACATGAAATTCAGTGACACCTTTATTTCGTAGTTGGCTAAGAAAACTTTTTGTCACTACATTACGACGTGCTTGAAGACCGACTCCGTCTGCCCCGATCCGTTCGAGTGTGGACGCGATCTGTTCAGCAGACGGAACCCACGTGGGTGTTTGATCTTTACGATGTTGAAAATATGTAAGCCAATGGATCCGAATATTTGGAAAAGTCGTCCGGCATTTCTTTGCAGTGTTTTCATCAAATGTAATAAGTGTAATCTGGCTCGTTGGGAGCGATGAGTTTTGAAGGCACTCAGCGAGCGGTTCTACGATTTCAGGACCCGTCTTTAATTCAATAAAAAGTTGTCCGTGTGGTGGAACAGTCAGAAGGACCTGGCCCAGAGTTGGGCATGTTTCTCCAGCGTAACGCACATTTTTCCAAGCACCACAATCAAGTGCTTGTAACGATCGGAGTGATGTCTTAGAGACAACTTTATCAATGCCGGTGGTCCTTTGTGTATTCGAATCATGTATGCAGACAATTTTTCCATCGGCGGTAAGTCGAAAGTCACCTTCAATAGCATCACAGCCAACTTCCCATGCTTTGTTAAATGCGGCTAGGGTGTTTTCAGGTGCAACAGAAGAGGCTCCTCTATGTCCGGTAATGAGGCTGGGTGGTGAAGTCACTTGTGCACATAGAAGCCGAGTTGAAGTTAGGAGTAAAACAATATAAGAACGAACAAACGTTTGTACTACAAACTTCAGCAACATTTTGAAGAGTCCTTGATACAGCGGCCTTCGTATGGCAGCCTAACCGTACTTTATTCTAAAAGGAGTTCGCGATGCCATCGCAAGAAGATGGTCAAGGCCCAATCTTTCTTTCCGCAACGGACTACGCACTTCCGAGGGTGATTCCTGAGGGGGTTGATAAATACACTGGTTATCGCGAAATGGCTCGAGGCGGGTCTGCGATTTTGCGAACCTGTTTCGATCAAATGACTGGCCGAACCGTTGTGATGAAGTCCTTACTCACAAAGTATCTGCTTGATAAGCAGGAAAATCAGCGACTCCTTCGAGAAGCACGGATAACAGCTCAACTCCAGCACCCCAACACTGTTCCTGTCTACGACATTGGACGGGATCACCGTCAGGGTCTTTATTTTACGATGAAACGTATTTCAGGGGAAAACCTGTTTGAGATACTGTCACGCGTTGCTCAGAAAGACCCCGTCACAGTTGCAGAATTTGATCTTCGTCGGCGAGTAGAAATTGTTATGACCGCTGGACTTGCTCTTCTATACGCTCATGCCAGAGGGGTCATTCACCGGGATATAAAGCCCGAGAATATTTGGGTCGGTAACTTTGGCGAGGTTATATTGCTTGACTGGGGTGTAGCCAAAGTATGGGGTCAACCGGATGATGGACTCGGGCATCCACAAGTCATTAAGCAAGAAGAGGTCAGTCAGTCATTAACCATGGCAGGAGATCGACCGGGTACTCCACTCTATATGTCGCCCGAGCAAGTAAATACAAATCGGGCAACAATCGATGAACGTAGTGATATTTTCAGTATGGGCGTAGTGCTGTACGAGGCAATTGCTCTTCGTGAGCCATTTCGAGGTCGTGTGATACAGGAAACATTTGAGAATATTATTCACGATGAACCACCACCTCCATCGTCACTGGCTCCGGAAAAGGAAATCCCAAAAGAGCTTGATGAAATTGTGATGAGAGCGATCGAAAAAAAACCAGCAAATCGATTCCAGACGATGCAGGAGATGCTTGATGCAGTGCGACTTCTTGACTCAGCGTACACACTTCAGGTGCTTCGTAACTTTGAAAAGCAGGACCAGTAAAAGAAAGGGTCTCCCGAAAGAATTCCGGAAGACCCTTTGTCGTGTGAAACAAAATGTTTCTTGAGGATCAGACTGCAGCTCCGGCAGCACCTTTGACAGTCTTGATAATCGCTGCAGCAACCTTGTATGGATCAGCATTCGAAGCAGGTCGGCGATCTTCAAGACGGCCTTTCCAGCCATCATCAATAGTGCCAACTGGGATACGAATGGATGCACCACGGTCAGAAACACCGTAACTAAACTGATCAATGCTTTGTGTCTCATGCTGACCAGTCAAGCGTTGATCATTGTCGGCACCGTAAACAGAAATATGTCGTTCAACAACACCGCTAAAGCCTTCACAAATAGTTGTAAAGACCTCTTTATCACCACATGTCCGCATCAGCTCATTTGAGAAGTTTGCATGCATGCCGGATCCATTCCAGTCAGTTTTGCCAAGTGGTTTCGGATGCCAATCAATTGCATATCCATATTGTTCGCCAATTCGTTCGAGCAGGTATCGCGCAACCCAGATTTCGTCACCAGCACGTTTCGCGCCCTTGGCAAATACTTGGAATTCCCATTGGCCGGCAGCTACTTCAGCGTTGATTCCTTCAACATTGATTCCTGCGTCAAGACAGGCGTCAAGATGTTCATCTACACAGTCTCGGCCGTGGGCATTTGATGCGCCTACAGAACAGTAGTATGGACCTTGAGGGGCTGGATAGCCACCGAGAGGAAACCCTGGTGGGTTGTTATTGGCAACACACCACAGAAAGTACTCCTGCTCAAAACCAAACCAGAAGTCTTCATCATCATCTTCAATAGTTGCCCGACCGTTGGATTCGTGAGGTGAGCCATCAGCATTGAGAACCTCAGTCATTACGAGGAAACCATTCTTCCGGCCTGGATCTGGGAAAACAGCTACTGGCTTCAAAAGGCAGTCAGAATCACCACCAGTTGCCTGTTCAGTACTGCTGCCATCAAAAGACCACATTGGGCACTCTTCAAGAGTGCCACCAAAATCTGACTCGATTCGAGTCTTTGATCGAAGGCTTTGCGTTGGCTTATAACCATCAAGCCAGATGTATTCCAGTTTCGATTTCGTGCTCATAACTGAAGTTCGTCCTAAGTTTTGAGGAGGTATTAGAAAACATTGAAGCCTGTCGACTGCAGGACGACGCGACATCGATCTGCATCTCCGGCAGGGCCGAGAAGAAGCCGAGGAGTTCCGATTGGATGCAGCCGCCTGTTCGGTGTCAAATGCAGTCACAGACACTAAATGAGCGGGCAAAAGGCATGCCATCCGAAAACCAAACACCCATTATCTTAAAAACTGGGCCTCCTTCTGCAACTCGCCTGTGCAACTCGCCTGAAAAGTTAGCATTCCTTGTGGACATTGCTAAAAAAAATAGCAAATTTCACCTCGTTCGGTGAGGAGTCAGTTGTATTCAGTGAATCAGTCGGCTTCGAATGTACTGTTGATAGTCACCACTCGCAATCAAAACACCAGACTCTATTCGACCACTAAACAAGTAGATCCAGGCAGCAATCGAAGTGCCTACACATGACTGAGCAGCGGTAATTGAACGAGTAAAAAGTGGTGAGTGACCGTTGCACTCCTCATATGCATCTAGAGGACTTAATTGTTCAGTACTTGTGAGACGAAGTAAGTCTCCGAAAACAATTCCCTTCTCATGTGTGACCCCAGGATACGCACCAAAATCATATAATTTTCCCTGAACGGTAGCCGGTCCAACTATTTCAAGTTCGGCAATAAGGGCGCTCGCTTCACCATGTGCCAGTTGTGGCCGAAGTGTTCCATAAACAAAAAGGTATTGAGGCATCATCTTATCTTAAATGAAAAGAACATCTGAGAATGTACTGTCTGGATGGGCCGATCTTAGAATTTATTTGAATAGAGCGTATGTACAGATCAGCACAACGCCCTTGGAATCCCTATGCTAGAACAAGAATGAGTTTTGATGGTGTGGTTTTTGGAAGATGTCTTTCGCTTGATTAAGTCAAATACTCGTCTTTTCGTTCAAGGTGTATTATGAGATTGGTGAAAATATGGATGATCTGAAATATGGCCGCTATCGACACTACAAGGGAAATGACTACGTCGTACTCGGCGTTGCTTCACATAGTGAAACTCTTGAAAAACTTGTTGTATACCGAGCAGATTATGGAGACCGAGGGCTTTGGGTGCGACCGTTGGCGATGTTTTTGGAAACGGTCCTGATATCTGGGGAGCGCAAGAGGCGGTTTGAGTTTTTGGATGATTAATTTGATAAAGGGATACTTCAAAACCCTTATATTTCAGAATAATACCAAAGGAGACGAAACCCTTGCTCAGGGAGAACCATTCGTTTCTTTATCACTTCATGGTTTGAAGAAAATATTGTGACAATCGAAAAAAAGTCAGATGCAGGATGGTGTTTTGACAATTCTTTTGTGCACCTTCCCAAAGTTTTCTTCTCTCCTACAAAGCCCGAGCCGGTGCGTCATGCCGGGCAGATTCTTTTGAACGATGTGTTAGTGGAGGATCTTGGTCTCAACGTGGAGATTCTCCAGTCAACTGGAGCACAGGTCTTTGCAGGTAATGAAATACCATCCGGGGCAATGCCAATAGCACAAGCATATGCCGGGCATCAGTTCGGACACTTCACGAATCTTGGTGATGGCCGGGCCATTCTGCTCGGTGAGCATTTGACACCTGATAGACAACGTGTGGATGTTCAACTGAAGGGATCGGGCCGTACACCGTATTCGCGTAGTGGTGATGGTCGAGCAGCACTTGGTCCAATGATCCGAGAATATATTATTAGCGAAGGCATGGAGTCATTGGGTATACCGACGACTCGAAGCCTGTCGGTTACGGCGACTGGTGAAAGTGTATTGAGAGGTACTCCATTGCCAGGAGCAATTTTGACGCGGATTGCAACGAGCCACATTCGTGTTGGTACATTTCAATATGCTGCCGCATTGGGTGATAAAGAGAATCTTTCACAGCTTCTTGCTTACACAGTTGATCGGCATTTTCCGGAGTTACGGGACTCAGATGATTTGCCATTCGCATTTTTTCAGGCTGTGCTCGATCGACAAGCAGATCTTATATCCCGGTGGATGCTTGTCGGTTTTGTGCACGGCGTAATGAATACGGATAACGTTTCTATTGCTGGTGAAACAATCGATTATGGGCCTTGCGCATTTCTTGATATCTATCATCCGGAGACGGTGTTTAGCTCAATTGATCATCAAGGTCGATATGCTTTCCAGAACCAGCCATCGATCACCCAGTGGAACTTGGCACGTTTAGCAGAAAGCCTTCTTCAGGTAGTTCCAGGAAACCCAGAAGATGTGGTTGAGAAATTTGTCGAAATTCTGGAAACATTCTCTTCGTGTTACGAGAAGTACTTTCAGATTGGTGCAAATGCGAAACTTGGTCTGACCACTCTGGAGAAAGAAGACTCTGTAATCTACAGTGAATTACTTAATATTATGGAAGAATCACAATTAGATTTTACAGCAACATTCGTCTCATTAGCGAATAGCATCGAACAACCCGAGGTGGATCCAGAGTTATCCAAGGTTGTCGGATTCAGTGGCTGGGTAGAGCAATGGTCCCAACGCCTAGCTCGGGAGCCGGGTTCATTTGTTGATGCTGCAAAACGTATGCGAACAGTAAACCCAGTTATTATTCCAAGAAATTTAAAAGTTGAGGAAGCCCTTGTCGCGGCAGAGTCAGGAGACATCGAGCCAACGCATCGGCTACTTGAAGCACTCAAATCACCTTTTTCAAAAACAAAAGAAAATGAGCCGTATCAAAAAGGGGCGCTACCTGGAAGCCAGCCGTACTGTACGTTTTGTGGAACGTAGTGGCTATTGAAAGACACCTTGTCATTTTGACAAAATTCTAATCAGGATTTATTGAGTTCGCCAAATCAAGTCACGGGCATGCGTATGTTTCCAAAAAAGTTTTATGGGCTTGTGTTCTCTTTTGTGATGTCTGTTCTGATGTCTGGCCTTATGTCACTGGTGATAACTCTGCTCCATGTCGGCATCAGGCCCGGAGTTGTTATAGATTGGTTCAAGGCATGGGGACTTTCATGGATGATTGCCTGGCCGACAATTGTGATTGTGTCTCCACTTGTGAATAGAATCGTTGCGATGTTAGTAAGGACGTCGAAAGAGGATTGAGTGCCATACTGCACGATAGAGAAAAAACACGTGTTATGTTGACTTAATGTCATCTCTGTGTCGGTGACGAACAATTTCTCCTTCAACCATATAAATAACATCCTCTGCAATATTTGTTGCCATATCGGCTATCCGTTCAAGATGTTTCGATACAGAATTAATTTGAAGAAGACTTTCAACTTTCTCTGGGTCCTTCTTAATTTGCTGTATGACTAATTTGCGAACTGCCTGTCGACCTGCGTCAACTACATCGTCTTCTTCTCGTACCTGTCTGGCTAAGTCTGGGTCGGCCTTAACTACGGCATCGAGGCTGTTTTTCACCATCTCTTCAGCCTGCTTGGCCATACTAGAAATTTCTTCAGGTAGTTTGAACGGGCCTGTAGTTGAGAGTCGCGAGACAGTTTTTGCAATGTTGCTCGCAAGATCTCCGATTCGTTCCAAGTCGTTGTTGATTTTCAGTGCCGCAACAACAAATCGTAGATCAGCCGCTACGGGTTGATATAGCGCAAGTACTTTCAGACATTCTTCTTCCAATTCGACCTCAAGGCGATCGATCTCGGCGTCATTTGCCATGACTTTTTGGGCGAGGGTTACATCTTGTTTGAAAAGCGCAGTATTAGAGCGACTAATGGATTCCTCAACTATTGTTCCAAAGCGGAGAATTGAATCCTTCAGTTGGGCAATCTGGTGTTCAATGTGACGTGTCATGACGGAATACCATAGTCAGGTAGTGTTAAATGTTTCTGTAAATTATCCGAACCGACCAGTAACGTAGGATTCCGTCTCCTGTAAGACAGGATTGGTGAAGATGTCTGACGTCGGGCCGTACTCAATCAGCCGTCCTAGATATATAAAAGCTGTATAGTCACTGGCACGGCTGGCCTGCTGCATATTATGCGTCACCATAAGAACCGAGTACCGCCCACGCAGTTCTTGAATGAGATCTTCAATTTTTCCAGTTGCAATGGGATCAAGAGCAGAGCATGGTTCGTCAAGCAAAAGGACTTCTGGTTCAGCGGCTACTGCACGAGCGATGCAAAGGCGTTGTTGTTGGCCCCCGGAAAGTTTCAGGGCACTATCATTCAAGCAGTCTTTTACCTCATCCCATAATGCCGCACCACGAAGACTGATTTCACAAACTTCTTCCAGCACACTACGATTTTTTTCACCATCAATCCTCAGTGCATAAACCACATTTTCGAAAATACTCATTGGAAAAGGATTTGGTTTCTGAAAAACCATTCCCATTCTCTTCCGAAGGTCGATGACATCCATGCGAGAGTCATAAATTGAATCTCCGTTGAGCTGCATATCACCGGTGACTTGCACATTCTGAATAAGATCATTCATCCGATTGACACTTCTCAGAAGCGTTGATTTTCCACAGCCACTTGGTCCGACTAGTGCCGTAACCTGATTTCTTGGGATGGGCATTGAAATGTTGTGAATGACCTGTTTCGTTCCGTACCAGAGATTGAATTCATTGATCTCCAGGACTGGTGTTGCCTCAAAAACACTTTCATGTACCTCAGCAGGAACGTTATCTCCCCGAGCAACGGCTTGGAGGCGGTCAGAAGAAATTCCTGATCCTCCGTCGCTTGAAATGGCTGGAGATACGTTTTCTTTTTGTACAGGCATCATCTTGTTTTACCAGAGAATGATTGAAAGTAAGTATTCATCCGGAGCTTTTAAAAGTGTTGAGGTACATAGCGTCGCTTCAGGTGTGACCGAATGTAGATTGCAGTGATATTGAGCACAGCAATCAGAGTCACAAGTAGCAATGTAATCGTGAATACCATAGGTTTTGCTGCTTGACTGTTTGGGCTTTGGAATCCAACATCGTATACCATGTAGGCAAGGTGCATGAATTCTCGCTCGGGATGAATGTATGGGAACGATGTATCGATAGGAAGATCCAGTGCAACCTTTTTCACCCCCACAAGCATGAGCGGTGCAACCTCACCAGCTGCACGAGCCATGGCTAAAATCAACCCGGTCATTATTCCCGGTAATGCTCTTGGCAGGACGATACGGTAAATAGTTTGCCACTTACTGGCACCGCACGCGTAAGATCCTTCTCTCATTGAATTTGGCACAGCCATAAGAGCTTCTTCAGTCGCTATGATAACGACGGGTAGCGTTAGTAAAGCCAGTGTCAGTGATGCCCATAAAAGACCACCAGTGCCATACGTTGGTTGATTGTCTGCAAGCAAACTTGCACTAAAAAATAATTCATCAATCCATCCGCCGACGCCGTAACAGAAAAAACCAATACCAAAAGCACCGTAAACAATGCTTGGAACACCAGCTAAGTTATTGATTGCAATTCTGACCGTAGCAGTGAGAGGGCCGTCGGCGGCATATTCACGCAGGTAGAGTGCCGCAAGAATTCCAAATGGTGCAACGAGAAGAGCCATCACGAAAGTCATACTGACTGTTCCGCAAATGGCAGGGAAAACTCCACCGGCACTATTTGCTTCACGTGGATCATCAGAAAGAAACTCCCACCAACGTGCTCCATAAACACGGAGCGTGCGCCAAAACCCAAGGTTGTTAGGTTGCCATGCTTGAATGATCTCTTCTACAGGAAGAATGACTGAATGACCTTCTGCAGTTTCAAATTCAAAGTTCCACGCTTGATTAGCCTTTCGTAGTGATGCTACCTTTTTGTCAAGACGACTTGAGAGCATGGCAACTTCTTTAGAAATTTGTTTTTCTTTATCTCGTGCGGTTTCTACGAACGAGTTCTCCTCTGTTCCATACTTGAGGCGAGCATCGAATATGGCAAGCCGAGCACTTCGGAGGCGTTGCTGTAATTCTCCTCGCTCGTGTTTGTCTAAATAGTTTGCATCGCGAAATTGTTTGCGAATAGCTGGAGCAATTTCTTCGTACTTTGCCCACGCCGTTTCTGGACCAATGCTTACTGCATCGCCATTTTTCAAGACACGCACAGGAAAGCCATGAAAGCGGCCGCCCTCGAGCCGTTCAACTACGGTTGCAAATCTTGGTTGCTGCGTAGTAGCGATATCGCTTTCATTGATCCATCTGTAGTGTGTCCCCGTCAATTCAAAGTTAGCAATATGTACAAGGCGACGGTCGTTAAAAGTTTCATCCTCCTGAAGGTTGTTTGCTCCCGTCTCACGAGACGTTACTTCACCAAGACAAGTCTCACCATCGCGCAGCGTAATTTCGTAGAGTGGACGTGGCCAAAAATGAAGAGAACCGCGTACTGTAATGAACAACAGGAGGCCCACAATCATCGTCACTGCGACTGCAAGAGATCCTGACATCAACCATACCCATGGTTCACCATGTGCCATGAGCGCTGAAAATGGTGAACGGATGTTGCGCCTCTGAAACCGACTAGAGTTCATGTGCTCTCCTTCGGAATCTTTGTCGTACTACCTCGGCTACTGTATTGATAAAGAATGTCAGAACAAACAAAAGTACTGCTGCTAAAAACAGTATGCGATAATGGGTAGACCCCTGTGTTGCTTCCGGCAGTTCTGTTGCTAGTGCGGCAGATAAGGTCTGAAATCCGCTGAAAATATTCCAATCCATAATTGGTGTATTTCCAGCGGCCATTAAGACAATCATTGTCTCCCCAATGGCTCTTCCAAAACCAATCATGACAGCTGAAAAGAGTCCGCTTGCTGCGGTGGGTAAAATAATACGAACTGTTGTTTGCCACGGGGTTGCACCAGTGCCTAGTGAACCACTCCGAAGGTGATCAGGAACACTCGATAAAGCATCGTCAGCAATTGTGAATATCAGCGGTATGATCGCGAAACTCATGCCAATGGCAACAATCATGGTATTACGTTGGACATAGGTGCCAAAGATGCTCGTTCGAGTCTCCCATCGTAAAGCATCAAGAAACATTGCAGCAGCTGTTGAGATCACGCCAGCAAGAAAAAAGCCAACAATAAAAAGAGAGAAGGCCGTGAAAACAGTTTTCCAGTGTCCCCATTTCCTGCTTTGTTGCCGAATCCATGGATTAATAAATCGACTGATTACAAGAGCTGCGACCACCGCCGAGAGAGGGAATAAAGCAAGGGCCCAACCTCCCCAACCACTTGCGCCTCGACCATTCAGCCAAGCGAAAAGGTCACCATCGAAAAGAAGTGATTCTGCTGGTCTCGCGACGACCGACCCTAAAAGAACGCCGAGAGGCAATGCAACAACGAGGACAACAGGGAATCGCCAGCTTGATAATCGACCGCGTAATCCAGGTGGCCAGAATTGCCACAAAAAAGCACCAATCAGGAGTGTGATCGGAACTGTGAAGAGGCTTGTAACAAAAAACATCACCCCGCTTTCAACAAGCGGAGCAAGAATGAGACCGGCAATGAACCCAAGAACAACACTTGGGAGGCTTGCCATCATTTCAATTATTGGTTTTATTCGTGACTTCCATGTCGGGGTCATAAACTGACTCACATAGATTGCTGCAAAAATAGCAATTGGTGTCGCGAATAACATTGAGTAAATAGTTGCTTTGATAGTCCCAAATAGAAGCGGTACCAAGCTATATTTTGGCTCGAAGGATTCGTGTCCTGTTGTTTCCCAAGCATAGTCACTACTCGGATAGTTTTCGTACCAGATCTGTCCAAAGAGTGCCCCAAAAGAAACCTCCGGATAGCCAGGGGCGACATTCCAGGAAGCCAGATTCTTTCCATCATATGCAACAAGAGTTTGTTCTCGTGAACCAAGTAGAAGGACGCGAGGTTTTTGAGTCAGAACCGATTCTTGCGTTGAACTAATCTCAGCAACGACTGAGTGATTTGTAGCCTGTAGGAGTCGAATAAAGCCATCTGCTGAGGCTATGGAAAAAAGACGGGATCTCGGTGAGGCAGAAATAGCGGTAATTCTTGTATCTCTTTTGCGCTGGTGAATCTTATTCGGTCGAGAGGCAAACGTCGCAGTGATTTTTGTTGCTAAACCATCTTTTGTAGTGAGTCTGGTGTCTCTGGAGGTGAATAAAATTCTTGCCGTGCCACTGTCGTCACCAAGCACGAAAGAAGATCCACCGAAAAGTCGTGTAACGTGAGTAATTGTTTGGTTTTTCTGAAGCAATTGACGCTGCTCCATTAATACTGGGCGTGTTACATCTCGAATGACGAAACGCTTGAAGACTCCAGATGGAGTAAACACAAAAAGTTGATCTCCAAGTCCAGAAACCCGAACAAAACGAAAGTCCGAGTTATCTTGCGCGTGCCTGATAGTAGTTTCTAACGTGCTTACGGAACTCTCATCAGTGATCAGATTTTTCTGAAAAGCAGTTTTTTCAACATGTATATTCCCTCGATTATCAATCGCCGCAACGCAGAAACCATTTGTAGTTATTGCCAAATCAATATTGATGATCGGTTGTGTCAGGCCGGCAGATATAGGCTCATCTAAGTTAGCTCGAAGCTCAATCCTTTTTGTTATATCGTTGGATGACCGAAGATAAATCACATTATCGATAGTGATAAGGTCACCAACGTTTAGAGAGTCTGCCTGCCGTGGAATCTTCGCTTGAGGAACATACGAAGTAATAAGCCCAAGTTGTCCGGTACAAATTGTGCCATCCTCAAAACCAAAAGCCGACTGTAGATTGCCTTGTGGATGGCAAATAGAAGAGGCTTGTTGAAGCCCACAACTCTCTGTTGAACGTGAAAGAAGTTTGTTGCCAGTCTTAATTTCAATAACAGCAATTTCATCTGCATTACAAAACCACGCTAGAGAGCCGGATTCATCAAGTCCAGAAGCAAGCAGTTGATCGTTCGGTAGGGTGAACGCAATAGATTGTTTGAGTTCAGTGGTCGCAGAACGAAATAGTGGAAGAGCTACAACAAAAAGAAAAACGCCAACAAGAAGGACCGCAGCAATTGTTGCAAGGCCACCTAGCGTAATAACGAAGTGGGCAATTTTGTCGCTGAGTAAAACTGCAGCGCGTGTAGCAGTGCTTTTCTTGCGCCCAGTGTATGTTGCCGGCTGATTCATAGATCACGGCTGATAATAAATTGAGTGAAGTCAATTAAAACAACGCTGTCTTCCAGTGACGAACAGTACAAAAATTGAAGAAACGTGTTCCTCTTTACAGCTGGTTTCAATAGTCTGCTGACAGACGGTCTACTGTATTTGTATGGTTTCGTCAAAACATATGATTTCATTCAGTTCACACCAATACGTCGAAGGCTTCTTTCAGATATTTTATGTGTTACTGGCAGGTAGCCAACTTTCAAAACATCTGCTTGACCAGTTGCACTCAGAACGTACTTCAAGAATTCACGACGAAGTGGCTCGAGCTCACTTCCGGGCTTGTAATTTACACTTAGATAGAGAAAGTGAATGAGGGGATATTCTCCAGAGTAGGCATTCTTTGCATTTGGAGTAACCTGCTTGCCGTGATTGGTTGAGCTCAAGGGGAGTGCTCTGACATCGGCGGTTTTATAGCCAATCCCGCTATAGCCAATCCCATAACAATCATTGGCAATTGACTGAACAACAGAAGAACTACCCGGTTGCTCCTTGACGCTTGATTTAAAGTCACCCTTGAAAAGAGCATGCTCTTTAAAATATCCATATGTACCACTTGCGGAATTCCGGCCATACAGTCGTATCGGTTTGTCTCGCCAAGCACCGGTGAGTCCAAGTTGGCCCCATGTTACGACTGTCTTTTTCACTCCACCGTTACGATTTTTTGAAAAGATGGCATCTACCTGCTGGAGTGAAAGACCGTTGATGGGATTGTCTTTATGGACATACACAGTGAGCATATCGATTGCAGTTGGGATGACGGTTGGTGCATAACCAAAGTGGTCTTTGAAGGAATCAATTTCACGTGCTTTCCAAGGCCGACTCATTGGGCCAAAAGTGCTTGTACCTTCCATGAGGGCTGGGGGTGCAGACGAGGAACCCTTGCCTTCGATGCCCTCACGAATACTTGGGTAAAATTTCTTAAAACCTTCGGTCCACAACGCAACCAGATTATTCATCGTATCAGAGCCGATGTACTTCAGAGAGCCAGCTACTTCACCACTGACTGAGTGATAAGGCTGTAACTCAGGATCGATTTCTTGAGCAAGTGACTTCGAGGAGACAAAAGATTGAACGTCTCCTACAGGGAAGACAAACAAAAGAAAAAATAGAAGGATCTGGAGAGGCATTTTATAAGCAAGAAAGTCCATACAGCCATCGCCTTGAAATGAATTGTGGAAAAGTGACAACTTTTCACTCTTCAGCAATCCTTTAACATACTCATTTGTGTGTGGTTTTCGTGAGTATTTGCATGTCTTCTTCAAGGATCATTTGCTTTCGTGTGAAGCGAATGAAACAAAATCAGTTTTCATTTGAGAGAAGAGCTTCTATTTCGCGATACCGTTGGCGGTAATACCACCGCTCCCAGAGTGTTGCTTTCCGGAGATTTGGATCATTTGGGTGAATCGCGTGTTGCTTTCCAGTACGCGTGATGAGAAGCAGTTGTCCATCTTCAAGCAGCTGCTTAATGACCCAAAACTTGTCTACGGTATACGAATAGGTTTCCCCACGTGTGGCGGCATCAACTTCACGGGCCCGCGGACCTGGAGAAACACTATGTTTCTGTTTACTGTAGACAACAAGATCGTGCGATTCCCACTTCATGAAATGTGCCAAAATGTTGCCTCTGTAAAGACAACTATGAAAAGTTTTCTTTGTCTCTAGACTGTATGGCCCCAGTATACTCCTATTCAGATCACTAAATAGCCATCTGGAACGCTCCTGTGAATCTCACGTCTTTAGTACACCTTGTTGGCGAACTCATTGGAGGTCTGGGCATCTTTCTGCTCGGCATGAAGTTCATGTCTGAGGGCATGCAAGCTGTCGCTGGAAATAGCTTGCGTCGGCTTATCAGTACCGTAACCGGCAATCGTTTTTTTGCGATTATTGTTGGGGTTATTGTGACCTGCATTGTTCAGTCAAGTTCCATTACCACTGTTATGGTTGTTGGCTTTGTGAACAGTGGTGTGATGAGCCTTGTGCAGGCGGTAGGTGTCATCATGGGAGCAAATATTGGGACAACAATCACTGGATGGATATTAGTTCTTAAAATCGGAAAGTATGGCTTGCCACTTCTTGGTTGCTCAGCTTTTGTGTACCTGTTTTCACGAAATGATCGCTGGCGGTACTACGCTATGGGACTCATGGGAACCGGGATGGTGTTTTTTGGTTTGGAGCTCATGAAAGATGCATGTGTCATCATTAAAGAAACACCTGACTTTGCTACGTGGTTTCAAGCTTTTCAGGCAGATAGCTATCTTGGTGTACTCAAGTGTTGCATGGTGGGCTGTATTCTTACGACGATGGTGCAGTCTTCTTCGGCAACCTTGGGGATCACCATATCTCTTGCTTACCAAGGGGTCATATCTTATGAGACCGCAGCTGCACTTGTTATTGGTGAGAATGTCGGCACAACAATTACGGCGCTGCTGGCATCATTAGGCGCGACAACAAATGCCCGTAGGGCAGCCTACTTTCATGTCCTCTTTAATCTCACCGGAGTATTTTGGATAACCCTTATTTTTCAATGGTATATCCAACTTGTGCAGTGGATTATCCATGTCGATGTTTTAAAAGAGGTGATGGTAGATGGTTTCGCTACGTTTCCGAATACGACCCCAGCAATTGCTGCGACTCACAGTATTTTTAACATAGCAAATGTCGTTTTATTTATTCCGTTTGTTGGAATGCTCGTGCGAGTTCTCGAGCGGATTGTGCCATCAAAAGAATTGAAAGAGAAGCCACGTCTCACCGGATTAGATATGCGGATGTTGGATAATCCGGTGTTAGCGATTGAGCAATCAAAAAAAGAACTAGAACGAATGGGAGAAAGTTGTGAAAAGATGCTTGATGTCTTGTCGGAATTGAGACAAAAAAACATCCCAGATAGTCGGCTCAGTAGCCAGCTAAGAGACTACGAGATATCGCTGGATACTATTCAGGAAGAAATAACAACATTTATGACAAAGCTCTTCGCGAGTGCGTTGCCACATGATGTTGCGGATGAAATACGTAGACAATTGCGAATAGCTCACGAATATGAATCAGTTAGTGACTGCATAGATAATCTTGAGCGACTTGATGGAAAAATGAAGCAGTATGTAGCCAATGACTCATCAAAGTTCCATAAATTCATCACAGAATTGAGTGACTGCACCCAGTCAGCTTTGAAAGAGATAAATACAGCACTTCGTACGAAAGATCAGGATGCTCTCAAAGAATTTGCCTCTGTCAGAGAACGTGTGCGATTCCAAATCAAAGAACTCAGGTCGAAGCAGTTTGAAGAGCTTACCAATGCCGGTGTGCCACCTACAGTTACGTCTGTCGTACTGTCCATACTGAATGGCCATTCACACCTATTCAGTCATTTTGAAAATATTGTGGAAGCCTTGTCAGGAGAGGCATGACAGCGTGTCCAAGTAACGTTGAAGAAATCATGCACTGCAAGCCATTACAAATCAAAGCGATCGAGGTTCATGACCTTCGTCCAGGCACTGACAAAATCATTGACGAACTGTTGTTGGCCATCTGCACTCGCGTACATTTCGCTTATAGCGCGAAGTTGGGCATTTGATCCAAAAATCAAATCAACACGTGTGGCATGCCATTCAACGGTGCCTGTTGAACAATTTTTTCCAGTAAAAATATTGCTGCACTCTTCCGTCTTGTGCCACTCGATATCTTGACGAAGCAAGTTTATAAAGAAATCATTCGATAAGGTTTCACGACGCTTTGTAAAGACACCAAGACTAGACTGGCTATCTCCTCCGCTATTCGTCCCAAGCACTCGAAGGCCTCCAACAAGAACTGTCATTTCTTTCGCAGTGAGCGTCAAAAGGTCGGCTTTGTCAAGCAAGAGTTCCTCAGCAGGACGATCGATATGGTTGGCAACGTAATTCCGAAAACCATCAGTCTTTGGTTCGAGCATAGCAAAAGACTCGATGTCAGTCATTTCATCAGTCGCATCAGTCCGTCCAGGATGAAAGGAAACAGAGGCTTCACATCCAGCCTGACTTGCAGCTTCTTCAACGGCTGCGCAGCCTCCGAGAACAATCAGATCTGCGAGTGAGACCTGCTTCTTATTGTGGGCTGTGGTGTTAAATCTATGCTGGATATCTTCAAGAGCAGCAAGAACCTTTGCCAAACAAGGCGGATCATTTACTTCCCAATCTTTTTGTGGTGAAAGCCGAATACGTGCACCGTTTGCACCGCCTCGTTTATCGCTTCCACGAAATGTCGATGCAGCCGCCCATGCCGTACGTACAAGATCAGCGATGGAGATGTCTGAAGACAGAATATGTTGCTTCAGTACGGAAACATCGTGTTGATCAATTATTTCATAATCAACATTGGGCACGGGATCTTGCCAGAGTTGGGCTTCTGGAACCTCCGGCCCGAGTAGCCGCGATACAGGCCCCATATCCCGGTGAGTCAGTTTGTACCAGGCTTTTGCAAACGCATCACTAAATGCAGTTGGGTTTTCAAGGAAGCGGCGGGAAATCACTTCGTAATCGGGATCAACTCGTAGAGCGAGATCTGTTGTAAACATCATGGGTGCATGAGAACGCTTGGGGTCATGTGCATCAGGCACTGTGTTCTGCGCAGACGCTTCCTTAGGTGTCCACTGCCAAGCACCTGCAGGACTTTTTGTTAACTCCCATTCATATTGAAACAGGTTTTGGAAATATCCATGAGACCAACGGGCTGGTGTTGAGGTCCATGCACCTTCAAGCCCACTTGTAATTGTGTCGCCGGCGTTCCCTGAACCAAAACTATTTTTCCAACCGAGTCCCTGCTCTTCAATTGACGCGCCTTCTGGAGGAGGTCCAAGATGATCTGCGGGTGCCGCGCCGTGTGACTTTCCAAAAGTATGACCGCCTGCGATGAGTGCGACCGTTTCTTCGTCATTCATTGCCATGCGATAGAAGGTCTCTCGAATGTCGATTGCTGCTGCAAGTGGGTCTGGTTTTCCATTTGGACCTTCAGGATTCACATAGATAAGGCCCATCTGTACTGCGGCAAGAGGATTCTCAAGTTGCCGTTCACCACTGTACCGATTATCTCCGAGCCACTCACTCTCAGGGCCCCAGTAGATATCTTCCGGTGGCTCCCACGCGTCTTCACGACCACCAGCAAATCCAAAGGTTGAGAATCCCATTGATTCAAGTGCAACGTTTGCAGCAAGAATCATCAGATCAGCCCATGAGATTGTTTTCCCGTATTTTTGTTTGATGGGCCACAGCAATCGACGAGCTTTATCAAGATTTGTATTGTCTGGCCAACTATTGAGTGGGGCAAACCGTTGCGTACCAGCACCAGCACCACCACGTCCATCAGCTGTTCGGTAGGTTCCCGCACTATGCCATGCCATACGTATAAACAGTGGTCCATAGTGACCATAGTCAGCTGGCCACCATGCTTGCGAAGTCGTCATGGCGGTTTGCAGATCAGTCTTAATTGCTTGAAAATCAAGACTTTTAAATGCTTCTACATAGTCGAACTCGTGTCCGATCGGTGGAGGAGCTCCAGCATGTGCTTTGAGTATTCGTAGATTCAGTTGGTCTGGCCACCAGTCGGCATTCGATAGCGAACCTGCCGCGGTATGCCGAGCTTTGGAAGGAGCAACTGGTCCAATGACTGGGCAGCGTGCAGGCATGTTTATCCTCTTTTTGACTGGTCATTCAGGACTTTCGGATCTCTAGAGCGTTCAATATAACACTCTCAGTACGACTGGTATGGCATATGTGCGTGAACGTGTATCGTTTCAGATCAATATGCAGCAAAAAAAAATGTGTCTGGTAAAATCGATGGAATCGTGCCAAGGCCATGTGCTCTATCGGATCTCGAAATAGGTTCGTTTGTACGTGTTTTAGGCTCATGCTGATAGTGAGTGGTGGATACTCAGATAATCTTCAACAAACCCATTTGAAATATGAAGAAAACAAAAAAAGTAGCAGCGAAGACGAAGGGCACGAGTCGTTTGCGGTGGATTGTCGGAGGAACGGCATGCGTTATTGCTGTCGTGTCCCTGAGTTGGTCACTGGGCATGTTTGGCACTGCCGAAGATCCGCGTGTCACTGAAATAAAAAATCTACAGCAAGATTTGGCAAAGAAATTCAAGCCAACGCAGGGGCCCGCGAGTGCCTCGGATGCAGTTGAGCGTGTTACAGCAATCACAACTGTGATGACAAAGGTTGCTGCGTTACCAAAGGACCTGAGATCAGAAGCAATGCAGCCCGGCAAGAAAATGATGATGGAATCAATGGAGGCAACAGTAAATAACTACTTTGAATTGCCTCAATCTGAAAGAGAGGCCTATCTCGATAATCAAATCCGTCAAATGGAGTTTATGCGACAGGCATTTGAGGCGGGCAAGAGTGTAATGGGTGCCATAGGTTGGTCGAAGAAAAAGCCAGATGCAGACTCTTCAAAAACTTCTGCTGCTACAAAAAATAATAGTGAGAAAGAAGGACCTCCGTGGATGAAAAATCGTTCAGAGGATGAGCGGAATGCCTGGCGAAAGAAAATGATCGATCGAACGACGCCTGAACAACGAGCTAAGTTCGGTGAATATTTTTCAGCAATGAAAAGGCGAAGAGAAGAACTTGGCCTTCCTTCTTGGGGCTCGAAGTAGTCCCGTCCAAACAACGCAAATAAAAGTCTTTCCGGAATGTGCTATCGAATCCAGTCCATTCGGAATTCGATCTGAGTTCCATCAAGTGGTTGTTTATCAAGATCAATAGTCTTGTTTACTGCAAGCGATGATCGAGAAGGCGTGATGGTACATCCCGATAGAAGTACTGTCACAAGTACTGCAACCTTGAGCAAAATTGTCATGGTCAAGCCTCCAGTGGTGGAGAGATCCAGAACTATTCGAATATTTCAGCAAATGAAACGAATTCTGCCGAGATTCTATCTCGTGCGAGAGGTCCGGTGACGAGAAAGGGCTGCGGCAAAACGGGCTGCTTGCAAAAGGCCCGCAAAAAGTAGTGAGGGTGTCATCGTTCTGTCTTGTCAGACACTTTTTTTGACAAGGACACCTTGCTCAACATTTTTGCGAAGCCAATCAGGAAGAGCTCATTGCCGATAAGGAATTATTAGAAATTACAAATTCCAAGTATGGTGATCTCAAAAACGTTTGATGATTTTATAAAGATTAGCTATGAGGCAGTACGCACGTGAACTTTATCAATCGGGGTATTTATTTCATGTCATAAAGTCGTGCCAGCGTAGGTTCCATAGCTTCAGCCCAGATCGCATAGCCCTTCTCTTTTGGGTGAAGGAGGTCTGGCATGATTTCTTTTGTCAGTACACCGTCTGCGGTCAAAAAATCATTATTAATATTAAGGAAGAAGATTCTTTTTCCATCAGCCATTGTGCTGATAAGAGTATTGGTGTTGTCATTGTTGACTCGCTTCGGGTCATCCGTTGTGGCTCCACGAGGAAATATTCCAAGTAATAGAATTTTCGTGTCAGGAGATTTTTTTTGGATCGTGGTAACAATCTTTTTAATTCCAGCAGCGATAGCTTCTGGATGGTGCATGTCATGGCCCGTGTTGTTTGTCCCAATCATGATGACAGCGACGCGTGGTTTGTACCCGTCAAACTCTCCGTGATCGAGCCTCCATAGAACGTGCTCAGTGCGGTCTCCACCGAAGCCCAGATTGATAGCTTTTCGGTTGGCGTAGTATTTGTCCCAAGTTGTTTGTCCATTCCCTTCCCAGCCATGTGTTATTGAGTCGCCAAGGAAGACGAGTTCCCAGTCACCTTGTTGGGCAAGAGACCGTTTTTCTTCATGTCTCTCTTTCCACCACGGTCCTCTTCTCTTGTTGCCCTCATTCATTCGGTGAGCAGGAGTGGTCGTTACTGTAATGGCGTCTTCAACAACGGCTTCTTTCGCCAGTAGCGGCATTGTTGAGCAGAAAAAAGCGAGAATTACGAGGAAAAGCGAGCGTGTAGAAGTCATTGCATAAAACTCAAAAGGAGGGAAGTTATGTCTTGTCACAGTTCAGCCAGTATTTCTTAGGCTTACCAGAGCATATACAAAAGTATTTGACCAAAAGACCATAGGGTAGATTTTAGGCATGATATCCCTCAAAGAAGCCATTGAGGAACGAACTGCATGGCGAATCTCCGCTGGTATTCAAACCTTCTTTTTCATCATCCACGATATATTTTAAGATTCGGCAATGGTGTCGCGCGACACGAATTCTGTAAGGAAATACAGGAGGAAGCAAAAACACGTGACGCTGACTCTGGATTCCCTCAACACGTGTAGGTAACAAAGGATCAAACAGTGGATCCGCTTGTAGTGGCTGCTTTTTATAAGTTCGTACAACTCAATGACCTTGCCTCACTGCAAGATCAGATAGAGTCGTGCTGCCGCAAGAACAATGTTTTTGGCATTGTTTTATTAGCACAAGAAGGCATTAACTCGACCATTGCTGGCTCACGGGAGGGTGTGGTGAAAGTCCTTGAGTTCCTTCGACAAGATTCCCGCTTCGCCGATCTTGAGTGGAAAGAGTCATTTGCTAACAAACAGCCTTTCCGTAAGTTGCGCGTGCGGCTGAAAAAAGAAATTGTGACAATGGGGATCCCGGAAGTCGATCCATCTCAGCTGGTTGGTGCGTATGTAAAACCAGCTGACTGGAACGCACTTATCCGTGACCCAGATGTTGTTGTTATCGACGCTCGCAACAAGTATGAAACAGAGATCGGTACCTTTAAGGGTGCAGTGGATCCTGGTCTGGATTCCTTTAGTCAATTGCCATCGTGGCTCGAGAGAAAGATTGATGCTGGTGAGCAGCCACGGGTTGCCATGTTCTGCACCGGCGGCATCAGGTGTGAAAAATCAACAGCATTCCTGAAGCAGGCAGGTGTGAAGGAGGTCTATCACCTTCAGGGAGGCATTCTGAAATACCTTGAAGAAGTCCCTGAAGACGAAAGCCTTTGGGAGGGTGAGTGCTTTGTTTTTGATCAACGGGTTGCCGTCGGTCATGGTCTTGAGTTGGCAGACTATGAACTCTGTCGTGCATGTCGCTTTCCGCTCAGCCCATCCGATAAGCAATCAAAGTATTTCCAAGAGGGTGTGAGTTGTTCACGGTGTCATGAGCAGACATCCGGTGAGCAAAAAGCACGTTTCGCCGAACGACAAAAACAGTTTGAGTTAGCCAAATCACGTAAAGAAGCCTTCAAGTATTCCAAGTGAAACTTTCTTACGTAGTGAGTGTCGAGTCTGCGGCCCGCTGAAACATTTCGCAAACCTCAATAGTCTGATCAAGGAAAGAAGGGATACCCTCAGGTTTAAGTTCCTTACCCAAAAAATAACACATGATGGTCTTCCCAGACCCCTCAGTGCACAGACCTTTCTGAATCTCATAATACCGGATTACATCACGATCGAATAATTTTCGGACAGCATCCTCATTCTTTCGCGTTCCCTGCAAGAGATAAAATTTTGAAAATAGAGGATAGGAATCAAAGTCAATGTCTTGAGGTGCACCTTGTGCAAGCGTGGGCATTAGGGCAGAAAAAATTTTCTTTCCAAGCTCAGTTGATGTTTTGTGGGGAGTGAGCGAGAACGATGGCAGATTGAGTGTGTCTGATTCAAGGATAACGACAGTCTGCGTGGATATCTCCCCAGTCGATTTCGTGGAAGACGAGTTGTAGCTGTATCGG
>WLWE01000214.1_pt1 | contig 54711 bp, 46 predicted proteins | sample 6718301 | NCBI WGS metagenome assembly WLWE01 (sample SAMN12718691, study PRJNA515312) | sponge metagenome | isolation source: marine sponge | host: Mycale hentscheli | place: New Zealand: South Island, Marlborough, Capsize Point | collected 2003-05-01
ACTTCGCATCAACACCCTGGCCTTTAAACTCATCTGCCGAAATTGCCGGACGTGAATTCTTCAGGACAAAGTCTGGATCCTGATTTGCTTGAAAATCAAACTTTTCAACCAAGTACTCCCAGTCTTCATGATGGTCCTTCGGGTAATCCTCTTCTCGACACGCGTAAAAAGCATCAGCTGCTCCAATACGTCCGTCAAGTGTCAGGTCTTCGGCCAAGAAGTGCTCATCCATTGTGACGTGAAGCTCATGTGTGCAAAGGTTCGTTGGCGAGTGGAGTACACCATTAGGCATCACGAAGCCGTTATCAATCTGCATCATAACATGAGGCGCTAAATGCCGAATTCCATTGTATTCACTCTTTCCAAATCGCTTCATGCAAGCAAGGAACTGGTCCTTGGTCACAAACGAGTACAGACCCATGGCCGTCGTGTGATAATGCGATGCACTGACTCCAGGATTATCATAAGAATTGATGTCATAGACTTCCCACTTTGTCCAATGAAGATGATCAGGAATCGGATTTAAGTTATCAAACTTCTTTGAGACTATTGGCCAGGTTGGCTTATCGAACAATGATTGTGAGAAGGCCGTAATCCGCTCCCCGATGACGGCGGCTGGATTAGCGACAATCAAATCCTGAAGGGAGATGACTTGCCCGTTCGGGGCGAGAACATGCGACTCACCCTCTCGAAAAGGTGCCTTGTTCGTCCGTGTATCGATAACACCTGTAACAATCGGGACAGTGCAGCACATCCAGACTTCATCGAGCCCTGTGCCATTCATGTAATCCGGGTAGTATGACTGTGCAGCAAGGCGAAGACGTTTTCCTGGTGTACAAAATGTTCTTCCAGCGTATCTGTGAAGGAGTTGTAATACTCCGTCGTTTTTGTTCAGGCAGTCATCCAGAATCTCTCCTACTGCGCTACCAGCACCATCGATTACATCTTGTTGTGGGTACTCATGCAATGTATCAGAGAGAATTGACGTCGAAGCGGCCATGATCCGTATACCTCAATGGTTCGAAAGAAGCGTGTTGATTCTGAAAACTGATTTGATCTCGAGTATAGGTGTTATCAGATTGTGTAAACACACCGAGGCATCATCTTGCGATTTGAACTGGTATTCCAGACCAGCTTTTATAGCCCCCAGCCGAAAGCCTCTATGTATGTCAGTCATGAGCACATTGATAACAAACACGTAGCGATTAACAAGAATTGGTCGTGTCTTGGTTTGAAGGAGAAAATGAGGCCATAACTCAGTAGCCCTCTCTTTACTGTTCTATCTCTATTTATTTTTTTTCTTTTGTTCCAGCCGTTGTTTTGAATCTTCTCGCCGCTTGATAATTCCAGCAAGCTTTTTCTTTTCAGCCTCCAGCACGCCTGCAGGGATCACAGCAGGTGTGACCTCAGCCATGTCGATGATGTCTGTTTCTTTGAGCTCTTTTAAGCGTATGTTTTGGTACCACACGGGATCGCCATGATCTTGCAGACTCAGGTTGGCACCACGGGCATCCAGATTTCCACCTCGCTGTCTGAGCATGTCGACATTGGCAGCCCATTTTGGATCTTTGTAATCCATGTGAATCACTTTTTCACCATTGAGCCAGTGCTGGATAATGGTTCCCTTGCACACAATGCGGCCTGTATTCCATTCCCCAGCAGGCTTGGTCATATCTTTCGAAGGTTGAACACAAAAATAAAGGGATGCTGCACTCGTGCGAGGGTTCCTACCATCAGGATGCAACTTATTGTCGAGGATTTGATACTCGTATTGGGTTGGTCGATAGTACACACCACTATTGCTACCCTCACTCACTTTCCACTCGAATTGAAGCTCGAAGTCGTCAGGGATTTTCTTGCCAATATAGACCAGACTGCCACCTTTCCCCTGCCGGGCGATCACTCCTGATTCAATTTTCCAATTGCCACTGTGCTTCCAGTTTGTCAGGTGGTCTCCTTGACTCAGTTGTACGAAACCATTCGACGTAGTATCCAAGCGAGTCGATGTTGATTCATCAGCATACGCGGCTGAAAGACACCAACTGGGCCACACGCACAGCACGGCCAAACTGCTGATTCCAAACAATTGAACAACTTGAGGGAGGAGATACAGAACTGAACGTAAAAGCATGTCTTAGTGAATCCCTATACGTGCGGTGGTGGGTAATCCTTTTAACCTCATCGACAGCAAAATATCTGGGCACTCTTAATGACCCAATTTTTATAGGCCGATTATATCCCAATCTCCATTTAAAAATTGGTTGAGGAAACTGATGTAAAAGAAGGGTACTCTATAAATGGCATGGGGGAAATTTTGCCTGATCTGTGCCAAAAACTGCTTCGACGCGCACATACCTAGACCGTGGAATCACCACAGAAGGTTTTGAGATGATCGCAAAGCGAACGTGGCAACGACAAGAAGATGCAGAAAAAATTTTGAAGGGACCATTGAAATTACAAACAGCCCACAAAGTACATGAGGCGTCGCAAGACATTCTATGTGAATGCTAACCTTGGCGGAACAAGAGTGATGGACACCTCTTACAATCCATCACTGACCCACGGAGAATCAGAGTGCCTATTATTCTTCCGCCGATAACCCGTCGTCAATTCGTCACACACTCGCTGACTCTTGGCGGTACGGCCATTGTGACATCTCGTACGCTGGCCGCCGTGAACAGTGAACCTACTCAACTAGATTCGAACCGAGTGGCTTTGCTTGCCGACACACACATCAGTGCCGATCCAGATCTTGTCTACCCGGGGACGAAGTGGCCTGGATCTCCCGTCGCGGAGAACGAGCATGAAAGCGTGAACATAGCACAATGCCTTACAGAGGTGGCCAAGAGCGTCATCGCACTTCATCCTCGACCCGCTCACTTGATCATCAACGGCGACTGCGCTCTGAGCAATGGTAAAGAATCCGAGTACAAACAACTTCTCGAACTTGTTGAGCCAATTCGTATTGCGGGCATCACCATTCACGTGACTATCGGCAATCATGACAATCGTGAAAATGTGTGGAAACTCCTCCCGTTCTTGAAGAATGAGCAGATGGGCGTTCAAGCGGATGTCATTGAACTGCCACATGCAAACCTCGTGTTGCTGGATTCAGGAAAGGGAGCCCTGGGAGATAACCAGTTGAACTGGCTCGCCAAGCAACTCGATAAACAAGCGGATAAACCGGCCCTCATTTTTGGTCACTACAATCCGTATCCAAACCGAGGGGTGCGTCCGATTAAGGGCATGCGTGACGGGTCGTCTCTGTTGAAAATTCTTGCCGAACGAAAGCATGCCAGGGCCTATATCTATGGGCACACCCATGAATGGCAACACGATCAACGGGACCATCTCCATCTTATTAACCTACCGGCCGTAAGTTACTATTTTGGAAAAGGCCATGCGCATGGCTGGGTCGATATGAAGCTCACTGAAACATCCGCTCAGCTCGAGTTGCACTGCATTAATCGCAAACACAAACAGCACGGTGATCGCAGACAAGTCAGTTTAAAAGACCGAAAGACTTTAAGTTAAACACTCCGCCGCTGCGGATTGCTCTTTAGGGACATCACGAGAAAAGAATCTATTAAATGGAAAGCGTTTTGAATGAAGATCTTTAATTTATTATGCCTGGTTGTTACGTGCGTGAGCCTTGCGAAATGCTGTCTTGCTGATCCAGGAGTCGACACGCCCGTAACCGTTCGTGTTGCCAGTTACAATGTCGTGTTCGGCAGCATGGCTACCCCCGAACAACTTGGAGAGATGTTCAAACCATACAACCTGGACATTATTGGGTTTAGTGAAGTTCCAGATGGCGACTGGACAGCTCGCGTAGGCAAAGTTCTAGGAATGGAACACAGCTATGTGGGCAAAATTTCATCTGCAAATCATAAGGACAAATACAAATCGATACTAAGCCGGACGCCACTCGAGGGGACAACAGAGCACGAACTGCGAGTCACACGTCGAGGCTTCTGGAATCCTGCATCGGTCGTACGAGCCGCAACAGAAATCGAAGGTGTTTCCATCGCATTCTACTCGTTGCATATCTCTGGTTCGGGAGGACGCAAAGGTAATGGCCATGCCTACCAACTTGCGAACGAGATCATGCCAAAAGAGACGACGGAACGCGTGATCGTTGTTGGAGATTTCAATAACCGTATCGGTGATGAGGCGATGAACACTATCGAAGACGCGGGAATGAAACCAACTTGGAAGGATCTGACACTCGATCTCTCCAAGGAGTCCACGTTCTTGCACAACAATCCCGATAGGAATCTCGGGGTTATCGATCACATTTTGTTCAACACTTCATCAGGAGCCAAAGCTAACGAGGGAGAGATCATTGAATTGAAGAAGCCGCTGTCCGATCACAAACCCATCTGGGCAGAAATCGTATTCCCTCGAACACTGAAGAAGGGAAAGAAGCCAGGTGAGGGAGATGCACGGAAAACTGAAGCGGTGGCCCTTTAAGTAGCACCAAGGGGCACTGCAGGACCACTTGTTGGCGCCGTCCTCACCGACACGACCTGGAAACTCTCAAAACTCAGCTTGCAAAAAAGAGAATCTCCTTGATTTTATTAAGTCCATCAGGCCTGATCACGACATGGAAAGAAGAGTCATCTGACGCTGACATGGATTCGTAAGCCTATTTTGAACATCTTGCTGCGATCTATTTCAGCTGATCTGAAAATAGATTTGACCAGCATGCCTATCAAAGATCGAGGTTGATGTTCTATGACAATTTTGTTCACACCACCCACCGACTTCTACACCAAACCACATTGAACTCTTTTTTGCCACATCTCTTTCTTCTCTATAAAACGAATTTCTACCAACGTGTTTTTGAAAAAAACTTGCTCCGTTATTCCAACCTGGTTTCTGTTGATCTGAAAGCAGGCCATGTATTCAAAAACGGAATAGCATCAGTGCTCCGTAAGGCACCACTACAAGTCCGAGTACGTAGCAAATTATTACGGCTATTTCGTTAGTCATAAAAGACCCAATGGAGGCTCCAACAAGACCACCAAATAGTGTCAAAACAGCGAAGATGAGTGTTCGCCTCAAAGCGGGTGAGTCTCGTTGAATATTGAGTGATACTCTTTGAAACGTAGAACAGCGACGTCAATCATAGTAATGCCTGAGCCTGCATAAATTCAAAAATGAACTGTTTCAATTCTCTCCATCGAATGTTTCTTTCTATATCCTGAGAAGCATTGCCATGCGGCGTCTTGCTGGAGAGAAGTTTCCTCAACTTTCTCCAATCAAACACCTCAGCCTTTACGCCAATTCATTTTTACCATTCCGTAATATGCCTTCGTGTCTTGGCAAAGTAACGGATTGAATCTGAATACTTATCAAGTATTTCAACCGCTTTGCACTTGATATCAATTAGTAATGCTTCTCTATTCTTGTCTTGATCATTTAATTGACTCAGCTTTTTAAGTGCGTAGTGATAGTCGAACGAGGCAACAAAAATTTCATGATCATTCATGTGTTGTTTTCCTTTGCGCTCTAATGGTGCAACGTTCTTTCCCCATGTCTTAAAAATTTAGTTTGAAACTGTGATTGGTAGGAAATCACTTTTCGACCAGTGGCCCACAACACACTGTTCACTGTTTTTCAGGGATCAAAACTGTGTCAATGACATGAATGATTCCATCAACGCATTGAATATCAGGTTCAAGAACAATCGCATCGTTCACGTGGGTTTCTTCCGAGTGCCTAGTTACGTGGATTCTTCCCCCCCGAACCATGTTGATATTCTTTTCTGCAAGAGCTTGGTTTGCATCAAAAGATCCTGCTGCAACATGGTATGCAAGTAAGGAGACTAACTTCTCACGGTTGTCTGGTTTGAGTAGTTCTTCGAGCAGACCTTCTGGAAGTTTTGAAAACGCTTCATCTGTTGGAGCAAATATTGTGAGTGGATTATCCCACTGAAAAAAAACTGTGAGCTTTGCTGTATCGAGTGCCTTTTTCAGAATCGTAAATCTGCCATCAGCAACTGCTGTTGCAATTAGACGCTTTGGCTGAAGGGCACCATTTTCTACAGACTTTTGTTTTTTACCTTGTCCTTTTCCATAGGTGCGAATCCACTCAATCTCAAGATCAAACGGGCCTGGCTTTTTATCTGCCAACAAGACAGACACTCGTCGAATAGCCGATGTATCCAACACTTCATCTGGAAACTGCCGGCCTCTCCAGCTTGCGACAAAATCTTCAAAAGGAACCTTAACTTGTATCCACTTGTCTTTCTTAGTCTTGAATTTGCCAAGAAATGAAAGTGCATTCCCCCGAAAAGTAGCCGTAGAATCAAGTCTGGCTTCATAGGTTCTTCCATCACCTTTTACACGCAAGAGCAAGCCAAGGTCATTGCTCAAATCAAAATCTACTCCACGGCTCCGAACCGTTGAAAAGCCACCATTATTATCGAGTGAAAGGGTGCCCCAGAAATGCATTATGTTGTCGGGTGTGTGTTCAACATTGCCTTTCGACAGTCCTCCCATAACACCATCATTGACAATCTGCCATGAAAAATTCTTATTTTCAGATGGAGTGAATTCAGAAACAGATTGGCCTCGCCATGACGCCGGCGAATCTGCAAGCCCAGAAGCCGAAGTAAACAATGGCCAACAAAAAAGTACTGCGTAAGAAAAACAACAACGTCGAAACAGAACAGAGTCAGGTATTAGCATGGAGCACCCCAAAGACTTTCAACTAGTCACCACATATTAGTTTACCCCTCGATTTTAGCTATTTCACTGTAAACGAGGAGACTCCACCAATCTGCATTTTATATATTGTAGTGGATTCGAAAATGGGTGCATCGGGGCTGATACTTACTCACAGGTTAACGCATCGTAGGGTTCGGCATTGAAAAAGCATCTTTTGATTGGAACAGTTTGTCTGGGTTTTTTGATCGACTACAACGATCCGTTTCGCATTACGGGGGCACCTGCATGGAAGCCTATCTTGGCATCGCGGTACTCGGCATCATCATTATCTTCTTTTCTTTCGCTATTATTTCTGGCAAACGTCACGCGAAAGCAATGAAGGCGCTTTCGCAGGTGATTGGCTTTTCATATACGCCAAGTGTTGATGATGATGAAGTTTTTCTTCAACAGTTCAGTCGGCTACCCCTTTTCTCTCGGGGTAGTACTCGGGATGTGTGGAACGTAATGAGGGGACAGGTTCAGGACTTTGAAGTCACTATCATGGAGTTCAGATACGGCTCTAACTCTTCCTCAACAAAATCAACCAGCTCAACGTCGACGCAAACCGTCATAATTATCAAATCCAATGACTTGGACTTGCCATCGTTCTCTCTTACTCCCCACAACACATCAGATAAAATTGCTACAAATTTTTTGTCTGCCGTAATGCCGTTAGTAAAAAAACTTATGCCTCAAGACATTAACTTCGATTCCTATCCTCTGTTTTCAGAATTTTATCTCTTACAAGGAACACGAAAAAATGAGGAGGCTATTCGAAAGCTATTCAATCGTGATGTCATCCGGTATTACGAAATTCATAGAGGTTTATGCACCGAAGGGGCTGGAAATACCATCATGTGTCACGCATTGGGCAAAGAGCTTTCACCTGAAGATATTCCTCCTTTGCTTGATCAGACCATTGAGGTCTGTGATATGTTTCAGCGGGCTGGCGACTCGACACTCACTACGTAAACAATTTACCTGGAATGCTTGAAGGCTTCTTTACGTGATTTGGCTAACTCAAACTGTTTTTGTCGCTCAGCGAAACGTGCCTTTTGCTCATCGGAGGTCTGCTCATGGCACCGTGAACAACTCACGCCCTCTTGGAAATATTTTGATTGCTTGTCTGATGGGCTAAGAGGAAAGCGACATGCACGACAGAGTTCATAGTCTGCCAACTCAAGACCGTGACCTACGGCAACCCGCTGATCAAAAACAAAGCATTCGCCTTCCCAAAGGCTTTCATCTTCCGGGACTTCTTCAAGATATTTCAGAATGCCACCCTGAAGGTGATATACCTCATTCACACCTGCTTGCTTAAGAAATGCTGTTGATTTTTCACACCTGATGCCACCAGTGCAAAACATAGCAACCCGTGGCTGCTCACCTGTATCAATCTTTTCCTCAAGCCACGATGGTAATTGACTAAATGAATCCAAGTCTGGATTCACTGCACCCGTAAAGGTTCCAATCTCTGTTTCATAATTGTTACGAGCATCGATAACGATGACATCTGGGTCTCGGATAAGTGCGTTCCAGTCAGCCGGTTTTACATACGTACCAACGAGTTGTGATGGATCAATTTCTGGAATGCCCATTGTCACAATTTCTTTCTTCAGCCGCACGCGCAACTTCCGGAAAGGCTGTTTGTTAGCAAATGACTCCTTCCACTCAAGATCAGAAAAGCGGGAGTCTTGTCGAATAAATTCAAGGACTTTCACCACGCCTTCCCGTGATCCAGCAATGGTCGAATTAATACCCTCTTGTGCTAATAAAACAATGCCAAGAACATTGTTCTTGCGGCAGCACGACTCTATCTGATCTTGTAGCGAGGCAAGATCAGTGAGCTGTACGAACTTATAAAAAGCAGCCACTAAAAGGGGATCCATTGTTTGATTCTTCGTTTTCTACGCGTGTTTGGAGAATCCTTATTTAGCATCGCACGTTGTTTCTACTTCCTGTGTTTCCTTATCGAAATAACGTTGTTGTTGCGCGACACTCCGTACGAATCTTACAAAGATATCTTAGGTGTTAAAAAAGAAGGCTGGAATACCAGCAAAGTTTTGCCATGCAGTCACTTTTTCAAAGGCTTCTTTACGAACTATCGGGCCCCAAATTCACTCTTTAGTCTGTTAATCAAATATTTTTGTATATGCTGTGATTCACCCTAGGAGCACTCGGTGTATTGTGACCAGAAATACTTTTCACCTTTGGAGTTTTATGAGATGACTTTTATACGCCCACTTTTCCTCATCATTCTCTTTTTTCTCTACCCAACAGTGTTACCGTTGGCTCAAGAGATCGTTACTGAAGACGCCACTACGATAACAACCACTCCTGCTCACCGATTGGATGAGAACAATAAGAGACGAGGATCATGGTGGAAAGATAGACATGAAGAAAAATTGGCTCTTGCTCAACAAGGTGATTGGGAACTTGTATTCCTCGGTGACTCAATCACACATGGCTGGGAACGGAACGGGAAAACAACCTGGGACAAATACTACGGCGCCCGAAAAGCTATCAATCTAGGCTTCGGTGGAGACCGGACTGAGCACGTTCTATGGAGGCTCAATCACGGAGAGCTAGACGGGTACAAACCACGTGTTGTTGTCATCATGATTGGAACGAACAACACGGGCCATGACATGCATCCGCCAGAGGCAATCGCTGCTGGAATCAAGAAGATTGTTGCCACGATCCAAAAAAAATCTCCGGACACAAAAGTTTTATTGCTTGGGATATTTCCTCGTGGAGCGACAACGGATGATCCAAAGCGAGTCAATAACGATAAAACCAATGACATCATAAGCACGATGGCTGATGAAAAGAGAGTTTTCTTTCTTAATATCAATGATGAGTTTTTGACTGAAGATGGAGTACTAACAAAAGAAATCATGCCAGACCTCCTTCACCCAAAAGAAAAGGGCTATGCCATTTGGGCTGAGGCAATAGAACCGACCCTGGCACGACTCTATGACATGAAATAAATATCGATTGATAAAGCTCATGCGTGTACTGCGTACAGCTGATCTTTGTAAACGCATCAGATATTTTCGGGATAACCACTCTTTGGATTTATAATTTCTAATGATTCCTTATCAGCACCAAGCTATTCCTGACTGGCTTCACAAAGAAGTCGAGCAATATTTTATTCCGTTACCATTTGAGCCTACCTCGATAGTTGACATTGGTGCGAACATTGGCGCTTTTGCACAACGCGCTCATCAGCAATGGCCCGCTGCGCAAATCTATTGCTATGAACCAATGCCTTTCAATCTTATACAGCTTCGTCGGAATGCTCCCATTGGCACAACGGTTGTTTCAGCGGCAGTACGCGCACAAAGCGGCTTGGATGAAATATTTATCGGTGACAACTTCGTGACAGGTGGTTTTTCTCAACTTGGAAGGCAGACCAAGCAAAAAATTCTTGTGGAATGTATTGCTGCTACTGAATTACCTGCTGCTGACCTACTTAAAATTGATACCGAAGGAAGTGAAGTTGAAATTCTTCAAGCACTTTCTTTCGAGACAACAAAAGCTGTTTGTCTCGAGTACCACAGCCTTGATGATGCGAAAACTATAAGAGAATTGCTTGCTTCACAATTTTATCTCGCGCATGAGCATGCAGAGGGTGCGCTAGGTACATATATATTCATAAGGAATTAGAGACCTATTCTACGTCGATCTGTGGTTTTGTTTGAGATCGGCTAACTGTCCTGATAACAGTCAACGCTCAACACGGCAGAGGGTCCACCAAAACACTGTTTTCAGCGGACTTTTGCTGGCGACTGCTTTTAATTCTACCGCTCTTGTTACTGGACCTCTCTCGCGGAATAGACTTCGGGAGAATACTCACCATCCGACCTGTTTGATTGGTTCTAGATGTCTCCACAACCGGAGGTTCGACCATGACAATTTGGCTAAAGGCTACGGTACTTGCGACAGTTCTTCTGTCGGGATGTACCATCACGCCTTCTCGATCATCGCTTGCAATTAACAAGACCATCGACGTCGAGAAACAGCCGATCGATGGAACTCGGATCGAATTTCGAATGGACTGGATCCGATAGCACAGCCAAGAAAAACATTTACTTAGATTGTTTGCACGGGTCTACTTCGAGCCCCAAGAGGGAAGACCCAGTTCTTCTCGTCGCCTTTTCATTGCAGAAAAATATTCACCAAACTTGGCTCGTTGTTCAGGCGTTGTTCGATCGATCATTTTTTTCCGCCAGGCATTACGCTCATCTTCTGAACGATTTTTCATCCAGGGAGGGCCTTCTTTCTCACCTTCATTTTTTGCCGCGGTAGAGGTTTTTGAAGCGTCTGCATCTGGCTTTTTCTTCGACCAACCTATGGCACCCATCACACTCTTGCCCGCCTCAAATGCCTGTCGCATAAACTCCATTTGACGGATTTGATTATCGAGATAGGCCTCTCTTTCAGATTGAGGCAATTCAAAGTAGTTATTAACTGTTGCCTCCATTGATTCCATCATCATTTTCTTGCCGGGCTGCATCGCTTCTGATCTCAGGCCCTCTGGCAATGCAGCAACCTTTGTCATCACAGTCGTAATTGCTGTAACACGCTCAACTGCATCCGAGGCACTCATAGGCCCCTGCGTCGGCTTGAATTTCTTGGCCAAATCTTGCTGTAGATTTTTTATTTCAGTGACACGAGGATCTTCAGCAGTGCCAAACATGCCCAGTGACCAACTCAAGGTCACGACAGCAACAACGCATGCCGTTCCTCCGACAATCCATCGCAAACGACTCATGCCCTTCGTCTTCGCTTCTACTTTTTTTATTTTCTTCATATTTCAAATGGGTTCGTTGAAGATTGTCTGAGTATCCACCACTCACTATCAGCATGAGCCTGAAACACATACGACCGAACCCATTTCGAGATTCGATAGAGCACATGGGCTTGGCACGATGCCGTCGATTTTATCAGACACATTATCTTTTTGCTGCATATTGATCTGAAACGATACACGTTCACGCACATATGCCATGCCAGTCGTATTGAGAGTGTTATATTAAACGCTCGAGAGACCAGAAAGTTCTGAAAGACCAATAAAAAGAGGATGAACATGCCTGCACGCTGCCCAGTCATTGGACCAGTTGCTCCTTCCAAAGCTCGTCATACCGCGGCAGGGTCGCTGTCAAATGCCGACTGGTGGCCAGACCAACTGAATCTCCGAATATTGAAAGCACATGCTGGAGCACCTCCACCGATCGGACACGAGTTCGATTATGCAGAAGCATTTAAAAGTCTTGATTTTCAAGCACTCAAGAATGATCTCCAGACAGTCATGACAACTTCGCAGGAATGGTGGCCAGCTGACTATGGTCACTACGGACCACTGTTTATACGTATGGCTTGGCATAGTGCCGGAACGTATAGAACGGCTGATGGCCGTGGCGGTGCAGGTACTGGTACGCAACGGTTTGCACCTCTCAATAGCTGGCCAGACAATACAAACCTTGATAAAGCTCGTCGATTGCTGTGGCCTATCAAACAACAGTATGGGAAAAGAATCTCATGGGCTGATCTAATGATTCTTGCTGCAAACGTTGCACTTGAATCAATGGGATTCTCGACCTTTGGATTTGCTGGCGGTCGTGAAGACGCGTGGGAGCCACCGGAAGATATCTACTGGGGCCCTGAGAGCGAATGGCTCGGCGATAATCGGTACAGCGGTGAACGGCAACTTGAGAATCCTCTTGCCGCAGTACAGATGGGCCTTATTTATGTGAATCCCGAAGGTCCAAATGGAAAACCAGATCCGCTGGCAGCAGCAATCGATATTCGAGAGACCTTCTATCGCATGGCAATGAATGATGAAGAAACGGTCGCACTCATCGCAGGTGGGCACAGCTTTGGAAAATCGCACGGTGCTGCACCTGCAGATCATCTCGGGCCACCACCTGAAGGTGCGTCAATTGAAGAGCAGGGACTTGGTTGGAAAAATAGTTTTGGTTCAGGGAACGCCGGCGACACAATTACAAGTGGGCTTGAAGGTGCATGGACTTCAACGCCTGCTCGTTGGTCACATGGATATTTGCAAAACCTGTTTCAATACGAATGGGAATTAACGAAAAGCCCTGCAGGTGCCTGGCAGTGGACACCCAAGGAAACGTCGGCACAAAACACAGTACCGGATGCACACGATCCCAATCGTTCCCATGCACCCATGATGTTTACAACAGATCTCGCTCTCCGAGTTGATCCCGATTACGAAGTGATTTCTCGCCGCTTCCTTGAAAACCCGGCTGCATTTGCTGATGCATTTGCAAAAGCCTGGTACAAACTGACTCACCGGGATATGGGGCCTGTCACACGGCTCCTTGGACCAGAGGTTCCCGAAGCTCAACTCTGGCAAGATCCTGTGCCCAATGGTGATTATGAAACAATTGATCAACACGATGTTTCAGTTTTGAAGCAACGTATTCTGTCATCAGATTTATCCATCACAGATCTTGTACGTACGGCATGGGCGGCCGCATCAACATTTCGTGGGAGTGACAAACGAGGAGGTGCCAACGGCGCACGCATTCGGCTCTCTCCACAAAAAGACTGGGAAGTAAATGACCCAACTCAATTAGCACAGGTTCTCGCTGCTCTTGAAGATATCCAACAGGAATTTAACACCACGGCTCACAGTAACAAACAGGTATCACTCGCAGATCTGATTGTTCTCGGAGGCTGCGCAGCAGTTGAAGAAGCTGCACGTCAGGCCGGATGTGAAGTCACTGTTTCCTTTCATCCTGGACGGACTGATGCAACTGTTGAAATGACTGACATCGAGTCTTTTGCTGTGCTCGAACCAAAGACTGATGGGTTTCGGAATTACGTTGCCAAACATATCGATCGTCCTGCCGAGGAACTCTTGCTTGACAAAGCCGACCTTTTGACGCTCACTGCGAAAGAAATGACAGTGCTAGTTGGGGGGCTTCGAGTTCTCGGAGCCAATAGTATCGCAGGTGATCAAGCCCAGCTTGGCGTTTTCACAAAGCGTTGTGGAACCTTATCCAATGATTTTTTTACGACCCTGCTTCGCCAAGATATCGAGTGGCACAAGACGGCAGAGTGCAGCACCATTTTTGCTGGGAAAAATTGTTCAACAGGTACCGTTGAATGGTATGCGTCACGTGTTGATTTAATTTTTGGATCAAACGCCCAACTGCGTGCCATAAGTGAAATGTATGCAAGCAAAGATGCCCAACAACAATTTGTCGATGATTTCGTCATCGCCTGGACCAAGGTTATGAACCTTGATCGCTTCGATTATAATGGGCTGTGTGCATGATTTCTTCAGGTTACCCGCTTGAACACGCTGTCATACCTCTCCTGCCAAGGCTTCCACAATATTTTCAAAATGACTGAATAGATGTGCATGGCTATTCAGCACGGACAGCACGATAGACGTAACTGTAGGTGGCATATCGGCATTGGTCAGTTCTTCAAGTTGCTTCGATCGCAATTCTTTAATCTGGGATCGAACACGTTCCCTGATAGAGGAAAATTCTCTGAGAACATCGAGGTTTTTTGTACGAAGTGCCGTATTTATTTCTTTCAAAACTGACTGGGTGCAGTCAGCTAATTCTGTGATGCGGTTATAGAAATTTGATGAGACATCGGATCCATACTGCCTCATCTTTTCATCCAATCGCTCAAGATTATCTATGCAGTCACTGATCGATTCATACTCGTGGGCTATCCGCAATTGTCTACGTATTTCATCCGCAACATCATGTGGCAACGCGCTCGCAAAGAGCTTTGTCATAAATGTCGTTATTTCTTCCTGAATAGTATCTAGAGATTTCTCGTGCTCTCTTAGCTGGCTCCTGAGACGACTATCTGGAGTGTTTTTTTGTCTCAATTCTGACAAAATATCGAGCATCTTTTCGCAACTGTTTCCCATTCGTTCTAGTTCTTTTTTTGATTGCTCAATCGCCAACACGGGATTATCTAACATCCGCATATCTAATCCGGTAAGACGTGGCTTCTCTTTCAATTCTTTTGATGGAACAATCCGCTCGAGAACTCGCACGAGCATTCCAACAAAGGGAATGAATAACACGACATTCGCTATGTTAAAAATACTGTGGGTTGCAGCAATTGCTGGTGTCGTATTTGGAAACGTCGCGAAACCGTCTACTATCACTTCTTTCAAAACATCGACGTGGATAATCCACTGCACAAGTTGGATATACCATTGAAAAATAAGGGTAATCCAAAATACTCCGGTGAGATTAAAGAGGACATGAAAGTAGGCTGCCCTGCGGGCATTTGTTGTTGCGCCTAATGATGCGAGCAAGGCCGTAATCGTTGTGCCGACATTCTCACCAATAACAAGTGCAGCTGCAGTCTCGTAAGATATAACCCCTTGGTAAGCAAGAGATATCGTAATCCCCAAGGTTGCCGAAGAAGACTGCACCATGGTCGTAAGAATACAGCCCACCATGCAACACTTGAGTACACCGAGGTAGCTATCGGCCTGAAAGGCTTGAAACCACGTTGCAAAGTCAGGTGTTTCTTTAATGATGCCACACGCATCTTTCATGAGCTCCAAACCGAAAAACACCATTCCGGTTCCCATGAGTCCCATCGCATAGTACCGCCAGCGGTCTTTTCGTGAAAACAGGTACACAAAAGCCGAGCAACCAAGAAGTGGCAAGCCATACTTTCCGATTTTAAGAACCAGTATCCATCCAGTGATTGTTGTCCCAATATTTGCTCCCATGATGACACCTACCGCCTGCACTAGGCTCATCACGCCACTGTTCACAAAGCCAACAACCATAACGGTGGTAATAGAACTTGACTGAACAATGCAGGTCACAATGACCCCAACGATAATCGCAAAAAAACGATTGCCGGTCACGGTGCTGATAAGCCGACGCAAGCTATTTCCAGCGACAGCTTGCATACCCTCGGACATGAACTTCATGCCGAGCAAAAAGATGCCGAGACCTCCAATGAGTTCGCCAACGAGGTGAGCTAAAGACGTGAGATTCACAGGAGCATTCCAGATGGCTATTTCGTGATCTGAATAGGAGTATACTGGTGCCATACAGTCTAGAGGCAAAGAAAACTTTTCATAGTTGTCTTTACAGAGACAACATTTTGGCACATTTCATGAAGTGGGAATCGCACGATCTTGTTGTCTACAGTAAACAGAAACATAGCGTTTCTCCCGGCCCGCGGGCTCGTGAAGTTGATGCCGCCACACGAGGGGAAACCTATTCGTATACCGTAGACAAGTTTTGGGTCATTAAGAAACTGCTCGAAGACGGGCAACTGCTTCTAGTCACGCGTACTGGAAAGCAACACGCGATTCACCCACATGATCCAAATCTCCGAAAAGCAACACTCTGGGAGCGGTGGTATTACCGCCGAAGGTACCGCGAAATAAAAGCTCTTCTCTCAAATGAAAAATAATTTTGTTCGATCTCCTTCATACTGAAGCAAATGATCCTTGAAGAAGACTGCAAATACTCACGAAAACCACACACAAATGAGTACGTTAAGGAATTTCTAGAGAGTGAGACTTTGTCACTTTTCTACAATTCATTTCAAGGAGATGGCTGTATGAACTTTCTTACTTGTAAAACCCATCTCCGGACCCTTTTGTTTTTTCTTTTGTTTGCCTTCCCTGCAGGAGGCCTTCAATCTTTTGTCTCCTCGAAATCACTTGCGCAAGAAATTGATCCTGAGTTACAGCCTTATCACTCCGTCAGTGGTGAAGTAGCCGGCTCTCTGAAGTACATCGGCTCTGACACGATGAATAATCTGGTTGCGTTGTGGACGGAAGGTTTTAAGAAATTTTACCCAAGTGTTCGTGAGGGTATCGAGGGTAAGGGGTCCTCATCTGCACCCCCAGCTCTCATGGAAGGCACAAGCACTTTTGGCCCAATGAGTCGGCCTTGGAAAGCACGTGAAATTGATTCCTTCAAAGACCATTTTGGTTATGCACCAACCGTCATCCCAACTGCAATCGACATGCTCACTGTGTATGTCCATAAAGATAATCCCATCAACGGTCTTTCACTTCAGCAAGTAGATGCCATCTTTTCAAAAAATCGAAACGGTGGAATGAGAAAGTCTGTTGTAACATGGGGCCAGCTGGGGCTCACCGGTACTTGGCGAGACAAACCGATACGACTGTATGGCCGAAATTCTGCAAGCGGTACATATGGATATTTTAAAGAGCATGCTCTTTTCAAGGGAGACTTTAAACCAAGCGTCAAGGAGCAACCAGGTAGTTCTTCTGTTGTTCAGTCAATTGCGAATGATTGTTATGGGATTGGCTACAGCGGTATTGGGTATAAAACCGCCGATGTCAGAGCACTCCCCTTGAGCTCCACCAATCACGGTAAGAAGGTTACTCCGAATGCAAAGAATGCCTACTCTGGAGAATACCCCCTCATTCACTTTCTCTATTTGAGTGTGAATTACAAGCCCGGAAGTGAACTCGAACCACTTCGTCGAGAATTCTTGAAGTATGTTCTAAGCGCAACTGGTCAAGCAGATGTTTTGAAAGTTGGCTACCTACCAGTGACACACAGAATCTCTGAAAGAAGCCTTCGACGTATTGGTGTGAACTGAATGAAATCACACGTTTTGACGAAACCCTACAAATACAGTAAACCGTCTGTCAGCAGACTATTGAAACCAGTTGTAAAGAAGAACATGTTTCTTCAATTTTTTAACTGTTCGTCACTAGAAGACCGAGTTGTTTTAATTGGCTTCACTCAATTTATTTTTCAGCCGTGATCTATGAATCAGCCGGCATCATATACTGGGCGCAAAAAAAGCACCGCGACACGCGCTGCAGTTTTACTCAGTGACAAACTTGCCCTCTTCGTTATTACGCTGGGTGGCCTTGCAACAATCGCTGCAGTTCTCCTTGTTGGTGTTTTCCTTTTCGTTGTAGCACTTCCGCTATTTCGTTCTGCTACCACTGAACTGAAACAATCCATTGCTTTCAATCTGCCGAACGATCAATTGCTTGCTTCCGGCCTTGATGAATCAGGCTTTCTGGCGTGGTTTTGTAATGCAGAGGAAATTGCTGTTATTGAAATTAAGACTGGCAACAAACTTCTTTCACGTTCAACAGGGAGTTGTGGGCTTAAGCAAGTTTCTGCTATTTCCCATCCCCAAGGCAATCTGCGGTCGGCTTTTGGTTTTAAGGATGGCACAATTCGCACCGGACGAATTGGGCTTATTACTTCGTATGTTCCTCAAACGAAAATTCCACGGCAGACAGACACTCTAAATGTTGGCGAACTTATCACTGTCGATAATGTGATTTATCTTCGGTCATCAAAAGATATAACAAAAAAAATTGAGCTTCTGGCAGACTTGGATGAGCCTATATCCGCTGGCCTAACACGACCGATCATCAATATTGACTTTACGATGACTTCAAACGGTTTCTGTGTTGCGGCAATTGATGATCAAGGAAATATACATGTTAAAAAAAGCTCTTTTCAAAAAAATCTGATCACTGATGAAAGTTCTGTAAGCACGTTAGAAACTACTATCAAGGGAGAGCAAGACGACTCAGACTTTCGCTTTGTTCGGGTTTCTGGACTTGGAGATCAACTTTTTGTGTTTACTCCATCTGGAGTCTTCAAGCGTTTCGTCATTCGAGATGTAACAAATCCGGAATTGATGGAGCAGTATCAATTGCTTCAGAAAAACCAATTAATTACTCACATCACTCGACTTTTCGGGGGGGCTTCTTTCGTACTCGGTGACAATAGTGGCACGATAAGAATACTATTCACCTCCAGAGACACCGGCCCCACAACAAAAGATGGTTTAGAAACAAAAATCACTGCAACGTTTGCCTCTCAACCAAACGGTTCTCACCAGCAAAGAAGAGATGCACGAATTACAGCTATTTCTTCCTCACCGAGATCGCGGCTTTTTGCCGTAGCTTCAGCAGACGGCTTTATTCGACTCCTACAAGCTACGAATCACTCAATCGTCGCTGAGATTAATTCGATGAAAGAATCGGTTCTAACCGAAAAACCTCGCGTCCTTCTACTTGGCTCACGCGAACAAACTCTTGTTGCATATGATGGAAGGAATCTAGCTTCTTGGGATATCACCCCTGGCTATCCAGAGGTTTCTTTCGGTGCGCTCTTTGGAAAAATCTGGTACGAAAACTATCCGGGCAGGGACTATGCTTGGGAAACAACAGGACACGAATCCTTCGAGCCAAAATATAGCTTGGTGCCGCTTCTGTTTGGAACTATCAAAGCAACTATCTACTCAATGTTATTTGCGACACCAATTGCTATTTTTGCAGCAATCTATGTAAGTCAGTTTATGACTCCGTCATGGAAGTCTCGAATAAAACCAATAATTGAAATGATGGCAAGCCTCCCAAGTGTTGTACTCGGGTTCATTGCCGGTCTCATTCTCGCTCCGCTTATCGAAAGCCGGGCGATGGTTTTTGTCACAAGCCTTTTCACTGTTCCGATTATGCTCTTGGTTGGTGCTTTCTTGTGGCAATTATGGCCACCCGGATTACGCGGTCGAGTATCAAGCTGGCGATTCCCTGTTGTGCTCGTTGTTGCATTGCCTCTTGGTATTCTTTTAGGATCGGTCGTCGCAAAACCGACAGAATCACTTCTTTTTGATGGCGACTTTTTTGCCTGGCTGAATGGTCGAGGTGCAAGCGGTTGGGGAGGTTGGACCCTTGCTTTGTTTCCTCTCTCAGCGATGGTCGCCGCTCTCGTAATCAGTCGATTTATTAATCCATGGATTCGGCAACGAAGCAGGAAATGGGGACACTGGAAGACTGTTTTCACAGCCTTCTTTCTTTTTATCATTGGCTTTTTTCTTGCTGGCGCGATCTCAACAGCTGCTGCAATGTTTCTTGATGCTTTACGACTAGAGACTCGAAGTGGCATTTTTGGCACCTACGTGCAGCGGAATACCATGATTGTTGCCATTGGCATGAGTTTCGCGATCATTCCGCTGATATTCACAATTGCAGATGATGCTTTGTCTAGTGTTCCTGATCACCTTCGGAGTGGTTCACTAGGGACTGGTGCAACCCCGTGGCAGACAACCATTCGAATTATTTTACCAACCGCAGCAAGTGGACTCTTTTCAGCTGTCATGATTGGTTTAGGAAGAGCCATTGGGGAGACAATGATTGTCTTAATGGCTGCGGGAAATACACCAATTATGAATTGGAATATTTTCAGTGGGTTTCAGACATTGTCTGCCACAATCGCAACAGAACTGCCGGAGGCTACACAGGGGTCAACTCATTATCGCATTCTTTTTTTAGCAGCAGTACTTTTGTTTGTTCTGACATTTTTTATCAATACAGTAGCCGAATTGATACGACAAAGATTCCGAAGGAGGGCACATGAACTCTAGTCGGATTCAGAGGCACAATATCCGTTCACCATATTCAGGGCTCATGGCACATGGTGAACCATGGGTATGGCTGATGTCAGGGTCTCTTGCAGTCGCAGTAACGATGATTGTGGGCCTCCTGTTGTTTATTACAGTACGCGGTTCTCTTCATTTCTGGCCGCGTCCACTTTACGAAATTACACTGCATAGTGGTGAGACTTGTCTCGGTGAAGTAACGTCTCGTGAGACGCGAGCAAACAACCTTCTGGAGAATGAAACATTCTCCGACCGTCGCCTTGTACATATTGCTAACTTTGAATTGACGGGGACGCACTACAGATGGATCAATGAAAGTGATATCGCTACTACGCAACAACCCAGATTTGCAACCGTAGTTGAACGGCTCGAAGGTGGCCGCTTTCATGGCTTTCCTGTACGTGTCTTGAAAAATGACGTTGCAGTAAGCATTGGTCCAGAAACGGCGTGGGCAAAGTATGAAGAAATTGCTCCGGCTATTCGCCAACAATTCCGTGATGCAAACTATTTAGACAAACACGAGCGGGGAAAATTGCAACAAAGCCTTCGACGTGCTCGGCTTGCCTTGTTCGATACCCGCCTCAAGTATGGTACCGAGGAAAACTCATTTACAGAGGCCGCACAAGATAAAGAAAAACGAATTGCAAAAGAAGTTTCCATACTCTCAAGTCGGCTTGACAAAAAGTTGGCATCGCTACGAAAGGCTAATCAAGCGTGGAACTTTGAATTTGAAACTGCAGAAGGTCATTCAGTCATTCTTCCCATAGAAGAGATCGTTCAAGCATGGCAGCCCAACAACATTGGATTGTGGCGCACGCTCCGTGTTTATGGAGCACGTTGGTGGGAGTTTCTTTCTGATGATCCACGTGAAGCAAATAGTGCCGGTGGAGTTTTCCCTGCTATTTGTGGAACAGTGAGCATGACTCTATTCATGGCCCTTCTCGTTGCACCATTTGGAGTTCTTGCGGCACTCTACCTGCGTGAATATGCCGCCGATGGCCCTCTTACTGCTACGGTTAGAATTGCAATCAATAACTTGGCTGGTGTTCCAAGTATTGTTTACGGTGCTTTTGGAATTGGTTTTTTCTGTTATGGCGTCGGCGGATGGATTGACGAATTGTTTTTTAGTGCAAGTTTGCTTGCAGACAATCAGCCAACGTATGGCACAGGTGGTCTTTTATGGGCATCACTGACATTGGCTTTACTGACGCTACCTGTCGTTATCATAGCGACTGAAGAAGCTCTGGTAGCTGTGCCAAATTCAATGAGAGAAGGATCTTACGCATGCGGTGCAAGTAAATGGCAAACTATTTACCGTATCGTCCTGCCAAGAGCATTACCGGGAATAATGACCGGATTGATTTTAGCTATGGCTCGTGCAGCTGGTGAGGTTGCACCGCTCATGCTTGTGGGTGTGAAAAAGGTTGCGCTTGATCTTCCTATCGATACATCGTTCCCATACATTCATCCCGAGCGAGAATTCATGCACCTTGCCTACCTGGTATATGATGTTGGATTCCAAAGCCCAAACAGCCAGGCAGCAAAACCCATGGTCTTCACAATTACATTGTTGCTTGTGACTCTTATTGCTGCGCTCAATATCACTGCAATTTATATTCGATCACACCTGAAGCGACGCTATGTACCTCAACACTTTTAAAAGCTCAGAATGATTACTTACTTCCAATCATTCTTTGGTAAAATATGATGATGCCTGCACAAAAAGAAAACCTAACTCCAGCCCTTCCAGGCGACGGTGGATCAGGAATTTCTTCTGACCGCCTCCAAGCCGTTGCTCGAGGAGATAACGTTCCTACTGAGGTACACCAAAGTGTTTTTGAGGCAAGACCAGTCCTCAAGATCAATGCATTCAGTCTCTGGTACGGAACAAAACAGGTCATTCACAACATTTCAATGCCCATCCCCAGAAATCAGGTTACGGCACTAGTCGGACCAAGTGGCTGTGGAAAATCAACGCTTCTAAGAAGCGTCAATCGGATGAATGATCTTATTCAGAATGTACAAGTTACCGGTGATATGCAACTCAATGGTGATTCAATTTATGACTCTCGTATGGATGTCATCGACCTTCGTAAGAGAATGGGAATGGTTTTTCAGAAACCAAATCCTTTTCCAATGAGTATCTTTGAAAATGTAGTTTATGCGCTGAGGATTGATGGGGAAAAAAATCGTAGTGTGCTGGAAGAAGTTTGTGAAATCAGTCTTCGTGGTGCAGCATTATGGGATGAAGTAAAAGACTGCTTGAATGATAGTGCCCTGAAACTTTCCGGAGGCCAACAACAACGCCTTTGTATCGCTCGTGCGGTAGCCGCTGAACCAGAAGTCCTTTTGCTTGACGAACCATGCTCTGCTCTTGACCCCATAGCAACCGGAAAAATTGAAGATCTCATTCAAGAACTGCGAGGGCGGTACTCGGTCCTTATGGTGACGCATAATATGCAGCAGGCTAGCCGTGCCAGTGACTATACCGCTTTTATGTATCTTGGACGGCTGATTGAGTACGGACCGACGTCGGATATCTTCACTAATCCTGTCTTACAGGAAACCGAATCCTACGTTACTGGTCGGTTTGGATAATTTACAGAAACATTTAACACTACCTGACCATGGTATTCCGTCATGACACGTCACATTGAACACCAGATTGCACAACTGAAGGATTCAATTCTCCGCTTTGGAACAATTGTTGAAGAAGCCATTAGTCGTTCTAATACTGCGCTTTTCAGACAAGACGTAGACCTCGCCCAGAAAGTCATGGCAAATGACGGCGAGATCGATCGTCTCGAGGTCGAATTAGAAGAAGAGTGCCTCAAAGTCCTTGCACTATATCAACCCGTAGCGGCTGATCTACGTTTTGTTGTTGCGGTACTGAAAATCAACAATGACTTAGAACGAATCGGGGATCTTGCGAGCAACATTGCAAAAACTGTCTCTCAACTCACAACCTCAGGACCGTTTAACCTACCTGAAGAAATTTCCATTATGGCCAAGCAGGCCGAAGAGATGGTGAAAAACAGCCTCGATGCTGTGGTTCAGGCCGATCCAGACTTGGCCCGGCAGGTACGAGATGATGATGATGTCGTTGACGCTGGTCGACAGGCAGTCCGCACATTAGTCATGCAGCAAATTAAGAAGAATCCAGAAAAGGTAGAAAGTCTGCTTCAAATTAATTCTGTATCGAAACATCTTGAGCGAATAGCCGACATGGCAACAAATATCGCAGAGGATGTAATTTATATGGTGGAAGGAGAAATTGTTCGTCACCGACACAGAGATGACATGAAATCAACATAATACATGTTTTTCACTGTCCTCCTCGATCACGGCTTGGTGATTCATGACCAACCAAGCGGACTCAAGGGAGTCATAGGAAAGCCCCAAGGTGATCGTCTTCTCATCACTTGTGCCTCCACACCCCGCCAGCAGCAGCGCCGTCGCCAAGACCGCGGCATAGGCTGTCCATCGTTTCGTCATCTTTTAGTCCTTGGATTCTGAATGTTGTTTCGTTGTGGCCTTTGCCATCACCAGCACCCAGTCCTGCGGTGTCGGCACATTCGGCGACGTCCATTTCTCTCCGGATACTGCGCGGTCTTCGCTTCGAGTTCCCCGGCCATCGTCTTGAGCATCGACCTGAGTGTCGCCTTGTTGTCCGCCGCCAGGTTGTTGGATTCACTCTGATCGTTTTCCAGGTCGTACAGTTCGTGCCATGCGGCAGTCAATTCTCTTTCGACGTCCTTACTAACATCGCAACGATTCTATTCACAAGTGGAGACACAATCACAATTGTCGGCCAGGCAATCATCCATGAAAGTCCCCATGCCTTGAGCCAATCTAGAATAACTCCAGGCCTGATGCCGACATGGAGCAGGGTTATCACCAATGACATGAGGCCAGACATCAGAACAGACATCACAAAAGAAAACACAAGCCCATAAAACTTTTTTGGAAACATACGTCTGCCCGAAGAGTTATTGTAGATGGCTCAACAAACTAATTGAAACTTTCTCAAACTGACAAGGTGTCTTTCAACAACCACTACGTTCCACAAAACGTACAGTACGGCTGACTTCCGGGTAACGCCCCTTTTTGATACGGCTCATTTTCTTTTGTTTTTGAAAAAGGTGATTTGAGTGCTTCAAGTAGACGATGTGTTGGCTCAAGGTCTCCTGATTCTGCCGCGACAAGGGCTTCTTCAACTTTCAAATTTCTTGGGATAATGACCGGGTTTACTGTTCGCATGCGTTTTGCAGCATCAACAAATGAGCCCGGCTCTCGAGCCACCCGTTGATACCATCGCTCGATCCAATCACTCAATCCGACAACCTTGCCGACAACCTTGCCGACAACCTTGAAAAACTCCGGATCCACCTCAGATTGCTCGATGCTATTCGCTAATATGACGAATGTTTCCGTAAAGTCTAATTGTGACTCTTCCATAATTTTAAGTAAGTCAAGGTAGATTACAGAGTCTTCTTTCTCCAGCGTGGTAAGACCAAGTTTTGCGTTTGCACCAATCTGAAAGTACTTCTCATAGCACGATGAGAATGTTTCCAGAATTTCAACAAATTTCCCAACCGCATCCTCCGGGTTTCCTGGGGCTATCTGAACAAGGCTTTCTGCTAAACGTGCCAAGTTCCATTGGGTAATCGATGGCTGGTTCTGGAAAGCATACCGCCCTTGATGATCGATTGAGCTAAAAACCGTCTCCGGATGATAGGTATCAAGAAATGCACAAGGGCCATAATCAATTGTTTCACCGGCAATAGAAACATTGTCAGTATTCATTACGCCATGCACAAAGCCGACAAGCATCCACTGTGACACCAAGTCTGCTTGTCGATCGAGTACCGCCTCAAAAAATATAAAGGGCAAATCATCTGAGTCCTGTAACTCTGGATAATGCCGATCAACCGTGTAAGCAAGCAGTTGTGAGAGGTTCTCTTTATCACCCAATGCAGCAGCATATTGGAATGTACCAACACGAATGTGGCTCGTTGCAATTCGCGTCAAAATTGCCCCTGGCAATGGAGTAGTTCTCAATACACTTTCGCCAGTCGCTGCAACCGACAAGCTTCGTGTCGTCGGTATACCTAACGACTCCATACCTTCACTGATAATATATTCTCGGATCATTGGACCGAGTGCTGCTCGACCATCACCACTGCGTGAATAAGGTGTACGGCCCGATCCCTTAAGTTGAACATCCACACGTTGTTTATCAGGTGTCAGATGCTCACCGAGTAGAATGGCCCGTCCATCACCAAGATTCGTGAAGTGTCCGAACTGATGGCCGGCATATGCCTGTGCTAATGGCATTGCCCCGGGCGGCATTTCATTGCCTGCAAAGACCTGAGCTCCGGTTGACCGGAGAATCTCTACATTCAGGCCAAGATCTTCTGCTAACGTATCGTTCAAAAGAATCTGCCCCGCATGTCGTACTGGCTCGGGCTTTGTCGAAGAGAAGAAAACTTCTGGAAGATGCGTAAAAGAATTATCGAAACACCATCCTGCATCTGACTTTTTTTGGATCGTCACAATATTTTCTTCAAGTAGTAGAGTGATAGATAAACGGATGGTTCTCCCAGAGCAGGAGTTTCGCCTTTTTTGTTATTATTTCGAAATATAAGGGTTTGAAGTATCCATCCATCAGATTAGTCGTCCAAACATTCAAACCGCCTCTTGCGCTCACCAGATATCAAGACCGTTTCCAAAAACATTGCCAACGGTCGCACCCAGAGCCCTCGGTCTCCATAATCTGCTCGGTAGATAACAAGTTTTTCAAGAGTTTCACTATGTGAAGCAACGCCGAGTACAACGTAGTCATTTCCCTTGTAGTGGCGATAGCGACCACATTTCAGATCATCCATTTTGTTCACCAATTTCATAATACACTTCGAACAAGAAGACGAGTATTTAACTTAATCAAGCAAAAGACATCTTCCACAAAAACACCATCAAAACTTATTCTTGTTCTAACATAGAGATTCTGAAGGCGTTGGGCTGATTCGCATATACGTTCTATTCATTTAAAATTCTAAATTGGTCCATCCAAATAGTACATTCTCAGATGTTCTTTTCCTTTAAGACAAAATGATGCCGCAACACCTTTTTGTTTATGGAACACTCCGGCCACAACTGGCACATGGTGAAGCAAGAACCCTGATTGCCGACCTTGAAATAGTTGGATCGGCTACCGTTCAGGGGAAGCTATATGATTTTGGTGCGTATCCTGGGGTCAAGCATGAGAAGGGAATTGTGTTTGGAGACTTACTTCGTCTCACGAGTACTAAACAATTACATCCTCTGGATGCATATGAGGAGTGTAATGGTCGCTCACCACTTTTTACTCGTTCAGTTATCACTGCTCAGTCGTGTACAGGCACTTCGATTGCTGCCTGGATCTACTTGTTTAGTGGTCGAACAGAGTCCGGGGTTTTGATTGCGAGTGGTGACTATCAACAGTACATTCAAAGCCGACTGAGTAACTGAATACTACTGACTCCTCACAGAACGAGGTGAAGATTGCTATTTCTTTTAGCAAAGTCGACAAGGAATGCTAACTTTTCAGGCGACTTGCACAGGCGAGTTGCAGAAGGAAGCCCATTTTTTAAGATACATATGGTTGTTTCCGGATGGCATGTCATTTGCAGTTTTGTAAGTCTTGGTCTGCGACCATTTTCGACACCGAACAGGCGGCTGCATCCAAACGGAACTCCTCGGCTATTCTCGGCCCTGCCGGAGATGCAGATCGATGTCGCGTCGTCCTGCAGTCGACAGGCTTCAATGTTTTCTCATCCCTCCTCAAAACTAAGGACGAACTTCAGTTATGAGCACGAAATCCAAACTGGAATACATCTGGCTTGATGGTTACAAGCCAACCCAAAGCCTTCGATCAAAGACTCGAGTCGAGTCGGATTTTGGTGGCACTCTTGAAGAGTGTCCAATGTGGTCTTTTGATGGCAGTAGTACCGAACAGGCAACTGGTGGTGATTCCGACTGTCTTCTGAAGCCAGTGGCTGTTTTCCCAGATCCGGGCCGAAAGAATGGGTACCTCGTCATGACTGAGGTTCTCAATGCCGATGGCTCACCTCACGAATCCAATGGTCGGGCGACTATTGAAGATGATGACGAAGACTTCTGGTTTGGGTTTGAGCAAGAGTACTTCCTATGGTGTACAGCCAACAATAATCCACCAGGTTTCCCTCTTGGTGGTTATCCTGCTCCCCAGGGTCCGTACTACTGTTCCGTAGGTGCAGCAAATGCCCACGGCCGAGACTGTGTCGATGAACATCTTGACGCCTGTCTTGAAGCAGGAATCAACGTTGAAGGAATCAACGCTGAAGTAGCTGCCGGCCAGTGGGAATTCCAAGTTTTTGCCAAGGGTGCAAAACGTGCTGGTGATGAAATATGGGTTGCTCGATACCTGCTTGAACGCATTGGTGAAAAGTATGGCTACGCAATTGATTGGCATCCGAAACCACTTGGCAAAACTGACTGGAACGGGTCTGGCATGCATGCAAACTTCTCAAATGAATTGATGCGTACATGTGGTGATAAAGAAGTCTTCACGACAATTTGTGAAGGTTTTGGTGGTGTTGTTGAACGACACATTTCGGTTTATGGTGCCGACAATGATCAACGCTTGACTGGTCAACACGAGACACAAAGCATTGACCAATTTAGTTACGGTGTTTCTGACCGTGGTGCATCCATTCGTATTCCCGTTGGCACGATTGATGACGGCTGGAAAGGCCGGCTTGAAGATCGCCGACCTGCTTCGAATGCTGACCCATACAAGGTCGCTGCTGCAATTATCAAGACTGTCAAAGGTGCTGCCGGAGCTGCAGTCTGATTCTCAAGAAACATTTTGTTTCACACGATAAAGGGTCTCTCGGAATGTCATTTCGGGAGACCCTTTCTTTTACTGATCCTGATTTTCAAGCTTGCGAAGCACCTGAAGTGTGTACGCTGAGTCAAGAAGTCGCACTGCATCAAGCATCTCCTGCATTGTTTGGAATCGGTCTGCTGGTTTTTTCTCAAGCGCTTTCATGACAATGTCATCGAGTTCTTTTGGGATGTTTTTTTCAGGAGCAAGCGTTGATGGTGGGCACGGGTCATTGTGAATAATATTCTCAAATGTTTCTTGAATCACACGACCCCGAAATGGCTCCCGAAGAGCAATTGCCTCGTATAGCACGACACCCATGCTAAAAATATCACTCCGTTCATCGATTGTTGCCCGATTCGTATTCACTTGTTCAGGCGACATATAGAGTGGCGTACCCGGTCGATCTCCTGCCATGGTTAGGGACTGGTCTGCCTCCTCTTGCTGAATGACTTGTGGACGACCAGGTCCATCATCCGGCTGACCCCATACTTTAGCTACACCCCAATCAAGTAATATGACCTCGCCAAAGTTACCCACCCAGATGTTTTCGGGCTTCACATCCCGGTGAATGACCCCTCTGGCGTGAGCATAGAGAAGAGCAAGTCCAGCGGTCATAACAATCTCTACTCGCCGGCGAAGATCAAACTCTGCCACTGTGACAGGATCTTTCTGAGCAACGCGTGACAGTATCGTAAACAGGTTTTCCCCGGAAATACGTTTCATCGTAAAATAAAGACCCTGGCGGTGATCCCGCCCAATGTCATAGACAGGAACAGTGTTTGGGTGCTGGAGTTGAGCTGTTATCCGTGCTTCTCGAAGGAGTCGCTGATTTTCTTGCTTATCAAGAAGATACTTCGTGAGTAACGACTTCATCACAACGGTTCGACCTGTCATTTGATCAAAGCAGGTTCGTAAAACAGCAGAACCTCCCCGAGCCATTTCTCGATAACCAGTGTATTTATCAACCCCCTCAGGAATTACCCTCGGAAGTGCATAGTCTGTGGCGGAAAGAAAGATCGGTCCTTGACCATCTGTTTGCGATGGCATCGCGAACTCCTTTTAGGAAATAAAGTAGGTTATAGATGCCATACGATGGTGACCGCAGCAAGGGCTCTTCATAATGTTACTGAAGTTTGTAGTACAAACGTTTGTTAGTTCTTATATTGTTTTCCTTCTGGCTTCAACTCGGCTTATAGATGCACAAGTGACTTCACCACACAGCCTCATTACCGGACATAGAGGAGCCTCTTCTGTCGCGCCTGAAAACACCTTGGCCGCCTTTCATAAAGCTTGGGAAGTTGGCTGTGATGCTATTGAAGGTGACTTTCGGCTTACAGCTGATAAACAAATTGTCTGCATACATGATTCGAATACACAAAGGACTACCGGTATTGATAAAGATGTCTCTAAGACATCACTCCGATCGCTACAAACACTTGATTTTGGCACCTGGAAAGATGTGCGTTATGCCGGGGAGACATGCCCAACTCTAGGCCAGGTTCTGTTAACTGTTCCATCTCACGGACAACTCTTTGTTGAATTAAAGACGGGGCCGGAAATTGTAGAACCCCTTGCTGAGTGCCTTCAAAAATCATCACTCCCAATGAGCCAAATTACACTTATTACATTTAATGAAAACACTGCAAAAAAATGCCGAATGACTTTTCCAAATATCCGGATTCATTGGCTTACATATTTTCAACGTCATAAAACTCAAGCAGACAGGTGGAGCCCCTCTGCTGAACAGATTGCGTCAACAATCGAACAGGTCGGTGCAGACGGGGTTGGTCTTCAAGCACGTCGTGATGTAGTGACACAAAGCTTTCTTAGCCAACTGCGGAACGAAGGTGTCACGGAATTTCATGTCTGGACTGTCGATAATCCAGATGATGCGAATTTTTTTATTCGTGAAGGAGCTTTTGCAGTGACGACAAATACGCCTGCGCAATTAAGGCAGCACATGAAGGCTCATTAAGACATTTGATGCCCGCCTGCTTAGGTTACATAAATGGTATCTACCAAACTTCTGCACTGTGGCCATTCAGGGCATTAAGAATGCACTTCCTTCTCTCCCATACTTATTTTCATATCTGCTCTGTTGTCGCACGACACGGTGACAATTCATCCTAGAAGTCATTCTGACTGAAAATTATTGATTCAGGCCTTCACTAAAGTCTAATAAGTTTCAAGTACCTGAGACTTCCATGCACTCGTACTGCCAATCGAGAAGACGCTGTCTTTTCATGACTACCATGTCGCGAACTAAAGAAATTATTTATATCAAAGTACGGTTATGGATTACTGATTCTCGTTTTGAGCCTCACCGTTTGATTACTGTCGGGCCGAGCTGGTTGCGGAACATATGACAGAAGGACTGTTGAAAATGCAGCAGAGCTTGCTGAGACCCTTTCAGGGAATGGTCCCTTCACGATACTTGGTCCATCCAATGAAGCATTTGAAAAACTGCCAGAAGGAACTGTTGATGACCTGCTTAAGACAGAAAATAGAGATATATTGGTTGCCATATTAAAACACCATGTTTTTTCAAATGTGCTTAAGGCAAATCAGCTTGTCAGCAAACCAAAAGCCATGACAGCCAATGGTGATGACGTACAATTCAACGTAGGGAATGGTTCTCTCGTCGTCGGAGATGCAAAGACACTTGCCACAGACATTACCTCTAGAAACGGTGTCGTACACGCTATCGATACTGTTCTGATCTCATAGCTTTTTGCATCGTTGGATCATTGTCAGAAAAAGCACAGTGGCTGCTGGACAGATGTCTTGGCGGCCGTTTTGTTATAGATAATTCAAGTTTCCTCAAAATGACAATAAACGTTGTACCAACGTTCTCATTCATGGGTGAGAATCCACGCTGGTTGCTCTTCTGGTCACCTATATACGAAACCACTCCCCATCAATAGAACAAAGACTATACTAGGGTCTGTTCAATTTTTGGGCTGCCAAAAACAGCCCCTACTCGTAGAAGGAAACTCCTATGTCCTACCGATCACTCGGTATCGTTTTAGCAGTCGCTTGTGCACTAATCGGTGCTCGCACTGCAACAGCCGGTTGTGGCACCTGTGACAAAACAGTTGTTGAAAATGCTGCAAACAATGAAAGCTTTAGCACTCTGGTTGCAGCCGTGAAGGCAGCGGGGCTCGCTGAAACACTTTCTGGAAGCGGGCCGTTTACGGTTTTTGCTCCAACGAATGCTGCGTTTGAAAAATTGCCTGCTGGCACTGTTGAAAATCTTTTAAAGCCAGAGAACAAAGATAAACTTGTGAAAGTTTTGACATATCATGTGGTACCTGGAAAGGTCATGGCAAAGGATGTCGTCAAACTCAGTAAGGCCAAAACTGTCGAAGGTTCCGACGTTGCAATCGCCGTAAACGGTGGTGTTGTTACTGTCGACAATGCAAAGGTAATTAAAACTGATGTGAATTCCAGCAATGGAGTCATTCATGTTATCGACACAGTAATTCTTCCGAAGAACTAGGCTGTTCTGGAAGAGTGCTCACAAAATTGAAAAGGCTGCCAGCGAGAGTTGGCAGCCTTTTTTTCTAATCTTTTATTTGCAGAATTCATATCTTGAAACTATTTGCATGACTTGTGAAGACATTTCGCACGAAAGCGAGTGCACGCCAAAATCATCAACAATACTTTTATTCGGTTCTGCCTGATCTTCACTTTTCTCTTCGAGATATACGTAGGGATTGGCCCGTGAAGGCGGAACTGATCGTTCAAAGTGATGACGGTACTCAACAGGAAGACAGATTTTTTTGACTGTAGAGTTACGTGTATCAGATTCTTTCAATACCTCTCGAACTTCATACACTACCTTGATGTCCTCACCTTCTGGGGGCCCATCGCGTAACATTTTTCCAGGAAGAAAAGCTGATTGGACTGGCCCAACCACTATCTCAATGGGCTTCGATTCCTTCGTAAGCCAGACTTTGATTCGATGCCGATTCGTGGGTTCATCAGGAGAAGCAAGATCATATCCCACCAAACAGTTATCACTTATGACTGATACTCCAAGTTGCGTAGGCCCGATCAATGATCGCATCCTGAGGCGACCATCCCGAGCGTCGCCTAGCGTAATGGAGTGCTCTACCGGTTTCCTAACTGATTCAATACGAACCACTGCATATATCTCTTCAAAAGCAATGTCCTGCACCTCTGTAGCTCCAAGAGATCCGGCACTCACTGCTGCAAAGAGGAAAACACTCCGTGCTGTCTTTTGAAGCACTCTTTTTGTTTGCATGAATAAGTCCATCGGAACACTTCATCCTTCTCTTACTGTGTACGACGCGGAACAAAAAGGCTTTTCAAGAGTGAGCCTACGATCACATATGAGAGAATCATTGCGACGATACGGACAATATACATAGTTATAAGATTTGCCGGACCTCCAGAAAGAGCTGTCTGAATCATAAACAGCCCAAGATAATGTCCCGCCAGCGGACAGAGAACAAAATAAATCAGCACAAGAAGAAGTACACGCATTTTTTAAAACAGCAGAAAGTAGAAACTTGGGAGTAAGGGAACTTTTAATTCTACGGTTTCTTGCAATAATTGCCCTCGGAAAATTCCTCTTCAAAATACGGACTCATGTGTTTGCTGGAGTGGTGTACGGTTTATGGAATATCTAAATCTAGATCGTCTTGAGAAACTTATTCACATTCCGGTCAGTTCACGGCCGCAATGGCTGAAAAATGCTCGCGAGGACGCTGAGGAGCTTCTCTGGCTTGCTTGCCGTGCAAGTACGAATCAAGACCTTGCTTCACTCGAGGAACTCGACCGAGAAGCAAGCTCCATGGCTGACCGGATTCAATACCGCATGGAAAACGATCTTTAAAAAAAACAGTTTCCTCAGCCTTAAACTACTGAAGAAACTGTTCTTTATCGTTTTATTACTTATGACTTTTGGTGGTTCGATCAATCTCTTGTCCGAACAACATGCGGCTCTCCGCAACGATCCCAACGAATTGTTGCACTGAAGCCACAGCAACAGTAGTCGACATGGGTCACGCCACTGCCAATCAAAGCACATCGAGTCGTTACATCTGGTGCTTCGCACACACAGCACTCTGGCACACAAAGTGTGACTGGCACCGGGCAGCCGTCACAAGGGCTACAGATCATCAGGCAAACTTCTACCTTTGGCGGCGGTGGACAGCGGTCTTTTCCGCAACAACCAAAAAGACCAGCATCAGCATGACTGGAACCCAAAACGACAACGAGCATCGCTGCTGTTATTGAGAATTTTTTCCACGTTTTCACGTTGAAACTCCTTCGGTATATCGAGTGAATCGGAACTGCCAACAATAGTACCAACGATAAAACTCAAAATCGAGTTTTTCCATACTTTTTTTAAAAACCCCTTAAACACGCCGCTTAGAGGTTTATGGCAACTCCCAACCTTGACGATAGGACCGGCTTACAAATTGGTTTACATCAGAAACATTTGGACTCTTCAGCTTTTCGGCATCCCACTGAATTCGTGTTCCCTCACCAGCCCGCAGCGCGAGGTTCCCAATAAGTATCGTTTCGGTGAGGCGACCTGCGTAGCCAAAATTGGACATGGTCCCCGGTTCATACTCTCCCTTGATCGAACTCACAAACTCCCATTTCTGACGCTGATCACCGCTTCCCTTAAATGGAATTCGTGGCAACGTTTCAGCCGGTGGCTTGAAGTCAACAAAATCTTCTTCTGGTAAAAGAAAATAACGTGCTCCATATGAATCTGGTGAGAACAGGACACCCTTGCTTCCAACAACAACAGCACCACTCGTTTTCCGGCCACCTTCTTTCTGTTTATTTACTTTCTGTTGGAATGATTCGGGAAGCTGTTTGATAATTGCTTCTGGCGGCAGTTCGCCTCCGTCGTACCAATGAAATTTACACGGTGGCAGACCGTCTCGCTTGCCAAACTCAAAGAGAAGATGGGAACTTCCTGGGAATGTCTCGCCCTCAAAAATACCTGGATTTTTCACCGCAGTCACTGCATCGGCATCAAAGAGCTTTAACGCCATGATGGGCATATTAGTCGTGTGACACGCCATGTCACCAAGAGCTCCAGTTCCAAAGTCAACCCATCCTCGCCAGTTGAACGAGTGATAAACACCCTTTTTAAACGGACGCATTGGTGCTGGACCTATCCAAGCATCCCAGTTCAGGTTTTCTGGAATTGGATCTTCGCCAGCAGGCCTACCTCGACCCTGTGGCCAGACAGGTCGATTGGTCCAAACGTGCACCTCTGCAACATCTCCAATCGCACCACTCCGAATAACTTCAACTGCCTCGCGCAGGCCATTCTCGCTCGTGCCCTGATTACCCATCTGTGTGACAACGCCCATCTGCTCGGCTGTCTCTCGCATCAATCGAGCTTCATGAATGGACCATGTCAAAGGCTTTTGGCAATACACATGTTTCTTCATCTGCATTGCCTTGAGTGCCGCAACAGCGTGAGTGTGGTCAGGTGTACTGACTGTTACGATATCTACCTTATCTCCAAGTTTCTCAAGCATTTCACGGAAATCATCAAACTTTCCTGCGTCGGGAAACTCCCGTGACTTTTTATCGACAGTTCCTCCATCAACATCACATAAGCCAACAATATTAACTCCTTGTTCAGCAATATGGCTGGTATCGCTACTGCCCTTACCACCAACGCCAATACATGCAGCCGAAAGTCCTTGCAGAGCCGATTCATTCGCTCGTAAAACTGGACTTCTACCCGACCAGACTCCAAAGCCAGCACCTATCGCAGCTGTACGACCTAGAAACTGTCGGCGGGATGTGGATGAACTCATGCGTGCTATTCCTTTGTTATGAAGACTTACTTTTTCTTGCATCTCTTCTTATTGATAATCTACTCTAGGACTCTTTTGATACGAGCAAGACAACATTTAAATTATATTGTTTCCATCCCACACAACAATTCATATCCCTTGTTTACACTACTCACCTGCCGAAAAACGGCCTTATGCTCGCCCTCAGGCTGAGTTGCAAACACATAATTTGTAATGAATTTATTTCTTACACATTATGATTGACGCAACGTTCAATACCATTTATCCAAGGTAAAAACCTGTGCTTACAATGCCTTATCAATTGCTTCCTATGCGTTTTTCTCTTCTCCTGATCATCACATGCTTCTCCAGTATCGCCATAGCAACTCCACCAAAGATTATTCTTCAGACAGGTGGTGTCATAAAAGAAAACAGTGATGGAGCTATTGTCGACATTGACCTCAGCGATCGTCCCCTGAACGATGAACTGATAGAAACACTTGCTGTACTTCCGGAACTTTCCGTATTGCGGCTACGAAGGACGTCGATTAGTGATGAGCAGCTTGAGCAACTGACCTCACTCAAGTTGCGAATGATCGACTTGAGAAATACAAACATCACAGACGCTGGACTCATCCACCTTGCTCAGATTCAATCCCTCGTCGACATACAGCTTGAAAAAAGCAAGGTCACAGACGTCGGCATTCAGGAGCTCGCAGGTCTTGACCTCAAAAGTTTTAATGCCAACTATTGCACCAGTATCAGCAATCGTTCATTGGCTATTCTTGCCGCCATGCCATCGCTTGAGCAAATCCAGCTCGACTACACCAAAATAAATGATGAGGGCATGAAAACTCTTGCGGCAACAAGCCGATTAAAACGGCTTCGCATTCGTGGTGTTGATGTCACCGGTGCTGGGCTCATTCATATTGCACACTTAAAAGACTTAAACCGACTCAACCTGCGCGACACATCTCTTGATGATGCGGGCCTCTCAGTGATCGCTGCGTTGCCAGCAATTGATTGGCTCGATATCAGTGAATGCCGGCTTGCTTCACCAGAAGGCCTTACACAGCTGGGTGATGCATCGACGCTGACATACCTTGACCTTTGGGAAACGAAAACGAATGATGACGTCCTTTCCGCTTTCAACAAGTTAACGAATCTCAAGGTGCTCAATCTGAAAGCAACGTCAGTAAGCGATGAGTCGTTGGCGACGATCATGAAGATGACCCAACTTGCTGACCTCAATGTCGCCGGTACCCAGCTTACTGACAAAAGTTTTCTTGCTTTTGGCAAACTGCCCTTGCTTAAAAAACTTAATGTGGCGAATACCGATATCGGATTCGATACGATCGATATACTTCTCGAATTACGTGAAGACCTCGAGGTTATCGAGTTTGAGAATTGACTACAGTTGTAAAAAGCGTGTTGCCCCACACTTACTGTCCAGCTCAAAAACAAACACATGCATGACACTCAGGCCTGAATCACAACCCTGACTTCTTTTGACTTCGACAGCGTGAGGAACAGTAGCGGACACTTGACCAACAGTTTTTCCATTTCTTTCGCCAGGAAAATGGTCGGCCGCAAACAGCACATATTTTCTCTTTGCACGGAGGCTTGCACGAAACACAACGTTGTGGAGTAGTGGGAGACACGAGACTACCTTTTTGTTCAAGCTACGTTCCAAAACTGTAGTCGTCTCAGGAATATTCGTCTTGTTCTCCTTGATTTGATTGTCGAATCAGGTCGAGTTTTGTGGCCTTCTTTCATCTCCTGTTTACTCATAAAAATTATGTCGTTGCCAGTAATGGTCGGAACTTCGTATTCTAAAATTTGGGATTCGTCACTTCATATGGATACTTGTTATGTCATCCCGCTCCTTAAAAATTATTTTCTTTTTCACCTGCCTCTCCATACTCACTGGTTTGAGCCCGGCAGCTCGTGCTCAAAGTAATGAAACGGGTGATATCGTCACAGAAAAAATTGACAGAAGAGCAAATGAGGAGAATGTACCACAGTCGCTTTCTGAATCTATTGATGCACAGTTTGGAGAAATTGTAGACAACATGGCGCAGGTTCTCTTTTGGGAGCCCGTACCGGCAATCCCCATTCCTTTGATCGTGCTGATTCTCTTCTGTGGCTCTCTTTTCTTTACGATCTATCACAAATGGCTCAACATTCGAGGTTTCAAACATGCTATCGACATCACACGTGGGCGATACGACAACCCAAATGATCCAGGGGAAATCTCACATTTCCAGGCTCTTACTTCAGCTCTAAGTGCAACGGTTGGGCTTGGTAATATTGCTGGTGTTGCTGTTGCCATTCACACAGGTGGTCCTGGTGCTGTTATCTGGATGATACTGATCGGCCTCCTCGGTATGACTGCGAAATTTAATGAATGCACCCTCGCGATGGTCTACCGAAAGGTGAGGCCTGATGGCACGGTTGATGGCGGACCAATGCACTATCTTGAGATTGGTCTTCAGGAACATGGCTTTCCTTTTCCTGTAGCCAAGGCTTTTGGTCTTATCTTTGCCCTTTTCTGTATCGGTGGTTCTTTTGGTGGGGGCAATATGTTTCAGGCAAACCAAGCCACATCAGCTGTCCGCGGAATGCTGGGCGATATAGCAGGAATCAACTGGGTTTTTGGTAGCGTTCTCGCCTTCCTCGTTGGCCTTGTCATTATCGGTGGAATTAAGCGCATTGGGCAGGTTACTGAAAAAATTATTCCTCTTATGTGTGGTGTCTATGTATTAGCTGGGCTTGTCATTCTCGTCATTCACATAAAGCAAGTTCCTGATGCAGCTGTGCTGATTGTGCGATCGTGCGTGTCACCGGAGGCAGCATACGGTGGCTTTATTGGTGTACTTGTGCAGGGTATTCGTCGAGCAGTTTTCTCTAATGAAGCTGGCGTAGGATCCGCTGCTATTGCTCATGCAGCAGCAAAAACAGATGAGCCCGTCCGTGAAGGTCTCGTGGCTATGCTTGGACCGTTCATTGATACGGTTGTTATCTGCACAATGACAGCGCTAGTTGTCATTGTGAGTGGGGCCTACAACACACCGGAAGCCGGCCAGGGAGTTGAAATGACACGCTGGGCATTCTCTGAGACACTCAGTTGGTTTCCAACGGTCCTCAATATATCTGTATTTCTCTTTGCATACTCGACAATGATCAGTTGGTCATACTACGGAGAGAAAGCCTGGCAATATATTTTCGGAACAACAAAACAAGCCGTTATTGTTTATCGAATTATTTTTCTCGGATTCATCATACTTGGAGCTGTTGCTTCCTTAGATAATGTTATCGAGTTCTCTGACCTCATGATTCTGTCTATGGCCTTTCCAAATATTATCGGGGGGGTCATTCTTGCTCCCCGTGTGAAGGCTCTCTTAAAAGACTATTGGCGACGATACAAAAACAACGAATTTGTTGTCTACGACTAATCAATTGAAGAAGGTGTACTATGGCACTTCATGTTTCTACTGTTGTTGTACCGATTGACTTCTCCGTTGCATCAACTGGTGCAATAGAAACTGCTCTTGAGATTGTTGATAGTCCGTCGCAAATCCATCTCATTCACGTCATGCTGCCACTTGAGACGATGTCACCTGGCGTTCTGCTCGGCGACGTCACTGATGTCTCTCGAACTGCAAAAGTAACAGCTGCCCTCAAAAAACTTGCGCATGATCAAGATGCCGACGGTGCTCATCTTGCCGTAACGATTGGAACACCTGGGCTTGAAATTGCTGACTATGCAAAACGACATGAGGCTGATCTCATTCTTATCCCATCGCACGGATACCATGGCATGAAGCGACTCTTCTTAGGCAGTGTCGCTGAGCGCGTCTTACGTCACGCCCCGTGTAGGGTTCTTGTGCTCAGACGTACTGATAACGAATAGCCTGAAGTCGCTTCCGAAAACTACTCAAACGTTATCAGTTCTTCGATAGCATCCTCGTCCTCAAACGGATCAAAACAACCATCCAGTGGTCCGTAATCAGATGCGGAAATGACGCGACTGGTAGATATCTGGAATGTGTCATTCATTATTTTGACCTCTTGCCACATGATGATACCTCACCAGTATTTGATACTGAAGGCCATCATTGAGGGTAATCTCAACGTACTGCTTGGATTTCTTCCAGGAAAATTTTATCTTCAGTAGTTCAAATATACGCCGAACCCTTAAGTTCCTGCACGGATTATTTCCCTCCTGACAGAAAGATAGACATGTCGACTGCAAGTCCCACGAGCCCACCTTCAACTGACCCTTGGTTTCAGGATCGATTTGCGGAACGGATTGGTGGGGCCGGTTATGGAAAAGGCACTGAGGTCTACAAATTTGAGCTCATCAAGCGGGCCAAACGCCTCGCGCTGGCAGAACATCCTGAACGGAAAATGCTCGACTTTGGTATCGGTGAAAATGATGAAATGGCACCTGAAAGTGTTCGGGAAGTCATGAGGCGAGAAATTGATCGACCAGAAAATCGTGGATACGCTGACAACGGTATTCTGGAGTTTAAAGAAGCGGTTGCCGCTTTCATGGAACGTGAATTTCGTGTTGTCCTTGATCCTGCAAAAGAAATTAATCATTGCATTGGGTCAAAGACTGCTTATGCGATGCTTCCAGCTGCTTTTATAAATCCGGGTGATGTTACTCTCATGACTGTGCCTGGCTACCCAGTTGCTGGTACCGCAACCAAGTGGTTTGGTGGTGATGTTCATAAGCTTCCGCTTGTACCTGAAAATAACTTTTTCCCAGACCTTGATGGTATTCCTGCAGACGTTCTCTCTCGGAGTAAGATTCTCGTACTCTGCTACCCAAACAGTCCGACCGGTCAAACAGCAACTGAAGATTTCTATAAAAAGGTTGTCGAGTTTGCAAAAAAGAATCGGATCATTGTTGTTCAAGACGCAGCTCACATGATGCTTTCATACGAAACGGAACCCCTCTCTTTTTTATCGATCGAGGGTGCTAAAGATGTCGGTGTTGAAGTCCATTCAATGTCGAAAGGCTTTCACATGATCGGCTGGCGGCTCGGCTGGGTTTGTGGTCATGAAAAGATCGTGCAGGCTTTTGCCGATGTAAAAGATAATTGTGATTCCGGTCAATTTATTGCAATTCAAAAAGCTTCTGCCGCTGCGCTCGCAGATCCTGCTATCCCCAGTCAAGTCCGGGAAAAATATCGTCGTCGACTCGAAAAGCTTGTTGGTGTTCTTCGAGGCGTTGGTTTTGAGTGTGAAATGCCAGGGGGCACTTACTTCCTGTACACAAAAAGCCCAAAAGGTGCTGGCGAACAAAGTTTTGCGAATGCTTCTGAGGCCGGTCAATTCCTGATAAAAGAACTGTCCATTTCAACAGTTCCATGGGACGACTGTGGAGCGTACACACGATTTTCAGTCACCTATGAAGCTCCCAATGAAGCTGCTGAAGACGAACTTATGGCTGAACTTCATAATCGTTTGTCACAAGCACAATTGACATTTTAAGAACACATTGAACTATTCCTGAGAAGGACGAGCATATATGCCTATTCGCATCGTCCATACCGCAGATAATCATATTGGAATGCCATTTCGGCAGCATGAGGATGAGACTCGTAACCAGCTTCTCGAAGAGCGATTTGAAGCCCTTGAACGTCTTATTGAGACAGCGAACGACAGTCATGCTGATTTCTTCATTATCAGTGGCGACCTCTTTGATTCCACCCGTGTAAAGATGCCGTATGTCGAACGGACTGTCGACATACTCAATAAATTCACGGGCACTTCGGTGCTTGTTCTTCCTGGTAACCATGACTTCTACGCCGGTGACGACACCGAAGTATGGAAACGTTTTCACAAGGTGTCATCTGAGTTCTCAAATATTCAACTACTTACAACAACCTCCATCGTTACTTTTGAAGTGAGTGGAGAGACTATCCAGTTTTTCCCGTGCCCCTGCCCATCAAAAACCGGTAAGGATCCAATCATTGCCTGGATCGCCGATGCCGAAAAAAATCTATCGGCACTCCGCATTGGAATTGCTCACGGCAATGTCACTGGTCTCGGGCTGGACACCAATGATCGTTATTTCACTATGACGATGCCTGACCTCGAAGCGATTGGCCTCACGACGTGGCTACTGGGGCACATTCATGTTCCGTTTCCAACCACATCTTCAGGATCGAAGTCACAACTTTTTATGGCCGGAACGCATACGCCAGACTCAGTTCGATGCAAGCATCCTGGATCGGCATGGCTTCTTGAGTTCGAGGAATCTCAATTAAAAGAATACAAACGATTAAGCCCTGGAAAAATTCGTTTTGTACGAATTAGTCAAAGCCTGCATAGCATAAATGATATTTCTGAGCTTCAGAAAACATGTGACTCGCTTGATCCACATACCGTCATACTTGATCTCAAACTGTCTGGTCAATTATCGACTGATGAGCAGAATGACTTACATCAGTCCATACAAAAAGTGCAAAAACAATTCCGAACGTGCACTGTTGATCTGGATATTAAAAATAAAATTGATTCCGACACAATTGCGACACTGTACCCGAAGGGAACACTTGCTGAGCGTCTCCTCTCAACACTTTTGGCTGACGATCAACACCCACATGATGTCACGCTTGCTCATGATCTGATTCAGGAGATTTCAAGCTCATGAGACTGACGTCGATTAGGCTCCATCCATTCGGTACGTTTCGGGATAAGTCATGGGATCTCTCAAGCCCACTCGTTGTGATAAACGGACCAAATGAAACTGGAAAGTCGACTCTGAGACAGGCAATTTTTCATAGTCTCTTCACCCCAACTGATCTGACTCCCGCGAGACTACGTGATTTAATTTCACCATGGTTTCCTCTTCCTGATGGTGACTACGCAGCAATCACAGTCAGTATCGAGAACGACGGAAGCCACTATGAACTTCATAAAAGATGGGGATCACAGGCATCTTCTAGTCTTACAACTCCCGATGGTTCAGAGGTCGGTGAAACAAAAACTATTGCTGCAATCCTTGAAAAATTATGTGGCCATAACGAGGCAACCTTTCGCCACGTCTTCTTCACCGGGCATGATGAATTAGAGAGTACGATCGCCAAACTTGATGCACACGCATTAGACCTTCGTGATATTCGGAGCCTCACTGAAACTGGAAAAGAAAGTGCTGGTGATGTTGATCAAAGAAGACTCAAACAATTACTCGAGGATCGCATCGATAGTTACTTCAGTCGCTGGGATGATATGCGACAACGACCAAATCGACAGAATGGGCAGGAAAAAGGTATTGGCAATGAATGGAAACAGGGTGTTGGAAAAATTCTCACTGCCTGGTACACCTGGCAACGGCTTGTAGAAGAACAAGAGCAAATTCTCTCACTTGAAAAAGAAATTGATGATATCACTTCACAACTTCTTGCGATCGAGGACCAAATAAAGACCGATCAGGACTTTCTCACCTCGTTTGGATGCATGCGGGATCAATTAGCCGAGCGACGCATTATGGAAGAGCGGATGACTCGGCTCACAGGAGAAGTTGAGACACTCAAGAAAGTATTCGCTGCCTGGCCAACTGCCAAGGCTTCGGTCGATGCCTGGAAAACACAGCATAATCCGCTCATCACCCAAATCACTAAGCTTCAGGATGAGCTGGGTATCGCACGAACTCGTGAGCGAGCCGAGGGATTTACAACAAACTACACTGCCATTCAGTTAGCAAAAAAAACAGCAGCTGAGGCTTTAGATGCTATCGACGATTCAACTCACCTGGATCAAGATACTCTCTCTTTGATTGAAGCCCTGGATACTGAAATTGTTCATCTTTCACACAAGCTTGCCGCCCACTCTCTAACATATTCTATCGAGTCGCAATCGACTCAATCGATTCTCGTGACAGATGCAAATGAACCACCAAAACCGATTGAGCCGGGCGTTGATCCAATAATCGGAACAGCATCCGGTCGCGTCCGTATTGAAACGACGAACCTTAGCATTACCGTTGACAGTGGCAAGGAAAACATTCAAACCGTATTGGAGAACCTCAACACCAAGCGTGAATCACTTCAACAATTATTGGAGAGTTGCAAGGTTTCATCTGTTGCTGATGCCAGAGAACAAGCTGCTCGCCACACTGCCCTGACACTACGCCAGAAAAGAAAGCAAGAGGCATATCACGCTCTTCTTCAGGGAAAGACGCAGTCAGAATGGGATCACGAGTTCAAAAGCTTTCAAAGCCTCCCACAAACACGTGACTGCAAATCAATCGAGCAAGAAATAGAGTCTCTACGCCATCTGGTTACTACGGGTGAAAAAGAAATGGAGATTCATCAACAGAATCTTCTGGCGTGGAAGCAATCCTATACAGATCTCGAAACGCTTGGTGAAAAACTTCTTCTAGCGCAGCAAACTCTTCGTACAACTGAGTCTAATCTCACGTCATTACCTCATGTTCCCGCCGGATTTCCGTCAATTGATGCGTTTCTGCACGCACTCGATTCTGCGCAGGAACGAATGAATGCCAGTAGCGAACCGCGTTCCCTACTAGGATCCCAAAGAGGTGCCATGGAAGGCCAACTGGGAGATCGCCGCAGTGAAGACTTCATCGAGGAGGCAGAGCATGCACGATTTCAATTTGATCGCGTTCTTGAAGAGGGCCACTCCTACAAACGAATCGAAAATACACTTACACAAGTTTCTCCAAATGAAAATGATTCTCTTGACCAATTGAGCCAACGTACCGCTGAAATATTCTCTGGTATTTCATGCAGTGATTCTCAACTTGAATTTGATGACACCCTTCCATCACATATTACTCGTGGAAATATCACACTGTCACCAGATAGACTTTCGCAGGGTGCACGCGGTGCTCTCGCAATAGCTATTCGCATAGCACTCGCTGAATCATATCTTCAATCCTCCGGTGCCTTTATCATGCTGGACGATCCATTTGTACACATGGACACGAATCGTCTCACTGAGGCTATTTCCGTTTTGAAATCTTTTTCAGAAAGACACCCTGTGATCTTTTTCACATGCCATGAAAATCAGGCAAAAATGCTGCTCCAATAAACGGTCATTAGCAGGCCACAAAAAAGATTCTTAACTCATTCGTTCTCGAAGACCCGTCGCACGTCGAATTGGTTTTTTGACTGCCGCTTCAAGGACTTCTTGTGAGCTTACAATTGTCACTTTTTTGATCGCTCTGGTTACAGCCGTATAAAAAAGTTCGCGAGTAACAATGCGACTACGGTGGTCTGGCAGCACAACAACCGCATGCTGATACTCTGACCCTTGACTTTTATGAATAGTAATCGCATGGACGGTTGCGACGTCCTCGAGCCTTGAGACCGGAACTCGAACATGTTGTCCAGGTTGACCAAAAACTGCCTCTAAACGATTCTCACTAGTATCAGAGCGCACAATGACTCCAACATCACCATTAAAGAGTGCCAGTGAACGACAATTTTTTGTAATCATTACTGGCTGGCCTACATACCACGTTGTCGCCGGGGAAATACCGAGCTTTGATTCAATACTCGCATTCCATTGGCTCACTCCCGAAAATCCTCCACGATGCGCACAAAGAACTTGGAGTTCCTGTTGCACGCCGAGAACGGCATCCAGGTCGGCTTGTTGCGCCACCTCTTGTAAACGCTTTGCATGGCTACCAATTTCAGTTACGAGTTTCTCTATTGCTCGCCCATTGGTTGGTTTGATCCACTGAACATCAGAATGACCTGACTGAAGAACCGTGAGCGTTTGAGACACATCGCCCGCACGAATTGACTCTGCTAACGCCAAAACACCGGGTGCATCCTTTGCACGGTGAATGATCTTTAATTCTTCAATTCTTTCATGAAGTGGATGCTGACTGAAGTGACTGGATCGAAAAGTGGCAATGTCTCCTAGCACTGTCCCCGCATCGACACTGGCAAGCTGGTCAGGATCACCGACAAGAATTATCTCAGCATCTTCGGCAAGCGCAATAAGCAGATGGTACATCAAGGAACTAGAGAGCATTGATGCTTCATCGACGATCACAATGTCGTATGGTAATCGATTACTCGCATCATATCGAAAAGGCTGGGGACGCGATGGGTTAAATTCTAATAACTTGTGTACCGTACGAGCCGGTTCTGCTGTCACGGCAGCAACGATACTCGGTGAAGCGCCTACGTCTACGCATCTTTGACGTAGTACATCCGTCATACGAGATGCTGCTTTACCAGTTGGTGCAGCAAGGCCCAGTCTTGGCCAAGGGCCGTCGACAGGAAGAACAGAAAATCGCTCAACCAAATCATGAGCAATTTTTGTTGTTTTCCCTGTGCCTGGCCCACCAAGAAGAACACGTACGTGGTGACATGAATTTCGCATTAAAACTTCTGCAATATCTCGCTCCTCCGAGAGTGCTCTGGCGAGATAAAACAGGTGTCCATCAATTATGAAGGGACATCGACTGCTCGAAGACCCAACAAGTGATTTGACGGCCCGTAATGAATCGAGCCACGTATGAGGATGTAGTGGCCAGTCCGGGGCACCGGCCGCACCAATTTCAATTCCACCTGCCCACTCCTGAATGTTGTCAAAATCTACGCAGGTGTGGCCATCACGTACACTTCGAAGCGCCAAACAAAAACCAACCCAGGCAAGAAGATCTGGTTGTTCTTCCTGCTCTCGTTGAGCCATTGCCACAAGTACCGTAGCAGCTGCGATATCTTCACGACCGATCACGCCCAACTTTCGATAGTCCTGTAATAAAGCCGGTGGCATCATGTGTCGGCCTCATTTTTCCCAGCAAGCAAGTCGCTGAGCGCTTGCCAAAGGCCATCTGGTGCACACCACGTAAAGACACCGTATCTTCTTCCTTGGTCATCAATCGGTGTCTGCGCTCCTTTCATCCCACGAGTGAATGCATAAATAATGCCGACAATACATTGATCTGGATCTGCCTGAGGCACACGCCATCTCAACATGCGAAAAAGAGCTGTTCCATAGAGAAGTGCCTGTAATGGATAATGATGTCCTACCATCGCATCAATAAGTCGTTCAGGTGCATACGCTTGTAGAGGGTCCAATACTCCTAGCGAATGCAATCGATTACTTTTGTAGTCGCATATTGCGAGTCTAGGATTGTCAGGTTGACTACCCGGTAAACCCAAAACTGCATCAACAGAACCCGTAAGAAGACCTCCGACCGGTATATCAAAAGCGGGACTACAAAGTAGTCCAGCATACCTCGCGAGAGGATCCTCAGGACTTAGAAATTGCTGAAGAATTTTCCCGATCGAAGTGACCCTTATATTTTTCAACTGTCCACCAAGTCCCATTTCAAAACCTAGCTCAGGCATACTTTGAGACGGTTGGATATCTGTTAAGCGGCAGTCACCAAATGGACCGCCAAGCGGTGTTGTAAGAGTTTCGTACACCATCGTATTGAGGCTCTCACGGTAGTGCCGAAGCAATCCATTGGATGTTTTCTCTTTTATGACATGCTGTATTTCTTCCTGAAGAGGCGCGACGGTTGCATCTACGTCCTCAAAAACTTCATGAACCGTTCTGCCAACTGCCAAGCCTGCTGGCAAATCAATCACCTGTTGTCCTGCAGTCGTACCGGATGTAGATAATGATGACTGCCTTATACCGGTCGATCCATGCTCGTCATATCCACCACGTTCCGGTCTATAAAAGTCTTCCCGGCCACGTGTAGCAACGATACTACTGAAAGACATTCGCCGTGAGGAGCGTATCGCTTGGGGTAACTCGGCAGTCTCCATGCCATCTCTAGATGTATCTATTCGCAGAGTCCGTTTCAGTTGATCCAGACGTTCACCCGCGTACAGTGCCGTATCCGGAAATGAAAATGACTGCTCGATGATGCTCGGTACTTTTCCATCAGCTACGAGAACTCCGAGATAGTGCTCTGCTCGAGTTGCGGCAACATAGAGCAGGCGTCTTGACTCTTGATCCTCTGCTTCCTCATGTCGCCGGCGTGCTGTTGTTGAAGCCTTCTCAACAGCGAAACCAATATCTACTTTGCGTTCCCCGTCTTCAGCATAGAAAACAGTAGGCCGAGATTTGGCATGCATGTTTTTTGCGGCTGGCTTCCAAAGATCAGCCACAATAACACATGGAAACTGAAGTCCTTTTGCGGCATGCATTGTAAGGACTCGCACTGCATCAGCATCGCTCTCAATCCGTCGACTCACAAGATCGTGTCTTGGATCCTTATTCGCTAAATGGATAAATGTTTCAACAGCCTGATGAGGAGAGCAACCCCCAGAAGGACCAAGAGCATCCATTGCTTCAAAGATATGAAGAAAGTCTGTGAGATTTCGTTCACCATCAGGGCCTGCAGCAATACGCTGCATCATGGGCACTTCTTGTTCGATTGCCACACCAAAAGCAGCAAGGCCCTGACGCGTCAGCACAGCCGAAAGCTTCATCAACTCTTCCTGCACCTGATACATGACAGCATCAGCCAAAAGACCACTTTCTGATAGGTCATAGCCAAAAAAACATGTAGCTGCTGCTCGGCGAACGTGACCAGTGCTGGCTGGCTTTTCAATAGCTTCAAAAATGAGACGAAGGTCAAATGCCATGCGACCTGTCATGACACTACTTGTGCCACCACTCACCGCTGGAATACCAACCTGAGCCAGCCGTCGTTCAATCATTCGACTCACACTTCCTGTGCGCGTCAAAATGCAGATATCATTCGGCTCTAAACGGCGGGCGGGCATCTCACCACGCGGAATCAATTGCACCTTCTCTAAAAGATGAATGACTTTTCCAACGGTCGGCCCAACAAGTGATTGCTGACTATCCGTATTCCCTAGATGAATCATCTCAAGTGGTTGTACCTCACCCACAAGACACGACTCCCAGTGATTATCTGACGCCGTGACATCACTGTAGGAAATTCCGTCCCCAAAGCTTACGCGCGAAAATGCCCTGTTTAGATTTTCCAGAAGAGGTTGATCTGAACGCCAGTTCGTAGAAAGCGTCCGATGGTTCTTGGCTTTTCTCGTAAAATTCACATACGCCTGTACGTCCGCACCACGAAAACTATAGATAGCCTGCTTGGGATCACCGACACTCACTAATGACCGATCATCATTTCCAGGGAAAAGTCTTGTAAAAAACTCCCACTGAAGCCTATCGGTGTCCTGTGCCTCATCAACAATCGCCAACAGAAACCGCTTTTGTAAACGTTTTACCACCGCAGATTGCGGATCTCCTACGAGTTCATACGCACGCCTTAGAAGATCATTCGAATCCGGTGTAGCTGCCATCGCATTGTGCACACGATGAACACACTGAGCCAGAATTTCTTTCAAATTATGAAGATGATCAATGACTACCGGGTCTACTATTTCCTGCTCATCAAACCAGGCTTCGATAAAGGGGTCTCCTAACAAAATTGTCAGAAGGGATTGCAAGGTTGACTCATCCCAGCGTTGACCGGACGCAGCTGCAGCAACGATTGCATCGTTTACAACTTCATTCACAACACGGTCGGTCTCTTCAGCATCGACTACCGTTTCAATATCAACACCAGCCGTACGGAGTACACGACTGCAAACACCGTGAATTGTTGAAATTGTTGCTGTGTCAAACTCAACAAGAGCTCTCTCGAGACGGAAAGCTCGTTTCGATCGGTTAATTTCATCGGTATCGAATAAAAAACTTGTAACAGCATCGGCTCCATCGACAGATGAACTTCGTAGAGACGAGGCTGTCGAAAGCAGACGCTTTCGAATTCGATGCCGTAATTCCATCGCTGCATTTCGCGTGAATGTCGTTATGAGGATATGTCCAATCCGTAGATCATCACGGATGGCTAACTCCCGAGCCACGAGTGCAGCAACGGCATACGTCTTTCCAGTACCAGCACTCGCCTCAACGATCATGCTCGCGCGAATTTGATCACTAGTTAGGTCAAGTTTCATTCTGGGCTGTAGATATTCGTTCTAGGTTTAAAACGTGTGAGCGCAATATATGGTTTAAAAAACGCTTTTTGCTTCTCAACGTCTGAAAAAACATCGTCGAAGACAGGGGTTCGGCCATGGACGACTACTTCAAGGCTGTTTTCATATGAAGCGTATGTAACAAACGAAGAAAATGACTTTCTCGATTTTTTTTGATCAGTAAGGAAGTCCGCAGCTGTCTTGCCAAAACTACTGTATGCGCTCACAGCTGCCTCCTGATACAGGCTGCATAACTTTTCAACGAGACGCTGGGAATCCTGTCTTTTTATACGTTCGTCCAGAGTTACTTCACGAACCATAACAGCTTTTCGAGGCTTTCCCTTATCATCTACTGCACCAGGTGACCACTTCTCATGCTGGCTATACACATAGGCACGTTTTGCTGGTAGTCCTGCAACCATGGCGACGAGTAATTGTGCTAACGCAAGATACTTTGACCTTCGAAATTGTGTTGCATTCTTTGCAGCCGGGTGAAGCAGTATGAGTGACATAGGATCATCCTGACAGAACTCCAGTGTGCCTGAGATCTGCACGTCATTCGCTTCGACACGCACCCTTTCTACCTGTCGTTTGATGAGTGGCAACCCGTCTTTATCTGTCTGTTTTACAACTGCCTGAGCAAAGCCTGTGATTTCTTCTATGACTGCCTCACCAAATCCCCAGATTGGGACATCGCCATCTGCTCGAACAGCCTGCGTCCACGACTCTTCAAACTCCCTACTCTGACCACTAGTAATATATCCCTGAATGTAGTTGTCTCGTAATTCACGCTGCTCATACGTTGAGAGCATGAGTGGAAGTGTGGCTGGAATCTCAACGTCGTCATTCCTCCAAGGATTAATCGCTAATGTTTCACGTATAAATGGCCATAGCGGGTCACACATAAATGCGGAGAGTGATGAGAGTTCGATGAGTGTTCGTGGTACAGCAGACATGGGTTCAGCCACGATTGGCTGAGGCGGTTCCCCTAATGCTGTTGCAACATGTAAAGCTTTCTGATCGTGACTCCATATGATGTCTGGCCGAATTTCATTCACCCGAAAATTCTTCTGGCTACACGCATGTCGAGGATGAAACACCTCAACATTGCTAAATTGTTCACCATTCCACTCCCAGAGAGGCACGCCATGACGGCCTATAAAATCAATAAATTCAGCCAACGGTGTTACCAAAGGTAAGGTTGCATTTGTTGAAACGCTCATTCCCGTACAAGTAATAATCAATTGGTCTTGAGCTGATACAACACAATCGAGAAAACCACGACGAAGATTGACTCGAGGGTCACTATCACCGAGCAACTGCTGCCGCTCAACAAGATTGTCATGATCACTGGCAGCCATTTCAGCTACATCTTCATCAAATCCAGCGACACAAATCACACGAAATGGAACTGCACGGAGCGGAATCATAGAAGTTGCTGTAATTGCTCCTGTACGCAATGGCTGATGACCAACTGCAGCTGTTAATGTTGTTATCAGAATCGTTTTAATATCGTGGTATGGTACTTTGGTCTCTGTTGCAACTCGTCGTAACTGATCGAATTCATAAATTACTGTTTCCAATTCTTCTGTTTCATCCCCAATGAGCTGTATCAGTGATTGCTCAAGATGATCACACCAATCACCAACGGTTTGATCATTGGTTACAAGCCGATCCAACGTATCGATCACACGGACGATAGACAAAAGTGGTGCAATCGATTCGATATCTGCAGTATCTACGCCTGTTAATGGGACAACTCCACCAAGTGCTGCTTCTGGTGTCCCATCTGGAAGCAATATACCCAGCAGCATTCTCTCGAGACCCTGCCACCATGTGTGTGCTGCTAAACCTGGTTGATCAAGTCCATCCCGCCTACGGCGAGGACCATCAATACCCCAGCGAATTCTTGTACGTTCAATACAGCGTTGCCAAACTTCTATTGCATTATCATCAAGACCATAGTGACTCTGGACTAGACGATGCGTAGCGACAGCTAACATATCATCCACCGAACACCGTGATCCAATGAGTTTGAGTAATGCTATAAGAAGTTCAGCTCCGTCACTTACTTCACGAATTCCTCGATCTGCAATGACCAGTGGCAGTTCAATCTTTTGGCTACCGTCTGTAAGTGTACGGCTAAAGACAGCTTCAAGGTGAGGAGCTAGTTCAGAAATTCGTGGGCTTACGATAAGAATGTCATGGGGGGCGAGATTATCATGTTGCTTGAATGAATGCAGGAGTGCATCATGAATAATCTCTGCCTGCCTGCTAAGATCATGACAACGGTGAACAAGCAGTGAATCATCTGCTTTACAAAGAGTATCGGTACCAATGTTCCCAGCTATAATTGTGTGCTGGATTGATCTAAGTAGCGATACTGACTGCTCGCTGACATTACTACTTTCATCCTGAACCATATGCTTCGGTAGAACACCCTGAGATGCAAGGAGCATTTGGGTTTCTTGTGTTCCCCGTAGCCACGAAGTAACAAGCGGATCACCATCTTGTACACTGTTAATTTCTTGTTTCTTCGGTAGATACCCGGGCGTCAACGCAGGAGCACTCTGTTCCCATTGAACTTGAAGCGCTGGTGAAGGGTGAACTAGCAATACACGGACATCACAGCACTCTCCATTTTCACTCCTGAGTGAAGAAAGTTTTTTAAGCACTTCGGTTTGTTGTAACGACAGTGCTTCGAGGCCCGCTATGAGAACTGCTGATGGAACTGGTCCTTCAGCATTTCGATCCCGAGCCGGTGGACTCGGTTGATTGATAGCCGTGCGAACTAAACGCCAGAGATCAAATTGCCAACGATCACTACGGGACAATGAAATGAGAAACTCATTGTCGGGGCCTTTCATTTCTTCAGCCATCGGAGCAAGAACAGGCTTGTTATCCTCCCACGCTAAAATCATTCCTGGTCGCCGGAAGTGATAATGATCGAATCTGTCGGCAATACGCCGAGCCGCAAGTAAAGGACCTCCTGCTTGCTGAATGAGCCATTCGTAATCTCGCGACTTCGCAATGATATCGAGTACAGCAAACGTAAGTCGCTGAACAGACCATGGATCGTTCTCGTATTCGTACGAACCAACCAATAGTGACAGTGAACCTGGATAGGAAAAATCGACTCCGGCGACTATTCCGTCACCAAGACCAATGGCTGTTGAACCAAGTCTTCTTGCTAGTTTGTCAGCAAGCCAACTACGAGCTCCGATAGTTGGTATTACAATCTTGTAGGATGTGAAAAGATCTGTTGGATGAGACAGAAATTCAACGGCCTCATCGACAACAGCATCCAAACTCGTAACGTATTGAATGGAAAGTGGCATAGTCGCTGTAGTTTATCCGGCCGTCAGAATTCCGGAAATATTTTCACCCCAACTTTGTTTACACTTGTCTTGGGATATTTGGTATTCATCGATCCTAGGCTCTGGATGTTAGGTGCTGAGAGACTGTATTAAAAACAGGAGCAACTGCAATCAAACGACACCAACAGGGGTACAACTCTGAAAAAATTGACACTCGTGATGTATCACCCTCGACAGATCATCATGACACCGTTGCTTCAATTGAGGAGTTGTCAAGGCAGACAACTGACTTCGGTTTAGGAACCGAAGAGACTGTCGCAGAACATTCTGATCCTCTCATTGGACATGCTTTTGGTGATGTTGTGATTGAGTCACTTCTAGCATCAGGTGGTATGGGACGTGTCTATCAAGGACGACAGCGATCACCTGACAGAAAAGTAGCCATCAAAGTTATCCGTCCGGGTCATCGATCACCACGTGCCTTCCAACGATTTCAACGTGAAACTGAGCTCTTAGGACGACTTAGCCATCCTGGAATCGCTCAGATCTATACTGCCGGTTCGATCACAAAGAATGGAGAGGATTCACCATACTTTGTGATGGAACTGATTCAAGACGCGATGACATTGGTAAAGTTTGCGAATCACCGAAACTTACCGAATAAGGAACGCCTGATTCTCTTTTCATCGGTCTGTAAAGCTGTTGCATACGGCCACTCACATTCTGTTGTTCATCGTGACCTCAAGCCAAGCAACATACTAGTCGATGCCGCAGGACATCCGAAGGTCATCGACTTCGGTATTGCTCGTATCGAACAAGACAACGATGCAACTGAAACAGGAACATTCCTTGGAACACGCCAGTACAGTAGCCCTGAACAATCTTCCGGAAAGAAAGCAGATGCCCGCAGTGATGTCTATTCACTCGGCGTCCTTCTCCATGAATTGCTTACTGGAAAACTGCCGTATGAACTAAAAGATGCTTCTCTTCTTGAAACAGCTCGCATCATTCACGACCAACGACCAAGCAGGCTGCGAATACCTGAAAAAAAATTACGTTCTGGCGTTGAATTAATCGCAGAAAAGTGCCTCGAGAAAAACTCAAATGATAGGTACTGCGATGCTGAAGCACTCAGTCTTGATATTGATGCTCTTCTTTCTGGACAACCACTTGCTGCAAAGCCACAAACCGTACTTAAAAGAAGTCTCGATTTCTTGAAAAGGTATTCGTCACTTGCTGTGATAATTGGGATACTTTTATTGATTACAAATGCGTTTTTCTTTTCAGACAATTCTTCTACACAAGAAAACAATAGCCCCGATCCAACTGGTGTATCTTTAGAGACTATCAAATCACTTGAGGTAAAATTTGCTGGAGTCTCAAGCTACAGAACTACGCCACTTCGCTGGCTTCATTTTGCATTTAATGAGCCAATACTCAGCCTGACTACAGCTGATTTTCGTCTTACACGCAACGGCGAAGACGTGCCCCTTGGCAGTGCTAATGTCTCTGGCAATCGACTCAGTTGGGAAATGAGTGGACTGCAAGATCTTACGTCAAAGGAAGGTGACTACGTCTTGAGTCTCTGCGGGACTGAGTCGACTCCCCAAAATATTGCGGGCCACCGTTTACGACAAACATACACAACAACGTGGACAATGCCTCCATTCAAAGACGTACGCTTAAACCTTCTTGACAATTCATGGAAACAGCATCTTGTTTCAATAACTGGTGCAGAGTGCTATACCGAACATTCTGCTGGCGGATGTACGTTCATTCGACCGACCGTTGCGAATAGGGAAGGTAATGTCGTTCTGAAATTTGATGCTCCATTTTCAATCCGGAGTGCAACAATCAAAGCGACTATTAAAGTTTGGACAACTGGCGATCCATCTCCTTATGACCCAGGAGCAATCGCTGCCCTTGATATTTCACCTGATGGTGAAATATGGACAACTCTCGATACACGTGCTGCAAACCACGGAGGATTCGGTGGAAATTTTTTTGATATCTCTGAGTACGTGGCTGATTCACAAACAGTTTGGGTACGTGCACGATTAACTGGAACGCGTGAATGGCCGGAAGATGGCCTTATCTTTAGCCAGTTTTTGAGATGTGAGAAGGAGGCATTACCTGAACCTTTTTACCTCACCATGACTGGCGGCTCGCCACCGCCACAGCCAGTGAGTGGCATCCCTGTTCCTGATCAATAATTGTCAGTGATCAATTTGTCTTGATCACGTCTCTCATTTATCAGCAGACACCCGAACGAGTTTCATAATTCGTCCAGAAACATTCCAGTCTTGTACATATAAATTGCCTTTAGCATCCCAACATGAACCATGAGTTCCACTAAATATTCCCTCCTTCCATTGTTCTTGGGGCACTTTGAAACTCCCTCGTGTTTTGGGATCCGAGTTAAAACCAAGTACCGACATAATCGTATTGCTCTTATCAAGAATGACTAATCGTCCGTGAAGATCTGGCACTGATACGTAATCACCCTGAATGGCTACTGCTGTTGGCATTCCAAGTCCAGATATGACTTCTTCGATATAGGTGCCATCAAGTCCGTAATGAACT
>WLWE01000215.1_pt1 | contig 54703 bp, 48 predicted proteins | sample 6718301 | NCBI WGS metagenome assembly WLWE01 (sample SAMN12718691, study PRJNA515312) | sponge metagenome | isolation source: marine sponge | host: Mycale hentscheli | place: New Zealand: South Island, Marlborough, Capsize Point | collected 2003-05-01
TCGGGTTAATCGAAGCCCGTTTGCGCTGCAGCAGCAAAGGGTTCTGTTTTGCCATTCGTGATGACGGCGGTGAAGACATTTACATCCGTGACCATCAGCTGAATCACGCTTGGAATGGCGACCGTGTATTGGTGCGCATCATCCGTGATGCAGGCCGACGCCGATCTCCAGAAGGAGGGGTGCAATGCATTTTGCAGAGAGCCACGACGAGCCTTCTGGCCCAGGTGGAACAACAGGATGAGCGCCTGCTCGCCGTCCCACTTGATGATCGAGTGCTCGCCTCGATCGAATTACCCGAAGGCGATAGCAACTATCGCCTTGAGGGACCAGCCACATCGGTGGTTGAAGTGCAGCTCGATCGCTATCCGATCGCTCAACACCCAGCGCGCGGTCATGTGGCCCGATCGTTGCCACTCAACGGCGGAGTGGATGCTGATCGCGATCTCTTACTCACCAAGGCCCATCTGCACACCAGGGCAAGTGCGCCCAGAACCACGATTAAGGCACCAGCAGATAAACGTCGCAAGGACCTCACCGATCAGCCCTGTTTGCTCCTGAACAACTGGGTGATGGATGGTGCTCCCCACCTACCTGCAGTCCATGTCAGCCCCCATGAAGGTGGGACCCAGCTATGGATTCATGCTCCTGCGGTGGCTGAACGCGTTAACCCCGGAAACAGCCTTGATCAATGGCTGTGCGAACAAAGCGAAGCTCTTTGTCTCGGCAATAAGTGGATCCCGCTGCTGAGTCCCAACCTGGCCAAAGCGGCAGCCTTCAACGTTGGTGAGTCCCAAGCCGCGGTGAGTCTTCGCGTTGATTTCGACTCTGAAGGTGAAGCACGCGATTGGGAGTTTTGTTTAACGCAGATTCGCCCTGTCGCTGAGGTGACATCTGGGGCTTTGGCAGCTTTGGCGGGGCGAAAACCCCGATCTCGTGCCATTCCAGCAGCCCTCAAATCCATCAAAGATCAGATCGGACAACTCGAGACACTGATTTTTTGTGCCAAAGCTCTTCACGCCGCCGAGTTGAAGCAGGGTCAGATCGAATTGGATCTCCCAACACCCGATTTGGACTCTCTGGGAGACCTCCGAGCCAGCGAACCTGATGGGGGCAATCGTCAGTGGATGGAACCCCTAAGGGAAGAGGATCCCTTCTCACTCTTGGCGGTTTTCCTGCGAGCAGCGCATGCAACCTGGACTCAGCATTGCCAGGATTTCAATCTTCCCGCTTTGGTGCTTCATGCCAACGAGCCCGAAAGTGGAGCTCTAAATGATGTTGCCAAAGCAGCCATTGCCTTAGAGCTACCCCTCTCCCTGGATGAGGAGGGCACCACCTCGGCATCCGAACTTGCTCAAGCCTTGATCGCAAGCCCATCCAGACGGGTGCTCAACCTTCAGCTGAAACAGACCCTTCCCGATCCCCAGTTCCGTTTGATGCAGGCGAAAGCCAAGCACATCACGCACGGCAGCGAGGACACTGCAGGGGAAGACGATGCATCAGCGACCGAGACAGAAGACCCGTCTCTGTCCGCTCAGGATGGATCGACTCCCCTCTTGGCTCCTTGGTGTTGTCCCACCCTGCATTACGCCGATTTGTTGAACCAGCAGGTGCTGTGTCAGCTACTCAACGACGGCAAAGATCGTCCCAGCGTTCGCCAAAAAGAAACGGTCAACCTGGGCAGCAAAGGGGCTGCTTCAACGCTGACCTGGCCCCTGTTTAGTGGGTCTCTGCAACAACGATTGGAGGAGCTGCTCCAAGAACGCCACCTACAACGGCTCAATTCTCGGCGTCGCCAGCAGGCAGAGCTTTGCCGAGATGTGATTGCGATGGCTCAGGCACGAAGTGCCGAACCCATGCTCGATCAGGAGCAACAAGGCGTCATCAGCGGCGTTCAAAGTTATGGATTCTTCGTGGAAATTGCCCCCTCGATGGTGGAGGGACTCGTGCATGTCAGCTCCTTGAACGACGATTGGTACGAATACCGATCACGCCAAAATCGCTTAGTCGGTCGACGCAACCGCCGCGTTTACAAACTTGGAGATCCCGTCACGGTGCGTGTGACCAAGGTGGATGTCCTGCGCAATCAAATCGACCTGGACATCGTGATGGCATCGGCAGAAGCTGAGGATGCGTCGCCGCTGCCGGTGGCCGTGAGTGAGGGTTAAGGCCGTGTCCCTCTCGGAGCAACGAGATCGTCCATACGTCCTGGGAGTGAGCGGTGCCTCAGCCCAACCGCTTGCCGAGCGGGCCCTGCAACTGCTGCTTCAGCGGGAACGCAGCGTTCACCTGATCATGAGTCGTGGTGCCCATGAAGTTTGGCTCGCGGAACAATCCATCCAAGTGCCCGTCGATCCTGAGCTTCAGGAACGCTTTTGGAGAACGCGGCTGAATGTTCAGACCGGATCTTTAATTTGCCATCGCTGGGGAGATCAAGCCGCCACCATTGCCAGTGGCAGTGTGGCCACTCGGGGCATGGTGATTGTTCCTTGCTCGATGGGCACCGTGGGACGCATTGCCGCCGGTGTCGCCAGTGATCTTCTCGAACGTTGTGCGGATGTTCATCTCAAGGAAGGCCGACCCCTGGTGCTGGCTCCAAGAGAAATGCCATGGAGCCTGATCCATCTCCGCAATCTCACAACGCTCGCGGAAGCGGGAGCAAGAATTGCCCCCCCCATTCCTGCCTGGTACAGCCAACCTCAAAATCTCAGCGAGATGGTTGATTTCCTCGTCGTACGCCTCTTCGACTCCCTCGGTGAGGAATTAAGTCCTTTGAACCGTTGGCAGGGGCGCCAGCCATGACGCCTTTTCAACGCTTGCTGCTGATTCCCTGTCTGAGTCCGGTGGTGGTGATGCTGTTGATCGCAACCCTCAATCTCGGACAAGCCTCATCGCTGCGGGTGCTCACCTGGAGATTGCCACCATTGCCGATTGGGGCCTGGATCGCCGTCGCAACCGTGTTGGGATCGAGCGTCAGCGCAGTGGGGGGATTGGCGATGGTGACCTCAAGACCTGTGCTGCGCCGAGAGGTTCGGCGTCCAGCCACAGGGCCCGATGTTCACGAGCCGATGCCTCGCGAGCAACCATCCCAGGCCAGACCGGCTCAACCCACGCCCTGGCCAGAACGGGACGTGCGCGATCCAGCCCCAACCGTCTCGGTGCCGTTCAGGGTGGTGCATCGAGGCAATCAAGCCACGACCTCAGCAACCCAGGCCGCCGACACCAACCCCATCAAGCCAAGGGAACAACAGGCCAATCCATCGGCGGCTGATGCCGGGAGAGGAGAAGGCGCTGAGGCCGACGATTGGAATCAACAGATTGGCGATGATTGGTAGAGAGCGCACTGGGCTGTCTACAGTTCGCCCAGCAACCAAAGTCCGGTGAGCGAAACTCCCGCAACACCCAAAGCTGAAGCCAAATCAGCGGCAAAGCCCGCAGCGAAGCCTGCAGCCAAGCCTGCTCCAAAGCCCAAGCTGGAGGACAAGCCCTTTCAGGCGTTCATGAAGGACGACCTGATCCCATCCCTCAGCAAAGCGCTGAGCACCAATCACCAAATCACCGCTTCGATCGATTTAGTTGAAGGCGATCGTCCCGTGGTGGGAGGCCAATGCTGGATGCTCACCGGTGCCCTTCCTGGCGATCGGCGCTTCTGGGTGTGCTTTGAATCGGATTCGATCACATCCGGTAAAACGATTGCGCTTGCAGAGTCCGGTACAGAACCAAGCCTGCTGGAGTCTTTTTTAATCGACGAAAAGCGCATCAATCTGGCCCTGCTCCAGTCCCGTTTGCTGCAGCGTCTGAATGGCCAGAAATGGCTAGGTGGGAATTAACTGAGAGCTCGTAACAGTGGGCTGCGGGGTTACCGGAGGGCGACCTACGATGGGCTGTAGTGACTGATGCAACCGATGGTGCCTCCAACAGCCGTGACGGAAGCCACAGCAGCACCAGGATCCAACGTAACGGCGAAAGACCCGGAGAAGGACACGATCCTGACCCCTCGTTTTTACACGACAGATTTCGAGGCGATGGCCGCGATGGATCTGCGGCCGAATGAGGCGGAATTAGAGGCCATCTGCGAAGAATTTCGCAAGGATTACAACCGTCATCACTTCGTCCGCAATGGCGAATTTGATGGAGCTGCCGATCAACTCGACCCCGAAACTCGCAAAGTATTCGTTGAATTTTTAGAGCAAAGTTGCACCTCTGAGTTTTCCGGATTTTTGCTGTACAAAGAGCTCAGCCGTCGGATTAAAACCAAGAACCCCCTCCTTGCCGAATGCTTCTCGCACATGGCCCGTGATGAGGCTCGGCATGCCGGCTTCCTCAATAAGTCGATGAGCGATTTCGGTCTACAACTTGACCTTGGCTTTTTAACGGCCAGCAAAAGCTATACATTCTTCAAACCGAAATTTATCTTTTACGCCACATATCTGTCTGAAAAAATCGGTTACTGGCGTTACATCACCATTTTCCGCCATCTTGAGCAAAATCCAGATTGCAAGATTTTCCCGATCTTCAACTTCTTCGAAAATTGGTGCCAGGACGAAAATCGCCACGGTGATTTTTTCGACGCCTTAATGAAAGCTCAGCCGGACACGGTGAGGGGATTGCGCGCAAGGCTCTGGTGCCGTTTTTTCCTTCTTGCGGTCTTCGCCACCATGTATGTCCGTGATGTGGCACGCAAAGAGTTTTACGAATCCCTCGGTTTGGATGCGCGCGAATACGACCGCTTGGTCATCGACAAGACGAACGAAAACACGGCACGGGTGTTCCCCGTGGTCCTCGACGTGAAAAATCCCCGCTTTTTCGATGGTCTCGAGCGCCTGGTGAACAACAACGCAGCGCTCAGCGCTGTGGATGCAACGCACTCCCCTGCACCCATCAAAGTGCTGCGCAAACTTCCCCATTGGGTGGCCAACGGCGTTCAAATGGCGTCCCTGTTCTTCATGGCACCGATCCGCAGCGATCAGTACCACCCCAGCGTTCGTTGAGAGCTGCCAAGCAACCAGAGCCCCTGTCTCCGATTCCTTCCGCGATTCTCCATAATCAAGGTTGACGCAGACGAGGGGCTTGGTCGTCACCCATCCCGGTCTTAACCAGACATTCAATCTGGATCCGAGCCACACACCCTGGAAAGATCGCCTGGAAACGCTTCTCCACACAGGGATGCGTGCGGGCGCTGATCTTGTGGAAGTGTTCTTAGAACGCACAGATCACCTCGGCGTTCTCGCCGAACAGGAGCGCATCACCAGCGTGTCCCCATCCTTCGGGATGGGAGCAGGAATTCGGGTCTTCCTTGGACACCGAGATGGGTTCGTTAGCACCAACGACCTCAGTGAATCAGGCCTTGCCCAAGCTCTGGACCAAGCGTTGGCCATGCTCGAACTGGAGCACAACGATCTCCAGCGCGAGGGAGGCTTTCAAGGTCTCCATCAGCTCAGAGATTTTGGTGCGAAGAAAGATGCCTGGCTCGCTCAGTCACCTGAGCTCGCTGAAATCACCCAACGTTTGCTGGAAGGAACAGCGCGACTGGATCAGCTCGGACAGCATCTGGACGTGCGTCGCGGCAGCTTTTCACGCGACTGGCAAGAGGTGCTTGTCGCTGCGAGTGATGGAACCTATGCCCGCGACATCCGCCTGCATCAGTCCAGCGGCCTCAGTGTCTTAGCCGCCGATGGTGAGCATCGTGCAAGCATCGCTCGCCGCTTTGGATCGAGCGACCGCCCGGATGATTTGCGGGAGTGGGATGTGGATGCAGCCGCCAACGAAGTGTGCAGCAGTGCCGCCACCATGCTTCATGCCGATTACGTGGATGGAGGACAAATGCCCGTGGTCCTCGCCAATCGTTTTGGAGGCGTGATTTTCCATGAGGCCTGCGGCCATCTGCTCGAAACCACCCAAGTGGAACGGGGGACAACCCCGTTTGCCGATCAAGTCGGGAAAACGATTGCCAATCCGGCTGTGACCGCGATTGATGAAGGGCTGAGTACCGGTGCCTTCGGTTCTTTATCGATGGACGATGAAGGAATGGAATCGCAGAAAACCGTCCTCATTGAAAATGGCGTCCTAAAAGGATTTTTGAGCGATCGCGCCGGTGAACTCCGCACCGGACATCCGCGAACGGGAAGTGGTCGACGGCAAAACCATGGATTTGCAGCTGCGAGCCGCATGCGCAACACCTACATCGCTGCAGGCCCCCACAGCACCGATGAACTGATCCAATCCGTTGATCGTGGCTTGTATTGCAAGTCCATGGGCGGCGGAAGTGTGGGACCCACCGGTCAATTCAATTTCTCTGTGGAAGAGGGCTACATCATTGAAAATGGCCAATTAGGCCGTCCGGTCAAAGGAGCCACCTTGATCGGTGAAGCCAAGGAAGTCATGCCAAGGATTTCCATGTGCGCCAATGATCTCGACTTAGCCGCTGGATACTGCGGCTCGGTAAGCGGCAGCATTTTTGTCACGGTGGGGCAACCCCACATCAAGGTTGATTCGATCACGGTGGGAGGCCGCTGAGCATGACCCATACACCTCTCAATGTGAAAGAGCTCCGCGATCAGCTCCACACCCTCGCGACCAGGGACGGAATCCGTCGATGGGACCTTGGAGCCAGCCGAGGAATGAATGCCTCGGTGCAAGTGGATCGGGGTGAAGCCAAGCAAATGAAAGCGGCTCAACGCAGCTCGATCACCGTTCGCGTTTGGAATGAGCAAGGACTGGTTGGTGTAACCAGCACGTCTGACCTTTCTCCAGGAGGCCTCGAAAAAGCCCTGCATGGCGCTTATCAGGCCAGTTCCTTTGGCAACACAGAAGACATCCCAGGCTTTTCACCCCTGGCAACGGCACCGATTCCGGAGCTTGATCGGCCGCTAAAACCCTCTCAGAGCATTCAAAAATTGCTCAGCACCCTGAAAGAGGTGGAAGGGGAGCTGCTTTCCAAACATCCTGCGATCGAAACCGTCCCCTACAACGGCTTGACCGAAGGCAATAGCGAACGGATCTACCTCAATAGCGAGGGGGCACTTCGCCACATGCAACGCACTCAGGCAAGCCTCTACCTGTATGCCCGTGCCGAAGAAAGCGGCAGAAAACCACGCAGCGGTGGGGCCGTTCGCGTTGCGCTTGGCAGTGCCGATCTTGACCTTGCCGGCTGTATCAAGGAAGCAGCCGAGCGCACCATCAGCCATCTCAACTACAAACCGATTGATACCGGTCGTTATTTGGTCTGTTTCACACCGGAGGCATTCCTTGATCTGATTGGTGCCTTCAGCAGCATGCTCAATGCCAGATCGATTCTCGATGGCGTCAGCCTGAGCAGCAAAGAGTCGCTTGGCCAACAGCTCGCCGTGCCATTTTTTAATTTGCACGACAACGGGTTACATCCCGATCACGTGGGGGCAGCGGCCTTTGATGGAGAAGGCACACCTACCAAACGGCTCTGCCTCATCGGCAACGGCACATTGGAGAATCTTCTCCATTCCGAAGCCACAGCACGTCAATTTGGAGTGTCGCCCACCGGTCACGCCGGACTCGGAGCCAAGGTCTCCGTTGGACCGGATTGGTTTGAGGTGAGTTCCAGTCAAGGATTGATCAGTCCCTCTCCCCATCTCGACCATCGCAGCACCCAAGAGCCCTTCGTGTTGATTGAAAGTTTGAGCGCACTCCATGCAGGCGTAAAGGCCAGCCAAGGAGCCTTTTCATTGCCGTTTGATGGCTGGCTCGTGAAGGATGGTGAGCGCATCTCTGTGGAAGCAGCCACGATCGCTGGCGACATCCGCGAGGTTTTGAAAGGAATCGTTCACCTAGAACCCCATGAGGTGGTGACCCATCAAGGCGTTTCACCCCATGTCTGGGTGGATGGTTTAGCGATCACGGGAGAGGCCTGAGCTTCGCTCGATGAACATTTTGTTCTGGGGAACGCCCGACTATGCCGTGCCAACACTGGTGGCTCTCCATCAAGCTGGCCATGCGCTTGTGGGAGTGGTCACCCAGCCGGATCGACGCCGGGGACGCGGCAAGACGTTGATTCCTTCAGCGGTGAAAGCCAAAGCTCTTGAGCTGGGGTTAACGGTTTTCACCCCCGAACGCATCAAACAGGACAAAACCTGCCAACAGCAACTCGCTGAGCTCCACGCCGATCTGTCCGTGGTGGTGGCTTTCGGGCAAATTTTGCCCAAAAGTGTGCTGGATCAACCGCCGCTGGGATGCTGGAACGGCCATGGATCTCTGCTTCCCCGCTGGCGAGGTGCAGGACCGATTCAGTGGTCCCTGCTGGAAGGTGACTCCGAAACAGGTGTGGGGGTGATGGCCATGGAAGAGGGCCTCGATACTGGACCCGTTCTGATCGAAAGAAACCTGTCGATTGGGCTACTCGATAACGGCCATACCCTGGCCGAGCGGATGAGCGCTGTGACAGCTGATCTGATGGTGGAAGCGATGCCATTGATCGAATCGGCAGGACACGGGTCCGAACCCGAGCGAAGGGCAAGGCTGAAGCTGGTCGACCAGGCGGATCGTCCTGGAGAAGCCAGTTACGCGCGCATGCTCACCAAACAAGACCACCAAATCGACTGGTCCGCATCGGCACTCAACATTCATCGCAAGGTGATGGCGCTCTATCCGAATGCCGTCACGCTTTGGAACGACAAACGCCTCAAACTTCTGCATTGCGAACCGCTCATCGATCGCTTGAGAAAAGAGCTGCCGGCAGAGGTGCACCCCCTCATCGGCCGCTGGCCCACAGGAGGGCATCCACCAGGCACAGTGCTGGAATCGGTGAAGGGAATGGGCGTTGTGGTCAGCACGAATGGCTGCCCAATCCTGATTCGCGCTGCGCAGCTGGAAGGGAAAGGGCGGAGCCATGGCGACTCCCTGATCCAACAACTAAACGCGGCACCCAAACAACAGTTCGGCACGTTTACGTAACGAATTAGCGTTAGCGGCGGTACGTTCTCGTGCTACGCGTGTCTTGCCGACGGCGCGATGAACCCCCTGAACGCCGTCCCCGTCCTCCGCTCAGATCCAGGGGGGCGGCCTTGAGAACGGTGGGCTCAAATCCCGGCACGTTTTCTCGACGAAGGGACTCACCCGTTAAGCGTTCAATGGCCTTCAAGAGCAGTGCCTCTTCAGCAGCAACGAGAGAAATAGCGTGTCCAGTTTCTCCAGCCCGACCGGTACGACCAATGCGATGCACATAGTCCTCGGCAACATTCGGGAGATCGAGATTCACCACATGAGGCAGCTGCTGAATATCAATTCCTCGGGCCGCAATATCTGTGGCGACAAGAACGCGCACCGAACCGTCCTTAAATCCCTGCAAAGCGCGGGTGCGCGCACCCTGGCTCTTGTTGCCATGGATGGCAGCAGCTAGGAGACCCTGCTGACTGAGACGTTCCACAACACGATTGGCACCATGCTTCGTGCGGGAAAAGACCAACACCTGAAGCCAATCTCCACTGCGAATGAGATGGCTGAGCAGATCAATCTTGCGGACCATGTCGCAAGGATGAACAACCTGCTCCACAGAGCGCACGGTTTGGTTGGCGGGAGCCACCTGAATTTGAACAGGGTGATCAAGCAAGCCGGTCGCTAGTTTCCGAATTGGCGCACTAAAAGTGGCCGAAAACATCAGTGTTTGACGACGATCAGGAAGGCGAGAAATCACACGCCGGATGTCATGAATAAACCCCATATCCAACATTCGGTCGGCTTCATCAAGCACCAAAAATTCCACGCGGTCGAAACGAACAGCGCCCTGCTGGAGCAGATCTAACAAGCGGCCTGGGGTGGCAACCAACACATCAACGCCCTTCTGCAACCGCTGAATTTGAGGGTTGATCTTGACACCACCAAACACCACGTCACTGGTCAGCGGAAGATGCTTGCTGTAATCACGAACACTGGCCAACACCTGCGCAGCAAGCTCACGCGTAGGGGTCAGCACCAAGGCCCGTATTTGAGCGCGTCCAGGACGCGCTCCATGGTTCAGGCGCTCCAACATCGGCAGCGTGAAGCCTGCGGTTTTACCCGTTCCTGTTTGCGCTGCCGCCATCACATCCCGACCAGAGATCACAGCGGGAATGGCCTGCAACTGAATCGGCGACGGAGCGGTGTATCCCTTCTCCTGCAAAGCCTTCAGCAACGGCTGACTCAAACCAAGGGAATCAAAACCAGAGGCTGTGGACTCAGATGCAACAGGAGAAGCGGAAATGGCCAGCAGAGCGAAAGATTCAGCCTAGATCCACACCTTCAACCCTCCGTATAGAGCGAACGGGCCTGATTCCAGATCTGCTCCAGATCCTCATCTGAGAGGGCAAGCGCTTGCGGGTGCACCAAAGCCAACCACTGCCGCCGATGATCCGAGGCCGTGCCATCAAAAAACTGCTGGCCTGCGGCTAACACCCTGAATTTCAAAAATTCAAGCAGCACTGAGCGAGTTTTAATCCGTTCAGCATCCGTCATCAAGTTTTACCCGCAAGCTTGAGGATCTGCCAAATTTAAACAAAGGGGGAGATTCAACAAACGGGCAACAAGCACACCTAACCGCAAGATAAAAAGAAAAGCGACCAACAAACTCAAAAAAAAGACAATCAATCACGACAACGAAGAACCCAATACTTTTATTGCGTCAGGATTTACGCCAAGCTCAAGGCGTTGACCCAAACAAACACCATCAAGATAAGGAGCAAGAATCTCAAGAACGGACGTGTTTTGCCAGTGCCTTATCTTTGTTTCTGGATGAGGCCGGTAAACCAACACTGGAACATCAAAATCTAAAAGTCCTACAGAACGCAGGCGAACCTTCCAAAAGGAAAAGGTTTCAGGCGGATGCAAGTCGGTCCATTCCAAATCAGGAAACGAATAATCTGGATTAGTGAGCTGCAGCTCAGCAGGAGAAAACGAAAGGTTGAGTGTTCCAGGCCAATACGGAGAAAGATCAAGACCTAACGCCGCAAAAAACGGAGTTTGCATCGCAATCGTGCCTTTCGGGTAAGGAGACAGGCGTGGTTCAGCGCGATCCAAAGCTTGGCCTGAGGCCACTCCATGCCCAGCGAGCAGAACAGCTGAATGCCAACGGAGGGATGTCATCAGCGAACTTCCCGGTGAACACAACGATCACAAGGTCCATCAGGCAATACGGCACAGCGAAGCAAAGGGCTCAAAGCATTGAAGCGGCACTCAGCGTCTCCAATCACCCAACCGTGACCAATAAACCGTGCATCAGCAGGCTGCTTTTGACATTTAACAAGGAGAACAATCGAAGACAGTTCATAACGACCTGAATACAATTTATAGCGATGTCTGCGTTGAATCACGAGATAACTGTCCTGATCATGAGTAAACCATTGCCCCGGCATTGGAGGATCAGTCAACTCCATGCGATCGAGCAAAACCTGCGTAGCAGCCTGACGTAATTCAACAAGCATCGGATCAAGCCTCGCCACCTAGGGGCTCTTTGCGCTCAGAAAAGCCCCAAATCATTAGCAAGGCAACAGTGAGTAGGGTCCACCATGCAGGTGGATGAAAGTCCGAAACGACCAGCGTTCCAATCAGTTTGACTCCCACTAAACCAACCGCAAGATAACCAGCGGTCTCTAGGCGGGTATAGATATCGAGCCAGCGAATAAACAAACCCGAGGTAAATCTCAGTGCCACAACTCCGATAAAGGCCCCAGTAATCACAAGAATTAGTTGATCACTAATCGCGACAGCGGCAGCAACACTATCAACAGAAAAGGCGAGATCTGTTAAAGCTAGGGCAACAATCGTTCGCGCAAAAGAGATCGAGGGTGCTTGCCCTGAGGATCCGGAAGAACTCTCGGTGTCTGATGGCTTGAACCAAAGATGGGATAGGAAAAGCCAGAGAAGATAAACACCAGCAAGGAGTTGCAACGGCTTGAATGCCAACACCCACTGAGCCAACAAAATCAGGCCAACCCTGAGAAAAAAAGCAATGGATATACCAAGGTCAAGGGCCTTCTTTTCCTTGATTGGGTCATGTTGCTTGCGAGCGACAGCAGCTAAAGCGATCGCATTGTCAGCGGAAAGCACCAGTTCCAAGGCCACAAGCACTGGAAGAAGAGGCAAGAGCTCAGCCCATCGATCTACCCCGTCGAGAACAGGCGTTAGGGACGTTAAGGCGGCTGAATCCATCCCAACAGTTTAGAAATGGTTAACCCCCTCCAGAGGCATGAAAACAAAGGTGGAGATTTGCCACATCGATAGCAATCGATGTGTGGTGCGTGTCAGCGGCTTCGATGGAGAACGAGATCTCGGTAGCGCGCTAGGAGAGGGCGCCGATGCTGAGGAGGCAGAAGACAGAGCTCGACAGCGATTAGAGGAACGCAATCTGAAAGGGAAGGTGAGCTCTGAGCCGAAGCGGAACCCGCAGCCAGCCATCAAACAGCAGGGTGAGCCCCAGGTTCAACCAGCAAAACCAGCCAAAGATCCAGGCAGGAGTGAGACCAATCCAGCCAACACAGCGTCTCCAATCCCCGTTCAGAACAATGAGCCTCAGCCCGTCTCCACTCCTGAACCAAGCGAAGCTCCCACGGACCCGGAGGATTGGAGCGAAGAACTAACAGCCATCGATCTACAACTAAAACGAATTGGCTGGACCCGGGATCAGGAAAAGATCTATTTGGAGCGAGCCTATGGCCATGGAAGCAGGCACAAATTAACGAGATATAGCGATCTCGTTTCCTTTCTCAATAAGCTTAAAAGCATTGAAGCCGGCGCTGATGCCGGTTCATCTCCAACTCCGTTACGCAGAAGCGACTTAATCGCGCAAGGCGACGAAATGCTGACGACACTGAAATGGGATCAAGACCGTGCAAAGACGTTCCTGCAGTCAAAACTAGGGGCCTCATCAAGGCAACAACTCAGTGACGAACAATTATTTGAGTTCAATATGTTATTAGAAGAGCAACTCATAACCGCAATACCATAAGAAAACTAGACACGTTTCGGACATAGAGTCGAAGCAAATAAGGCACAAACCTGCCCTTGGACAAGCCCATCAAAGAAACAGAATAAAGAAGGCGTATAAACCGTACTCCAACCGAACCAAAAGGATGGATTTGGGGGAAAACCCACCTCATTGGTTGGGTTTACTCGCTCCTTGTTTGGAAGAGTTATCCACAAAAATAGATTCAATCAATAAAAACAAATGACAAAAGTAATTGGCATTGACTTAGGCACAACCAACAGCTGTGTCGCCGTAATGGAAGGGGGAAACCCCACCGTGATCGCAAATGCAGAAGGGTTTAGGACCACCCCATCTGTGGTTGCCTACACCAAGGGCAAGGACCAGCTCGTTGGACAGATCGCGAAACGCCAAGCGGTGATGAATGCAGACAACACATTTGGATCTGTCAAACGCTTCATTGGCAGGCGCACGGATGAGGTTACAGATGAAACCAAAGACGTTCCATACACCGTTGAATCAGTCGGAAGCAAGATCAAAATCCGATCATCATGGATGGAGAAATCCTTCTCACCAGAAGAGATCAGCGCCAGTGTGCTTAGGAAGCTGGCCGATGATGCCTCGAAATATTTGGGTCAAACCGTGACTCAAGCGGTGGTGACTGTTCCCGCCTACTTCAATGACTCCCAGCGACAAGCCACTAAAGATGCTGGAAAAATTGCTGGCCTAGAAGTCTTGAGGATCATCAACGAACCCACTGCAGCAGCGCTGGCTTACGGTTTGGATAAGAAGGATGCAGAAAAGATCCTGGTCTTTGACTTGGGAGGTGGAACGTTTGATGTCTCCATCTTGGAAGTAGGAGATGGTGTTTTTGAAGTGATCAGCACCTGTGGTGATGCCCATCTGGGAGGTGACAACTTCGACAAAGTGCTTGTTGATTTCATGGCTGAAACCTTCCAAAAAGAGGAAGGGATTGATTTAAGGAAAGATTCGCAAGCCCTGCAACGCCTCACGGAAGCGGCAGAAAAAACAAAGATTGAACTCTCCGCTTCCACACAGAGCGAAGTAAATCTCCCCTTCATCACGGCAACGGCTGATGGTCCCAAGCATCTGACGCTGACAGTGACCCGAGCCAAATTTGAGGAATTGTCTTCTGACTTGATTGATCGTTGTAAGAAACCAGTTCAACAGGCGATCAAGGACGCCAAACTCTCAGCTCATGACCTCAGTGAAGTGGTCATGGTGGGCGGCAGTTCACGCATTCCTGCCGTGTTGGAGCTGGTCAAAGCGGCAACGGGTCAAGATCCCAATCAAACCGTGAATCCTGATGAGGTGGTTGCCATCGGTGCTGCTGTGCAGGGGGGTGTTCTCTCAGGTGAAGTAAAAGACATCCTTTTATTGGATGTCACGCCTCTTTCCTTGGGAGTGGAAACCATGGGCAGTGTGGTGAATGTGATGGTTCCGAGGAACACAACCATTCCAACAAACAAAACCGAGATCTATTCCACCGCCATGGATGGCCAAACCTCCGTGGAGATTCACATTCTCCAAGGAGAGCGACAGATGGTGTCTGATAACAAGAGCCTTGGAACCTTCCGATTAGATGGCATCCCTGCTGCGCCTCGTGGTATTCCTCAAGTGGAGGTGGCGTTTGACATTGATGCCAATGGAATCTTGAGTGTCACAGCAAAAGACAAAGGCTCAGGGAAAGAACAATCGATCACCATCAGTGGTGCCTCAACCCTCAGCGAGGACGAAGTGGATCGGATGGTGAAGGACGCAGAAGCACACGCTGACTCGGATCAGCAAAAGCGAGAAGCGATCGACACCAAGAACGAAGCGGAATCCCTGATTTACCAGGCAGAAAAGCAACTGCTGGAATTAGAAGGCAAGATCTCTGCCGAGGCCAAAACCAAAGTGGAGTTGGTGCTCTCAGAACTCAAAGAAACCCTTCAAACAGAGAACACAGCGCTCATCAAGGAACGCCTTGATGGAGTGAAAACTGCGCTGATGGAAATGGGAGCCTCTCTGTACTCGCAGCAGGAAGAGGCGCCTGAAACCTCACAACCAAACAGTGAGAACGATGATGTGATCGATGCTGAATTTGTCGAGTCACCTCGGTAAAGATCGGTCGTTTGATCGGGAACATCGTGATGCAGGGAGGCCTTTTGGGCCTCCCTGCATCGCATCGACGAGAAGGGCAAGAAGCAAAACACCACTCCCAAGAACAGCGCAGAGACCTGCCGGTCGCAGGCGTCGCAATCGAGACTTCTTAAGGTTTGCTCCATAGCAAAGGCTTTATGTGCGCATACCGTGACAGAACGAAAGAGGAAAACACAATGGTCAACACTTCCAAAAAAGGCGTTTTCTGCATGAAGTGGGATTCAGACGGTGAGCTTTCTACCCATGACACCCATGCATTGATTCAACGCTTAGCTCATGCAGAGAAATCTCGTCGAGCCATGCTTGATCACCATGAACTGCGCAGATGGCGATCACGGATGAACGGTGATGTCCAGTCTTGCCAAACACTGGCCAGTTAGCCAATGCCATCTTGGCGATTGGCGCGGAAATCAGTCGCCAAGTGAACTTTCAAAGACAACTTTTTATAGATACATGGAGTTGAGTAGACTTCGATTCAAACCATTTTCAGCCTAAAACAATAAAGAGCATTGAAAGCAAGCAGTACGGATTACTTGCTTTCAATGCAAATACGCAACACAATAAAATATCGAAAGCACAAAAAGCCTCACCACTAGAGACTATTGTCAAAAATCCTTCTGGTCACTATAGTTTAGACAAGAACTGGAGTCGCATCCATTTGGCAAAACAGAAGAAGATCAACCTTCCCTATTCAAGAAAAGAGATGGTCGATTCACTCTGTGCCAAATGGAATTCAATGCGGGAGAGTAGCCCTGATCACAATCAGCTGAGCTTAGAACAATTTCGAGACCTAGCCCGTACAGAAACTGATGACGAACTTTTCAGAGATTGCTGTAATTCAGCAAAGAAAGAAGGCATCACACTATCGGAATTCATGACTCGCTATGTATAAATAGAGAGCATTCCTACCTTTTAAAAAATATTGTTATAGATAAGGGGAGCATTCAACATCACAGCTTCGAAGCAGCAGGCTATTTAATCATTTGATAAACCATCTAGCCCATACAACACATGTGATATTTCATCCACATTTACCCAGCTGATCTTCTCGTCATCAACATCCACAACTTGAATCACACGCTCTCCACTGGGATCTCTAGCTTCAGCTTTACAAGAAACAACCTGTCCCATCCACCAGCTGTGATCCTTCTTGAGTTGTACTTGGTTTTCCCCTTTAACAATGATGTAGTCACCGGGCTTTACACCAAGGAAAGCTGGATAAGCAACCTGGCCATAGGGAAATGGCGTACGCTCCTTAGCTTCATAACTCATGATTTCAGCCCTATCTTCTACAGCTCTAACCCAAACAAAAAATAAATGCCACTCTGGATAGCGAAATGTAAAGAAAACCTAAAGCGCCAAGGCTCATCAGGGCGCTGATCTCAAAATCAAGAGTTCAAAGTCGAGAGAGCTCAAAGGCAAACGGCTGTAGGAGCCAGCGCCGGCATGCTTTCCTCGATGCCAGAAAAGGAAACCACGATCAACCAAGACGGACCTATGACAACGCAGCAATCGTGAACGATCAACAAATCATCAAATCAGGTGAATGAAACAACGTTTTGGCCATAAAAAAGCTGCGAAGCTAGAGATCATCTCTTGCCTCGCAGCGCCTTGTTAAAACTCGATGAATCAGCTGAAGTTGATCAGCAATCGAACACTTTGCACATGGGTGAACCGGGGTGGGTATCACAGATATCATCCAACACTTTGTCTTTGTGACGATTAGCTGGATTGTCTAAGCCACCATTTTCCTTGGGATCAAACTCGTCAGCAGAATGCTTTTCGTTCGTGCTGTAGGGAACTTTGAACTTTTCGTACTTATCGGTGATGTCCGTCATGATGAGTCAACAAGAACAATTAAATATTAACTGTACATTCCATCGAATGGATTAAATGAATATGACGATTAATTGTCCTGGTATCAAAACTCACAGTTGATTTGCACCCGAGGCAACAAATGTGTGCATTTCATACTGTGACCTTGACATCCCTTGCCAGGGTCTCTGTAGACAGCTGCAACAACGGGAAAAGGAGTCTCGGCCACAACCATGGCAACGATGCAAAATTAATCAATGAAACATATTGACCTCAAAGGTGGCCTTGTGATGGTGACCGGTGGAGGGGGTGCGATCGGAAGTGCCATAGCCATGGAATCGGCACAAGCAGGTGCCGCGGTAGCTGTTTGTGACATCAATGAATGCACTGCCAAAAAGGTTGCTGATGCCATCCAACGCAAGGGGGGAAAAGCCACGGCATTCAGAATCGATGTACGCGACCGAAACGATGTTGATGCCGTCACCGCCCAGGCTGTTGAAGAGCTCGGACCGTTGCATGGGCTCGTCACAGCAGCAGGAGTCTTAAGAACGGGGGGGATCACGACCCAGGGTGAAGAAGACTGGAGTTCCGTGATGGCGGTGAATGTGGACGGCACCATGCATGCGGTACGCGCTGCTATTCCTTACCTGGAAAACAGCAAAGGTGCCATCGTCACCCTTGGGAGCGTTTCTGCGTTCATTGGCTCCAATGATGGAGGTGCGTACACCACCTCCAAAGGAGCTGTGTTGAGTTTCACCTACGCAGCAGCAGGGGAACTAGCCAGTCGTGGCATTCGGGTTAATAACGTCGCGCCTGGATGGGTGAATGGTGGTTTCACCCATCAAGCTCTGGCCATCAGTGATCATCCTGATCAACTACGTGATCAGGCCAAACAACTCCACGCCCTGGGGCGAATGGCCGAACCAACCGATGTCGCCAATGCCGTGGTCTGGTTACTGTCTGATCAGGCAAGCTTTGTGACTGGATCGATGTTGCTCGTTGATGGCGGTTTCATGATTCAACACAAAAGCTGAAACATCACAACAACATAAACAAATGGGGGAAGTGATCGAAATATGCACAGCAGCTTCAAAGAGATTATCGACAATCAGTTAACAAGCCGATCACCATCTAACGCATCATAGACGCAAAAGACAAACAGCAAGTAGCCTAAAAACTGGATTTCAACCAGAAAAAATAAAAACTATTAGGCAGTCAATCAAAAGATTCATTCAGGTCATACTCTCCGATTAGGTGATAAAGCTTGAATCATTGATTCTTCTGAAAAGACTCAAGGCCACGAAAATTATGCAGTCAGGCCTAGAATATTGAAAGATTGAATCACTGAGCAGATAAACCTAGTCATACCAAGCCATTGTTAAAAGCAAGATCAGTAATTGCACTCATGCCAGAATTGATTAACAAAACTAAAATTCAGGCATATGAAAGGGAATAATCATGACTTCGCAAACCAGTGACTCACTTGTGGCCCTTAAAGCATTGCTCAAGGAGGATGAGAGCTTTGCTGCTCAAATGCGTTTGACTCCTACCAGTTCCTCTGCAGCACAATTAGCCTCTCAACATGGTATTCAGGTATCACCTGAAGCTCTATGGCGTAATCGGGGAGTTCTTGTAAGTGATGGACATCCAACATGGCGTGGTTGATTTAAAAATCTAAAAAGTCATAACGAATCAAAACTCACCCAGATCCTGGGGAACTCGGCTCGTGTACTAGATGATCTTGACTAGTGGATGCGCAATATAGAATTGTGGCTAGAAGCAGGGGACTATTGAAAACAACGATAATCGGCTTAGCTCTGTCGAGCTTATTTGTAGCTCCTGCACTATCTAAAGATGTACGATTTGCTGATACTGAAAAAACATGCTGGGAAGGGTGGTGCCTAATCGAATGCCATTGGTTTTGCAGCTGGATCAAACTAAATACGATCGATAATGGCATCATTCAGTACAGTGGAACATCTTTACATCCAACATCAAGAGAAGAAGAATATTCTCCGGTTTACGACTATGAAGTTGATTGCAAAAGAAAGTTGCACAGACCAATAGGCAAAAAAGAATGGAAAGTGCCAGTTGAGAGTTCAGGCTGGGAAGCACAGCTAGCCTTTCTCTGTAGCGATCAATACAAATACGATATCATCAATATCAAACCCAAAAAATACTGAAATTACCAGCAAAAGGTTGATCAATACTGGCTAATTAAGTTGACAGCAGTGCAACTAATACAAATAAAGATTTTCTGAGCATTGTTCAATCAATACTGTAACCATAAAGTGCTAAAAGCAAATGCAATTCATGTCTTATCGTCGCAATATATAGACGGAACAGGTCTTCTTCGAGCCCAGCTCGCTTCGGGATGGTGGTCAAACCGTAATCAGACAGATGCTCAGGCCCCTAGACATCGAGATCTGAATCAACCAGCAGAAGATCAGCGGGAAACACTGCACGCCTCACAAGAGAAAGAATGCACTATTAGGACCAAATTTTTTTACAGCTCGAATATAATTGTTAAAACAATTGACTCAAATTAGGGTTTTTCATTTTCATGCGTGCTCTCCCGATTGCTTTGTCCTTGGGTCTGGTTTTTGGCGGATTGGCTGAGCGGGGGCCAATCGCCCATGCTCAATCCGTTGATGTCACAGACATCAAAGATGAACTCAGCCCCTCTGAATTCAGGGCCTATGGAGAGAGCTCACCCAAGACACTGAGATCTCGCCTTGGTGATCTCACATTCACAAAGGGCGGTTTTGCTGGCGGTTACCCCAGTCTTAAGACCATCGATGCGCTTAAGAACGAGCTCGATTTTCACAAAGCAACGCAGGCGTACATCTGGGCCGTTCCCATAGTCAGTTATGCCCGATGGCTTGAGTCCAATGAAGAGCTGTTCGGTGCCAAGGATGGCCAGATCGTGCGGCTGACCTCACCCAAGGCGAAGCAGGGAATTCTGACGGCAAATGCCACGACTCCTTATGCAGTTGCCTTTGCCGATCTTTCGAGAACAGGGCCATTAGTTTTTGACATTCCCAAAGGAATGTCAGCCGGGGTTGTCAATGACATCTGGCAGCGTGGCATTCATGATTTCGGGATGTCTGGTCCGGATAAGGGCAATGGCGCGAAGCTGCTCATCCTTGCGCCGAAGATGGCCATCCCCGATGGTTTGGATACCAATGAGTACACCGTCATTCGCAATGGCTCGAACATTGCGTTTCTGGGGATCAGGGCTCTGATGCCTGATCCTGCTGAGGCGGATCAGCTGTTATCAAGTTTTCGCATCTTCCCTTACGCAAAACGGGCCAATCCCACGCTGCTTCCGATCATTGATGTGGATGAAAACACGGAGTGGGGGCAATGGCAGCCCCATGGGATGGCCTACTGGCAGGCATTGAAAAAAATCATGGATCGCGAAGTTTTTGAAGATCGCGATCGCTTCTTTCTAAGCATGCTCGCTTCGCTTGGTCTGGAGAAGGGCCAACCCTTTCAGCCCACGGCGGCTCAGGCTGAGGTCTTGAAAGAAGCGGCCGTCATTGGTGAGGCGATGCTCAAATCGATCACCTTTGACAAGCCCTTCTCGAACAATGATCTCTACAAGGGCACGCAATGGGATCAGCTGATGGTGGTCACGGTGGATGACCGAGATGGTGATATGGATCAGCTATATCGCAGGGCTGCCTTTACCTGGGAGGCTGTTTCAAGGGGCAAGGCTTATTACATCGAGAAGGCAGGCATAGGACAGCAATACCGGACGGCTTACAAGGATGGCAATGGCAACTTTTTGGAAGGCGACAAGCACTACAAGCTGACGATGCCACCCAACGCGCCTGCAGAAGTGTTTTGGTCGATTGTGGTTTATGACGTCAATTCGCGCACGTTGATTCTCAACAATGAAGGCAGGGCTGCACTGAGCTCCAGAACGGGTCTGATTGAGAACGACGATGGTTCAGTGACGTTGCACTTCAGCCCTGAATTGCCGGTTGGCGTTGAAAAAGCCAATTGGATTCAGACCAATCCCAATGAGAGCTGGTTCTCCTATCTGCGCTTTTACGGACCGACTCAGGCCTATTTCGATCAGACCTATCCCCTGCAGGACATCATGCCTGTGAACTAACGATTGCATGAGAAAGCCCCACTGAGGGGCTGCTACCAGAAGTTCTACTCGGGGTGCGAGATCAGTCCTTCCTGTCTCATCCATGTCTTCATGGCAATCCAACTCAACATTAAGGAGATTAGAAAATGAAAATCAAGTGCCTCATCATCACCGCTGCGGTTCTTGCAGGGTCAATTGCCGTTTCACCCCTTCAAGCGCAGGAGAATCCAACCTATAAAGCGAAGGTTCCCGAGGAATTGCTAACTCCCGACAAGATGGAGAGCAGCTACCTCGGTGAACTGACATTCCAAGACGGTTTTCCAACGAAGGAAACTGCCTCCAAAGTGAGCAACTTCGTAGACATCTCCCGTGCGGTCGAACTGTTCATCAATGGAACGCCAGCCGCTTCGATGTATGGAATGCTTAACGGGCACGTCAAAATCGGTCTCAAGCCCAACCACTCGGTGGGGATCACTGAGGAGTTGATGAATGCCCGTTCCCTGTGGCTCACGCCACAGACGACCACGCCTTACGTGCATGCGGAAATCGATGTGAAAGACGGACCCGTGGTGCTCGAGATCGGCACACCGGTGCTCGGTTTTGTGAATGATGCCTTCTTCCGTTATGTCACGGACCTGGGGGTGGTCGGTGCCGACAAGGGCAGAGGAGGCAAATACCTCTTGGTGGGCCCTGACTATGAAGGGGAGATCCCCGAAGGATATTTCGTCTCCAAGACATCGACCTACCGTCATTGGGCATTGATGCGTATCGCCGCCAAGCCCGGTGAAACCAAGGAGGCCATTGAGGCCTTCAAGAAAACCTTCAAGATTTACCCACTAGCCGACGCCAACAATCCGAAACCGACTGGGTTTATCAATCTGTCTAACAAGCGATACAACACCATTCATGCCAATGACGCGAGCTTCTATGACGAGCTCAATGAAGTGATTCAGTATGAGCCCGCGACCGCTTGGGATCCTGAGCTAGTTGGGCAAGCTGGGGCGATTGGCATCAAAAAAGGGCAGAAGTTCGAGCCGGACGATCGGATGAAGAAGATCCTCACCGAGGCTTCCACCATCGCCAATGCCTATGCCCGGACCGTCGTATTCAGCCCTCGCAATGAAGAGGTTTACTTCTATCCGGGGAAGCGTCAGTGGTATTCACCTCTCGCTGGAGGGAGCCATGAGTTTCTCAACAATGGCGAGCGAGTGTTAGATGATCGCCTGATCTTTTACTACTACGCCACGGGCAGCACCCCGATGATGGTCAAGCCGATGGTTGGTAAGGGATCGGTCTATGCGATGACAACCACTGACATCAATGGCGTGCCTCTGAATGGAGCGATGACTTACAAGGTGACTTTGCCAGCGCCGATCCCGGCCAAAGACTTCTGGTCATTCATGGTCTACGACAATCAGACTCGTTCGATCCTCGAGACCGATCAGGTCACCGGTGGTTTGGATAGCAACTCAAAAGGCGTGAAACTGAATGATGATGGGTCTGCGACCGTTTACTTCGGTCCCAAGCCACCGGAAGGAGAAGAAGGTAATTGGGTGCAGACCATGCCAGGCAAGGGATACAACGCGATTCTTCGTCTTTACGGCCCACTTGAACCATGGTTCGCAAAAAGCTGGATGCCAGGCGACTTCGAACCGGTGAACTAGCTGGACATCAATCAGCTAACAAACGCATGCAGACGGACCGTTCCACTCGCTGCGTTGTAACCAACAAAGAGAAGAGCAGAATCGCCATAGCCCTGCCAAGAGCGGGTTTATTTCGTAGGGGTAATGCTTTAAGCAGTTGCTCTTAATCAATAATCTCTCTCACAAGCAAAAAGTTAATACTTCTCTACTGCTACAGTTTCCTTTTCGGCAATTAAAAATTGATCCTAAATTTGATATTAATCTTTCAGCTTCATCAAGCAAATTGATTGATGTCAATATCTACTCCAACTAACTGAATAACTCTTCAAACCCTCTGACTTGTTACAACATAGAGGAATTCAGATCACAGGAGAAACAGAAAGAGAACAATAAACGAACTTCCAATAAGAAATACCTTGTCAGCACCTTTATCGATGTCAAAAGGTTCGTATCTCTGTTGTTCCATTATGTCAATGAGAGGTTATTCACAATAGTCCATTCACTTCCAAACCGTGGTCCACAACCAGAAAGATGCATTCACTGACTCATCTAGCACCTGCCATGCGTTCCCTCAAATGGGCAAACGAGGAAACTTGTGAATTGCCCGTTTAAGGGATTTACTCTCATTCCATTAGAGAGATGATTAATAGGCAGAAAGAAAACTTGCCATGATCGTAGTGCGTGACGATTGCCAAATAGTCTAAATAAACTTCTAAGGGATCACAACTCAATACCTAACGAAATTCTGTCTAGCCAAAGAACCAGCCATAGCTATGCAGACCAATACCCAGAAGATTCACCCCGATATAACAAACGCCAATCACAACCAAGCCTGCACTCGCCACCAATGCCGGACGCCTTCCCTGCCAGCCTCTGCTTAAGCGCGTATGCAAATAGGCGGCATACACAAGCCAGCAAATGAGTGCCCAGGTTTCCTTGGGATCCCAGCTCCAGTAGCTGCCCCAGGCCTCATTGGCCCACACAGCCCCGCTAATGATGCCAACGGTGAGCAATAAAAAGCCAACCGTAATCGTGCGGTAGCTGAGGCTGTCCAAGCGTTCATTCCGAGTGAACTGAACAGAGGAAAGCTCAACAGAGGACATTGGTCCTTCAGTGTCACCCACGCTGCCGAGGGGAGTCGCGAGCGCAGCACGACGATAACCACCACTGCCGATCGAGCTGCTGCGCAGTTCCAAAGCATGACCACGGTCGGTCACCAAAACAGCCACTGACAACAGTGAGCCCACCAAAAGGGCGGCATAACTCACCATGATCACGCTCACGTGCATCACCAGCCAGCTGGATCGCAGCGCTGGAACGAGCGGAGACGCTTCTTGCAACTGGTCAGGAAGTGCAAAGCTCGCAAACGCAATACACCCCAAACCCATCGGAGTCGCGGCTGCAGCGACAATCGGCGTAGGCCAGGTTCTTTCCACCAGCAATTGAGTGAGCGTGCAGGCCCAAGCCAAGAAGCAAAGTGATTCGTAGAGGTTGCTGATCGGGAAATGTCCCGATTGCCACCAACGCAGGACCAGTTGAGCCGTTAAGGCCAGGTTGGCAGTGGCAATCAACAACGTGACGAGGCCAGACGTTTGTTCAGAGCTCACTTTCCAGAAGGCGAGCGGTAAGGCCAACAGCAACAGACCGAACGCAAACAATCCGAGGCCAAGCACCGGATCCATCCCAGCCAACTCCATGAACCCCATCACCACGAAACAACCTGATTCTGACGTGTTTGGTTACCGGCTGGCCTGCCGCAACAACACTCCACCACCAGCAAGACAAATCAAAACAGGCACCCAAGCGGCTAGGAGGGGAGGCAAGGTGCCTTTCACACCGAGGGAACTGAAACTAAAACTCAAAACGTAGTAAACAAAAATCAGAACGACACTGATACCAAATCCCTGACTCCGACTGGTTCTGCTGTTGGGCTTGGCACCAAGACTTGAACCAATCAAACCAAACACCAAACAGGCCATCGGGACAGTAAATTTCTCCTGAATTCGAACCCTTAGCCTGCGTGCTTCTTTGCGGTCCCCCGCATCAGAGAGCAGTTGTTCAGCCTCAATGGCTTCCGACACGGTCATATTGTTGGCATCTTTAGGCAGTTTCGCGATCCGTAACGGTGCAGGGCTCAATGGATAGAAATATCGATCAAAATCCGCTGATGTTGTACTACCAGATGGAGTCAGAGTAAGAATTTTTCCGTCATTAAACTCCCACTTAGCTTGAGCCTCGTTCCAATTTGCATGGTCAGCAACAAGCATCTGAGTAAATCCAAATCGCGAAAAATCTAAAACAGTGACGCCAATCATCTTTCCGTCTAGGAACTTGGTTGCATAAAATAATTGAGTCAAACCTTTTCCTACATCTCCATCAGGACCAGTAACTCGGCCGAAACGGGAGTAGATGATGTCTTCTCCCTTCTCAGCAGCAATCGCTTGACCCAGGGCACGTTGCAATGTGAATTCAGCAGAGCGATTCGTACGAGGCACGATGACATCGTTGAAAACAAACGAAAGGCTTGTCATCAACAGTGCCAAGGCAATCGCAGGTGCAATCATGCGACTCGCGGTGACGCCAACACTTCGTAGTGCCGTCAGCTCGCTATTGGCAGAAAGTCGGCTGTAGGCAAGCAGCGATGCAATCAACGTCGCCATTGGGAAAGAAATCACCAAAAAACTGGGCAACTTCAGCAACAGCACCTGTACGGCAATCGTCCATGGGAGATTCGATTCAACAATCTTGCGAACCAGATCAAACATCACCCCTACGGATAGGGATACGACCGTAAATAATGTGAGACCAAACAATAATGGGCCAATGAGTTCACCAAGAAGCCAGCGATCAAGCAATGGGATTCGATGAATAAGCTTGCGAATTTTATGTTGGAAATTTATCAAAATATTATTATTCAAAGCTGAAAATCCTCCCCAAGATAATGACGGCGTACGAGTGGGTCATGCGCCACTTCATCGGAACGGCCGGAAGCGAGGATGCTTCCTTCCGTCAAAATGTAGGCCCGATCCGTAATAGCAAGAGTTTCTCGAACGTTATGGTCGGTAATAAGGATGCCCATTCCGCGTTCGCGCAGCCCGTGGATCATTTGTTGCAGATCAGCCACAGCCAGTGGATCCACCCCCGCGAAGGGTTCATCAAGAAGCAGATAGCGCGGACCTTCTAAACCAACAGCAAGGGCTCGGGCGACTTCACAACGCCTGCGTTCACCACCCGAAAGCTGGTAGCCACAACGATGGATGAAAGACTCGAGATGAAAGTCCTCAATTAATTGATGGAGACGCTGACGACTATCGGCCTTAGAAAGTCCGCTTTGAACTAACACAAGTTCAAGGTTTTCTTGAACGGTCAATTGGCGAAACACACTGGGTTCCTGCGGCAGGTAGCCAATGCCAAGACGAGCCCTTTGGGGCATCGACAGGTCCGCGACGGGATGCCCATCCAGAAGAACTTGACCGCTATCAGGACGCAACAATCCAATCACTAAATTGAAGCTTGTGGTTTTGCCTGCACCATTGGGTCCAAGCAAGCCAATCACCTCACCGGGCTTCAAAGTCAGTGAAAGGGAGCGGACTAACGTTCTGCCACCCAGGGTCAGCGTGACCTGCTCAAGACTCAAACTCATGGCGTTAAGGGAGTCTGTGAGGAGGGACTCTGCTTTAACAAGAGGGTGGACTGCACTTGCTGACCTGGCATTGGTTTCGCCAGAGCACGTTCATCGTCGAGGTTGTAGGTAACCCGTTCAGCGCGAATACTATTTCCATCCTCCTGCACCACATCCACATCTCCGCTTAAAACCAGCAACGCTTCCCGACTGAAATATTGCGCCTGACGGGACGTTGCCACCATCCCTCGAGAGGGATAAACGATCCGAACATTGCCCAGGGCTGTCACGACACCTGTGATGTTGTCTGCGCTTTGCGTATCCGATTCAATCGTGATCAAACTGTCTTCTGCTTCTGCTGTCTGAGCACTCATAGGGAGTACAGGACAAGCAAACACCAACAGGGCAGCAACGGATACGAGATTGCCAATCCGATTGTTCATTGCAAGCGCGAGGGAACGGAAGACCATCAGAGCACCCTCATCATCTCAGCCAATGTACCTAGAAACTCAGGAGTGGTCACGCAACTCAGGAACTGGAAGTACGACAGGATCAGTCTCCTGTTGCAGCGCCTCCAGTCTCAAACGAGCCTGATCTCGAACCGAGGGTAAATCGAGACCAAGATCACCTGGTTGTGCGCAAGAAAGACGTCCTACTCCTTCACCCAACAAAATGGTTGCTCCCCTAAGGTTGCCCCGGTCTAAATGAACGTGAGCAACTGCGATTTGCAGGATTCCTTGGAGCAATCGACGTTCCGGTCCTGCCGTTTCATGCCAGATCTCCTCAAAAGCATCATGTGCCTCGTACCAGGCACGTCGATTAAAAAGATCGACGGCCTGCTGGAATCGGGGATCTAAGCGAGCGCTCAACGCTTAGCCATTTTCTTGGCTGGTAATTTCCTTAAACGCATGGATTCAGGAGTGACTTCAAGCATTTCATCAGGACCGATGTATTCCAAAGCACGCTCGAGCGTCATCTGAATCGGTGACTGCAACGTGTCTAAAACATCTGCTCCAGCGGAACGAATGTTGGTAACTTGCTTTGCTTTGCAGATATTAATTTCCATATCTTGCTGGCGGGTGTTCTCGCCAATGATCATTCCCTTATAAACCTTGGTGCCTGGAGTAATAAAGAATTGGCCACGATCTTCAGCTCCTTTAAGAGCGTAGAAAGTAGCTGTACCTTCTTCAAATGCAATCAAAACACCGTTCCTTCGCGTATCGAACTCACCCTGCATCGGGCGATATTCGAAAAATGAATGGCTCATGATCCCTTCTCCGCGAGTAGCGCGAATGAATTCACCGCGGAAACCAATCAGTCCCCTCGACGGAACCACAAATTCGAGTTGCGTGCGGTTGTCAGCGCCTGTTTCCATGTTCTGCATCTCAGCTTTGCGCGTTCCGAGCTTCTCGATACAGGAACCAACGGCAGCTTCAGGAACATCCATCACCAGTGTTTCCACAGGTTCACAGGGAGTTCCATCAATGGTGCGGAAGATCACTTGAGGCTGAGACACTTGAAACTCATAGCCCTCGCGTCGCATCGTCTCAATCAAGATGCCGAGGTGAAGTTCCCCCCTCCCACTCACAGCAAAACGATCTGGGGAATCCGTATCTTCAACCCGTAGTGCCACATTGGTGAGAAGTTCGCGCTGCAAGCGATCGCGAAGCTGGCGACTGGTCACAAACTTGCCTTCTTTCCCTGCGAAAGGTGAATCATTGACCACAAAGGTCATTTGCAGGGTGGGTTCATCAACCTTGATGAGCGGTAAAGCTTTTGGCTCATCAGGACAAGCAATCGTTTCGCCGATGTTGACATCATCAAAACCAGCCACTGCCACAAGATCGCCGGCAGATGCCTCTTCAATATCAACTCTTTGAAGACCCTCGAAGCCTAGGAGTTTACTAATACGACCTTTTTTGACGCTGCCATCATCTTTAATGAGCGTGGCTCTTTGCCCCTGTCTAATAACACCATTGTGAACGCGACCAATGATGATCCGACCAAGGAAATCAGAATAATCAAGAGTCGTGATTTGAAGCTGTAGAGGCTTCTCAGGATCTCCTACTGGAGGCGGAACATGACGCAAAATTGCATCAAAGAGAGGACGCATATTGTCGCTCTCTGTTTTCATGTCGGGCTTCGCGAAGCCACCCAAACCACTCCCGAACAAATAAGGGAAATCACACTGATCGTCGTCAGCACCAAGCTCTAGAAAGAGATCAAGAACCTTATCGACAGCCGTTTCTGGGTCGACACGTGCACGGTCAATCTTGTTGACGAACACAATCGGTCTTAAACCCTGCTCGAGGGCTTTTTTAAGCACAAAACGGGTTTGGGGCATGGGCCCCTCGTTGGCATCAACGATCAGCAAACATCCGTCCACCATGCCGAGCACACGCTCGACTTCGCCGCCGAAATCAGCGTGGCCAGGGGTATCAACAATATTGATTCTGGTTTCGTTATAGGTAACCGCAGTGTTTTTCGAAAGGATCGTAATTCCGCGTTCCCGCTCCAAATCATTGGAATCAAGAACGCATGTTGGAACGGCCTCGTTGTCACGAAAGATTCCGGACTGGCTGAGCAGGGCATCCACCAGAGTGGTTTTGCCGTGATCCACGTGGGCGATGATCGCTATATTGCGAATCGCCTTATTCGGGGCGCTCATGAGGTCCGTAACGTTATTAGGGGAAACTTTGGAACGCCAGCAGGCGCAGCCGCGACATGCTATCTCAACATGAGACTTGCAACGCTTGATTTTCTCGACCGATGCGCAAACTGCCACGCGTGACGCCGAGTTTGTGATCGATTTGTTCACGCCTCCAAACGTCAGCTGAGAGAGTGCGTCCTAAAAGAGCATCGCTATAGAGCTGGACCCGCCGCAACGTGGCCTCGGCCCCTTCATCGAGAAGATCCAATCGATAGCGATGAATGCCTGCATGACGCAAGGCCGACAGCGCCTCAACTCCCGTCTGCGGCTTGCCATTAAACAACGTGTTGCGACAGCCAAGATCCGCTTTCAGCGGATGCTCAACACCACTCCGATCTCTCAGCATCACGGTGTGCTGCTCACAGGGCCTTCCACAATCGGTGTGATCGTGGCCTTCCGAGAGGAACGAACAGAACAAGCAGTGCTCCATATGAAAGAGCGGCATGTGTTGATGCAACACCACTTCAATGCGTTCGGGTGGAGAAGCCTGCACCAAATCAAGCAATTGGCTGAGGTTTAAATCACAACTGGCTGTGACCCGATCCAGTCCCCAGGTCTCCAGGAACCAAAGCAAGCTGAGCGGGTTTGCGACATTCAACGTGAAGTCTCCAGCACAGGGAGCCTGGCCCGTGAGTAGCTCCAACTGATCCGCGTTGCGCACGAGATATCCATCCGCTTTCGCTTTCAGAAGCGGTTCCAACATCCAGCGTTCACCAGGCCTGGTGATGCGCGGTCCGGCCAACCAAATTCCATCAGGCCAGCAGCCACGGCCTATCGCCACAGCTTCTTTGAGATCCTTCGGATGCTCTAGATCGGCAATAACCGAGGCGATCGGTCCATCGCCCATGTCTTGAAGAGCACGCAACTGCTCCAGGCTTCGAACGAGCACAACCAACGACGGCGACTTGGACTGCTGCTGCGATGAGTCCCGCCAATCAGCCAAGCGCTCGAGTGTTGCCGCAACGATGGGCTGAGGGTCCACACGCTCCGAAGACGCCTCCAGCCCCGCCTGTTGAAAGGCTGCCGTGAGGCCGCCATCAGCCATCTGCTGCAACAACGAGCGGCGCATCCTGTTCAGCTCAGCAACGGGAAGAAATAACCCCGATCCCAGGTTGGTTTCCAGATGCTCAAGACACCAGCCCGTGCCGCCCAAACGCCCAAGCTGAGCGACCAAACGCTCACGATCTAAACCGTGATCACGGGCAGGCTCCAACACGGCCTGACTCGTCACGCTGCAGCGTTCTCCACCAGGCAAAACAGGTTCAATCAGCTCCAACTCCAGAGCTTCACCGATCTGCCCACTCACACGAACGTGAAGACCCCGTTCAAGCGGAGACACCACGCGTTCCGATCGACGCTGCCAGGTGCTTTGCCATTGCGGATCACTGGTGAGCCAGACCGAGGATCCTGAACGCAGACCGGATAGATCGACACGGCCAGGTCCTATCCGCAAACGAACGAGCCCTCTCTCCATCGCCTTCACCTCCATCACCCGTCCACCAATTTCACGCGGTGGTGTCAGAGGGTCATCCTGACGATCCGACGCTTCCAAAACCAAACCCTGACCGTTGCGAGGGCTCTCCGTGCACTGCAACACCAACCATCCCTTTGACTCGACGCGAACCAGTTCACCAATCACCGGACCACGCTTCTTGCTCCAACGACCATGCACAAGGGCACGGTGATCAATGCCCCGCAACCAACCAGTGGATAAGCCCCTGGAAAAACCAAGCTCAAGCTGGCGTTGAATCTCCGCAAGATCACAGTCCAAGCCATCGAGACTGCGGCGATAGGCATCCGTGACCGACGCCACATAGGTGGGATCCTTGAGGCGACCTTCGATCTTGAAACTCCTGATTCCGAGCTTCACCAAATCCGCCAGGAGTGGCCAAGCGGCGAGATCCTGGGGAGACAGTAAATAGCGTTGATCTCCGAGATCGAGCGATTCACCATCCACCACCAATTCATAAGGCAAACGGCAAGCTTGTGCACATTCACCACGATTGGCACTGCGCTGGCCCAGAGATTCACTGGTGAGGCACTGACCGGAGTAGGCCACGCATAAGGCCCCGTGCACAAACACCTCGAGAGGCATAGCAAGGGATCTCTCCTTCAATTGGTTTTGCAGCCTCTCGAGATCGCGGAGGGCGAGTTCCCTCGCCAGCACAACCCGCTCACAGCCCGCTGCCGCTGCCTGAGCCACACCAGCAGCACTGGTGATCGACATCTGGGTGGATGCATGCAAAGACAACGTGGGAACAAGCGCTTTCGCAAGAAGGCAAAGCCCTAAGTCCTGAACAATCAGAGCATCAACGCCAGCCTGATCTGCGGCCAACAGCAGATGGGCCGCTTGCTCCAACTCATCGCCAAAGATGAGGACGTTCACCGTGAGAAATCCCTTCACCCCCCGGGCATGAAGCCAGGCCATGATCTCGGGCAGCTCAACAAGCTGAAAGTTCTCTGCCCGAAGACGAGCATTGAAAGCCTCAACCCCGAAATAAACGGCATCAGCACCGTTGGAAACCGCCGCCCTCAAGGCCTTCCAATCCCCAGCTGGGGAGAGCAACTCTGGGAAAGATGATGTGTTCAACGCCCAAGAGCCAGCTGACGTGCGGGTTCAAATTGGCGCAAAGCCTCCGCTGAACCCTCAAAGCGCCAGTGCCAAGGCTCATAGCTCACACCCTGAGGATTCACTTCAGGGAAGGACAGCGTGAAGTGATAACTAGCGGCGTAATCCTGCAACCAACGAAATGCCGGAGTCGTCTCAAAAGAGACGGAAAGATTGGTATCTGGACGGCTGCCATCGCCAAGGTCAATCGCATAACCAGTGCTGTGCTCGGAATAACCCGGCGGTGCCGAAACCTTGGCCCGCTCTTCGGCGGTTTGATTTCTTTCTGATTTCACATCAAAGAAAATCCCTTGCTGCAACGTATGGGAGCGATAACCACTGATCAGCCTTAGATCGATTCCATCGGAAGCTGCGGCACGGCGCATCGAATCCAGGGCCAAGGCTGCATCCTGGTGCAACTCAATTCCAGCCTCAACGGGCACGAGTTGGCTGGCAATCGCCTCGTCATAAGGAAAATGTCCAAGCAGTCGACCATCGGCATCTGGCGGCGCTTCAATCCCTTCCACCACCGGAACTGGAGCCGAAGGAAACCAAAAAGAACGACGCGCCAACAAACCTGGCCCTAACCAAACAGCCGCCAAACTTCCTCCCCCCACGAGGAGACAGGCCAAAAAAACTCCAAAACCGCTCCGTCGCTGACGAGGAGCAGGTTTCGAGCGACGGGCAACAGGAATGTCATCCCGGGTGCTGCGACGAGTGGCGACGGCTCTTCCCAGAGGATTCATGCAGTGTTGTTTCAATCGTAAGGGGCTCCGCCAGGGCCTAGTACCACTTTTCAGGATGCGTGATTAGTTTGAAATCAATGACCCGGCGGAGTTTGCTGAGATGCTGAGAGTTGCCGTTGTCGGTGGTGGACCGAGCGGATCCTGTGCCGCAGAAGTGCTTGCACGGGCCGGCATCAAGACCTGGTTGTTCGAGAGAAAACTCGATAACGCCAAGCCTTGCGGGGGAGCGATTCCGCTTTGCATGGTTGAGGAATTCGATCTTCCGGATTCGATCATCGACCGCAAAGTTCGAAACATGAAGATGATTTCACCCTCCAATCGGGAGGTTGATATCAAGTTGGATCCCCTCGGGTACGACGACAATGCCTATATCGGCATGTGTCGACGCGAGGTGTTCGACTCCTTCCTTCGCAACCGAGCTGCCGACCTAGGCACCACCCTTATTAATGGGTTGGTGCAAAAGATCGACACTGGAGACAATCGCCAAGGTCCTTACACCCTCCATTACGCCGATTACAGCTCGGGCGGTCCTACCGGCGAAATGAAAAGCCTGGACGTGGATCTGATCATTGGCGCCGATGGAGCCAACTCCCGGGTCGCCAAAGCGATGGACGCTGGTGATTACAAGGTGGCGATCGCGTTTCAGGAACGCATCAAGCTGCCTGCAGAAGAGATGGCTTACTACGAGGATCTCGCCGAGATGTACGTAGGAACAGATGTCTCACCCGACTTCTATGCCTGGGTGTTCCCTAAGTACGACCACGTGGCCGTGGGGACAGGGACCATGCAACAAAATCAATCCCTGATTAAGGGGCTTCAAAAAGGCATTCGCGAACGGGCCCGAAAGCGTCTGTTCAAGGGCGAAGTGATCAAAGTTGAAGCGCACCCCATTCCCGAACATCCCCGCCCTCGCAGAGTGGTGGGCCGTATGGCCCTTGTGGGAGATGCCGCTGGTTACGTGACCAAGAGCTCAGGAGAAGGGATCTATTTCGCCGCAAAGAGCGGCCGCATGTGCGCGGAAGCGATTGTTGAAATCTCCAAAAACGGCACGCAAATGCCCACTGAAAAGGAGATCAAAAACACCTACCTCAAGCGATGGGATCGCAAATATGGAGCCACGTACATCGTGCTCGATATTCTTCAACGCATCTTCTATCGCACTGATGCAGCTCGAGAAGCATTCGTTGAAATGTGCGATGACCAAGACGTCCAGAAGCTGACCTTTGACAGCTATCTGTACAAAAAGGTCGTGATGATGAATCCCTGGCAACAGGTGAAACTCACCGCTCGCACCCTTGGCAGTCTTCTCCGCGGTCAAGCTTTAGCCCCCTCCACCTACGACTCCGTTCCTTCAGCCGTTGGCAGGTCCGATGGTGACTTCTTAGCCGACGAAGCTGCCCAAGCGATCAAGGCCCAGACCTCAGGTCATGCTCCCAAACAAGGGGAGGCGGGGATCGAGGAAGAGCGTTCCAAGGTCACCGCAGGCTGAGGCCCCGCCTCGAGACATCAGGACTGGATGCAATCAAATTGCGCCAGGACTGATGCCTGATTTTTCAAAACACCTAGAAGGTTGAGGCGATTACGGCGGACATCGGGATTGTCCGCCATCACCATCACGCTTTGTGGTCCATCAAAAAAGGCCTCAAGTGCCTTGGCGGCACCCTGCAAACCTTCTGCAAGCTGGATGTAATTGCGTGATTGTGCGAGAGGCGACAGGTCGTCCAGCGATTGCAGCAGGGAAGCTTCGCTCTCTGATTCGAACAAATCAGCTTTAACAACCCCCTTAGGACTGAGCTGATCGCTTCCGAGATCACCCTTCTCGGCGAGTTTGGCTGCACGTTGCACAACCGCTTGCACGGCCTGCAGGCGTTGATCGCCACGAAGCTGATGCAGCAGGACCAGACGTTCTCGAGCATCGACTGGATCACGGAGCAGACGCTCGTCGCCAACGGACTCCCCTGCCACGGCTTGAACCAAATCGGCAGGGAAGCCATCCTCCTCAAACTGAGACACCATTCGCTGTCGTAGCAACAGCGAAAGATCTGCCACTAAAGCCTCCGGTTGCACCGCAAAGGAGGGGAAGCGTTCCGCCCAATAATTGGCTGCATCCGACAGCAGCCTCTGCAACGAGAGGCGCCATCCCCTGTCCCAAAGAATCTGAACAATGCCATTCCCAGCCCGACGCAAGGCATAAGGATCCGATGAACCGCTGGGACGGTCGCCCTTGGCGTAGATGCTCAAGAGCAATTCCAAGCGCTCAGATAGGGCCAAAAGCGCTCCAGCATCGCTGGAGGGAAGGGCATCTCCAGCCCCGCGGGGCTGGTAGTGCTCAGCGACAGCAAGCGCAACCTGGCGATCTTCCCCCTCTTCCAACAAGTATTTGCCGCCGATCAATCCCTGCAGCTCAGGGAACTCGCCCACCATCTGGCTCACCAAATCATGCTTGCAGAAATGGGCTGCTCTCTTGGCATGCGTGGCGATGTCCGCAGGAATGGAGAGCGATTCGATCAAACGCTCCGTCATCCAGGCGATCCGATCACATCGATCTCGCAAGCTGCCGAGCCCCTTGGCAAAGGTGACGCGATCCAGGCCATCGCGGCGCGTCTCACTCGGACTTTTCCGATCCACATTCAGGAAAAATTCAGCATCAGCCAAGCGGGCACCCAACACCCGCTCATTCCCCCGAACGATGGTTGCATCTGCACGATCAAGGCCATTGCTCACGAGCAAAAACTTGGACAGCAGAACGTCCCGAGCCTGAAGAGCCAGGGGATCGTCATGAGCGTTCTCCCGTTTCAAAGGGACATAGCGCTGATGGGATTGCATCACCGTGACAATCACTTCTGGTGGCAAATCGAGATAACAGTCGGCAATCTCCCCACTCAGCACCCTGGGAGCCTCAACAAGATCAACCAACTCCTCAAATAAATCCTCAGGACAATCAACAGAGGCAGAACACGCTCTTGCCTCCTGGTCCAACGCTGAGCGAATCAACTGCTCCCGTTGAGAGCGATCCACCATCACACCAGCCTTCGCTAGGGCATCGACGTAATCATCCGCATGGGCAATCTCCAAGGTGCTGTCGCGGAGACGATGGGATCGACTCAACCGCCCGCTTTGAACCGGTGGTTGTGCCGCCGAAAGAGTGACCGGAATCAACTCAGATCCAACCAGCGACACCAGCCAACGCACGGGACGGCTGAAGCGCTGATCGCCATCACCCCAGCGCATGAATCGCCTGCCTTGCAAACCATTGATCCAGGCGGGAATGCGCTCCTTCAGCAGGGTTGTGGTGGCATCACCGGGGGTGCAAACACGGGCAAACAAACAAGGACCCTTGGGGGTGTCACGCGCTTGAAGCTCAGCCGGGTCCACCCCACAACGTTTGGCAAAACCCAAAGCCGCAGGGCCGGGTTGACCATCCACCAGGGCCTGTTTCACGGGGGGCCCCTTGCGTTCTTCCTCTAAATCGGGCTGACGATCCATCAACGCCTCCACCTGCACAGCAAGGCGTCTAGGCGTCCCAGAAACCCTGACTCGGCCATGACTTAAGCGAAGGTCCTTCAAATCGGACACCACCATCTGCTGAAGCTGCTTCAGTGCCGAGTGCACAAACTCTGCTGGCAGTTCCTCGGTACCGATTTCAAGGAGGAATGTTGAGGACACGCCGATTGGGTATGTAGCAATTGACTGTATTGGAAGCCGCTTCGCTAGTTTCAAAAGACCTATCCCTTGAATCCGTGAACGAAGGTTTGACGACAACCTCAGGGACGCAAGAAGCAGGGCACGATCGGATGCTTGATGGCCCTTCAAAACCTACGGAATCGATTGACACAGCGCTGTCTAAGGCTGAAAAGAGAAAGCTCTACAGCGGACATCTTCGAGAACCGTTATTGACAGAGCTGGGCAATGACGAAATTCGCTTTAGTGAGGATGCAGTTCAGTTACTCAAGTTTCATGGGAGCTACCAACAAAACCATAGAGAATTAAGAAAAACCGATAAAATCAAATGCTGGCAGATGATGCTTCGCCTTAGGAATCCAGGCGGAAGAGTTCCAGCACAACTATTTTCGGCTCTCGACGATCTTTCCAATCAGTACGGAAACGGAACCCTACGCATCACAACACGCCAAGCTTTTCAAATGCATGGCATACCAAAAGCTGATCTTAAAACAGTTATAGGCACGATTATTGAAAACCTTGGATCAACATTAGCTGCCTGTGGTGATATCAATCGAAACGTGATGGCACCAGCTGCACCATTTGAAAACAATGGATATCCGGCCGCCAGAAAACTGGCCGACGAGATTGCTGATCTACTGAGCCCTAAAGCAGCAGAAGGTTCTTACTTAGACATGTGGGTTGATGGGGACCTTAGTTATCGATTTAAGCCTGCAAAGCCTGTTAAGCAAGCCCGCGAACGTCAGTTCGCCGAAGGGGTGTTTTCCGGAAGCAAAGATGAACCCATTTATGGCGATACCTATCTCCCCAGAAAATTTAAAGTCGCCGTAACCGTTCCTGGAGACAACTCTGTTGACCTCCTCACCCAAGACATTGGACTCGTTCTTTTCACCAACAAGAATGGAACCATGCGTGGATGCAACGTTTACGTTGGCGGAGGCCTTGGAAGAACACACAACCAAGACGACACATTCGCAAGAATTGCTGATCCCTTGGGCTATGTAGAAGCTGAAAACATCTTCGACCTCCTTCAATCCATCATGGCGCTGCAACGAGACCATGGGGATCGTGAGGTTAGAAAGCACGCACGCATGAAATATCTTTTGCACAATCGTGGGATTGAGTGGTTCCGCGAAACCTTAATCAAGGATTATTTCAAAAGAGATATCAAGAAATTGATCAACGAAGCACCTGCAAAGTTGATGGATTACTTGGGGTGGCACCGACAAAAACCCGGGTTGTGGTTTGTAGGTCTCCCCTTCATGTGTGGTCGCCTTGAAGGAGACATCAAGGCAGGGATTCGCTCGATCGTTGAACGATATCAACTTGAAATCCGACTAACCCCTAATCAAGATCTACTCCTTTGCAATATTGGATCCAGTCAAAAATCATCCATCAAAGCAGAATTGGCTGAGTTGGGGTTTGAGCTCCCAGCAGAAGTTGCCCCCCTGGTCCGCCATGCCCTCGCCTGTCCGGCCCTACCGACCTGCGGACTGGCCGTGACGGAATCAGAACGAATTCTGCCCGATGTTCTTGAAAGACTTGACTCCCAGCTCAACAATTTAGAGATCAAAAAATCCATTCTTGTTCGCATGACCGGATGTCCGAATGGTTGTGCTCGTCCTTACATGGCCGAGCTTGGCCTTGTTGGCAGCGGCGTGAATCAGTATCAGCTCTGGCTTGGTGGCAGCGCCAATTTGCAGCGACTGGCGCGTCCGTTTCTACAGAAGATGCCCCTGGAAGACCTTGAAGCAACCATCGAACCCTTGCTTCTCAGTTGGAAAGATGCTGGCGGGCGGCGTGGCTTTGGCGAACACATCACCAAACTTGGTGACGCCACTGTTCAAGAGATGCTCAAGGTTCCAGGCTGAACAAGTCTGGATCCCGTCCGTAGATGGCACGATCCGCTTGAACGCTCCAAGCCCAAAGCTGATCACCAAAACTGAAGTGCCACCACTCATTCGGGTGACGAACAAATCCAGCTTGCGACATCACCCGATGCAGCAAACACCGCCGGCTATGGAATAAAGCTGCGCTCCCATCAGGATGTTCAGCTGCGGCATCGGCATGGTGAAGCGGCAGAGATTCAGGTCCGATCGCGTCGATGTCTCCCCCCATATCCAAGGGGGTGCCCTTTGCATCAATCAGAGTGAGATCCACAGCAGCACCGGTGCTGTGAGGTGGCGGTATTAAAAAATCAGTGCTCGGTGGTGCCCAAAAACGCGCCACCTCGGAGCGAACGATTTCCAGGCGCCCCAGCTGCTCAGAATCATCCGGATTGATGCCTCGGCGAGCACACTCCTGCTCAACAGCGTGGTTCACCATGAAGGCTTGGACGGACACGGGACGCCAAGCATCGAAAATCCCAAGCCGAAGGCGTGGGAGTCCTGCACCCAGCGTTAATCCCAGAAGATGAACCTGAGCAGCCAGCAAACGGCTCCTCACCCCTTGGCGAAGACAAAAGGGGTCTGCTCCCTTGCCATAGGGCGCCCCTAACGACACGTAGGGGTGCGGTTCCATGCAGGTCACAACAGACCGCAGCGGTCGCAAGGATTCACCGCAATCGTCAATCGAAACGGCATGCCATGGACGCTGCATGGTGAGAAGTCACAGAAATCGATGTGAGCAGATTGCCAGTTTCTTGGGGAGAACGCAGCGACACGCAGCGACGCTGCGTTCTCGATCCCGTTGATGGCTAGTTGAGTTGCACAGCTGCAGCAGCGCGCTTGCGTTGTTGTTCCAACAACACACGAAGTTGATCGTGAGCCTTCAGTTCGGGATCCTCCTTCAAGATGCTCGCTGCCTCATCCCGAGCTTCCTCCAAAACAGAGCCATCGTCGGCGAGGCTGGCGAGCGCCAAATCGGGCAAACCCGATTGACGGGTGCCCAACACCTGACCAGGACCTCGAAAGCGAAGGTCCATCTCCGCAATCTCAAATCCATCATTGGAACGCACCAACACTTCAAGGCGCTGCCTGGCCAGAGGGTTGCGACTGTCGTTCACGAGTAAGCAGTAAGAAGCGGCCGCTCCACGACCCACCCGTCCCCGCAACTGGTGCAACTGAGCCAAACCAAACCGATCAGCATGATCAATCACCATCACACTGGCTTCAGGAACATCCACCCCCACTTCCACCACGGTGGTTGATACCAAGATCTGAGTGGCGCCGCCGGCAAAATCAGCAATCACGGCCTGCTTCTCAGCGCTGGCTAAACGGCCGTGGAGCAGGCCAACGCTGAACTCTGGAAACACCTCCTCCGAGAGCTGACGATGCACATCAACCGCTGAACGCAGATCAACTTTTTCTGATTCCTCCACCAAAGGGAGCACCACATAAACGCGTTGCCCCTGAAGCACCTGTTCACGGATGAGCTCATAGGCCTCCTCACGCTCAGAGCTCTTCACAACCTTGGTGCGAATCGGCGTTCGCCCCGGAGGGAGTTCATCGATTTGACTCACGTCGAGATCACCATGGAGCGACAGCGCCAACGTTCGCGGGATCGGTGTGGCGGTCATCGTGAGCAGATGGGGCTGCAGTCCCTTGTCGAGAAGACGGTTGCGTTGACGCACGCCAAAGCGATGTTGCTCATCAACCACCACCAGTCCCAGCCGTTCGAACTCGACTGGATCCTCCAAGAGAGCATGGGTGCCCACAAGAATGCGCAACGTACCGCCGGCGAGATCGCTCAAGATTTGGCGTCGGCTGCGACGCGGGGTTGAGCCAGTGAGCAGCTCCACGCTGACGTGGAGTGGAGGCAACCAGCTACACAGACTGCGGTAGTGCTGCGCCGCCAAAACCTCTGTTGGCGCCATCAAGGCGCCTTGCCAGCCAGCTTCCACGGCCCGGAGCAACGCCGCAATCGCTACAACGGTTTTTCCACTTCCCACATCCCCCTGCACGAGCCGCGCCATCGGTTCGGGTCGCTCCAGATCCTGTTCGATGTCCGCGAACACCCGCTTTTGAGCACCCGTGAGTTCAAACGGGAGCAGGGATAGAAATCGACCCACCAATCCTTCACGATCCAAGCCCCCATGAAGCACGGGTGCTGAACGCTGACGCAGGGCAGCTCTGCGTTGCATCAAGCTGAGCTGCAGAAGCAGAAATTCGTCAAACACCAAGCGATGACGCGCTTGCTGTAATTGCTCGCTGCTTTCCGGCCGATGGATGGCCACCAGCGCTTGATCGCGAGCCAACAAACCACGTGCTTCGCGGCGCGGCGCAGGCAGGGGTTCAGGCCAAAGACGAACAGCGGGTAAAACCGCTTCCACCAAGCTTCGAAAACGATCAGCCGTGAGACCTTCGGTGAGGGGATACACAGGCAACAAGCGGCCAATTTGGCGAGAGCGCAACGGTGCGTTGGCGCTTTCCATCACCTCAATCAAGGGGTCCTGAAAGCTGACGCCATAGGGCCCACTTTTGACCAAACCGCTCACAGCCACCGTGGCACCCACTGGGTACTGACGGGTCTGACCATGCAGGTAGGAGGGATTGCTAAATCGTTTCCCCGCCAAAAAGCGTGTCACCTTGATCCGACCGGTGGGGTCTTGAAGCTGCAACTCAATAATCGAGAGATTCGGATTGCGAGGACTGGTAAATCCATGGGATCGACGCACCGTGGCCACGATCGTTGCGGTTTCTCCAGCCTCCAAGGCCTCAATTCTGCGCAAGGCGGAGTAATCGACATAGTCCCGCGGGTAGTGCTGGATCAGATCACGAACGACCAGCAGACCGAGGCTGGCTAAACGCTCTGCCAACTTGGGACCAATGCCATGCACCCTGGCAAGCGGTGACTCCAAATCGAGCCTGAAAGCAGGGGAGCTGGCCGGCTCGGAAGACGGGGACGACGACGACACCTTGATGCGCGGGGGGGCCATCGGTGCCGATGGTTCAAGGCGCGCACGCAAACCATGGAGCCACTGCCGCGTGCCAGTGACGAGGCGGCGGCGGCCGGCATCCCCTAATTCGGGATAGGCAGCAAAGTCAGTTGATAAAGCCTGCAGACGAACCAAGCTGTCATGGGGCAAAGGCACCGGGGGGGGCGTTGCCAATTGGCGGCTCAGAAAGGCATGAAAGCGTTCATGACGCCCTTGTAGATCGAGAAATCCCCTATCCGCTTCTAAGGAAAGGGACTGCTGCAGCGGGCGTAGCCAGGCAAGAAAACACTCCAAGCCCTGACGATCCAGCGCCGGGGTCAGTCCTGACCTGTCGTCGGCGGATTGGGCCACCACTGACTCTGAACCTCCTGACTGGTAAGACGGCTCTGCCAATGCCGCTGCTGCCGCACCATTGTGAGCAAATTGCTGCGATGTTGGCGCAATCGGTATCGGCTGTGCCTCAGAGAACCGTTGTCATATTCGAGATCTGCTGGCCTCAGCAAAATGCTGAGGATTTCCAACGGCTGGTCCTGCGAAGGAATGGGCAAAGGAAGCTTGAGCCGTAAAAGATTTGAGGGCGAAGGAAGCGCCTGCAACTGTCCAGCGATGGCGGCATCCAGGAGCGTGGTTGGAAGCAGGCTGCTCACCAAACCTGCTCTCAGCAACTCAACATTGAGGGCATGGGACAAATTGCGAATCCTGCGGTTTAACGCGGCCTCCTGTCCTTCCAGCCAATTGACCAAATCCACAGGCATCGAGGGGAGCCATTCCTCCTCCAGCTGATCTGCTGGGAAAACGGAGGCACCCAGCCCAGACGCATCGGATTCAAAACTGATTGGCTCGCCAGCCGAATCGCCCTGCTGCATCGCCTCACCAGCCATCAAAAACAGGGAGCGCAACAGATCAAAGTCGGCTGACGTGCCGTCAGCAGCTGACTCTGAATCAATCGGATCCTGAACCGATGGAGGCTGCTCATCCATGGGCTCCATGGATGGGTCATCAACCTCAATCTCCACATCAGGCTCCATGCGAGGAAGCAATCCCTCGAGCAGATCAGGATGCTCAATGGGAGGACTCAGGCTTAACTCAATCCCACCACGATTGATGTCTCTCGGTTCAGTTTGAGCATCAGCCTGAAGGGACTGGCTCACCTCGCGTTGGGCCTGCTGCCGATACTCTGAAACTTCTTTCTGAAGGCGCCTGGAAAGATCCATCAGCTGCTCAACAGTCAGCAGGCTGGAGCAGCGCTGGACAAGTCCATCAAAGGTTTGCTGCAGTTCCGCCTGTTGCTCGACGGACATCCGCGACAGTCGTTCACCCCGTTCGCACAAGAGATGGCCAACGGCATTACGCACGCTTGGCAACAAGAGCTCGCGCAAAAGTTGTAGGTAAAGCGCTTGCTCTCGATACAACACTGGAGCAAGACGTCGGCTTTGTTGTTGAAGCCGACGCAGCTGCTCCTTGGGGTCGTAACCGCTCGTGGAGTGAGACTCAGCCGTCAAAATCAGCTGTTCGTCATCGATGCCACTTCCGTAGCAAAGTCGACCTGCTCGATTTCAATGCCTTCACCAAGGGTGTAACGGGTAAAGCGGCGAACCTTCACGTTTTCACCAATCTTTCCAGCCACCTCCTTGACCAAATCGGCTACGGACATTGAGCTGTCACGAATAAAGGGTTGATCCAGCAAGGACAACTCCTTCAAGCGCTTGCCAATGCGTCCTTCGACGATCTTGACCTTCATCTGTTCAGGCTTGCCATCCAGGTCGTCGCGCCCCATCTCGATCGATTTCTCACGATCGATGATGTCTTGAGGAATCTCGTCTGTGCTGACGTATTCCACGTTGGGGCAGGCTGCAACTTGCATCGACACGTCGCGGAGCAATCCCTGGAAGAGATCGCCACGGGCAACGAAATCAGTCTCACAGTTGAGCTCTAGCAACACACCCACACGAGCACCGGTGTGGATGTAACTGCCAATCGCACCTTCTGCAGCTGCACGACTGGATTTCTTTTCAGCACTTGCGATGCCTTTTTGACGAAGCCATTCGACGGCTTTCGTCGTGTCACCACTGGTTTCTGCCAGGGCTTTTTTGCAATCCATCATTCCTGCGCCAGTTTTGTCGCGCAGTTCTTTAACCAGCTTGGCTGAAACGGCCGCCATGAGGTGAATTAAGTGGGGGGTCTATGAGAATGCCGCTACGGCGATGAGCGCGCAGCGGCTAAAACGAAGCGTCTAAGAGCTGATGATCAGCCCTGGCCATCATCACCACGGCCATCTTGGCCGCCGTGACGTCCTTCGTTGATCGCATCAGCCAAACGGCTCAAAACCAACTGAATCGAACGAACCGCGTCGTCGTTGCAAGGGATAGGAACCTCACACAAGTCAGGGTCGCAGTTGGTATCCAGCATCGAAACCAAGGAGATGTCGAGCTTGCGAGCTTCGAGCACAGCGTTGGTTTCACGGCGCTGATCCACAAGCACCACGACGTCGGGGATCCGACGCATGTTCTTCAGACCACCCAAGTACTTCTGGAGACGCTCGAGTTCACGGCGCAGAACCGCACCTTCTTTCTTGGGGCGCATCGCGATGGCACCACTGGATTCCATCCTTTCAAGATCTTTGAGACGATCAATCCGGGCCTTCATCGTGGTCCAGTTGGTGAGCATTCCGCCCAACCAACGCTGGTTGACGTAAGACGATCCGCAGCGAAGGGCCTCTTGAGCCACCACTTCAGACGCTTGCTTCTTGGTACCAACAAAAAGGAAACGCTTGCCGCTACGCGCAGCTGAACGCACCCATTTGTAGGCGTTATTCATGCAGACAGCTGTCTGCACCAAATCAATAATGTGAACTCCGTTGCGCGCGCAATAGATGTAGCGCGACATTTTGGGGTTCCAACGACGGGTCTGGTGGCCAAAGTGGGCACCAGCTTCCATCATCTCGGCGAGAGTGACGACAGCCATGTTTGTTGAGGGTTTCGGGTTCGCCTCCACCTGTCAGGTATGGCGCGTGATGAGCCAAAGCTCAGAGCACAACGTCCAGCACCCGAAACGGACAGGTGTGCGGGGTGAATAGGACGCCTTAATTTAACAAAGAGTCAGTTCATGTTTGGGAACACGCTGTCGGGGTGATCCTCAACAGGCCAATCCTCATTGACGCCACCGATCAGCAATTCATCGAGCTTCACAACATCAGAGTTGAGTTGCTTTAAGGCATTGATTAAAACGTCCAGAGCAATTCCATCACTGGTCCCCAAGTCCAACCAGCAACGCGCCCACTCCTCGTGGTATTCGAGCTGACCCATGTTGTGCATCAAGGCCGGCATCGCCGTGGAGGCATCGTCGTTGTCGTAACGCATGAAACTGAGATCCTCAGCTTCTTCATGCACCTGAAGGTTTTCGGCATTGAAACCTCCCAGACGACCGATCACATACCAACTGTCAAAGATGCCATCCACATAATTTCGCTCCCCTTGACTGGGTGCCTCACTGAAGCGAAGCCACACCCAGCAATTAAACGGATCAACCTCTCGGAAACGAACGTGCATGGCCTATGGGAGACCTCCGCATCATCGCTGTCTCAAAAGAGATCGGCCACGATCATGATCAATCATGCTGATTACAGCACTGCTACCAACGGAAGCCTCTGAACCACATGCTGGAGCTGAACGACATTCGATTCCGGCCGGCGACGTCAGAACGCGTGGTCCTGAGCGACATCAACCTCAAGGCATCGCCAGGCGAGCCAGTGCTGATCTCGGGCAATAGCGGCAGTGGTAAGACAAGCCTGCTGGAAGTGATCAGTGGCTTAGCGGCAGCGCAGAAAGGCTCAATCCGCTGGAATCAAGAAGAGCTCTCGCGGCGGCAAAGGCGCTGGCTATGTGGTGTGGTTTTTCAGTTTCCTGAACGTCATTTTCTGGGATTGAACGTGTCTCAGGAGTTAAAGCTTGGCCATAAACGGCTTACGAGTGAGGAGCGAAGCCATGTGCTGAGACGAGTGGGACTCGGTGATGTGGATCTGCGACAGGCCCCCGAACGCTTAAGCGGAGGGCAACAACGACGCCTTGCCTTAGCCGTGCAGCTGTTGCGCCGCCCACAAGTGCTGCTGTTGGATGAACCAACCGCTGGTCTTGATTGGTCCGTTCGCTCCGAAGTGCTCGAATTGCTTCAAGATCTCGCCCACGATCGCTTGCTCATCGTGGTCACCCATGAACCGGATCTGTTTGAAGGATGGATCGGTCACCATTGGAGCCTGAGGGAGGGGCGTCTCCACGCTCTGTCACCATTGCCGGTGTGATGAACAAACGCCATGGGTGACTGCCTTGTCCGGGCCACGGCAGCTGGCGGAGGCATCAGGCTTGTGGCGGTGACCACCACAGAAGCCACACGCGAAGCGAGGCGGAGGCATCGCCTGTCCTATTTGACAACGGTGATGCTCGGTCGTGCCATGGGTGCTGGGCTGTTGTTAGCCAGCTCGATGAAGGTGCGTCACGGCCGTGTGAACTTGCGCATTGGCTCCGATGGACCCATCGGTGGACTGTTTGTCGATGCCGGAAGAGATGGTCGCGTGCGCGGATATGTAGGACACCCCGAACTTGAATTAGACCCCATTGAAAATGAAGCTGGTCACTACAGCTTTGATTTCAATGCGGCTGCGGGAACGGGCTACCTTCACGTTGTAAGGGATGAAGGAAAAGGAGAACCATTCAGCAGCACTGTTGAGTTGGTTCGTGGAGGAATTGGAGAAGATGTTGCATCATATTTACTGCACTCGGAGCAAACACCTTCTGCAGTATTTGTGGGCGAAACAATCAACAAGGAAGGGCTAGAATGCAGTGGTGCACTTTTAGTACAAGTGTTACCTAAAGCAGCGAGAGAACCAGCATTGGTGGCTTTACTCGAGGAGCGTTGCCGCGAAATCAACAACTTCAGCGAACATCTACGTAGCAGCAAGGATCACCTAGAAAATCTCCTCAAAGATGTTTTCCCAGATTTAGATCCTCAGCCAATTCCCGCCGGGGAACCGATGCAACCGATTCAATTTTATTGCCCTTGCAGCCGAGAAAGAAGCATCAATGCATTGAGACTGTTCGGCAAAGAAGAGCTAAGCACCATGCTTAAAGAAGACAATGGAGCTGAACTCACATGCCATTTTTGCAGTGAAATTTACAAACTCGACGAAAAGGAATTATCAACACTCATCGAGAGCTTGTAAGTGACTTACTCAAAGAAATAAGCTCAATGCAACAAACTCAAAGCAACAAACTCAAAGCAACAACAATGCTCCAGCGAGCAGAACCAAATAGGCAGGGACTGCTTGGAGGAGAATCGGATTAAAGGGCAATCCTGCTTGCGTCGCAAACAAGGCTCCGACCACGGCTCCCAGCACCAGACCCAAGGCCACGAAGGCCAAACTCCACCCCAAAGCACCAAGGGGACGGCGACCACGCTTGACCTGAGAAATGAACAAGCCAATCGTGGAGAGGGCAAGCACTAAGTCGACAGCGGTGGGAGCGGCAAGAAGCAGCAACAGACCAATTCCGCCAGCGATGAGTCTCACCACCAACCCTTGTCCATCGACCAAGCGCAAGCTCGGAAGAAAACTGGCTGAGTTCAGCTTTGGATTCGGAAGGGAGAGATTCCGAATTCTGGTTAACAGCGCGGAGCTGTTGACAGGTGACGTTGGGGCAGTCGTTGTGCTTTGACTCTCAAGTCGAGACGCCGTGACAGCAGCGGAGCTAATCGTTCCCGACTGTCGTTGACGCAAGCGCCCCATCAGAACGGCGTCGTAGGCGGTTTCGATCCGTGCCCGAGCCATTGGATCATCACCAGCGGCTTTCAGAGAGGTTTCGCGGGCCTGTTGGACCTCCTCAAACCCTGCATCAGCAGAAATTCCGAGCCTTTCGTAAGGATCCTGGGACTCTGAGCTCGAGCCGAGATCAACCCCTGATGCCATTAATCCACTTCAGTCTCTATTGAGCGTATCGAGCGGAGCGCGCAATCGGGAGAGCTGAGTTGAATCAAAACAGTGGCTGGCCATGCTTGAACCCCTGAACCTTTTCAAGTTGGCTCCTGCAATGGGGCACCTCAGCGCTATCCAGCCATTTTCTGCGTTTGATCAATGGCATCTGGGGGGGGAGGTGATAGCCCTCAACCACCTCAACACGGTCCTGCCCAGGACGAAAACACACATAGTCGGTGCCGCCGTCAGAGCATGGGCGTAGAAGCCAAACGTGGCTCAACACAAACAGATCCATTGGATCAGTCTGGCGAGTGTGAAGCAATGTTGTGAGTGGCCTTGGAGCAGCGACGGCCGATTAAAGGCTGATTGGCTCAACACCACTCACAACAGGCGCGACAGTGCTGAGATCCAACTCGGGATGCTCCTCAACAAGTTGATTCAAATTCCATTCGTTTTTGAACAACAAGACGGGGCGATTCCAGGCATCGCGCACAGTTTTGCAATTAAAGATGCGTCCCACATCATCCAACGATGACCAGCCACCAGTGACCCAACGTGCCACCTGAAACCCAAGAGGTTCTAGGCGGGTATCGACGCCATACTCATTTTCCAGGCGGTGCTGAACAACTTCCAACTGCAACTGACCCACGGCGGCAAGAATTGGATCACGCTTGCTTTCGTCGGTGTCATAGAGAATTTGAACGGCACCCTCCTCTCGGAGCTCATTAACGCCTTTGCGGAAGTTTTTGAAAGCAGATGGATTTGGATTGCGCAACCAACTAAAGATTTCCGGACTAAAACAGGGAATTCCTTCATATTCAACCTTTGCCCCCGTATAAAGTGTATCTCCAATAGAGAACATACCGGGATTATTTAAACCAATTACATCACCTGGATAAGCATCTTCAACAACAGCCCTATCTTGACCAAATAACTTCTGAGGACGCGAAAGACGAATGGTGCGTCCAGTACGGGCGTGGCGCACGGACATATCTTTTTCAAAACGCCCACTACAAACACGAACGAAAGCGACACGATCACGGTGACGTGGATCCATATTTGCCTGCAGCTTGAACACAAATCCGCTGAATTCTGGTCGCAAAGGATCAACAGGGCCGTCTGTACCTACTCGTGCAACTGGCTTTTGGGCCATATCCATAAATGCATCCAGGAATGGACGCACGCCAAAGTTAGTCATGGCTGATCCAAAAAAGACCGGAGTGAGTTCACCGGCATGGACCAATTCAAGATCAAGTTCTGCACCAGCGGCTTCAAGAAGATCAAGATCTTCGACAGCCTGAGCGAGCAACTCTGGCTCCACCAAGTCAGTTAATTCTGGATCATCCAAATCCAACAACTTTTCCTCAGACTGGCGACCACGCTCAGCACGACTAAACAGAACAACCTGACGCGTACGGCGATCAATCACACCACGAAACAGTTCACCGCTGCCAATCGGCCAATTCACAGCCCAAGGAGTCAGGCCTAATTCAGCCTCAATTTCGTCCAGCAGAGCTAAGGGCTCTCTTCCAGGACGGTCCATCTTATTGATGAACGTAAAAATCGGGATCTCCCGCATCCGGCAAACCTCAAACAGCTTGCGTGTTTGAGGCTCAAGACCTTTTGCAGCATCTTCAAGCATTACCGCGTTATCGGCGGCAGCAAGGGTTCGGTAGGTATCTTCAGAAAAATCCTGGTGACCAGGCGTATCCAGCAAATTAATGGTGCTTCCGGAATAGTCGAATTGCAGAACGGTCGACGTAATCGAAATACCGCGCTGTTTTTCCAGCTCCATCCAATCAGAGGTGACCTTGCGTTGCTCACCACGAGCCTTCACAGCGCCAGCCTGCTGAATCGCACCTCCATACAGCAAGAGCTTCTCGGTGAGCGTGGTTTTTCCAGCATCAGGGTGGGAAATAATCGCAAAATTGCGACGTCTCGCCACAGCTTCAGCAAGACCATCCTCACCACGCAATGCATCCAACGACTCGCTGCTTTCAGCTCCCAAATGCGTGCTCATGATCTCGCTGTTGACACCACCAGCCTGACAGTCAATGGTCGAGACAGCATCAAGGACACCACTGACCGCATACCTCAAGGTAACGATCACCAATCGCCTCCACCCTGAATTGACTCAGTCCGGCCAGATCGAGCTGTTCACGAACCTCTTCTGGAGTGAAAGCGGCGATCAATGATGCTCGAAAATCGCGTTGCAAAACGGAAGGAGCCTGCCTGGCGTACCGATCACAAAGAACATCAACCTCCCGCTCATGAGAGGGACGACGAAGATCGCGGTGCAACACAAAAGCGTTGGGAGCGGCAAGCTCCTTCACGCAATCCCATAGCTTTTGGGGATGATGGAGATGATGCAAAAGACTATTACTCACAATCACAGAAGCACCCTTTAATTGATTCATTTTATCAACAGAATAATGGCTTAAATCAACAAGCTTATAGTTCAAATTCTGAAAAGCAGGTCTCAAACTATTCAGTCGCTGTGTAGCAATATTGATCATGGAAGGAGCGCCATCCAGACCAATCACGTTAGACAGGGGCCAACGAGCAGCAAGCCGCTCAGATATATTTCCCGGACCGCAACCTAAGTCAAGGATCAAGCTACCTGGAGAAAGAGTAGTCGGAGATTCATCAATCAGTTCGTATAAACGCTCAATCACAGAATGGTCGCCGGAACTAAAATCTGCTTCGGCATAGGCGATCACCTGATCAGGCGCATTCATCAACTCTGGTTCAGGACAACGTTGCATCTGACTTAAGGACGTGAAGACTCCACAAAGAGAGTCTGAGTGGGGAAAGGAATTTCAATATTGTTTTCAGCAAGCACTTTAATGAAGCGTTGATGCAGCCTGTGAATGCTTTCTTCAAAATCATCCTGCAAGCGATGAGTAGACGATATCTCCAACTCGTGATCATAACTACAGGCGGAAATTTTCAGCAGACGACAATTAACACAATGGAGATAAGGATCGATATTGACAGCGGATCTCAGTAGATCTGGAACACGCAACAACTGCTCTGAGGTTGTGGAGTAAGCAACCCCAATCGTAATTTCATACAAATCAATCCTCTCAAGCAATTCCTCAAGCTGCACCAACAGGGTCTCTCTCATCTGCAGATAGGCAGGCCAGCCGTGTAACTCAACCAAGACAAACACGATCAATGTCTTGGAATCTCCAGAATCATTATCCAAACTCACGAGAGACGACTCTGCTTTTAAACCATGAAGGCGCTCAGGGTCATCGATCAATAAACGAGTTTGACGAAGCAACTCTTCCAACTGGAAGGGTGAAAAATCTGCAGGCAGCTGCAAACGCACTTCCATGCCCTGCCGAGGATGGGGTGAGGGGAAACGATCTCTCCTTGAAAAATTAACAATCGTGGCTTCATCAGCAACCGAATTTGGAATCTTGACGAGGCTTTCAAGCGTTTGCAGCTCTAAAGAACGAAGACCAATTTTCGTCACAAAACCAAGATTCTCACCAATTTGACAAAATTCACCAACGCGAAGAGGGCGGTCCGTTTGAATGGATAAACCGGCAAATAAATTGCCCAGCAACTTAGAAGCACCAAGACCAATGGCGAGTCCAGGGACGGCTGAAAAAGCAAGCACTGTGCTCGCAGGCAAACCCAGCAGCAAAAGCAATCGATAGATGAGCACAACCGCCACAAGCAGTCCTACAGCCCTACTCAGAGGCATCACCAGGTTGCTGATCCGCTGCAATTGAAGGGTGGATTGCCCCCCGCGCAAACGCGTCAGAAGCTCAGCACCACTTCGGCCAATCGCCTCTAACAAATAAAAAGCAAAGATACTTGCGGCAGAGTAAAAAATAATATAGAAAAAATAGGTTGCAAATACTAAAGGGAATCCAGTAAAATTAATGACATCATCAATAAATTTATCAGTCAAGCTGGTTAGCAAGACAACAGGAAGAACAATCAGAACCCTTGTCCAAGCAATATTATCCTGGAGCCAATCAGACACTGGAATCTGAAGAGACCCAGAATCCCTATACGTTGTGATCAGCTGACCAACAAACCAAAGACTTGCAAGGATATACAAAGCAAAGACAACAATGGCACAGCCAATCTGAAAGAGAGTTTGCCCCTCAATAGGGATCTCGATCACACGTCTTACCCCAGCAGGAAGCATCAAATACCATTTGGGAGGAACCAAGTAGCCAGGGGTGAAAATAAAATCCTTATAAAAATGAGGGGTTGCGAAGGGTTGATCGATCGGCGCTTGATTTTCAATTTCTTCGTACATTTCATGAATGGACGCAACCGTATTGCTTGAGAAGTAAAAATTCTCATTACTGGTGTCATTATCAATCACAGTCGTGAGTTCAATGGCCGTTCCTGGGATCCTCCAAGATGACATTGAATCAACCCCTGCATCAGCCGAGGTTTTAAGATCATCAATATTGGGAATAACGATTTTCTGATGACTATGAGAAAACACATAATCAAGTACATGTTTCAACTGAATAGCAGCCTCATCAGCCATATCGCTACGAACACTCTCCGGAAAATGAGAGGAATCAAGCGATTTCACCGCCAGATTAAATAACAAATCTGTATCTTCAATTTGTTCTCGTCGCTTCTGGGACGAAAACAATCCTTTGCTCAGGGTTGCTTGTTGACCAAGTGAATCAGCACGATGGCCAACCTTTGCCATCACGGCATAAAAATTCAGCAATGTAACTCTTGGACTCTGCCCTACCACTTGCCCCAGAACAATGTCAGTCCAAGACGATGAAATGTCTTCTAAGGAAGGATAAAAAGGTTGGTCTTGAAGTGGGATCGCGCTCGAGGGAGCTGAAACGGAATAGACGGATCGTGCTTCCGCTGATCGAAGTCCGATGGTTGGGAGTACAGACAACACAACAGCAACCACGAAAGCCAGTGCACGCCATCTCCATGAATCACTGCGGCGGCGCTTAACCATGCCTCTTGGACGCTGAATACAGACTTCCATCGTGCCAGCGAGGCAGATCTCAGGGGAACCATCAGGCCTCCATCCCAGAAAAACACTGTTGATGGTGCCTACAAACACATACACACCCCATTGGTGGCGTTAGGATTGGCCGAGGACAAGATGACAACCGCTAGTGACTCTCACACCAAGCCGCACAGAAAAGTCAGATACACAAACCAGCGGGCTCGCGCCCATCAATGGTGAATTCCCAGCAAGCGCGCCTGCCGCCAACCCTGTTTTTTATCGCACTTACAGCCGTCGCCTGACCAAAGGAAGAGAAAGCTGGAGCGAAGTAGGGGAAAGAAATCGATCGGGGCTCCTAAAGCTTGGTTCCCTCAATGCAGAGGAAATGGCTCTATTGGCCAGGATGCAGGCTGAGAAAAAAGCCCTTCCCTCAGGCCGGTGGCAATGGATTGGTGGTACTCCATGGATCGAAAAGCCTGAAAATTTCTCCGGGGCCTACAACTGCACCTCCACAAATCTTGTGGATTGGGAGGCTTTCGGGCTGATGATGGATCTGGCGATGATGGGGTGTGGAACAGGCGCCATCATTGAGCCTCACTTCATTGATCGACTTCCAGTCGTTACCAACCCAATTGAAGTTCTAAGCGTTTCCGATATTGGAATCACAGCTGCAGAACAACGCCAAGAAGCAACCACCTACAGCATCAGTGATCACAGCGTCTCGATCAAGGTGGGGGACACCAGACGTGGCTGGGTCGACAGCTATCAATTGCTCTTAGAACTGAGCAGCGATCCTCGATTCGAAGGCAGAAAAGTCGAAGTCGAGATCGATCTCTCTGATGTTCGACCCGTCGGTGAAACCCTCAAGGGTTTTGGAGGCATGGCGAACCCAGTGAAATTAAAAGATCTCTACGGTCGCGTCGCAAAATTACTTGGCAAAGCAATCGGTCGAAAGCTCACATCGATTGAATGCTGTCTGCTGATTGACGAAGCAGCCGTCACGATTGTCGCCGGCAACATCCGACGCAGCGCAGGGATGCGCCAATTCGCTTCCGATGACACCTCAGCAGCGGGAGCCAAGGAGAATTTGTGGCAACAGGATTCAGAAGGGAATTGGAGAATTGATCCTGAGCGCGATGCGCTACGGATGGCGAACCATACCCGCGTTTATCACACCCGCCCAAGCAGAGATGTTCTGCTTGAAGCGGTGACGCGTCAATTCCACAGCGGAGAAGGTGCCATTCAATTTGCACCTGAAGCTCTGGCTCGCTCCAACGCTGATTTGCTCACGACCCAAGAACTTAAAAGCGAATTTATCGAGATTTACTGCGACCAAGGTCGTGAAGAAGCTGGTCGCTGGCTTCAACAAAATCATGGTCCGATCTCAGAAGACGAACTTGAGCATCGACTGAGCCGCTATGGATTAAACCCTTGCGGTGAAATCCTCGGTGCAGATTTTCATTGCAACCTTGCAGAAGTTCATTTAAACCAAATCGACCCCAAGGATGAAGCGTCACAACGCGATGCTTTCCGCGCCGCAGCCCTTTCTGTTGCCTGCCTACTCAATCACAAATTTGAAGTAGAGCGTTACCGCCAGAGTCGTGCCTGGGACCCAATCGTAGGTGTGAGCTTTACTGGCTTGTTTGACTTTTTCGTGCATGCATTCGGCACACCTTGGTTGCAATGGTGGGAAGCTGGCCGACCTGAAACAGAAGAAGGATTGGAATACAAGAGGCAAGAGGCTGATTACTTAAAGCGCTGGAAATCAATTGTGAATGAAACCGTATGGGATTATTGCGATCGTCATGAACTGAGGAGGCCAAACCGCTGCACCACAGTTCAACCCGCTGGAACAAAAAGTCTGCTTACAGGTGCTGCACCTGGTTGGCATCCTCCCAAAGCTCAGCGCTTTATCCGCAGGATTACATTCCGGAAAAACGATCCTGTAGCGATGGCCTGCATGGACTACGGCTACACAGTGGTTCCTTCTCAGTCTGATAAAGATGATCAAGGTCGTCTTTTGAACGACCCATTTGATACACGCTGCACGGAATGGTTAGTAGAAATTCCAACCGAGGTGAGTTGGGCCAATCTGCCTGGAGCAGACACTGTGGACATCAATGCGTTTTCAGCATTGGCACAGTTTGATTTTTACATGCAAGTCCAATCGCACTTCACCGCCCACAACACATCGGCAACGATCGAATTTCGTGAGCATGAGATTGAGCCCTTAACCGATGCTCTACATCAGACGATCCAAGAGGGTGGCGGTTACATTTCTGCGGCACTACTCGCTCGATTCGACGCAAACGCAACCTTCCCTCGTTTGCCATTCGAACCAATCGATGCACAAACCTACGAGCGCATGCAGAAAGAAGTGCTTCAACGTCGGGTCAACAGTGACTTTTTCGACGCATTGCAAAGGTATGACAGCGGAGAGCTCACCGAAGCAGGTCCAGCTGGATGCGATTCAGATAAGTGCCTCTTACCTCTAGCCAAACCCAATAACTAAAGAAACCCCAAAAGTCTCAGGCTTCAATCCTGAGACTTTTTTTATGTGTAAAAATAAATGCAGACAAGGTGAGTCAAAACCCCCTCAAATTCATCCAAAGGGCAAACACAATATTTACACATTAATCACGCGATCGATCATGAAAACCTAGTCAATGGCTAACGAAAGATAGATACGACTACTCAATCGTCTTGAGACAGATTTGGAGAACTCCAGCCATCATTAAGATGAGATGATAAAATATTGAAGCCTCCAGGAGAGGTGGTCGAGTGGTTTATGGCTCTGGTCTTGAAAACCAGCGTGTCTGCAAGGGCACCGTCGGTTCGAATCCGACCCTCTCCGCTCAATAGCCAAGCAAAGCCCAGTCACTGACTGGGTTTTTTA
>WLWE01000222.1_pt1 | contig 53222 bp, 68 predicted proteins | sample 6718301 | NCBI WGS metagenome assembly WLWE01 (sample SAMN12718691, study PRJNA515312) | sponge metagenome | isolation source: marine sponge | host: Mycale hentscheli | place: New Zealand: South Island, Marlborough, Capsize Point | collected 2003-05-01
CCCCATACGGGAACGGCGGGACACCGCGTGACCTATCGGGTATCAACTACCGTACCTCACCGCGTGCGCACGGGCTACGCTCTGCTAACGCAGTGTACGGATGGTATGCCGACAAAGGTGGCAAGCGCGTTCACCGCCGTCCAAGCAATGTCAACGTCACCACTAACCTAGTGGAACCTGCTGCGGTCGAAGATGTACCCATCCGACGCTACGTCAGGGAAGTGAGTGCAGTAGTAGACTTTGACAGGGAGAACCGTCCGACATACAACTAGCACAGATGGAACCGACGACAGTGCTGGTGCGTCTAATAGGCACACCAGACAGGAAGGAGTAACCATGGATGCCGACAACTTGATAGCAGCATGGGTAGTCCTACTCATCAGCCTAGGTGCTGTGGAGCAGTACCTAATGACAAGATCGGAGATGCGCAGTGAGTGAATGGGTAGTAGGCCAGACCTACACACGTGAGGAACTGAACACCATGATGGGAGTACCGGTAGAGTGTGAGTGCCGGATCATCACTGACAACCATGTCTGCGAGGAATGATGATGACGTCGAGCAATGACCCCAACCTATGGTTGGAAGTGGCATACACTGAGTATGTCACTGAGCACAGAGGATACAAGGTCTATGAGAAAGGATGGAGTGACGGGGACATTGAGTATGAGTTTGTGCCCGACACGGGAGCCAAGAATGTGCTCCCCAATCCGTACCTATCCGACGGTATCTACGATGAACCACTTGACGAGGAAGCATTGCACGGGAAGATAGATGACTACCTTGAGGAAGGAAGTTACTGATGACAGAACGCAATGTCCGACGCTATACCCGACGATTGGGTAAGGTGATCGGCTCACGTAGGGCATGGACGCGAGGGCCATGGATCATGGTCAATGCATCCGATGCCAATCGGCGGTGGGCTGCTCGCTGGTATCCCGATGCGGGTAGAGAGATCGAGGGTATCGCTGCCGACCATGGCATATCCCATGCCACAGCATGTGGCATCGTGGCAGCATGGTCACCACGTATGCCATGGAAGCGTAACCTTATCGTGGCACGGAAATACTTGGAAGGTGAGACTAAGTTAGGCATGGGACAAAGTGAACGCAACGCAGATGCAGTGCGAAGCTTTGGGATAGATGCCCTCAACGGGCAGAAAACTAGTGCCTTTGCATGGAACTTAGCCGGTGACTACGACGCAGTGACGATAGATGTATGGATGATGAGAGCAGCAGGGGAGGATGAGGACGCACCACGCATAGTGCAGTACCGTGAGATAGCAGCAGCAACCAGGCGATTGGCACGCCGACATGGCATGCCACCAGCCCAAATGCAAGCATTGATATGGATAATCTACCGAGGAAGTGCGCAATGATCGAGGACCGACGCATCTGGACCGACTGTCCAGCATGTGAGTGCAGACCACGTGCACTCTGCGACTGCGAGTGCCACCCACGATTGGAGACAAGATGATTACCCAACATGAGGAAGACGCAACATTCAGGGAGTGCATGGACTACCTGAACCAGCAGGATATCCCCCACGATATCCGATGTGCTGTGGCAAAATACTTTGGAAGGTACGGGGTGCAAGCCTGGACACGTGGACTACGACAAGGAGTGGAGGCTAGTCATGGAACCGACGTGTGATGTGTGCGCTGAGCCATGCAGTGTGTATGTGTGGTGGTGCGGATCATGTGGCTGCTGCCAAGAGCACTGCCAGAACTACGTAGACTGTAGCCCCGACCGTGACTATAAAGTGCTGATGCAGGCAATGTACGCAATGGATAAACTAGAGATAAGGATGGTGCAGTAATGGACATGGCAGAGATTGACCGCCAATACACAGAGTGGATCACACCCAAGCATCCACTGAACTACACGATGCGCACCAGGGACGCGATGCAGATGTCCAGCGGTGTGGCATGGACAGCAGATCTCATTGACCCCGACGGGGTGACGGTGGGAGACATCGAGCAGGAAGGTCATGGTGGTAGTGACAGGGTGGATGTGTTTGATCGCACCCACTACGACGCCTGGAAGCAGGCAGTGACACACTCATATGGTAAGTTTGACGAGGAAGCAGCAACGGCATGGCTTATGGCCAAGGAAGATGGTGAAGTGTGAACGCACGCTACTACGTGATCGCAACGCAAGGCAGCGTCACTGTCAGTAAGTTTCTGGAGGCTGACAATGAAACCGATGCCACCTTTGAGGCCATGAGTTACGTCATGGACAAGGCATACCTAGTACCCGATGGACCGTGGGCACGGGGCGAGATCCAACTGGTAGACAAGGGAAGCAGCAAGGTGCTGCGCACCATGAAAGGTAAGGAGTAAGGATGGACATCTATTGCAGCAAGTGTGCTGAACCGTGGGATATGGACAGCATCCATGAAGAGATTGACTTCCGATATGAGAGGTCATCTCCTGAGGACTACGCTGGTGCATATGCCACAGTCAAGGAAGACTTCTTTGGTAGAGGCTGCGAAGCTTTTACCTACGCAATCAGTGGGCCATGCTCACCAGCAACAGAGCAGGACAAGGACAAGGCATTCATCAGTGCCGCACTGTATTCAGCCTTTGGTGATGACCTCGATGGCATCGCCTCCGACATGGCAGACCTAGGATGGTAGACATGAGCGAGACCACCGAGCCAGGAGATCTCACCGATGATCTCATGGCCTACGTAGCAAGGAAGAACAGCGACCAGGCACTGACTAGTGCACGTGCCAAGATGCTCAAGGTGAGTGAACTTCTGCTGGAGGTGTGTGAACTTGCGGCAGACGATGATGTCCATGACTACCTGGCATGTGCCTTTGGTGATTGGCAGGCAGAAGTGCAAGGTAGTCTGGATGAAGTAGCGATGACCTTCCAGATCGTGGCTACTGATATGTATAATAACTGGAAAGACAGGAAGAGAGGTAAGGAATCATGGGACTAGATCAGTACCTGACAGCCAAGAAGTACGTCTCACAGTGGGACTACTCTAATGGCTATGAAAACAAGTGGCAGACGCAGGACTTCATTGACCTGTTGCCGATGGATGCACCAGACCTGACGGCACACGGCGGTTTCTCTGGTATCACCATTGAGTATCCGATTGGGTACTGGCGCAAGGCCAACGCAGTGCATGGATGGTTTGTCAATGAGTTGGGAGAGGGTGTGGATGACTGTCGTGAGATGTACGTTCAGCCTGAACAACTGAAACAACTACGCAATGCAGCGCAGAAGGTGCTGCATGCTGACAACATGGAGGCAGAGGCTGAGAGACAAGGCTTGACTACAACCAAGGGCTTCTTCTTTGGGTCGTATGACTACGATGAGTGGTACGTCGAGGATCTAAAGGCCACCGTGAGGATCTGCAACGCAGCACTGAGGTTGCCAGAGTCCTACTCAATCCACTACCAGGCAAGTTGGTGATCACATGACAACGTTTGTATCTTTGTTCGCTGGTGTTGGCGGCTTTGACCTCGGCTTTGAGAAGCTTGGGTGGGAGTGTGTCGGACAGGTGGAGAAAGACAGTAAGTGCAATGAGGTGCTGGCTGCACGTTGGCCTGATGTACCTCGCCATAACGATGTAACAACAGCGATAGATTGGATGACAGATGAAGGATTACAAGGATCAGTTGACGTTGTTTGCGGGGGGTTCCCCTGCCAAGACGTCAGCACAGCAGGCAAGCGAGCAGGGCTTGCGGGTGAGCGAACCGGACTCTTTTGGGACGCACTCGCTTTCGCGCAGGCTGCGCAAGCAAGATGGATCGTACTGGAGAACGTGCCAGGACTTCTATCAAGCAACCAAGGACGCGATTTCGGAACAGTCCTCACTGCACTGGCCGACGCAGGGTATGGCTACATTGAATGGCGGGTTCTGGATACGCAGTTCTTCGGAGTCCCACAACGACGCCGTCGAGTGTTCATTGTCGCAGGTACTGAGCAGCCAGGTTCCCGACCGCTACTCACTGAGCAGTACGGCAGCAGAGGGGATCATCCGACGAGCCGAACGCAAGGGCAAGACACTACCGACCGAGTTGGATCAAGCGTTACGCCGTATGTCAAAGTGATACGCAGCGGCAAGCGTGACGAGCAGGGCAACCTGCCACCAGAGGTGTGGGATGTACGTGACGTGTCACCCACACTGAATGCCTTTGACAATGGATCAGAGTCACGGGCTACAGTCATTGCCTTCTACTCAACTGGTGGTGGCAATGACGCACCAGCCTACGACATATCACCTACCGTCAAGGTTGGATCATCACAAGGGGGCAACCCACCAGCAGTGTGCATGCCTCCAATCGTGCGTCGGATGACACCGACAGAGTGCGAGAGATTGCAGGGCTTTCCCGATGGATGGACTGACTGCGTCTCAGACTCTCAGCGATACCGACAGATGGGTAATGCCGTGTCCGTACCAGTGGCCACGTATATTGCTCACTGCATACAGCAGGCAATGTGATAAACTACGACACAATACTCAAGCAGTTACAACAACTAGAACAGGAGCAAGAAAATGTTTGACCCAGAAATCTACAGCACCATGGAGGGTGAGCCCGTTGTGCGGGTGACACTCAACGCAGCGGAGCTGAGCACCATCTCGATGTTGATGCGTGATCATGCCGAGGTGCACACCAACAGTGTCCGTGAGCATGCAGCCGATGCACATGATCGTGCATGGGAAGCACAAGGTGAGTCGCACCAAACTGCTGGCATGTGGCAGGCACTGCACGATGTACTCAACGATCACTTCTGGCGATGGACGGAGGACATTCCCGCACCGTTCCCGATGCTGCCCAAGCATCAAGAGTGGTACGACGACACCGACATCTGCAATGACTGTGCTACTGAGGCACTGGATGCGCAGCTGAAAGTTGTGAAGGATGACAATGAACATCAGTGACCACTACGACACAGCCTTTGCGATGGGTTACGAGCAGGCTCTTGAAGAGATCATCGAACTCATCAATGACTGTGACTCACGTCACAAACACTGCGCTGAACTGCGCAAACTACAAAAAAATATCAGGACAAAACTGGACAAACTAGTACAGGGAACGTTGTTTCCTGCGACATAGAAAGGATGTAACAGCGACATGTTTTACAATCAAGAAGACGAGGCATTCACTGAGGATGACGAGGTCACACCGTACCAGCGTGCGGAGATCATCTCTTACCTCACACTTGACTGTGCTGACACAGCCAACGCTAGGGCCATTGAGTTGTTGGACTTGGCACAGCGTGCACGTGGTGACGCATCACGCTTGCTTGCATTGATTGATGCAGGTGAGCCACACGACAGCGGCTTGTTCCGTGCAACAATACGTGCATGCCAAAACACCAACCGAGATCTGAAGGGAACAGGCAATGTCTGAGTTCACCTTCAAGTTCAACGAGCGAGAGTTGTCCATCATTCAGGATGCACTCGACCTCGTAGCTGAGCAGCATGAACACTTGACTGTGTTCGCATGGGCAACCACAACCTTTGAGGCATCTGACTTTGGCAACATGGCTGCTCACGTTGCAGAGAGGTTGGCATACTAATGGCCCGACAAGAACGTGAGGCTGTGTCCCTGTACTGGGGATGCTCAGGCTTACACTCTGAGGTCAACTGCATGCAGGCGTACTACCACGACAAGAGATACCGCAATCGTGACAAGTGGTGCGATGCATGCCTTGATAACTTCCCAGAGCGAGAGGAGGAGCATTGATATTACTTGAGTATCTATTCAATGGAACTATCTACCTGCTCCTCATACTGTTGGCCATCACCATGGCCTTCTTCGCTGTGGGTTTTGCATACACAGTAGTACGAGTAGCGTTAGGGATTATCATTGTAGTCCCGTTAGGAATCGCATGTGGAATAATGGATCTAGTAGAGAGAGGTAAGGCACGATGAGTGAGAAGAACGACGAGACAAACCTGGTACGATTGATGATGGCTCGCAAGTTTTATGAGGACTACAGCGAGTACAAAGGGTGGGAGCCATGGTCTTTCCCCTACGTGACCAAGGGTGCACTGCTCCAGGCTGACCTGGCTGTGAAGTTCCTTGGCTTCGATGAAGAACTGGTTGACGAGTTGCGCGAAGAGCGCAAGGAACGGATGGATCGTGAAGCTAAGAAAAAGCGAGAGAGCGAGGCTGGAACAAGTACTGACTGACACCGAGGATGAGGACAGGGAACTGGATGATGTGGTTAATGACGTCTTCAGCACAACAACAGAGATCATGCTGGGACGTGAGTGGTATGCCATCGTTGCCAAGGACGGTAACGCTGTGTACCACTGGGGGCCATACGAGTCTGAGCACAAGGCAAAGACAGCCCTGAAGTTACTCACATCACCAGGCCCTGCCCCCATGCAGGTGTATATATACAAGATGCATCGAGCACAGGAGGCTCCATGATAGAGGCATTAGTTATGACAGCAGCCCTGACAACAGGGCCTAACTACACTGAGGTCAACTACAACAAGCCACACAAGGGTGCGTTCAGTGGCATCATCATTGACGCAGCGAGAGTACCAAAGAAACATCAGGCGTTCTCAGCTTGTGTATTAGACCGTGAGTCAGGTGGCAACCTGGACAACACCAACTCAGGTGAGGGTGCACGTAACCCACGCTCGTCTGCTCAAGGCCGATGGCAGTTCCTCGACAACAGTTGGCGTGATGGCCTCAGCCACATGGTGGCTAGCAGGTTGAAGGATCACGGCATGCCTAGGTCACACGCCAAGTACGTGCGAGTACATCTAGAAAGTAAGCCCATCTCAAAGTGGGATGGGCTATGGCAGGACATCGGTCACAACGCAGTCATGGCTGCGGGTGGCTGGTACCACTGGAAGGGAGCATCATGCAACTCAAAGAGACCATGATCGCAGTGATTGACAACTTAATATTCCGGCCACTAACATGGGCACTAGCGTGGAAGCCCGGCTCTGATAAGAACCGAGCAGCCTGGGAACAATACTGGGGAGATGACGATGACCAGTAAGCCAGAGTTTGTACGTGTTACAAACACCAAGAACACAAACATCCATGCCACGATCAAGTGTGTCTATGATCTGATTGAGTTCAGTGATTGGTTAGCAAGGCAGCAACTGCCGGGTGATACCGTCGTCACGTTCAAGGGTTACTACGAAGCAGTAATCAACAGGACGGTGGATGATGTCACATCGCAGCAGGCGTTCGATGACCTGTACGACGACGGTAGTTGGATCACTGAAGACGGGATCGTTGAGTACGACTGGCCTTCCAGGGACAGGCGTAAGCGAGAGTGGCGAGGGCCGCACTATGGAATGTAAGCGGCCTGAGTACATCACATGGCGTGGCCGTGTGGTCTGTGAAGTATGTGGCAGAGAGGAGTATCAGCATGTCAGCACCACAACCTAGGTTCACCGATCCAGCATGTCGAGGCGTAGATCTAGACACCTTCTACAACATGACCTATGAGGAGAGGGATGAACGCACGGAGAAGATTGCCCACATAGCCGAGCTCACTGGCTATGCACCTCGATCTGTTACTGAGGTGTGCAATGGCAACTACAAAGGACGTGTGAAAGAGGAGGACGCTAACTATCTGCGTGAGATCCTTGAGTACCACGGTGTGACAACCAACGTTGAACTCTCTACTCAGATGCGTAAGGAGTACCGCACAATGTGTGGTGGTTGCCCCGACCTAGAGGCCTGCTTTAACTGGGGCCTGTACCATGAGAAGCATGGATGGTGGGGCGGTACCACTAGCGGTGAGCGTGAGACGATCCGCAAGGAACGTAACATCATCGTTGAGGAACCAGGGCAGGGTATCTACCAGTTGTTTGGTACCACGTCCGAGAGCCGCAGCTTTGGCATGCGTGATGATGACAGTCGCTGACGTCTTCACCTTGTGGTTTGCATTGTCAGGTGCCGCATGCTTCCTGGTATTCTGGGCAGCGTACTGGTACCTGTAAGCGAGGCGTGCTGGGCACGGGTTGGATTCCAAACCCGACCTTGCTAGGTTCGATTCCTAGGCCTCGTGCAATAGTTGAGGGGAGCCGGTTTTCCACGCCGACTCCCCTCTCCGTCCCTACCGCACCAGCAATGATTAGTAGGTTAGTTGGTATTCAGTTGTACTTCCCGCCTAATCCCCACATCAGACGGAAACTTCATCTACCGGTGTAGGCAGCGTGATGTCAGCGTGACACACGGCGCATCGCCCGTCGGTAAAGTAGGTTGCAATCTCCCTGTCGTCCCCAAAGGACACGAGTGCAATGAATAGATCCGATCCACACAGACATTCTAAGACCGGACCAAAGTTAGTGTAGTCATCCGATGCTTCCACGTTTATCAGTTCCCTCACTGAGTTCGTTGAGGAACTGGAGGACGAGGCTCGATCCGACGTGGTGTTGGCAATCGCAACCCTGACACTTAGCATGGAAACCTTGAGCAACGACCTTATGATTCTCATACCCGGCAGTATCTCCCTCGTTCAGCTGAATAGCGGCTAGTCGGTTCTGGTCACCTCCACGGCGACAGTCAGTGCATATCACGATATCCCTTTCTGTCACGCTGATACTCTTTCCCCACTCTCGGTCCTCCAAGGCAGTCTACTATAGCCTCAAGTGCTTTGGTCTCTCGCCTGCGCACCTGTGCTTCAGTGATGTCGAACTCCTCACCCACGCTACGGTAGGTGGCTTCAGGATCTGAGTGCAGTGCAAACAGCAGTTGTCTCTGATCCTGCGTAAGTTTCTTGAATGCATTCTGCACATCAATCAATGTCACCAGCCACGTGCCACCCTCGTTGGGTGCTGTCGTGGACTTGATATCCTCATTGACCTGTGGCCCAGCAGTGAAGCCATGACCATTGAACAGTTCAGGCAGTAGATCCTGCACCCTGGATGTGTCATAGGTGGCGTAGTCCTGTGGCCTGGTCTTACCCCTGGACTGCATGACATAGCGCACGTGTGCTAGGGCTGCACGGTAGGCATGGGATCCAAGGCTTGAGATGGATGAGGCAGTGGGAGAGCCCTCGTCATCACGTTCGGCTGCCACTCTCTCCTCATTCTCAATGACCCACAGCCATGCTTCTTGCTGGCAGTCAGAGAGTTCGAGGTAGCCACGTCCTACCTGGTATGCACGGTACGCACCATCGTTAATGGCCTTGAGTTCTTGGTCGGTGTACCCTTCTACTACCATCATGTCACCTTACTCAGTTGTCGGTTACGCTTCCAGGCATTGGCGCAGGTACGGCAGTACCTTTGCCCTCCGTTCCTAGAACGTATGGCCCAATCGTTGTGCCCCTTACCACAGGTGTCAGCACGAGGGATGCGTAACAAGTTCTCCCTAGGAGTCACAGCCTCCAGGTGGTCGGGGTTGACGCACGCCCTGTTGCGACAGGTGTGATCCGTCTGCTTACCCTCAGGCATGGGGCCGTAGGTGATCTCGTAGATGAGGCGGTGTGCATACAGTTGCTTGCCCTTGTACCAGAACAAGCCGTACCCGTTGCGGGTTGACGCAGTCCACAGCCAACAGGTGTCAGTCTTATCCACCTTAGCCATGAACCTATCCATAACATTCACCAGGCAAACCTTTCACCCTCAACGATGAAGGACTTACCCGCTATTGGGATAGGCACTGGTGTAACCTTATCGCCGTCCACGTAGAGGAGGCCGAATCCTCTTGTCCAGTTAGCCATTCCTTTCATGTAAGCAAATCCAGGTGACTTCAGGTTCAGGATGCAGCCGACCTCGAAGCCCCAGTCAGTGCGCCTGACCCTTCCTCCCACCATATGGGTAGTTGGTATTAGTCCAAGACGGTGCGTATGACCACACGCCACGGAGGCTGACAGTTTGTTAGCCAACCCCGCCGCTGTCATACCTGACTTCTGTGACTGCGTACCTTCATCTCCATGTAAGAGGTACCAATCCTTAGCCAGACGATACGGCTCATGGGCATAGGTAATGCCTCGATCATTGAGACCAAGGAACTCCTCTATCTGCAACTCAGGTAATCCCATCAGCCCAGGCAGCCGGGAGGAGATGGACTTGAACAGTCTGTCCTCATGGTTGGCACGGCTGATGACATTGATGCCGAGCATGTCAATGACCTCGACTGCCTCATTACGGTGCTTGTTGAGGTCTCTAGTGTGCTCTCCTGCGGTGCCCTTGGTCCACTGCGAGATCTGTGGCAGGTCGATGAGGTCACCTACGCAGGCAACGAGGTCAGGAGACCATTGCTCCCTGAATGTTGCGAGGGCACGGACGGCAGCTCGATCGTGGTATGGGATCTGTAGGTCGGGCACAAGCAGGATCTTCTTCACGGCTTAGCCTCCTGAATCGCACGGATGAGATGCACGGCTGCGAACGCAATGTACGCCCAGGAGTCAGCCAGTTCATCTAACATCTCATCTGTGATCTGATCAATGGACATCGTCTCAAACTTCTGAACGTCATCCTCCAGGTACTGGCTAGCACCAGGCCCTTCCACTCTGAGCACGACCCTGTCATAGAACAGATCCATGAAGTTGATCAGTGCGTCAGTGGTGACACCTGACCCCAGGTCTTGCACTGCATCAGAGTCAACGATCTCATTGTAGTTGCTCACAACCCAGCCCTCTTTCGGATTCCTTCTCGTCCTTCAAGAAGGTAGGTACTGTTCACATCCTGACCCTCGGGCAAGATGACCACCGTGGTATTGGCAATGGCGCTGGCTATCTTCTTGCCGAAGTCCTTACCGGCTGAGTCTCCATCACATAGCACAATGACCTGGTCGTAATCCTCAAAGGCACGCCAGTAGAAACTCTTCCAGTTGGATACACCTGGCACACCCACCGCAGGAATGTCACACATCTCACTGGCGATGAGCGCATCGAACTCGCCCTCACATATGGCAATGTATGGGCTGTCTATGGCTAGGTCGTTGACGCCATACATGGTGGTCTCTACACCTGGACGGGACAGGTACTTGGGATCTTGTCCCTCGTTGACACTACGGAATCGAATGTCCACCACGCCAGCGGGTGTCAGGTACGGAATGACAAGGCGTCCATGGTACTGGTCATGCCCGACCAGCGGATCGCCCACGTACCCAAGGCGGCGAGTAGAGGCGACGGTCTCTGTTATCCCCCGACCTTCTAGATACGCCCCGATCTGTGCGACTTGCTGCTGATAGTGATGGGTCGCGTCCTCCAGTGACTTCCTCACATCGCTTGACAGCGTCAACATAGGTTATGCCTTCCTCGTAGAAGCGAACAACACTAATGGCATCACCCTTGAAATCACAGGCGAAGCACTTAACCCTGCCGGTATCGAAGTTGATACTGGCTGATGGGTTGCGGTCATTGTGTAGACCGGAGCAGCACTTAGTCTTGACCCAACCGCTGCGCTCATATGGCACATCCCAACCGTAGTATTCCAGTACCGGTGCGATGTCAAAGCGACGTTCATCCGTCATCTCCATCATCTCCCGATAGGTACTCGATAAGTTCAACCAGCATGTGTAGTTCCATGATGGCATACGACCGGCCAATACTGTGGTTGCGACGCTTGGCTACAACCAACGGGAACACGGTGTCAGGTGGAAGCTTACGCTTCTTGACGTAGTTCACCATCTCCGTCAGTGACTGCTTGATCCAGTCGGCTAGGGCTAGGCCCTTGTGGTTCTTAGCCTCAGTGACAAGCACACCACGGGGGAAGGTAATGGCCACGTCGCCCTCGTCGAGTGATCCGGCACGGGCGAGGCGCTCAGCACGCAGCAGTGGAGCGTTGTCGCGTATGTACTCCACGATATCGTTCTCAAAGCGAGAACCCTTGGCCTTGTTGGCTGCGCTCATGTTGATGACCACGTCTCTACATCTGTCACCCGCATGACATCAGGGTTGTAGTCCATGTACGTCGCCTTCTTGCCCCACCTATCCATCGGACCATTACGATTCTTCACAGCGCATGCCGTGAGTACACCGCTATTGGGTGAGCCGAGAGTGACCACTGCCGATGGCACCTGCGAGATCTTGCCATGCAAGGACAGCAATGGAGGACACGGATCAGACGGTACGGACTCAGATGTGTGGTGCAGTACCACCACCGCAGCGTTGAGTTCACGGGATGTAAGCTTCAACTGTCGCATCAGTTCACGCAATGAGGAGAACTCATCACCTGAATCGAAGGCAATGTCGGTGGCGTTGTCAATGACAATCAACTGTGGTGCCTCACCACGCACGGTGATGAACGTCTCCACTTCCTCGTCGATTGTCTTGAGGGATGGTTGGGAATCGAAGTTCCACTGGATGTGTGAGGCCTGGTTGAGTGCTTCTTTGACCCAGTCCTCTTCCCAGAAAACCTCAGGCTCCAGGTCTATTCTCCGCTTAATGCTGGCAAGCGGGATAGACGTGAGCATTGAGACGACACGGGCAGATTGAGTAGCCAACGATGAGTCGGCACTGAAATAGAGACAGGGTAGGTGTGAGTGCACACCCACAGTGAGAGCAACAGTGCTCTTGCCTATGCCGGGTGGACCGGCAATCATGGACAGGTCGCTACGCCAGAACCCAATACCCGCATCAGTCCAAGACTGGAAGGGCAGGGGTACGGGTTCCCCTGCTCCCTCCGTCTTGCGAACGGCACGCGATAGGCTCCGCATCTATCAGCCCTTGACCCAGGTATCCCACTGCGGGTCCTTGGGACCAAAGAAGATAGGCTTGCACTTCTCCGACTCGTCGGCTTCCTTCGGCAAAGGACAGAACCATGCACGCCACGGTCCCTTAGCGGAGTTACCCTCGCCACCTTTGCGATCACCGTGTGAACACTTGGGCTTGCCAACGGACTGGCTGGTCGGTTGAGACCAGGTGCCAGCATTCTCAACAGGCTTACTGTCCTCGACCACCGCACTGCCAGCCACTGGAAGTGACTGTGCTACGGCATCACCACCTGCGAGTTTCTGGCGTGCAGCCAGAATCTCTGAGACGGCCTGCTCCTGGAACTGCTGGAGATTTTCAACGAACTCCGTGCATGTGTTGCCTCGCACGTTGATCAGGTCGGCCTGACCTACGCGGAAGCTCGCTTGGAAGAACCAAGCATCATTGTCTGTACTCATGGTGCTACCTCTCTGTGTGTGTGGTATTTAGTTGTAAGTCTTAGAAGGGTGGCTCTTGCTCTTGGGCGAGCAACTCATCCACCAGGTCAGCAGCAGCGTGGAACGCTGTGCCTGCATGCATAGCGAACGATCCCTGTTCTGGGATCTGTTCGATCCTCGTCAACTTAAAACGGTGACCACATTCAGACATTGTGGACAGGCCGCTGAAGCTGAAGACGTTGTAGTTGGATTGGTCCATGGCTTCATGGTACAGCCCCACCTAGTGTCCCGCCCGAACGACCCGTGTGAGATAGATCACGTCAGCCCATGTGGTGGGCTGTTACCTAACCGTGATAGGGTTCCGGCTATCTTTATTTACTTGGTCATGATTATCATTCTTACTACCAACAATATATATCTACTCCATACAGGAAATTGTTGGTAGTAGGTTATAGATTATATTATTGTTTATAGTATTATATATATTATATATATAATATATTATTATTAGTACCGGCGTGTCACTGCGTGCCACTGCCGATTGTGTGTTAGTTTCCACCCATGAGTCAATCCATCACAACCCAAGCCACGCAGCTGTTCACCACCGGCTTTGAACGTGCCATTGAGGAATCAGGTGAGCACCTACTCAAGACCACTGGACGCAAGTCGAAGCAGTGGCCTAATGCCCGAGACAAGAGTTACTACCTGTCAGAGGGTCCACTGTGGGTTGAGGCCTACGTCAACTTCCGTCGCAAGAATCACCAGTACCAGGTGCTGAAGATCAATGACAAGCCAGCCATTGAGATCTCGTTCCAAGTACCCATACCTGGTACCCCTGCGCAGTTACGTGGTTTCGTGGATAGGGTCTTCATCTCGCCGGATGGCGAGGTTCTCATCTGCGACCTGAAGACTGGCACATCCCCACAGATCTCGAGCTTACAATTGGCAACATACGCCTATGGATTGTCCAAGGCATTTGGCATTGAGGCCACCAAGGGTGTGTACTACTCGGCTCCCGATGGGAAGTTCTCTGACACCTACGACCTGGCACAGTTCCCTCACGACTACGTGGAGAGGATTGTGCGTGAGGCATACGACAGGGTGCAGGCTGACCACCTCATGCCCGTGCCTGCCTTCCGTTGCCAGTTCTGTGGTGTGAAGGATGCCTGCTATGTCTTCAACCCCACCATTCCACGTCCTGATTTCCGGTCAGACATCGATAACCCATGGGATGACATCATTGAGCCGTACGATTTGATGCGCGAGGTGTGACCCGGGGGTCATCTTATACCCGGGAATCCTTAGGACGAGGTAGATTTCGCTTATAATGCCTGAAATGGCTATGTAGATAGGGGGGTTTCATGCACACTGCGGAGACACATCGACAGGCTTCGACCTGGCAGAATGTGAAGAACAAGTATTTGGACCGTGGCCTGTGCCACGCATGTGCTGGTCAGGCAGCGTGGGGGCACCAGAACGGATTCTCCTCCATACACGAACCATGCCTAGCCTGCCAACCGGTGGTCGACAATCTACCCGTGGACAAGAAAGGACCCTGGCGAGGAATAGATGCCAGTGGCTGGGGTAGAAAAGCAGAAAAGGGGGAGTAGCGGCGTGTCGCCACTACTCCCCACTGGGATCTTGCTAGATTGAATCTATGAAAACTTGCTCACTTGATGGATGCGAATCTCCCCACCGGTCAAAAGGCCTATGCGGCAAACATTATATGAGGCTCAGGCGATACGGCAATCCCAACCACGTTGTGCGGGAGCATCAACCAGGTCCTGCCGATGGCCTGTGTTCAATCGATTCTTGCCCTGAACGCCACGCTTCAAAGGGATACTGCAAGAAGCACCTGGGGCGTTACAAAAGAAACGGTGACCCGAACATCGTTTTCACGAAAGGTGTAAGCCGAAAGGAGGAAGTCGGCTACCTCGGTGCCCACAACCGTGTCTATTCACTTAAAGGTAAGGCTGCTGATTACGTATGCGAATGCGGGGACACTGCCGAGGAGTGGGCGTACAATCATTCAGGCGTTCAAGAACGTACAGCCCCACCCAACAAGAACGGCTACGAGTTCAAGTACTCACTTGATCCTGAACAGTATGTTGCTATGTGCAAGCCGTGTCACACGGAGTTTGACTCTAGCGAACTACGTCTTGCGCAAAATCACCTGAAGAATTCCTCCAAATCCTGAGGCGTTATTCCCTGGTGCTGTTTGAGTGAACGTTGCATCCTCCCCGATAGCGGTGTAGCTGAATCCACTGTTGACCTCATGCACCAGCACGCTAGAGCCACCAGTCAATGCCCCACTCAATGCTTCCCACCGTTCCTTTGCGTAGCCTGTATAGCCCACGTTTACACCAAGTGAATCAACCTCGTTGTCAAAGCACAGCAGCGGTAGCACAACCTGCTCACCCCTACCCTTCACGCTAGGCCATGCACGTAGGCTCCATGCTGCAACCTTCGGACCCATTGAGTCATCATCAGCATCAGGTGTCAGGTCAAACCGCAACGCCATGTCTGTCATACCGGTACGTGCATTGATCTTGAACACACCCTCTTGTCCAATCTGAGGGTTCAACGTACCGATGAGTGTGCCAGTTGTCTCATCATCTAGTGATGTGACAGCGACCTTCCCCGCAAACGGGGGATCGCACACGATCTTCACCTGATCGAAGTACTTGTTCTCCAACGTACCGAAGCGAACCCATGACGAGTTCAACCATCCAGGATCCAGGCCCTTGCTTTCATTGCAAACATGCAGTTCCAGTTCGTCACCGGCTGCATCCTTAAACAACATGACCGTGCTACGAACGTCACGGATGATCACACCCACACACTCTTCAGTCTTATCCGTGCCACGGGTGTAGGTAGACCAGGCGTACCGTCCATCATCATCGCTGACACTCAGGTCAATGATGCATGCACCACCTCGACCATCACCAGCATCGGCAATCGGATACACCACGAAGCGGTCAAACGTTGAGCCAACCACCGGGACATCGCTCGCATTACCCACACCTGTAGGAGGTACAGGCACCGGGCTACCGATCAGTGGCCCATACACCAGGCCACCACCGTCAGTGACGGTACCCACACGCACACCAGTGGTTGAGAACAGAACGATGTAGGTGCCCAAGTACTCTTCAAGGCCGAGCAGTCGCTCATTGTTAGGCAGTTCGCCCACCACAATCGGTGCCGTCAGGTCAGGTAGTTCACCTGAGTCATCCAACACGAACGACATCATCTGGCTACCAGCCAGGTCTGACCCACCCACGATGATAGATGTTGGCGTGGCGATAGCGTTCACGAAACTGAACGCCTCGTTCTTCATGTCAAGGATTGGGTCCACGGATGACAAGTCAACGTCAGTCAGCAGGCTAGGGATCTCCCACAACTTGTCGCCAATGCTCAAGAACAAACGGTTCTTCACCCACGACATCACCGGGACACCCGTAGCGTTAGTGATCTTCACTGATGCAGTAGGAGATGCAGCAGCCAAGTCATCATCTGAGAAGCACAACACCTGCGTCCCATCAGCGACCAGTAGATGCTGACCACCTTGGATCATGTTCACGCAGTCACTTACCGTGATCGTCTTCGAGGTCGTAGCATGCACCTCCACCTTGGTGCCACGTGCCACCGCATATCCATTGACCCTGCGAACTACGAAGCCCACGTCAGCCTCTACTGAGTCAACCAGTTCACTCTTGGGTAGCAAGCTGAAGAAGCCAGGCTCATGGAACACGTCCACCCCAGCACTCGTGTAGTACTTACGTTGCACCAGTTCATCACCGGCAGGTTCCATGTACACCTGGTCAGCACCAGCAGACCAGTCAGTTTGTGACTGAGTCCACCAGCCTTCAAGTGAGTTATCACCAGGCTCAGTTGATACGTCTAGTTGATCCTTGGTTACGCGAGTTAACTGTCGTTGATACGGGAACGACTCACTGGCTGCACTCAAGAAGTCAATGCCAGCGATACGTATGTCCTGCTTGAAGGACGGGCCAGACCAGGTAGTGCGCTGCGGGTATACGGTGAAGTAATGCGGGACCTCATGGATCTCGTCATTAACGAATGTCACACCAGATCACCCCATACGATGCCATCCGCAGGCTTGACTATGGGCGGGTTCACATCCCCACTGCTGTCTGTCATTGCCTCGTAGACTCTGCTCATGTTGTTGAACTCGACTGCCGTAGCGGCATGCTGAACCTGCGCACCAGCCGAGTGACCGAATGCGAAGCCACCACCAGACACACCCTGGTCACTGAACGCACGCTCAATGATGTAGGTCGTGGCACTGCCACCCGTACCCGTCACTAGTACTGCCTCCTCAACGCTTGTGTCAGCGTCGATGATCGCAGTGAACGGTGGCATCGGGAAACCAGTGATGTCATCTAGTTCCATCTGCGTGCTACTAGCGGAAATGTCCTGCTGCAACTGGGCAGAAGGAGCGAAGTTTGTGAAATTTCTAGGAGCCATAACTATCCCTATCGTTGATAACGTGAGCGATTGCTGTGAGTATTGAGGATACGTGTTCGCTCCTCTTCCAGGCGCTGCATGAACAACGCTTGCAGGTACTTCGATTGACCCTGAGCACCCGAGGATGGACGCTGCGCTGCCAATGCTGACGCCTCTACGGAGCGAGACTGCACCTGATACGTGTCACTGCTAGCCAGCAAACGAGCAGCAGCACCAAGCACAGGCAAGTCTTCTGCAGATGACGGCAAGAAGGAATCCGTGAACATCTCCGTATCAAACATCAACATGCGAGGATCACGAGACACCGTGATCGTCAACTCCAAGCCACCAGGAATCCACTCGTCATACAGGTACAGGGCTTTCCCAGAAACTGAGACAGACTTAGGCGCAGACTTATCGAACGTCCAGTCACGCAAGTACGTGATGTCATCATCATAGTTAGGGTCAGTGACCGTGACAGACAGAACATCACGAACGTAATCGGGAAGTTCATACGTGAACTCACCCGCATCGTGCGTGTGATACGGCTCACCATCATTGCCACGAACCTGCTCGACACCGTACAACTGCGATCCAATCTGACCAATCGTCTGATTGATGGTGTCCTGCAGGAACTTGCGTGGATACAACGGAGCCACTATCACCCGCTCACCAGCGAAATGCTCACCAATGTTGGTGCCGTCCATACCCCTGCCATACGGTGGGATGTCCAGGCTGTTATCGGTCCTGTTCATCTTGTCCACCCAGATCAGTTCATCACCGATCTCAATGCGACCACGAGACACCAGTGTCGCGTCAGCGACCATCAGCGTGAAATCCATCAAGCCAACGTCTTTCACCAGGTGCGTTGACTGCTCCTGATCCCTGACGAAACTGCGCAGGTGTGCTTGCACCTGTGAGGTCATCTCGCCCAGTGTGATCATGAGTGCCCCTGCATGTGTCGTGCGTCTGACTGAGCCTGGCTCAGGACGCTGATGGGTACCTGGAAATTGGTTATCAAGGTTGCGTTGCGGTAAGCCTCAAGCCACTGTTCAGTGGGCAATGAAGGATCAATGTCAACAAACTGGGAGACAGCATCTTTAATCTCACCAAACAGCATCTCGATGACAGCCTCATCGGACATCGCTATAGCCTGCAACTCCTGTACTGCAGTCCAGTCCAGGTATATTGCCGTCCCGTCCTCCTCAATGAGAGCCGGGACACCCATCTGATTCTTAATGACCTCCATGACTACCACTTACCAATCGGGCATGTCGCATCCGTCAGTTGCGTCTTCACTCGCATGAAGCAACCACACTCCTTGCAGTTACCCGTCGGTTTGAAGAACCTCGGGCACTCCTTACAGATAGCGAAACGTTCCTTAGCCTCATCCTTATCGCCGTAGGCTTTAGGATTCAGAGCTGTCAACGGTGTAACCATGATTACCTTTCAGTACATAATCGGCACGCCAGTACCCTCAACAGGTGCCAGGCGTGTAGATGGATTGAACTCATAACGAATAGCGACAATGCCGCCCTTACCCTTACCGCCACCAGCGGCGCGGGAGTCCGTGCATGTTCTGTTTACTGAGGTGTAGCCACTAGCGCACGGAGTCCAGTGAGTCACCTGCCACTCCTTGTAATCGTTACCGGAGCAGGTCTTGTGACAGGTGCCACCACTGGCTGATCCACCGTTGTTGCACACGTCGCAGACAGTGATCATGTTCGGCACTTGAGTGCAGCACTTAGCGCCATGACATCCATACCAGCCACCAGGGCAACCGCCCCACCATCCACCCATAGTGCGACCATCAGCGTGACAGCACGTAACCGTTCCGTCATTGCAGTTGCCGTAACACACACTCCATGTCGCTGGGCAGTGAGGTGCCTGACAGTTACCAACATGTTCCCTTGTGCCCGACTGTGCCTGGCGACAGCCAGCACCATACGAACAGTCGTAACTGTACGGTCCACCTGAGGACTCAGTTGTCGTGTACGACTGCTGCGCGTACGGTTCCTTCAGCCTGTAGCCACCCGCTCCACCACCACCAGGGTTAGTAGCGTCAATAGGCCCAGAAGCGTCAGCACCCTTACCACCAATAGAGTCAACGCCAAGCACCGCTTTCCATCCGTCATCGAGTGCGAGCGGATCATCCATTGTGCCCGGCTGTAGTTCCTTGCTCAAGCCAGGAGTACGGACAACTGTTGGTTGTCCAGGCCCACCAGGAATGATTGAGAAGATTTGATAGTCAGGTGAGACAGGCATGCCCGTCACATTCACCCACTCGCCACCAGATCCACCGACACCTGACTGTGTGTACGACGATCCCTCGCCATCATTACCGCCAGCGATAGCGAGTACTTCAATCTCTGCACCCAGGTTGTACCAAGCAAGTTGGGCGCTCTTAAAGTTTTCCCACACGTGATAGCGGAACATCTTCCCCGAGCCTGGGTCCACGTGATCCACGTGATCCACCGTCCGGTCCCCACCTACGGGGCTATCTGGAAGAGTCCCTATAAAGGAAAAGGGAGGTGATACCACCCGCCATCCGTGGCGCTGTACACAGACGTGACCGCACCAAACTTCGCACCAGTAGAAGGGACGCCACCCAGTACGTTAAGCGTTGAACTCATCAACACTTGACCGTCACCCAACTGGTAAGCGATCACCCGGTCACCATCCACGGGATCCGAAGGCAACGTCACCGTGATCGTAGCCGTACCGCTGTACAGGTACGCCATCTGCGCTGTAGCCGTCGTGTCACCTGTGATTGACTGCGTGACGACACGAGTGGTTGGGTACGCACGAATCGTGTCAGCGAACGCAGTGAACGCAGTCACCACATTTGCCTTATCAGTCAGTTCCGGTACCGCATAGTTGTGCCCGGTCAAGGCACCAGTGTGTGTAGTTGCCATCACTTATCCTTTGAGTCGTAGTTCTGGATGGTGTGGAAGAAACCCGTAGCGATAGCACTCAGGATTCCAATCAAGCCACCAGCAACCGTGGCTTCAAGTTGACTGCCGCTATCACTCATCGCCCAGAAGGCGAGAGCACCAAACGACAACGGGAGCGTTACAGCAACCAGAGCAATGAGGAATCCCTTACTGTTCATGGTGCCACGCCGGGTCAGTGCTGTGGTCAATCAAGTGACCATCGGGTCCAGTAGATCCCTTCGGTAGAAGGAAGATCTTGTCGTGACCTTTATGCCCATAGAAGTGGAAGCCTGGTCCACCGTTCTCCGCTGCCATTCCCGGTGCAATGTCAGCCTGGTAATTCGCCCAGGCTCGCTCGGGGAACTTTTGATGGTACCGCTCAGGCACGTCACCTTTGTAATATCCCAAGTCGTACAAGCGTTGTGACAAGCGGTGCACTGCTGCACCCGCGATGCCCTCTTCTCTTTGCCGCATGACGTCAATCATCGCCGGAGCTTTGCCGTCCCATAGTTGACCGTACTCTTGCAACTTGCTCAGGATCTTCTTGTGTCCAGCCTTGATATCTACTTTCCTATCTGGAGCGTAGTCTTTGTGTCTGGGGATGTACAACTTCGGATCGGATTCAAACTTCGGCCAGTGACACACGTTAGCCATCGCATAGATCAACTCACTGAGCGTGGCCCACTGGGCCTCAGTGAGATCGTCCTTCAAGCCACGCGATACGACCTCGATTCCGAGTAGCCAACGATTACCAGAGTCCTTCGGCACACCAAGTGAATCCCAGTACGTTCCCTTAAGCGAGCCCTTACCTGCGTGATAAACAGGCATGTACGCGTGAACGTCTAGTTGACCACAACGACGCAAAGTGAACTGCGAGCATGGCGAGTTATAAGAAGGGTGACGGTTTACGTAGGATGCTTGACCGTTGTCAGCACTGCACTGATTTCCGCTGTGGTCCAACGACTGACTTTCAGTCGATGCCCCCGCAGTGTGGTGCAAAATCATGCCAACAGGTCGACCACTCTTGTCACCCCACGATGACATTCCATGCCAAGAAGAGTTGTCCCAACCCTTCCACCATTTAACGTTCTTGATTGGTGCTTGTTCAATCGCGTGACGGAACTCGCTCTTCCAACTCATAGCAATACCTTCCTAGAATGCGTTGTGATATTTCTTAGCCGCACGCCATGCGGCAGTGTTGTGATCGAAACGGAAACCTGACTCGCTACCTGGATCACCATTGAGATCCATACGATCGAATGCGTAGTTGTACACCCAACTGTTCCCGGCGTACTTGTACATGTCGCGCACAAGTTCGTACGCTTTCTGCTCGGGAATCGGATCGGGGGCTAGGAGTCCGAACATGGTCTCCGTCACTCTCACCTTTTTGTAGTTCGGGAGGTTGCGTCGCTTCAACTCGTCTTTAAACTCCTTGAAGTATTTATTCCAACGCTTCGCACCCTTGTTCGGCTCTGGATAAATGTGGCAAGCCCACCAGTCGATGCTCTTGTGTGCACCCTCAGCGACTAAGGCATCGAGCATCCTGCCACCACGCTTAAGGCCCCCACTGCTCTCTCTCGGCAATATACTAGGAGAGCCTATGAGTGCTTTCGGATCGTTACCTTTAATGATCCGTGCAGCATCCTTGATCATCTTCGCTAAGCGACGACGACCTGGATCGTCCCAAAAACTGGAGCCGAGGAAGTCAACTAATTGAGGTTCATTCCAGATTTCGTAGGAATGAATCAATCCCTTGAACCTAGTGGACAGTTCCCAGATGAATGGCTTCCAGCACCTGTCAGTGTCACGAGGCAGAGAGTTAGTTCCCGGTCCCAACCATGGTGCGAAGTGCGGCTCGTTCGGTTTCTCTGCACTCCACTGCGGAGTGGCAGCTATACACAGGGTGATGTTTTTACCCGCGTACCGTTCACGAACCAGCCAGTCCAACCGGCCCCAATGGAACTGACCAGGAGCAACATGTATGTCCTTCCATGTAACTCCGTCGTCCCACAGGCGCACCATCCCGATGTCACCAATCGGGTCGGTGTGCTGATCAGTAGTGAAATGAATGCCCAGAGGAGGCATGATTAACTCCCTAGTTGAATCTTCCCGGTCTCGCCGGTCTTCGGGTCCTGCCACAGGACGGTACATTCTCCAGTCTCGGAGAATTTCGCACGGACCTTGCCCTTCTTGGTCTCGTACACAGCGCACGTGTCTGTATCGTCTTGCGCTACACGCCACTCCAGGCGCTCAGCGAGCTTGCCCTTGGCCTGAGCCTTGTCAGCGATGGTGAACTTGTCACCCTTCTCCAACACCAGATCCTTGAAAGCCTTCCGGTATGTCTCAGGGTCATACGGCAGGACAGTGGTCTTGCCGTCAATGCACTCAATGTAGGCGTTACCGCCGCTGGTGCCACTATTCAAGACACCGCAGATACTGAAGTTCTTCTCGCCAGCCTCTTTCGGAACGATTCGGAACGTAGCCTGCCCGTCAACGAACGGGACACCCGCAACAGGCGGGTCGTTGCGATGGTCACCGTAGTGGATGACAGCCGTACCGTTGTCAGGCTGACCGTAGTTGAACCGGCCCAACTCATCCTCAACCGTACGAATGGCGTACACCACGACATTCACCGGAACACCAACCATCATCTTCGGTGGCACAGCGTAAGAGATCGACTGCCCAACCGGGCAGTTGTTCTCACCCTGCCAGCACTCAGGCGGTGGCGGCGTGAACTCTTGGATCGGCTCCACGTCAATCGGATTCTCCACCGGAGTTCCACAGAACGTCACGCCGTTCTCCACGAACGGCTCTTCACCCTCATCGGGATACAAGCACACGCCAGCCTCACCCTGCTCATACACGAACTGGTAGTCAAGCGAGTTCGGGAGGAGAGGCAGATCAACAGTGACCTCAGGGTTCGGGTCCACGTCAGGCTCGAAACCGGGATCCGGTGGCAAGTCATCCACGAACATCGACACCCATTGGGAGAAGTTGACCGGCGTTTGACAATGCTGCGCGTGACGATTGTTCCTATCCAACGGAGTGATCGTGCACAACCTCTCACCGTCAACATCAACAGTGAAGAAATCCTCATCAATGTTGAATGACGTGTGCGATGTCATCAAGTAGTTGGGGTCTATAACTGCGACCTGGTTCCGGCAGTCAGAGATCGGTGCATCGTTGGCGTTATTCAACGCCATGTTCTCCCGGTACCAGTCCGACCAAGACGGCTCGCCAAGCATATCCATCCACGTACCGATGTACTTGACAACCATGCAGTGAGCAAGTAGGGCGTAATCATTGTTATTGTAGCCAGCCCCGTACGTGGCGTTAAACTTCTCATCCACCTTGTCACCAGTCACAGCAGTAGGAATAGTGATGCACTCGTTCAGGCCACTAGTCGGAACAACCATCTCATTAGCAGCACAATCCGCGTCGACCTGCGGTTCCTTCACGTCAATCCAGCCGACGTAGTACTTCAGGTACTCCTGGCCATATATATAAGTGACAGCCCACTTGACGTATGTGATCTTGCCCTTATCGCACAGGGCGTTAGCCTCATCCTCAATTAGAGGGAAGTCCTTCGGCTGCTTCAGTCTCCGGTCCTCCACGTCAATCTGACCAGTACAGTTCTCATACGCCTCTGCCGGTTTAGGATTGCCCGTATCGAAGATCGCGTCAGTCCGAGTGTCCAGGAAGTTCTGACCAAACCAGTACTCCACGGTCCCGTACTGCGCGTCAGGAAACACTGAACCCTTCTTCACAACAGTGAAAGCCACCTTGCACGCAGGGTCGCTGGGGTTCCGGTTGTTTCGGAAGTGTTTGACAATATCAGCCACATCGGTCCCGCCAGGGACCTCGTAGCCGATCAGGCCATCCCCACAGTTGTAACCCTCAAACTGCTCGCCGTACCAGTCCACGTTCAGTGTGGTTTTTGCTTGAATATCCTCAATGGCTCCTCCGACTTGCTCAAAGCCGGGGATGTCCGCAACGGGGACGAGTTGTATGGCAGCTCCTGCTGACGGTGCTACGAAAACAGCACCCGCTAGTGCGAGGGCTGCTGCTGTCAATGTCGCAAGAAACTTTCTCATTAGTTAGACCACCACATCCCACTCGTATACAATTTGTAATTCTGACCTAATTGGAACTCAGTCCCTGACGCTGATTGTTTCCTTATGTAGAACTTCTGCGCCTTAACACCACTGACAGTGCGAACCGGCTCAACATCTAGCACGAACCCGTAAAGCGCCATGGCTCCGCTGGGCGTAGCCAGATAGAACTGTCCACCCATCGTCAGATCCAGGTTGTGATAGTTATCCCCGATGTAGAAGTCCAGAGCCTGGACGTTCCCCGGCCACTTCTGGTACACGTCAGAGTTGTTCATCGGCAGCAAGTGGGCTTGCGACCCCAGCGGGGCATCCGCGAAGTCCTCCAACATGAACACGTCAATGACAGGCACCGTCGCGAACTTCGGAATAGTCACCTCAGGCTGTGCATCCAGAGCCTCCTGTATAAGCCTCTGAACGGTCGCTACGGTGGTTATATTCGTAGAGGTGTCCTGCCTGCCGAAGTAGTTGACGGCATCCTCACCGTCCGTTGTGACGGCGTTACGGTACACCTGGAAGAGGTCGTTGACCGTTGACGTGCTGCCCTTAACCTGACCGTAGATCGTGAAGTCCTCACCCGATCCAATGCCCTTACGCTTCAGCGTCACACGATCCTCAAAGGAGTTGGTTCCCTGCCACGTGTTGTTCTCTTGCAGCAAGTCAACCGGCACCGGAACGAAGCCCTCCTGCACCCGCAGGAGGTCAGTCCGGTTAAGGGTGTCCTTCTCCCCACCAGTGATCCACTCAAGGTCCAACTCCGAGTTATTCGCGTTACCAGGACCAATGCCAGTGATGGAGAACAACACGTCCCCACCGTTGTGAGTCAACTTCAATATCTCACCGACATTAAACGCGTTTACATCGTGCTCAACGCCGTCATTGTTCTCCTTGTGAATCCAGACCTTCTTCAACTCCTTGATCTCAAAGCCACCACCCTCAGGGTCAAGACCTTGAAGCACCCCGCCCCCAGGTCCATCACTGGAGCGCATGAATCTGTATTCACCATGATCAACGTACGAGAAGTTAAGGCTCTCCGACAAGACACCCAACTGACGCCGCAGGTATCCACGGCTAACAGCGTGACTATCCTCCGTCGGCGTCCACGACAACGCCAGCGGGACACCCTTCTTCTCATTAGCGGGATCATCAGGATCACTCATCGTGTTAATAGGACCGATGTTCACTTGCGGTCCTCCACCACCACTGATCATCATGATGTCGCCGTAACGACTCGTCACCTTGAAGCGGGACTTCCACGTGTTCAGGGTGTCAATATCAATCTGCGTGCCGAAAGCCTCCTGCGTGTCATTCGAACCGTCAGGGTTCTTCGGCGGGAAGTTCTTAAAGCCGATCCACCGCTTCGTGGTGGTCGGCTTGATCGTGATGTCACCAGTCAGGTCGTCACCGGCCTTGTTGAGCTTCTTGTTCAGTTCGCTCTCAACCTGCACGTACGCGTGATAGGTGAGGACCTTCGTTCCATCATTAGGCCACTCCCCCGTGTCCTCATCAACCAGACTCCCAACACTTTGAATGCTGTCCCGGTCAAGGGTAAATTTGCAGCGAGACTCATTAGGCTCATCAACAGTGCCCGAGATACGCCACTGCACTGAGCCAGTGTTACTGGACATGGACAAGAACACCGCGATGTTATCGCGAAGCATCTCAACGACCTTCGCGTAACTCAGCATCTGATCAACACCATCAGCGTTCAAGTACGCGAACGTAATGTGAGTGGCTGTTGAAACAAGTTGAGTACCCTGAGGGTAGTAACCTGCCGTACCCTCCAGTGGTGTGTTCGTCTGCTTCCAGAGGTAATCACCCAACAAGCCGAACTGGCCCGTGCCATACTCAGGGGTACTGCTAGCCAAACTATCAATGCGATCACTGAGCGCCGCATCAGCGGCAGTGCGCTCCTGGACCTCCAGGTTCACGTTCTCCGTCAGTGCCAGCAAGTCCCTCTCGGTCGCAACCTTCGGGTACACCAACTCAACCTCAAGGTCTAGGCCACCACTAGGAACCCAGTCCTCCCACTTGCGTGTACTGTCATTGTTCGTTTCATGCGAGCCCTGCTCAAAGAAGATTTTCACTACATCATCATCGTACGCGTCTATCGCCACGCTCTTAATGATCCAACGGTTATACGAGGAGCCATCATTCAGCCCGAAGTAACGACCAGGGAAATCAAACATGGACACGAACTCTGCAGGCGTGTCAGCAAGTTCAGTTCCATCCTTCATCAGTCGGTGCACGTAACAGTAGGTCGCGTCATACATAACCGACTGAGCCAGCATGCCTACCTGGCCGGGAGTAATACGCTCCTGGTAATTCGTGGTGCTGTGCGCACCAGTCCAAATTCCGTAATCAACGTCATAGTCGTGAGCGTGCTCCTTCTGAGCGTACTCATCGTGATCATGGGTACCAAAGCCATCAATCTGGGTTTGCAGATCCTCGTCACCAGCGATCCGCTCTTCAGCCTCAGCCTCGATCATTTCCTCATACGTGAGAACATTCTTAGTAACCGTGAACGTCAACTCGTAATCAGAAGGCCACGTCTTCACGTCTTCGGCGAGGAACGAGGCATCACCCGTGACCAGGTCTAGTGCGGCGAAGTAGTCGTCACCCTTACAATCAAGGGCGATCCTTTCACTGTAGTCATAATCCGTGTACCCAAAGATGGGGTACGTGGCAGAGAGCGCCCCATGCGTGACGGTCAGCGTGAAATCCCCGCCCTCATCCAACGCGTCAATGATCGCCTTGATTGCGTCTTCCTTATGCTCAGTCTGGTTGGTGTAATGCAGAAACCACGAGTTAGCCTCAGCGACCGTGCTGCGAGACAGCGGAGTGAACCCAGCCCTACCCGAATAGACAGCGTTATTGTCCTGCCAGAACCACAAGCCCAAGTCAGTGACCTCGTCCGTCGGTGGAGTCCAACCACTACCCTGGGGATGATTCGCTGCGTGCTCATCAATCTGATCTTGAAGGGCCTTATCCGCATCCGCACGGTCAGTGCCCTCCTTGTCAATCTTCTGATCCAGTTCCGCGTCAGCCTCAACACGCGCCTGGACTTCCTTCTGCCACGCGGCACGAACCTCGTCAATACCAACCTCAGGGTCGGAGTACCCGGCGAAGTAAGCGTTAGCGTCAGCCTGCGTAGCCTCATCAGGAATGTCTTCAACGCTGGTCAAGTCAGTGACCAGCCACACCTGGTTAGACATCATCTCGCCATCAAAGACATCTGCTGTCTTGCGTGACTTACTCTTACTCATCTGATCTCCCCACAGTAATCACATACCTCTGCGTCGAAAGTTTTTATTACTATCCAGTAGTGCTTGCAGTCAGCCACGGGTCCACCAGTAGTCACGACCTATGCCGACAATGACGAAGGGCCGGTACTGTGTACCGACCCTCCGCAATGCCCAAAAGTTAAAACTCATTGGTCAATTTCACCGGGACCATCAGGGTTCTCATCCCCACCACCGTCAGGGTTGGGAGGTTCCCCACCACACGTGCCCCACACAGGATGGTTCTCAGTGGTAAGTTCAAACCCTGAGTTCATTGCGAACCGTGTCGGCTCAGAGGCAATCAACTCCACACACCACTCGCTCAAGTCCTGATCAAACGCTATAGCGTTCAAGAACATCTCCGTCATGTTGCCCACCTGCGACACATCCCAACCAGAAATGTCCTGATCAAAGTTGGTAGCGAATGAGAACATGTGCATCATGTCCGTCAGGTTTGACGTGTCCAAGTTAGCCAACACCGCAGGGTTGGCTGTCATGTACTGGAAGGCAGAGAAGCCACTCTTCAACTGGTTACGTGTGCCCGTCTCCAGGCACAAACCAATCTGGAGAATGTCCGAGAACCAGTCAGCCGAGTAATCCACGGAACTACCCGCAACATCCCAATCAAAGATCGCATGGATGTAATCCCCATCCTCAGCAGAGATGTTTGAGTAGTCGGCACACTCAATGCCATTCACGGCAATCCAGGAGGCTTCCTCATCCGGCGGGATGGGAAGCTTCACGTCATTACCGTTGCAGACAAAGACGTGACAGTCTTCGATCTCGCGACCATCCTGAGTTAGGAGCCTCGCTACCTCAACCTCAATCAGATCCAGTGTTGGCTTGTTGCCACCACACGTACCCCACAAGGGCTTGTGCTTATCCTCAAACGATGTCGCTCCCGTGGCGAAGTCAAGTGGCTCTTCCGTTATGAACGGTACACACCATCCACTCAGGTCCTGATTGAACGTAGTGTTGTTCATGAACATGCCTTCAAGGTTCGGGTTAGGCCCGAAGTCCATGTCAACTATGTCAGGTGAATTGAAGTCACTCTCCGCGAACATGTAGCGGCAGTCATAGTTACCAACTCCAAAAGAGTTGGGGTAGGTATCCATATTGACGTTAGACAATCCAGCCGTGCACACAGTCATGCTCGTACCGTAGAAAGCGTACGGGAAGAAAATAGATTCTGGCGGGAACTCAGTGGAACTGCTAGGACTGTAACTGTCAAAAGCACAACCCCATTGCAGAATATCCTGAATGTGCGAGATATCTGCTGCTCGTGGCACGTTCTCTCCCCAGGTATTCCAGAAGGAGTGAGTAATCCATCGACCATAGAAACTGATAATCGTTCCCGCCGGGACGGCTTCAACAAGCCTGATCGGATCTTGATACGGACTGTCCGAGGTGAATTGAGCTAGCCTCTCGTACTCACCCGGCTTCTGGACAGTTACAAAGTTAGTCGACCAGTAGTCTGCCTCCATCGGGATCTCAGGTGGAACACCATTGTTTCCGTCAGTGACGAATCGGTGCATTCGGTCTTCTGGAACAACGTGCTCGTCAGTTATATCGTACGGCCAAGTGATTTGATCCTCTCCACCAGGACACGTACCCCACACGGGGTACTGTGATGAAGGCCACTTCACGTTATTAAGCGCGAACTCCAACGGTGGGGAAGTCGTAAGTGAAGTGGTGCACCACCCAGTCAAGTCCTGAACGAAGTCGTAGCAGTACTTGAACATGCTGTCCATGTTTGTGACTCTGCCCGTGTTCCACCCGGTAATGTCGGGAACCGCCGACGGGTACCATGACCCACCCAGGAAACTCCTCATTCCCTTGGCGCTTGACGTATCCCAATTGTTAAATCCAGTGCCATTAATGATGCGTGATGCTTGATCCTCATTGTTCTGGAAGGTGCCATTAAAGTACTGCACCTTGGATGTATCCCACCCTGACAGGTCGAGGTTCGCTGTAGAGAACCCAGGTTTCCCCGCAAACGTAATAGACAGGCTGGTCACCTTTGACGTGTCCCAACCGCTAATGTCAAAGTTACAAGAAGTAGCGTTATAGAACGTGAATGAGAGTGACGTGTTGCTGCTGGTATCCCAGCCGCTCAAGTCTTGATTGAACGCAGTGTTATCCTCAAACATTCCTCCCAAGTTCGTACAGTTACTCACGTCCCAATGACTAATGTCTTGGTTAAAGGTGGTCCCCTGAAAAAGGCTACCCATGTTTGTAACCTTGCTCACGTCCCAGTGAGCAATGTTGCAACCAACATTTGGTTTCTTAGAGAACAGGTCAGAGATGTTCGTAAGATTCGGCGGGTTCCACTTTCCAAGATCAGTGCTTGGGTTAGAGAAGTCATTGTATGTAGTACCAAAGAGACCCGCCAAGTTTGTAACAGCCACAGGGTTCCAATGCTCACCAACGTCCTGATTGAACGCCGATGAGCCAGCAAAGATGTAAGACATATTTTTAACATGACTCACGTCCCAGTTCAAGACACCTGGGTCGTTCATGTTCTTCCAGCTATTGCACAGTTGGTACAGGCTTGTCAGGTTACTGATATCCAAGGTGCCCAGAGCGGTGAGGCTTGAAGCCGTTTCGTTTTTCCTCATCATGTACCGGACTGAGTCAACCTGGTTAGGAGTGCGGCCTGAAGGCAACTTGGGAGGTGGAACGTAACCTTCCGGGAATCCATCATATGATGTGGTGTAGTAACTATCATCGGATCGTGAACCAAACTGCTTAATGTCCTTGATCCACGACATGTCGCGGTTGTAAGCGTTGGCGTAATTAAAGATCCCTTTAACGATGTCGCCGTCCTGCAGCTGAACCGGGACAGTTTTTACCTCAACGAAGTCATCCATCCTAGACTCAACTTCATCAAGACTAATATCAAAATCATCAAACACGCCAGGATGATAAACATCCTCATATGCTTCAGTGAAGTCTCCACTAGGAGTCCCGTCACCGGGACCCACATCCATGATTTCAACATACCTAACTCGCTGCTGTGGATTGTCCAGGTGCTCCTGGTACAGCGGAGTCTCACGCATCCGAACATTTGTCCTGCGCATGCGGCGAGTCAGATCTACCTGCACTCCGTTGATCTCAAGGTAAAGGACGTCATCTGAATCCATCCGAATAGGCAACTCAAAAGCGTCCGTAGCATTTGCCTCAAAGATGTGCATGTCGGCTTCAGTGAACGGAGCAATGTTCTCGTAACGTGGGCACGTACCCCACACGGGGTAATTGCCTGTCGCCAACCCAGAGGATGCACCGAAGTCAAGCGGTACTTCCCACTCACCAGGAACACACCACTGAGTCAGATTCTGATTGAAATTGGTGGCGTTCTTGAACATGGCGTTCATGCCACGGTACTCAACATTCTTCGTGACCCACGAGGAAATGTCCTGGTTAAACACTCCCGCGTAGTTGAACATCTGGTAGAACGAGATGACGTTTGAAACATCCCACGCCCCAAGGTCCACGTCCATCACGTCAGCGTGGAAGAACATCTGCTTCATGTCCGTCAGGTTGCTGACATCCAGGTACTTCAACGCTTCAGGGCTACAAGAATCCATGTACCGGAATGCGTACTCACCCTCAGCGATTTGATTACGCTTACCCGTGCGAGTATTCAAGCCGAACTGTTGAATATCCTTAACCCACTTCAACTGCTTGAAGTTCGCGTTATCCCAGTCAAAGATGGCGTACACAAGATCGCCATCCATGAGTTGGTACGGACCCTGGATCGGGTCTACCTCTTCACCATTGATCGCTACAAACGACGGAGCCGTATCATTCGGGATGGGCAAGTAAGCGTTAGCAACCCCGTTGGCCTCAAGGATGTGGAGGTCAGGCATGATGTACTCATCAGGCAGCTTAATGATCCCATGCTTGCCTTCGAGCCACTCAATACGGGCTCGCATCTGCAGCATCTCATCAACCACTAGTTGATTGACAGCCTCCTGGTTCGTTAATGAACCATCATTCTTTGTAACCTGAACGTGGTTGCTGCTGACCTCAAGAGCGTCATCACCAAATGACAGTTTCACGTTAGTTCCTTACGATGTAGAGAGTCGTTTCCTTCGGGTACGCAGGCATAGAGGTGGTTACCTCGATCTCTTGAACACCAGAAGCACTCGCACCAGGAGCCATCATGTTCGCGTTGCGAACAACCTCGGTCTCCAACTTATCAATGGCACCCTGCTCCAAGCCAGCGAGTTCCTCCAGCGCCAACTGGTTAGCCTCAACGGCGTCCTGGATCTCCTTGGCGTCTGCGTACGTTGACGTGCCCTTCTCAAAGTAGGCAGCGTCAATGTCGTTAATGTGGTCATCAAGGATTTGAATGTCACCCTCAATGATTGCGATATTCGCAGCGTTATTACCGATAAGGGTCTTGATCTCCAGCTCGTCAAACTGCGAGCCAATCGTCACACCCAGCATGTCACCGGCACTATGACCGGAACTGCTGCTCATCGTGTCCACACCGAAGGCGCAGTACACCGGGTCACTGTTATCAATGCTATTGATAACGAAGACACCCTTACCCGCAGGTGAACCAATCTGGATGATGTCACCCACGAGGATTGAATCGTAAGTGTAAACTTGAGCGTTAGGAGTAGTCGCGTCCGTCTTAGCGAGCAACACCCACTCAGCGTCCAACCAGTCCGTTACACCCTCAATGTACGCCTTACCCAGGCTGGGCGGGGTCGTCTCAGACAGAGTGAACTTAGCGATAACCGACGCGTTAGCGACGGCAGCGATGCGCTCCTCGTTCGCTCGGATCTCCGCAGCGAGTTCGATGTCCTTGTCGTCGAGCCGATCAATGTCGGCCTCAATCTCAGGAATCGTCGAAGTGACAAGTCCGGTGACTGTGATTGTGTTGTCATCAACCTGGGTCTGTAGAGCACTAATATCATCAGCGTCAACTTCTCCCCCGACGGGGATGTTGCCCAAGTACAGTTTTGCTGTAGCCATTCTTTCCCTCCTCAGGGGGCTGGGTTAGGGTCGATGCCATCCCACACGATGTATATGAGACCCCGATTTTTTTCTAGTGTTTGTTCTGGTACTCGCTTATCAACATGCTTAATTCCCCACACACCCTCAGGGAGAATTCCCGTCTCGCCACCTTCGTTAGACACAAAGTTGCCAACGGCAGATCCACGAGTGGTGACACCGAAGGCAAACAAAATGACAACGTCAATCACGTCATTTGTATAGAGAGGTTCCTTGAACGTGACCCTGGGCCTGTGATACGGGTCGTTCTCTGACGCCGTCTTCACATCAAACAGGTAGTCCAAGCCTGGGGTGAGCATCACACCATTAAGGTGCACGTACACGTCCTTCTCCATGGCGTACTTCACGTCATCTAGAGGACCGTCTGGCTCTGCGACCCACTCAAACACGCACTCCTCAAACTGTTCCTCAGCGTCCGTGACGAAGTGGTTAAGTCTGATGTGGGCAGCCTCAGGTGTGAACCCGTCAACCCCATCCTCGCCGTGCTCACCCGGCGTACCATCCGGTCCTGACGGTCCAGGCTTACCCTGTGGACCCATCGGACCCTCCGGTCCAATCAGGTCAGGATAGTTACCTGCAACTACGTCATCCCAGAATTTCTTAAACCAGTTGCGCCAGTTCGTGTGCTCCTTAAGGTGACCATGCTGACCAGCCTGCGGCGGTGGCTCAAGCCACGGTGCAGGCGCAGCAATATCATCAGGTAGTGCTTCGTTCTCCGACATCTTCACTCCCTACTGAATAGGCTCAGGTGAGTGAGCCTCTTGATAGGGCTCAGGATCAATACCATCAGCGGCACAGATATAAAAGTCTTGCCACTCATCATTAAAGTCATCAACGTATGAGACACCGTGGGCACCGTCATTTATGGACTGACGTGCCTCTGCAAGTGTCAAGTAGTAGTGAGCACGACCAACCACGAAGATGTCTTTGTCTTCATAGCCATGCTTTACAGCCTCATCAAAGTTCCACAGTTGGTACGTGTACGAACCATCTGGCTCACGAACCCACAACCCGTTCTTACCAGGCTGAGAATCAAAGTTTACATTGAACCTGTGCTCAGTGGTGTGCATACCCAGAGGACCCCGACGAGCCCGACGACGACGAGGCGTCGAGGTTCTGTGCGTCAAGATCGTGTCAGATCCACGATGACTAACCGGTTCCCACTTGGGCATGCTTCTCCTTTCACCGCGAAGGGGGACCGCTCATACACGGTCCCCCTCCAACAGGTGCTTCTCTTCTACTTGATCGGTCCAGACGACACCGGGCTAGTAACGCCGGTTGCATTGTCGGAACGATCCGGCCACGAGGCCGTGATGTCACCATTGCCGGGGTTGCTGCCCGAAGGGGCTCCCGCATCAATGGTAGAGATGACCAGCGGTGCACTCTTGCCGTCAGGCAGTGCGTGACCGCTCTTGTTTTCCAGTCCCATTTCAGACATGTAGTCCTCCCTAGACTGTGACGCTGACCAGAAGACCAGCGTTGTTGTCGTACACCTGAGTGCCGAACGTTCCAATCCATCCGAGGCCAGCCAGGCGACCAAAGCGGTCGGTGGTCGGCGTCACGACAGTGTGGGGCGATTCTACGGTCACGTCAGCAATGCCCTCGGAACCGAGGAACAGGCAGTTGTGACCAGCAGACGGTGCAACGTTGATGATGTTGTTGGTTCCAACCGGAACCTCATCGCCCTTGTCCAGACCACGGAACTGAGGCCCTTCGATAAAGCGAACGCCTTCGAAGATGCCCACGGTGCCGTTCAGAATTGATCCGTTCCACGAACCATCAAGGTGCGGGTAACGCCATCCGTTAGCACCCTCAGTCGCAGAGTCCTCACGCAGGGTGAGAGCAACCTCAGGAGTAACGAGACCGACGTAGTAGCCGTCAGCCATCGGACGGACACCCAGCGAGCGGAAGTGCGCCACAATGCGGCGAACAGCCGAAGCGGTGAGAGGTCCACCCGGTGTGGCAGGTGCGCCACCGCGAGCACCAGCGGCGATCATGCCGTGGTTGCCAGCGTCAGGGAACATCTTGTCTTCAGCCATGGTGCCGTCAGCGGTAAGCGCAACGCTGCCATCAGCCTCAACCTGAGCCTGACGGAAACCGCCACCGAGCCAGCCACCCTTATCTGCATACAGGGCATCCATGTAGATCGCATCGACAGTGTCGCGCATATTGCGACCGACATATTCTGCCTGCATCGGATCAATGGTCGTCCAAGAGAAACGCTTCAACCGCTGAGTAACAACGGTAGCATTGCCGTACTCATTCACGACAACGTTCAGCGAATCCTCAAGACCCGGCAACGCCATGGCGTCAGGGTCAGAGTACTCAGACAGCGGAGTCTTCGCCAGTTCCAGACCAGCCGCACCAGTGCGGAACAAGGTCACGGTCGAACCGGGGTACGCAGCCTCGCGGACCGGCTTAATGGTCGCGAACTTCTGGTACATCGGCTCAAAGCGCAGACGCCAGTTGATGATCTTGTCGAACGAGGCCTTAACCACGCTCATCTCGTCAGGGGTACCTGTGGCACCGCCACCGAGAGCAAGATCGGTAGTCGGGGAGGCAGCGGTCAGAAGACCGTCAACCCCTACACCGGAACCAGTCAGCTCCGGTCCACCGCCAGCGAACTGGTCGGCGTTCAAATCTCCATTAGCCATTAGATATGGCCTCCTTAGAGTTAGGAATTCCGTAGAACTGCCATCAACTCATCCATGTTCTCAGCATTATCAATGCGAGCCATGATGTCCTGTGGGGGACTGAGAGCATCGGCCCCCTGTTCTACAGAATTCATACGATTGATAGCTTCAGCATCAGCAGTGTTCTCTACTGCCGGTGCCTGAGGCTGTCCACCGAACACATCTCCAAATTCGCTTAACCACTCATCCAATGCCTCGGACGTCGCGGTTGCCTCTTCGGGAACAAACGCCGCAATCTTCGGATTAAACCCTTTACCTTGGAGCGTAGTTTGAAGAGAAGCCGTGCGCTCTTTCTTTTCAAACGCCGCAAACTTTTCCGCATACTCATCTCGCTCCTTCTGTAGTTCCTTAATCTTAGATCGCAACTTCTTGGCCAGATCGTCACCTTCGTACGTTCCGTCAATCAATGCATCTAGTTCGTCGGACATACCAATCACCCTTTTTTCAACGTAGTTGTTCGCAAGCCATCACAACACCAAGGGGGAGGTGTTGAGAGATCTCACTACCGGTCTTCTTCAATACACTGGGCCGGTGGGTCAGTGCATGGTGGAGGAGGTGGGAATCGAACCCACGTACCCTGCTGTTCCCTCGTGGGGCTTTCAGCAGGGGCTATCCAAAATTCTCCCCCTGAGGGCTAAGCGTGACCCTTAGGCCGACGCTTAGCCTTCTTCTTTGGCTTTGGTGGTGTCTTGTTGCCGGTGACTGTCTCACCAGTATCAAGCGCACCTTGCAGCCTGTCCTTCGTGCTTGACTTTTGCGCAAGCTGGAGAGCCGCTCGGGCTACCGTCGCACCAGCAGTACTTGACTCCTTCACCTTGCTCGGCTTGGAGTAAGCACGCGATTGTGGAGTCTTCTTCGCGTAAGACCGTTTCTTGGCGGTCTTACTACGGTTGGGCGGCTGACCCTTTTTCTTAGCAGCCATGAGTACCTCCAGTACTACATGAGTAACGAACGAGCAAGTTCTTCCCACATCAGCGTCGTCTGATAAATCGACTGCCAACTAGGAGTGAGAATCTTTAACTCGTCTACAATGAAAAGGTTTAAGCGGAACAGTTACTTTCCGCTCTTGGGCTTGTTGAACTGGGGACGGATCTTGCTCCCAGTCCCGTAGCCCTTCTGCCCTGGCTTCTTGCCATTGCGGTCCACACGCACCCAGTTGCCCTTGGCGATCTGCTTCTCTTCATCAGCAGTAGCCGCACGAGACTTGACGACCTTACCCTCACTGGGCTTCTTCTTGGCCGTGTTGCCCACGGTAACAACCTTGGGTGTGTTGCGGTTTGCGTACCAAACCAGGCGGTGCTTTGCCATTACTTCTTCTTCTTGTCTTTGTCCCGACGACGTGACTCGCCGTAACCAGCAGCAATGGTTCCACCAACAGCAAGGCCCTTGACTGCACCCTTGCCCTCAGCCTTAATTTCACGCTTCTTCTGACGCGCCTTCTCGTTGGCCTTTCGGGTCTTGGCTGCTTTCTTCGCTGCCTCTGACCGCTTAGGGTCAACAGTCTTGTAGGAGTCAGCTGCCTTGTTCTGCTTGGACACAGCCTTCTTGGCAGCCTTCATTCCGTACTGTGCTGCACGGACGGCAGCATACGACGCTGTGCCAGAGTCCTTAACCTTACCGGGCTTAGAGTAGGCACGTGCCTGGGGTGTCTTCTTAGCATAGGCACGCTTCTTGGCTGCCTTACTCCGGTTGGGTGGTTCTCCCTTTTTAGCCATCACAACTCCTTCTAGGTGGGGGTCACCGCTCACAGAGCGGTGAACCCTCACAACAACTAGACTTCATACCACAGAACGGACAAAACCATCGGTGCCAGGTACCGTCGTAGAGTTGATCACAGTTATCACATGTGATCATTCGCGGTACGTTCCAGACGATCAATCTCTCTAGAGAAGATAGCGTCGATCTCATTACGGTCTGAAGGACCTGTCGCATTCTCACGCTGCTTGTCCCATTCACGGTATATCTTGCGCCACTCTTTCTTCGTCAACAAAGTTGACATCACCCCTTGTTACTCTTCTTCCCCCTGGATCTCAGGGGTGTCAATCGCCGAGTCGTCCTTGTGGGACTTGCGGCGAAGCCTACGGGTTGACCCATCACCATCAGGGTCCGTGCCGCCATCAGGGTCCGGTGCTGGGGGCGGGGGAGGGGGAGTGGTGTCCTCAGTCGGATCCATCCACTGATCGTCAGGGATCGGACCCCAATCCTTCGTGTCCTGTAATGCTGTCATGATATTCCAAAACATATCTATCTCACTCTCTTCTGGGCTAGGCTGCTCTTGCTGATTCCAGAACTGCCGCCGAAGCGTGCTCGTTCTTGGGAGGCCAACTTACTCTTCTTTGCCGCAGCAGAAGCGGCTCCAACGGTATTGAATTGTTCTTTGACTAGATCGTCATCGCTGGTCTCTTCAGCTGAGAGAAGTCCCAGGCGCTTGTACAGCGGCGATTGCTGGGCAACCGACGTGAACTTCTGTTGGGTGTCGGAGAAGGTTGACTGCCATGTACTTGCCCCGTACAGGCTCGCAATCTCGTTGCGTAGGTCGTCTGCTAGGGACACTCCCGTGTTCTCGGCTGCGCCACCCACACTGGCCTGACGGAACCTCTTGTCGCTCTCACGCTCAAGGTAGTCAGCCGTGCGGCCTGGGTCTATTACGTAGGCTGCCATCTCAGAATCAGTCATCCCGTAGATCTCACGCAACTCAGCACGGACCCCGTCATTACCGGAGAAGTTGATGTAGTCCAGTGCCAGGTCGAGTCTGTTTTCAACCTCTTTGACCGATATGTCCTTTGCAATCAGATCTGTGAAGTCGTCTTGGGAGTCAAACAATCCGTTAGGCATACCGCGATTCATCATCGCGGTACGATAACCCTGCTCTAATTCTATATATGTTGCAGGCAACAACTGGGGCAGGCCAGCAGAGGCCCGTCGAGCGTTGGCTGCGAACCTCTGGTTGTATGCGGCATTGTACGCGGGATCATTGGAGACCATCACCCACAGGTCGTCACCGGAGTACCCCTTGCGAACGTACTTCTCCATACCGGCCAGCAGTTCGCTCATGCCGTTCTGTGCCATCATGGAGCGCATGGTGGCAATCAGGTTGTCCTGACGCCGTGTCTCCTGGCCAGCCAGGAAGTCTGCCTGAGCGTCGTAGGCTGACCGGGTATCGGTTGAAGTGTCGGTGTCGGTGTCAGTGTCGGGAACCGTTCGCTGATCGTCGGGTACCGTCACGGGTGGTGGTGGTACCATCGCTTGCCGATCAGACGCGCTAGCCCCCCTGTGGCCCTGGTTGGGCTGGTTAATGAAAAGAGTATCGCCGTATCCCACCTAGATCACCTACTTCCAGAACCCGTAGTCTTTGAGCATCTTCATGCTGCCATCAGTTAACTCTTTCTGTCCCTGCTTAGTGTCATCCCACCTCGGGTCCATCCGTAGGTCCTGCTCAAACTCCCACATGGTCTGCTTGTACGGCTGACCATCGGGACCCATCTTCATCAAAGCATTCTTAATCTCAGGAGTATCTAGGTTGATCGTGTCAGGATCCATCTCCCACGTTGCAGCCATCCTCTGAATGTAAGAGTCGGCAATCTGGTATGTGCTGCGAGTGTCGGTGATCTGATCACCGATGGTTCCCCAGGTGTCACGGGCACTGTCCACAATCTCAGACTTGACGTCGAACTCTGTGGTCTCGCCATTCTCCAGTGCCTGGATCTTATCTAGGTACCACTTGTCGCTGTACATCACACCGTACTGTTCAGTCAACTGACGCAAGCCCGACGCTGTCAGTCCTGCTGCGCCCTTCATGGACCCGTCCTCACCCATGCCGATCAGGGGTGTCAGGTATGAGTCGAGAACACTGTCAGGGATCTCGGAGTCGGGTCCACGTGTAATGTATGAGTAGTTTGACCTAAGGATCTCTTCAGACAGTTTGTCCAACTGCTCCTCAGAGTAGCCACTGAGATCCGCACCGCGAGCCACGGCAACCCGCTTCAGGGACTCCTTGATATTCCCAACATCTTTCAGCCACGTCGCACTGTCTGTCGCCTTGGCATTGTCGGCTACGCGGATGTTGCCGTCGTTCTCTTCGTACCAGTTTGTCTGAGTGAGTTCAGCGGTGATCTTATTTGAATCCCACTCAACACCCTCTTCTTTCTTACCGGGTATGACCTTCTTGCCGTTGGGGCTAAGCTTCGCCTTGGTCCAGCCTTGCGACTGGTAGGCCAAGACAACCAGTTCAGGGTTGAGATACTTACCGTCTTCGTCACGGGCTAGGACTACACCAATACCAGTGAGAGCACCAAAGTCCTCTTGGAGTTCTCCGGTGTCAAGGGTGTCGGTCTTGCCCTTCTTCTTCTTGGGATCGTCTGCCATTATAGGGATCCCTTCAGAACGTTAGACATAGCCGCACCAAACTTCTTAGCGACACTCATCTCCTGGTAGTCCTCTTCCTTGCGCACCCTCTCAGTCAACACCTGCTGCGTGTCGATGTTGCCCTGTGCTCCCAAGTACTCCTTCTTGTATTCCTTGTAGTACTTGTTGAACTCTTTGTCGTTCAGGGTTCGACCGATAAGTCCCGTTGAGGTTTGGTCCATGATCTTACGGATCTGCGATTCATCGGGTGCAGTGATGGTGCGACCGCCACCGCCTCTACCCCCACCAGACTCAATGTCAGCCAGAACGTCAGGGTCAATCATCGCATTAAGTGCTTGCTCCACCGTGACAGAGCCTTCACTGGCTGCTGAGATGTTCAGCGCACTTCTGAGTGTTCCGTCGTACCAACTGGCCGGGACCTTGTACTCGCCTAGACTGTTGGATGCGTCAACGACCAACTTCTGTTGATCCTCGTTGAGCATGCCATATCCACCCTTGACCCACACATCCTGGCGATCAGAGTACATTCTCGGGTCGCCTGACTTGCTACCCAGTTCCGGCTTCCCCACCATCTGGGGATCGTAGGAGGGATTGTTCCAATAGGTCGGCTGGTACTCGTAGTAGCCAGACAGGCCCGGCTGATTGCCAGTCGGATTCAGTTCATCAGGAGCACCACTCTCAACTTGCTCCTGAACATCTTCATCTATATTGGTATCGGCATCAGCCTTCACTGGGGGTGTAGCCATTACTCAGCCTCCTCAGGGTCCTCTAAAAGTTGCACGTACTCAGAGTCGTACTGAGGCTCGTACACTGTATCCCACAAATCCTTAAGCATCGGGTACTCAGACTGGCCCATTACCACTGCGTACTTATCAATCATAATCTGATCGAGTCGGTACTTCTCCGCACGGTCGGCCTTGCTGTTACCAAGGTTGGCCCTCTTATTCATCGTCCACTCCCGTGTAGCCAAGAAGTCTCGCAGTATTATCCACGCAGGGTCCTGGCTCTTACGTTCCCACACCTTCGGATCATCAATAATAAACTGCTGAAGGATGTTGGATACTTGCTCGTGCCTCTTGGCCCGAGGGTCAATGTATCGTCCGTACCACTCAGGGTGGCGCACCTTCATGCCGGTCTCAGGGTTGTGCAACCAATCACGCCGGATGTTCTGGATTCTCTTTACCTCATCCCGGTCCTTGGCTTCCCTGGCGATTTCCTCTTTAACATCTAGGTACTTATCGGTTGCCGTGAACTCGTCCCACGCCAACCCGACCTTCATGTCAATGTTGTACTGCTGTGGAGGAACAACCTCCCGGTACGGCTTGCCTCCCTCAAACGGAGCATCTGACTGCATCACGTTGTAGATAAGTTGAGAGGACTCACCCCACCCGGTCTCCTTGTCCATTGCCAGGAGTCCAACGTAGTAATTGGTTGATCCATCCTCGCCTATGCTGGCGATGGCTCGTGCAGCATCAGGGAACCGCTCAACCTCACCGTAGGCTTCTCGGGTGGGTGCAACGCCGTAGGTATTCCTTGACGTGGACTTAGTGAAGGGAAGCAATGCCCTGGGATCCACATCGGGGAAGGTCTCTTTCAGAAGTTCAACCTTCTTCTCAAACTCAAGGTCTGGGTTATCTGCGTTTATCTGACGCCACTCGTCCCGGTAGACCTGGCCTGGGTAGTTGGGCATGCGCACGGCACCCAGGTCCATGTTCGTCCACTGTTCCCAGAACCTAACCCTGAACCAATCTTTTGCAGGTTCCGCAATTTCTGTTTCGTAGTCAACGTCCGACTTATCTTCATCCATTGCACGCTCAGAGTAAACCTTCTGCGTCTGGTAGTCGGCAATCCGCATCCAGTCCTTGGACGCTTCTGTCCTCAACCACGCGTAGGCCGATCGAACATAGCCAGGCGTCAGTGCTCCTGTTGCAAGTCCAATGACCCCCGGCCCAATGAACTCTTTGGTGGGTCCGTAGTCACCGAACACGGCAGCATCAGCCATCTGGCCGAGACCAAAGGCATCGCGGTCACCAAACAATTCTTCAAGGGTGTCACCAAAGTACTGTTGCGCACCCTGCACGTCATCTGCAAGATCGTACTTGCCCTTTTCGCGCAGGAAACTTGGTGCGTACGTCAGCAATGAATCCACAGTGAACGCCTGTAGGTACGACCGACCTGGTGGCAGGTCAGCAAACGTACGAAGCAAAGCATTCTTTTCTATTTTAATCTGATCTTCTGGATTCTTTCCCAGAATCTTGTCATTGGCCGCAACAACAAGTTTACCGACACCTGGGGCTGAGTTCACCAGGATGTAGGCGTCTTCATCCCAGAAGTCTGCCTGCTCCCCGTCATTGCCGTAGACCATCTCATCGACAATGTCCTTGCCAATCAACAACGTTGACATTACCTCACCAGGGTACCGGGTTGGCAGGTAGTATCCGTAACGGTAGATACCATTGGCCCACGCACCTGGGAATGTTTGAATGAAGCGACTTGAGAAGATACCACGGTTGTACCGACGGATGGTGTAGAACACCTTCTCCAGTTCAGCCAGAGTATCTCGATGGGCGTACAGTCGTGCAGCGTTTGCGTCAGCAATGCTGATCTCGCCGCCCTGTAGGCCAAGGTCTTCCACCCTGCGCTTGAACTCAATCTCGTGCTGGCGAGCGTAGTACGGCCAACGTCCCAGGACTGCCTCAGGGGTGATGGCGATAGCACGCCACGTAGCCTCAAGCGCACCACTGACAGACGTCTTAAATGACTTCACCCAACGTTCGTTCAACGGCTTCAGTTGCTGTCCGTAGATTGGCTTTGGCACTACGGTGGGGTCAGCCAGAACGGCTTCTGCCAACTGCCCTGCACCAAACTTCTCGCCACTTGCAATAAGTTCTTTTGCCTGCCTCGTTGGGAACATGTCGTCAACAGCATCAACGGTCTCGTTCGCAAAGACTTCAACCTCGCGCTTGTTCTTGAGTCCCATCTCTGCGCGATACTTGGCATCTGCCATGACGTTGTCAATGATTGACTGAACCCTGGCGTCACGAGTTAGTGCTGTAAATGCCGGGGCTACGGCCCTCTCTGTAGCGTAGATGCGGGTGGCGTAGTAGTGCAGTTCATCCCAGTACACAGAATCTGTGGGCGAGATGACGCCCAGTTCGAGTCGATCCATCCGGCTCATCAGGATGCGATGCAGTGCACTCTCTCCACCCATGGGTGCAAAGTTGTTGAGGGCTGTGATGTGCCCACTGGCATCCTCACGGTATGCGTCACCAAGAACACCGGAGAACGCACCGTCATACTGAACGTCTCCTGCGGCAGTCTTGATTACCTTGCCCTCTTCGCCCCGGCGCTTACGCCTGTTCTGGATGCGGTCACCCTTGGCGGCTGACTTGGCGAACTTCTCCTGTGCCTTGCGAACCCTGCCTTGGGCAACGGCAATTTCATCAGAGGCTTCCTTTACCCTACGCGCCAGGTCGCCCAGACCACTCATGTCGTCTTTGATGAACTCAGGAATAAACGTACGGTCGAGAAGTTCTTGCTCAATGGTGACGTCTCCCCTGGCTAAGGGGTCTCTAGCCGCGAACTTTTTCAACAGTTCCATCACGTGACCCATAAGCTTCTCGTTGACGTTCACGTTTTCGGCTCGGACTTTGAAGTCAGTCGGTGTACCCTTACGCGTGATGTAGGAGGTACCACTGCGGCGAGCATCAACGATTGCCTCAAAGATCTGCTGCTGCGCATACAGCCTGTCTAGGTATCCCAGGTCTGCGTCATCGAGGCGCAGGGTACCGTCACCCATAATCTGTTCCCACTCGCTGATCTCTTCACGGATCTTGATGAGCGGAGCGTCATTACCCTTCAGAATGTCACTGGCTCCACGAGCAACCTTGGAGGAGTACTCGTAGTCAACGGCCTCAACCAACTCTCGTGCCGTCTGGCCATCAATCTCAGCGATGCTGTGAAGCAAGTTTGTTATGAGAGTGTTCACCTGGTTAACTTGGTTTGTGATGACCTGACCATTAGTTCGCATGCTCGGGGGAACTGCCTCAAGTCCATAAGAGTCGAGTTCAGCAACCAACCAGTCTCGCGTCTGAATCGCAGACTTGTATCGCATGATCTGGAGCTTCATTGCCTGCTTCTTGGCCATGGTGTCCAGTCGATTGAACACTGACGGGAGGTTCACTGCCAGTCGGTTGTAGAACCACCGTGCTGTGCCAACAGCCATGTCCTTGCCGAGCATCAGCGGTGCTGCACCCATGTGAGCAATAATCGCAGTAACGCCCGGCTCAAACACTGCGTTACGCATAACGTAACCAGGCTTCAGTAGCATGCCAGTACGGAACGCTATGGCCCCCATGTCGTACATGAACGTCGCACCCTTTTGGACAGCGCGGTCAGTCTTGATGCTAACGTTCCTGGGTGTCGGGTTTTCTGAAACGATGTGGGTGTCCAGGTAGTGGGACAACTGCTGCAACGGAACCGTGATCTCGCTGTTGGCAAGTTCACGAATGGTGCGTGGGTCAAACTGAATAACGTTTGCCGTACCGGTGTCAATAAACTTACCGCTTGACCGCACCTGCTGCATGAACGCCTCTGAGGACGTGTTGAATCCCTCAAAGAACTTTTCCATGTCTGCATCAGACAGGCCCTTCTTGCGGCCAATCTGGAAAACCATCTCACGCTGGATCTGCTGGAACGTTGTCTTCAGTTCACCCGTGGTGCGGGTGGAGGCTTCAGCCAACCTCTTTGCGGCATCGGCAATCCAGACCTCTGTGGCGACCTCGTTACCGAATTCATCTAGGACCTTACCGCCAACCGTCAACGCCTCTGACTCTGCTGCCATGGCGTAGAACTCTTGGGTAATATCCTTGGGCCTGGTACGCGCATACGAGAAAACGTTCAGTGGCTTAGCCGACAGCGTGCGTCGCACGCGCTGGTTCCAGTAGTCAGAGAAGTCAAGGAGCTGAGTCGTAGCACCAGCACGACCAAGGAGAGTGGTCCTGTAGTCCACTCGTCCTTCCTTGGTGATAACCGACTTCTTGTAGAAGTACTTGTCGAAGTCTCCACCCTTGATTGCTGTGCGCCTCTCAGCGGCACGTACCGCCGGGCTCTCAATAACATCGGCAACCTTGCGTGTCGCCTTGCCAACGGTAGCGTCAGCCACCTTGCTGTCAAAGTAGCGACCAGTCGCCATCGTCTTACGGCCCTGGGCGGCGAAGCCACCCTCAGTAACCAGTGCGTCGTACAACGCCTGGTCAAACTCGTCCATGCTCTGGTAGTACGCAACGTCCATCTGCTCAGTCATGGGAATGACTGTCTCAGGGTCAGCCTTCTTGATAACGTCAGCAACGCCAGCCAACTGCCACGCCTCTTCTGGGATATCCCTGAACAACTTGGATGCAGACTTAACATCGCCTAGTGTTGCAAGGTGGATACGCAGAACCTGCTGTGGGTCCTTCACGCGGGAGAGAATGCTTGCAAGTTTCAGTGGGTCCACGGCATTTTGCCTGGTGATGATCGGGGACTCCATGATCCGCGTGACATCATCAGTGTCGGCAATTCTAATAAGTTCGTCAGCAAGTGCATTGGGGTCTGTCCTACGCGCATACGGGTCATACTCAGGAGTATTCCACTCATCGTCCAGTTGACGCTTGCTTACGCGTACCTCAGTGTCGATCTCTGGTAAGATATTGCCAGCCTCATCAGCGACGATAGTCTCATCGTCAACTACTCGTACCGGTGCGCCCTCAGGCTGACGGGCCTCAATGCCCTTCATCCCTGCGTCGTACACGCGGTCGTATTGTCCACGACTCATCGTCTTACTCAGACCCGCACCCCGTGCAGCCGCACCCATACCCTTACCCAGAGGGATCGGGGTCAGGTTCAGTGCCGTATCGAACAGTCCAGTTACCGTGGAGTACGCATATGTCTGCTGCTGTGCACGAGCAATGTCAGCATCAGACCAGATGTCAACATCCCAGTCCTCAAGCAGGTCGTCTGAGTCCAGGCCGAATGCTGAACGCAGGGCCACAAGACCGCCGACCTGTGCCTGCACCGCCGCCTGACCGAAAGATACCTGTGTTCCACGGTTCCATGCATCCTTAGGAGTGGCCTTAAAGTCACCACCATCAAGCATGTCACCCAGGACAATTGCCGATGCAGACGCTGTGCGTGCAATGGTGTTAGACCATACCCAGTCAGCAACTTCCATGCCCTTGTAGACTGTCGCCTCAATGGCTTCTTTTGTTACGTCAGATGCAAGGTTAATGCCGTCATCGTCAGGATCGCCAGACTTGGGTCCGAAGACTCCACCTGGCTGAAGCGGAGGAGGCACAAAGTTAGGTAATGTGGCCTTCACGGCTACGGGCAGAATCCTGCCTGCGGCCTCTTCTACGGGGTGCTGGTAAGCGTATCCAGCGGTGGGTGTTCCTCCAGTATACCCAACATCGTTGGGATTAAAGGAGTCATCGCCATAGAGTTCCTCGTTCAGGTCCTCTTTGTCTTTGTCACCGCCCCATGATCCACCACTCTTGCGGGTATTACCCTTCTTGCGCAAGACCTCTGGTATCGTCTCACTCAATCGGATCACTCATTCCACGTAGAAGTGCAAGAAACTTGTCGCGCTCTTTGGTGCTACGAAACTTAACCTTTGCCAGGTCCCATGCTAGAGGGAGCTGACCAGGCCCCAAAGCACGTATGCCAGCGTCAAAGTTATCGTAGAAAGAGCCCTCTTTGAACGGGTCATTGTGGTTCCCCTTAGCCATTAAATTGCTCCAAGTACCGAACAGCCGACCTGAATGACTGCGTTGCCGTGGGTGCTGCTGCGGCCTTGCGCAAATCGGGAAGATACGTAGCAAGCAACTGCATATCCTCAGTTACTTGTGCTTGCTGGTTGGAGGGTCCGTCACCAGGACCGGTCGCAATGCCGGATGTAATCGGCTCATCGGGACGCGCAGTCGGCTCAAACAGGCCACCAGGTGCAGAAGGTGCAGGCATAGGCCCACCAGACCCGCCAGGTGCAGGGGCAGCAGCCATCGGTGCACCCTTTTGGATCTGCTCCATTTCCTTACGGTCACCGTAGTTACCGCCAGGAACGTCGCGAATAGGCTGGGAATCTGCTGGTCCACCATCGGTACGCTTGCTCATTGCACCAGGCCCAGATACCGGAGCCGGTTGATTAGGCATGTTAGTTGCCATCGTCCAACCCCCTCAAGATCTTGTCGATGAATTCGCGCTCAGTAAGTTGCCGTGGAGGCTTGCGCGGGGTGTCGGAGCACTCGCATTCACCCTCAACGCACTCGCAATCCTCATCATCACAGGTGCATGCGTCGTCGTCCTCGAGCTCTGTCCATCCTTCGGGTACACCCATGTTGACAGCCATGTCCACGGCAACTTGCAAGGACTGCTGTGCACGCTTGACCATGTCGTCAGCCACATCAGGATTGTAGGCAACACCCTCGGCCATGAACATGACACTTGCACTGCCCAACTCAAGACGTACCATGATTTCTTTAGACATCAAGACGTCCCTTCTGTTGTGGTAAATAACGAATAATCTCTGGCTTGCCACCCTTACCGTCGGTTCTCGCCATAGCCCGGCGACCGTCGGTGGTGGTGATCATCATGGTGCGGGGAGGTCCGAATGCACCATTGTTGTCCTGCCTAGCCTCAGGGATGTAGGGTTCAGGGTTTCCTTGCGGTCCCACCTCGGGCATCGGAATGCCCTGACCGAACTCAATCTCGTCTTGGAGATCTCCCTCGGCTGTGTCCTTATCCCGCCAGTTGGGGATGTATTGGCGCATCATCTCTTCACTAACCTCAAACTGTCGCTGACCAGGAGCGTTCTCTTTGAGGTAGTTCAGTAGTCCTGTAACGAAATCCATGTGTCCTCCTCGGGGAGGACGGGGGCCGAAGCCCCCGCCCTAAATACGCGACTGTCGAACGGTTCGTACCGAGGTTCCCGGTGACCCGCTACCAGACAGTTGAGCCAGCAATTGCATCATGCCAGGTGGCTCAGGGCGTACCCCTTCCATTTGGACCCCACCCTCGGCCTGGGGCGAAGCAGATCCAACAGAGGGGTCTTGCATCATAGATGCCACCTGCTCCGAGTTGCCATCGCCTTGGGCGGGGGGTTCAGGAGGAGCGAAGGCTTTTTCTACTGCCTTCTCCACTGGTATACCCTTCTTACGGGCTTCTACCAGTTCTCCCATGATTCTTACGATCTCTTGTGGGTTCTGGCCTTGGCTTGCCATCTGCGGGATAGCACCTGCAAGTGCTTCCACACTACCCATCGTTGCGTCACGAAGGCGCTCTACGTCGATCACACGCTCTTCTTCTGCGACATCCATGCTCAACGGCAGGTTACGGCGCATGAAGGACTTGGAGAACAGTCCAGCACCCAGTCCCTGCAGGCCCCACACCAGTGCACGGTTGGGGTCGAGTCCTGCCAGAAGGCCATACTCGTAGTTGACACGGTAGTCGCCCTTGATGTCCTTGGACGGGGTGTACTTAAGTTCGTACGGTGTGCCGTTGGTGACTGTATTCACCACACGCTTGGTGTCTGGCCAGACCTTCTCATCTAGTTCCAGGCACATCACCAGCGCATCAGTCAATGCCTCACCCAAGATCATCTGGTTTGTCTTGACTCGTGCGTCGAATCCGCTCATCAGAGCCTGCACACCACGCCCAGTAACCACGCTAGCGTCGGACTGACCGGCTCGTGCCTCAGGATAACGGGCACCAAACTTGATTTCGTTGTCTAGCAGACGATCCTCAACAATGGCAGACTGCGGAAGTTCCAGGCCAATACGGCGAATCTTCTCCGGTGACTGAGACCGCAGGATAGAATCTGGACCAAAGGCAAGTTCTTGCACGTCTTGCGGCAGGGCAATCGGTGCCTCTACGGACTTCTGCGTGGCCTCTAGGCTCAGCAGTGCTAGTTTCGCACGGGCAGCAAAGACCCACAGTACGTCGTCAAAGGCTCCACGCTGCTCACCGTCAATGGTGGGACGCTCCGCAATGGCTACCGGGATCTTACCTAGCGGGTTATCTACACTCGATAGAACCAGACCGTCAGTCTTGTCCCCATCAAGAAGGAGCAAACTAAGCTTGTTGTCCTCATAGATCCGAGCAATTGTCAGGTATCGACCGGGATCGTCGGTGCTACCGTAGCCTTGCTTGACAATAATGTTGTAATGCTCAGGGTACATTGCAGCAATTTCACGTGCCCGACGACGGAACGTCTTGGCATACAGCGTGACCTTGCCCCACCGGTCCTTCTCGTAGTACGAACCCATCGGATCATCCAGGTGGATGTGGGGTCGCTTATCGTCGTAGTTCGCCTCAACCCTTACGGGGAGGAAACCATACGTGTTGAACCGGTCGGCTGCCTGAATGAGCCGAGATCCTAGGCGAGATGCATACACGTAATGGTTGACGATCTTGGTCTGCTTGTCGGCCCTAGACCGCTGGGACTCATTGATAACTGAGTCCCCAGAGGCTGTGAACGTGGGAAGAACGCCCACCTGCTCGGCTACGTCCTGGGCGATAACGTCAATAGTGTTAGAGATGATTGGTTTCGGCCAGTCAGACGGAAATAGATCCTTGAATAAAACATTCGCGTGGCCTTGGCGAACGAGGGATACCGCCCTCATACGTGCGTCACGGTCGATGTTGGCCTTGCGTAGACGCTCGACCTTGTCCGCGAGTTCAGTGTTGTACAAGTGCGCTCACCTCCTTATAACATTCCGGCCTGTTGGGCCTGTATGTACTCATCAATACGAATAACTTGCTGTCTACCCCGGTCACGTGGGGATGTGTACGGGTTCTTCAGGTGGTGCTGTTGATACATGCCTCGCGTATCGCGGTCCTTGGCTGCTAGTTCTGCAAACCACAGCGCCATGACTACGTCGGTCTTTAGCTTCTTGTGCATGCCTGGTTGCCAGGTAACAAGTTGTTCTACTAGGGCCTTGACGGCCTCAGATCCCATCAACGATGGCAATTCAATCAAGTTGTTACCTTCAGACCAGTTACCGAACATCGGTGCCATGGCTGCCACACCAAAGTCAGGATCGTATTTGTTGGTTCCTGTGTAGTGTGGCTTGATGACGCACCCGGTGCGGGAGGCAAAATCGTTGATCTCACGGTCATCGGTCAGAAACGACTGAAATGAGTTCCGCTCAATCCTAAATTCACTGATCTTGTACTTAGTAATCAGGTCTTTGATCATCTGACGTAGTTCGTCAGGCTTCAAACCTTGATGGTTCTTCACATCAAGCACATACCGCTTGTGCGTTTCTAGGTCTAGCCCGAGCACTACCGCAGCCGTATAGCCTGCTGTCGCGGGGTCTAGCCCCGCAACGATCTGCAAGCCATCCATGCCGTTCCCGCGCACACCGGGCATACCTGGGTTCATTACCCCCGACATGCGCGATCCGTTCACACAGCCCCGCACATCTTCGGTGGGGAAGACTTCCATGTCCCCGACCTGCTCTTGCTGGTACACCAGTGACCAGGTACGCGGGGCTACACGTGCACGCTTCTTCTTGAGCCTCACCCCGTCCCATTTCGGGTACAGACCGTCAGCATCGGCTTGTGACTCACGACCGCCAGGCTCTGGCTGATTACTCCTAGGCCACAAGGTCTTCCAGTCGGATGCCTCTTCAGTGAACTCCAGCACTGCTGGCATGGACAGGTACGACCACGGGGATGCTTCTTCTGGGTAACGCTTGGCATCACGGATCTCAGAGTACAGATCTCTCGGTGCCAGGCGCGTACCTACGATCAACATGGTGCCATTGGCTGAGATACGAGACATCAACTCTGCCTGTATCCAGTCGATCTGCTCATCGAAGCGATGTGCGTTACCCATGTCCACGACGTCGTCGCAGATCACTAGATCACTTCGGGCTCCGTATACGTGGGAGCCTATGCCGAGGGCTTCAACGCTTGGGTCCTTTTCTCCACTATCACGGATGTCATCGGATAGATAGATCCGATCAGCATTCCATGCTTCTGAGTTGGACTGGTATCCACCGGGAGGACCATAGGCATATTGGAAGTCTGAATACTTGGGGTGAGTCAGCCTGGACTTGATGGCGTAGAGCATCTTACGGGCCATAGCCTGGGACTTAGATACGATGATCACCCGCAGGTTCGGGTCCATGGCCAGGCGATAAAGTGTGTAGTTGATGGTAATGGCGGTAGTCTTGGCGTGCTCGGGTGGGATGTTCACCAGGCACAGATCTTTCTCGCCCTTTTCCCAGGTCATTGCCGGTTCTAGCCAGTGCGGCTCATTACCCTCAATCATGTCTACGATGTTTTGGGTGTGCGCAAATACTTTGGCGTCGAGGTATTTTTCAGAGAACTCGGGGAAGCTCATCACCTCTCGCTCAGGGCGAGCGGCATCTCCTAGACGTGCCGCATCGACCATCATGGCGAATCGCTTGTCGTTTCTACGCCACAACTCATAGGAGTTCCGCGACCGGTCAATGACCTCTAGCGCATCCCTGATAGATCGGCCCTGGGCCACCATGGCAATCAGTTCCTGCTTTAACTGCGGAACATCGCCACGCTTACGGCCACCCTTTTTACGCTTGTTGCCCGTCTTGGGAGTGACGTCTGGGGATAAGGTTGCCATCATCACTCCTATCAGCATCGAATTGTAAGAACTTATTAGCACGAGAGACCCACTGGCCAATGGTGAGATCATTGATCAAGTGGCTTGGGGTGAGCAGTGGATCCTTGCTGTAGACCGTTACCGGTCTGTTACATCTATAGCACACGGTACCTCGCACACAGCACCAACGAATCGGATCACAGCAACTGCCATCTACCGATAGCCGCCAGAAGCCATACACTCCACCGTGGCCATGTTCATCAGCCTCATCGCGTGCACCGCACACACCGCACACATACCCTTGGACCGCCAACCACAACTTACGAAGGATCGACCGATCATGCGGGTGTAAGAAACCAGGCTCGCTCTGCGCGGGTTTATAATCAACAATTGTTGTTGGGACTTTCGCAGGCAGCCCAGAAGTTTGAGGTTCGGTATGGCCTTTGCGGTAGTGCTGGTAATAGTGTCGAGAACATAGGCCTTTGGCACGTATGGGTAGCTCACAATCAACTTCAGTGCAGAAGTTCAAGACCACTCCCTGTGTGCTACAATACGGCTTGGAACTATTTGCTCCATACGGGAAGGAATTCCTCCCTGCCCGGAAAAGGGCATACTACACCCAATCAAATAATAATGCATACTACGGCCCCCCGCTAGGGGGGCCTATATGGGAGGTTCCGTTTGGGCGAAACCTCCCCAAAGAGGTGGAGCCCATTGTCTCTTCGATCATTTTGGGATGATCTCAGAGACTACCAACAACTAACCGCCGTAGAGGGCTGGGCGATTAACGCCCTCTACTATTATATATGTTGCAAGCAACATGATTTCAAAGAGGTCATTTTTGCTATTTCGTTACATAACTGTTACCAACGTGGGGGGTATTGTCCTATTATGTCCTATATTACAGGTGTGGGGGGAATGTTCTACCGTTATCATTTCGTTACCAACAATACTAGGAAAATCTATTCCTGACTCAGTAGTATACCGGCGCTCGCGATGTAAATATGGGTGGGGTCAACTTAGGTTAGCCTAACCTAACTTAGTCCATTGTGTTCTTCGATCACGTGAACATTCTTTGATTGTTCTAAACATTTCACAATCGCACAAAGTAGTTCGATTCTCAACTATAATGCCTTTCGTACACCTGTACGATGGGGATGTAGGTTAGGTAAGCCTTACCTTACCTGCCACCTATGCCATGGCATTCCCATATGTCCCAATTGTCCTCGACCGCATAACGGACGCAGTTATCCACAGCTTATGCACAGCTTATCCCCAGCTTGTGGATAACATCGTCGTTATCATTTCGTTATAAAAGAATGGAACCAAAGCCACCTCCGGTGCGCCTAAGCATTGACGGAAAAACATGGAAGGTAATTGGGAACCGACCCCGGGAACCAATTGCGCGCCTAGTACGTCTAAGGGGTAGCAAGGAATGGTGACACCCTGTCACCTAGGAACGTGTCAGTTGGCACAATGTTCCACTAGACAGGATGGAACCAAATGGCAAGGCAAAGCGTCAAAGTAGTAGCAAGGCAAGGCAAGCACTACAGTTAGGAGTATGCAATGCGTTCCCCATACGGGAACGGCGGGACACCGCGTGACCTATCGGGTATCAACTACCGTACCTCACCGCGTGCGCACGGGCTACGCTCTGCTAACGCAGTGTACGGATGGTATGCCGACAAAGGTGGCAAGCG
>WLWE01000224.1_pt1 | contig 53164 bp, 52 predicted proteins | sample 6718301 | NCBI WGS metagenome assembly WLWE01 (sample SAMN12718691, study PRJNA515312) | sponge metagenome | isolation source: marine sponge | host: Mycale hentscheli | place: New Zealand: South Island, Marlborough, Capsize Point | collected 2003-05-01
TTTATTGTTTAAGACTACTCGCGTAGTTTCGATCACTTAGATCTCATCAGTTAAACTTTATAGTATTTGACTTAGTATTTCATAGTGAAGATCTTGTTTATCTTTACTTAGTTCAGTAAATTTCTTGACACCACCATCATAGTTGTGTAAGTGATTTACAATTTGCTGAGTACATTCAGCTTGTTTTACTGTCTTTTCCATTTCTGCAAATGCTTTAGACCATGACCAATTACTTGGTGAGTTAGGATTATACATAGTCAGGTAAGTTATTATGAGCTTTCATAAACTCGTTATACATTGGATGATTAGTATAATGCCAGCCAAGTGTTAGCATTTCATAAAGAGACTTTACTTCTTTTTCTTGTTTGTTAGTTAAATTATTCATAGTTATTATTTGTTAGTTAATATTAGTTTGTGCTGAGTCAAGTATTCGTTTTATTTAGTGACGCTAAAGTATGACTATCAACTACGTCGTTTGTTTATTATATTATCTATTACTTATTGTAATTAGTTTGTGATTAAATACCATTAAAAGAAATGTAGTTTATAATTCCATAGGTGAATATGTTATAAGTTATTAGTGTTAAAATAGTTGCGATAAATAGTATTGGTATTATATTTAAAGTTTTCATAATTAGTTTTAGTTTAAAGGTGTATATTAGTTTATTAGTTTATTTATTAGTTAGAGTATTACACATGAGTTCTCATTATCTTACATAGATATTAAATTATTATTTAAGTGTAGTATGACAATAGCTTGTTAGAATATAAGAGTAACAGGCTACTGTCACATGTTACTTAAGATATTTCTGCGAGTGATCTTGCGAATGCTGGCACAGTATTACTATTAGTATACGACTTGTATTCTTGAAAGCAATTCATTGATTCAAACTTTTCTTGAAAAGTAGAGTATACTTCGTCGTGATCATAAGTGAAAGTGATATCTTTTTTATTAGTGAATGTGATTACTGCATTCTCGCCGATTAGTGATTTTCTTATTACAAATCTTTTTGTTGTTATATTATTCATAGTTATTATATTTATTTATTTATATTATTATTATCTTTTGTTTGTTGTATTTAGTTTGTGATTGTTATTTATTTTATTTAAGTTGTTTGTTTTTATATATATATATTATCTATTGATAGTCGTATATAGATTGTGACAAACATGAAATAGTTTTAGTAAGTATATAATAATATCGTATGATCGACGCAATAAAATATCGATAATGACTGAAGAATCGCAATGAAATCGTAGAGAAAAGGGGAACCCCAAAATTTAAAATTGGTTTTGTTTTAAAAATCAAAATAAAAATGTGGTAGGGCAACACTTTGCTTCTATATATCTAAGCCCGGCTATGAATTATATGACACTAGCTAGTTAAGTATACTAATAGGTACCTTATGTCACAGTGTACCTTGTAAATTTTTATTTTTTCCTGTGAATACTATATCTATAGCGCATTATAAAAAAATTATTAATAATAAATATTTAACAACATGGAAACAACAGAAGACGGAGCATCGTTATTTGGCAAAAAAGCAAAGGCCAGAAGAGCTGAAAGAAAAGAAGGTAGACAAGAACGTAGATCACAGCGTAGAGCTAAGAGACATAAGAAAAGAACAGACAGAAGAATGTTTGGTAGAGGTAAAAAAGGAGCAGCTAGAAAAGCTGAATTCCAAGCGGAGAACAAGGCAATAGCTGAAACTACTGCACAAGGAGCTCAAGACCTAACTAATAACGCTGCATTGCCTGGAAATGGTGGTGGTGAGTCTTATGACTTTGGTAGTGGATCATCACAACAAGCCGTAAGCTTTGGGTCATCGATGCATAAACGTCATGGTTCTAGTATGTATAACTCTAATAAGCAAGGAGCTTCTATGAGTGGTCAATCATACGACGCGAAACAGGCGTATAATAAAAATTTATCTCCAAAAGCTAGATTACATTATCTAGAAAACAATAGAGCTGACGCAAAGTCTAAATCAAAAGGACATGCTCATCCTATATTAAAGCATATGAGAAAATTTTAAGCTATGAGTTTGTTAAAATTTAATAGAAAAGGCGGACCTGGCAGAAAAGGTAGAACACCAGACGGTAAAGCTGATAGAATATACATTTCTAATAAGTATAAAGTAGGTGATTACGTAAGCGAAGACGACTTTGAAGCTAAATTTAAGAACAAAGGCAAAAAAGCTAAAAACTATCCCCAGCTAAGTGTACAAGACTACTCTACAGTTAAGTCTGATAAGAAAGGTAATTACGTAGAAAAACTTAAAGACTAATAAAATGGCTATAATTTACACATATCCAGTAAAAAACTCCATATTTGACGGAGATAGTTTTGTTATAACTGACGCTCAGGATAGAAATATGACAAAACAGTTAGGTGTAGGGGTTATAATGGCCCCTATATACACTCTTCAAGAAGAAGTTACACTACTAGAAAAGCAAGTAACAGATCTATACGCTAGAATACAAGATATAGAATCACAAATAAGCACAATTCAAGAGGAAATAGCAGCGTTACAGCAATGTTGTGCTCAGAACGCGGCAGATATAGCTACTAATACCAACGCTATAGCTGCTAACACTGAAGCGCAAAAAGCTTTAGGAGCTGATATTGAAACTAATGAAGCTGCTATATCAGGTTTAGAAGCTACACTTAACAAATTTATAGCTGCACAATCCGAAACAAACACATCGCTACAAGCACAAATAAATGCTTGCTGTGGTGGAGGCGGTGGTGAACCTAAAATAGTGAATGTTACCCCTGTAGAAGGAATTGACGATGGTGGTAGTTTTACTATAACAATAACAGGTGAAGATACTAATTGGTTGACTGATACACCTACAGCTGTTAACTTAGGATTACCAATTGGTGCTATTGTAGATCAGTTTAAAGCTATAAGTGATACTGAAATTACATTGACTTTTTCAGTTCCAGAAGGCTTTCAAGCAAATGGAGGATATGATGTTAGTGTTGTAGCAGGTGATTCTTCAGCATCATGCGAAAGATGTTGGAATGTTTCACCAAATGCAGGTGGTGCAGTAATACTTGGATTAGAACCTAACAAAGCTGAAAGAGGAGAAACTATTACAACTGTTATATCAGTTGAGAATATGCCAGGACCAATTATTAGCGTAAACTTAGGACCAGGTGTTACAGTAGATAGTTTCACTTTAGAAGACGATGGATCAATAAGTGTTATCGCAACAGTATCGGAAGATGCTGAAATAGGTTTAAATGACATTTCAGTTATTTATGGTGATAAAGAATCAGCTACATTAGAAAATGCTTTTGAAATTGAAAGTAGTGCTGTAAGTTGTATTGACAATCCAATACTATCACCTTTATCTACTTATTCAGAAGAAGCTTTGCCTGTCCAAAATGAAGATGCAGGGTTCGAAGCTTGGGGTGGAGTATTATACAGCTTTAGATTAGGAGCAACACCACCACCACCGTCTACAGCTCCAATATTATGGAGATTTACCGCGGATGCTCCAGGTTCTACTTTTCCATCACCACCAGAGTGGATGACTTTAACAGACAATGGAGACAATACATGTACTATATCCGGTACACCAACGGTTGAGGAAATTGGAACACAGTATTCTATGGGTGTAGAAGCAATAAGAAGTGATTGTCCAGATAAATTCACCGGTTGGACTTGGGGTATAACTATTAGTGAAAAACCATAAAAATCAAAATTGGACGCTGCAGATTAAAGAATAACAAAAACCTCCCCCTTTAAAACGGGGGGAGTATTAAATATAATTTAATTAAATAAAATGGAAGATATAAAGTTAGTTAAAGAACTTGCTTTTGGCGAAGATGCTAGAAGCAAGATCTTAACTGGCGTCGATAAATTGACTAACGCAGTTAGCTCAACATTAGGCGCTAGTGGTAAATGTGTGATACTAGAAGACCACAATGGTAAACCTATTATAACCAAAGATGGTGTTACCGTTGCTAATTCAATAGTATTACAAAATCCTTTAGAAAATATTGGAGCAACACTTATTAAGCAAGCTGCTCAAAGAACAGTTAAAGATGCTGGAGACGGAACTACTACGGCTACAGTTTTAGCTCAAGCAATATTAAAGCAGGCTTACGAACATGATCTTATAGATAATACTAGATCAATGATAAATGGTATAAACGTAGGTGTTGAAAAAGTAGTTAAGTACTTAGAAAAGAAAAGTAAAAAAGTAAGAGGGAGAAAAATAAACCAAGTTGCTACTATATCATCAAACAATGATAAGGAGTTAGGTTCAGTTATAGGTGAAGCTTTTAAGCTGGTCGATGAAACTGGTATAGTAATGATGGAAAACAGCGACGATGCATCAACAAGTGTAGAACTTATAGAAGGTGTACAATACTCTCAACCATTAACAAGTAATCATTTTATAACAAATAAAGATAAAGGTACTTGTGAATTAGATAATCCTTTGATTTTAATAGTAGAATCTAAAATAGAAAACATAAGAAAAGTACAAACCATTTTAGAATACGTAATTAAAAATAATAAAAGCTTACTTATTATAGCAGATGTAGATAAACAAGTATCTTCTGCATTAGCTATGAATAAAATGAAAGGTAATATAAAAGTTAATATAATCAACGCACCTATGTTTGGCGTAAGCAGGAAAGATGTGCTATCTGATCTATGTGCAGTGACAGGAGCTACATTGGTGAATGAAGAACTAGGAGATGACATGGATTTAATAAGTGTTGAACACTTAGGTAAATGTTTAAAATCAATAACCAATAGCGAAGATACTATATTAAAAGTAGACTTAAGTAATAACGAAGAAGTATTAGAAACTATAAAGTTATTAGAAAATAAAATTAAAAATACTAAAAACCCTAACATTATAGTTAGTTTAGAAAAAAGATTAGCTAAATTAAATGCTAAAGTTTCAACTGTGAAAGTTGGTGCAAATTCAGAGTTAGAATTAAAAGAAAAAAGAGACAGGGTTGAAGATGCTATTTGTGCTACAAAAGCCGCGATTAAAGAAGGTATATTACCAGGAGGTGGAATAGCCTTGTTAAATGCTGCACAACATTTAACTGCAGATTGCATAGGTGAAGAAGTTTTATATCAAGCTATAAAGCAACCTTACAATTTAATACTAGAAAATGCAGGCATAACGGTAAAAAACACTTTTGATAATGAGGGTGAAGGTTTAGATGTGGTTACAGGAAATACGGTTAATATGGTTAAAGCCGGAATTATAGATCCTTTACTAGTTACTAAAAGTGCTTTGCTAAACGCGGCTTCAGTAGCTACAACTATAATATCTACAGATTGTGTAATTAATAATATAAGAGCATGAAAGCAGTAGGTAAATACATAGTGATAGAACCGATAAAAGAAGTTAACACTAAAACTGAAGGCGGTTTAATACTTGCGGAATCACAAAGAGAAGACGTAAGATATAGAAAAGCTAAAGTGGTGACAGTAGGTAGTGATGTTAAAGGTATTAAAAAAGGCAATGAGATATATTACGATAAAGCTGCTGGTTTTAATATTGAATTAAAAAAAGAAACGTATAAAGTCATAAAAGAAAATGACGTAGTTATAATCTTGTAGAGTGAGAAGAATACACTCGTCAGACTTAAAACAATTAAATTTACTTAAGCATTATAGAATTATACGTAAATGGGCGTGTAAAACCTGTAATATTAAAGAAGCAGACCTTGAGCTTTTAATCTATCTTGAAGCAATTGATTTATTTACTAAAGATGATTTTAAAAAAGGTACTTACTCTTATAGCTGGGACAACAGGCGCTGGAACAGATTATTGAAACAAGGGTGGATTACCGTGTGGAGAAAAAGAAACCGCACAACCCAAAAATATAACATATACAAAGTATCCACAAAGTGCAAACAGCTAATAAGTAGAATGTATCGTATTATGCTAGGCGAAGAAGACATGCCTAATAAGATATTTGAAAAAAATGATAGATATATTTATAAAGTATTAAATACATCTATAAAAAACGTTAACAAAGATAAAACAAGAAACAATGGCATATAATCAACCAAAAGGTACCCCGATGCACGGAGCTCCAATGTATTCAAATAGAGATGGTAGTTCTTTCAATGCTGAGTATGACGCGACGCAAACTGGTCCTTATATGAAAGAGACTTATGTGAGTAAAGACGGAGCATCAGAACCTATATCAGCTGTTATAGGCTTAAAAGTATTAGGTAAAAAACTATTAGCAGGTCTTACTAAAAAGAAAATTGCAGCTGCAGCTAAAAAAGCTGCTGTCAGTGGAGCTAGTAATTTAGCTGCTAGAGGAGCTGGTAAATTAGTTGAAAAGAAAAATCAAGAACCAGGTGCACCACCATCTTATGATGTTTCTGGAAAAAAGACTGGTGGATCTAAAGGAGGTTACGCCAGTGGAGGTGCTTCTATGGACGGCGCTTCTAAAGTTGATTTTGGTGCTATATTTAAAGGTATAGGTAAAGTAGCTGAGAAAGTAGGTAAAGGAGCAAAAGATATAGCTGGTAAGGTAGGTGAGAAAGCAGGTGATGCTGGTAATATATTAAAACAAAAGGCTAAAAATCTTGCTGCAGACCCAAAAGCTGCGGCTTCAAGAGTTGGTAAAAAATTAAAAAGTGCTGCATCAAGCGAAATGGGTAAAGCTGTTAAAACGGCAGCTGCTACAGCAGCCGCTAGTAATTTAGCAAGTAGAGCAACTCAAGGAGGTAGTAATGATCCTTCTCCAACACCAGACTATAGTACAGGTCCTAAAGGTTATTCAAGTGGTGGTGGTTATATGGCTACACCAGATTTAGGTAGTATGTCTGACGGAGCGTCTTATAACTTTAAGTCTTTAGATGCATCACAAATAAAGAAGAATAAAGGCAATGGTATAATAAATAGATTAAGTAATTCTAATATACCTATTCAAACAGAAGCTGGAACTTTTAATGCAGCTGACGCAATCAATGTGGTTAAATTTGCTGCAGATAGATTAAGAAGCTTAAAGTCTAGAAGTAATAGAAAAAAAGAGATTGAACAAAGACCTCAACCATCTAGTAAAACTTCCGCTTCAAAACAAAGTAAATCTAGTGTATTAAGTAAGTACGCTAAAGAAATTTAAAACTTTTAAAAAAAATATTATGCCAAGTTTGGGAATGAATCAAACTCCAGCAGGAGTAGAAAAAAAGCCTTTGAAAAAACCATATGCAGGGGTTAAAACAATGGAGTCAAAAGACTCTACTATTAGACCATCTCTTAAAATTAATACAGATTGCCAATACAAAGGCAATGCTGTTTTAAATGCGCAGAGATGATGGGCTTAGACGATCTCAAGTTGTATTGTTTAAATATAACTTCATTTACTATAGCTAGCTTTGATTGGTTAGAGCCAGTTTTAAAGATAATGCTACTTATAGTAACTATAGGATATACTGCTCATAAATGGTGGAAAATGAAAAATAAAAATTAAGCTATGCCACAAAAGAGAAGAGACTTAGAACACATGAGAAGAACGATGAACTATGTTAAGAATAAACCTGATGGAGCTAGCTTTAGTTTAGGTGGTTTAGTTAGTAGCATAGGTAGTGGTATTAGCAACGCTGTTAGTAGTGTTGGTAGTGGCATCAGCAATGCTGTTAGTGGTATTAGCAACTTTGCTAGTAATTTAGGCGGCGGAGGTCAAGATCCAGGATCACCACCTCCATCTGACTCTCCAGGCATGGATCCTATAATGAGTATGATGGCTCAAATGAAAGCTAAAATAGCTGCTATGAAAGCTGCAAAAGCTGCTGCCATGGGAAAAATGAGTGGAGGAGCTGGTGAAAATGTTGTGATAAGAGGTAAGATGACCAAAGGAGGTGGAGGAAACGGTATGGGTTTTAGACAACACTTTAAAGGTGGTTTTGGAGCTGATGTACAACAAGGAGCTTCTATGAAAGGTAAAGGCAAAAGACACATTAAGTATAAAAAGAAATAAAATGGCGTTTAAGTTAGAAAGACCTAGATTTACTAACGAACCTTACAGTATACGTAATGAGGGCTCTGTAGCTGGTTTAGGTGTTTTTGCTGAAAAAGATTTTAGTAAAGGAGAATTTATAGGAGTTGCTTTTGATGATGAGATTAAAATACAGTCACATCCGCAAATAGATACTAGAACTCCTTTTGGTAAATCGTTGAACCATCAGAAAAAGGCTAGTGCAATACAAAAAAGCGAAAACAATATGATGAAGGTTTACGCTGATAGAAACATTAAAAAAGGTGAAGAGGTAACTCTTGATTATGATTTAGCTCCACCTTATGTTAAAACTGCTGTTAACACTAAAGGGTACAAAGAACTATGAGACAAATAAACAAAATAATTGTACATTGCTCTGCTACTAGAGAGGGTCAAGATATATCTGTTGAAACTATAAGAAAATGGCACGTTGAAGGTAGAGGTTGGTCTGATATAGGATATCATTTTTATATAGACATCCATGGTGAAATACATAAAGGTAGAGATATAGCCAAAATTGGAGCTCATTGCAAAGGACAGAATAGAAATTCTATAGGAATATGTTATGCTGGAGGCGTTGAGGCAGATGGTAAGACTCCAAAGGATACTAGATATGACTGTCAAAAAGAAAGTCTCTTAGCGGTGCTAAGAACATTAAAAGCAATGTATCCAGAAGTTGTGATACATTCACATAATGATTACGCTAATAAAGCGTGTCCAAGTTTTAATGCTACAGAAGAGTATAAACATTTATGAAAATAAACCAAAGTACAGAGTTTAAGATAGATCTTAAAACTGTTATAGGAATAATAATGTTTACGTCTTCACTTGTTGGTATGTATTACACACTACAAGATGATATTGAAGACGCTAAAAAAATGCCTAAAGCTGTAATAGATAGAATAGAGTATGATTTAAAACAGGATTGGCATACACAACATATAAACAAATTAGAAGAAGAGGTTGAAGAACTTCGTGATTGGTGTAGACAAATAGATAAAGAATTAACAGATGGCAACAAAAAGAGGTAAAGCTAAAAAGAAAAACCCTTGTTGGAAAGGTTATACAGCTATGGGAGACGATGGTAAAATAGTCATGAAAAAGAAAGGTAATAAAATGGTGCCTGCCTGTAGACCTATTAAAGGTGGTGCTTCAATGAGCACTAAAAGAGATGATGATTATAATAAAAAAAAGAAAGCAGCTGAGTTAGTTTTTAAAACTAGACTTAAAGAATCTGGACTTTCACTAAGTGAATTTAAGAAAACAAAAGAAGGTAACAAACTAGCAAAAGACGTACAGTCTGTAGCTTCACAACATCAAGGTTTTGGCGGGTAGAAGAAAAAAGAATAAATGCGATATAGCTTGGAAAGCCTGGGAAGATGGTTATCTAAAGAAAAAGAATGGTAAGGAAGAAGCGGCTAGAGAAAGAAGAGAGTTTTATTGTGATAAAGGTAAAATAAAATTACGACCTTCTGATGATGCTGACGTACCATACACTGACAAGCAAATTAAGGATGGTGCTTCAGCTGATGTAAGAAAAACTGTTGGTAAAGGAAAAAACTTTAATAAAGCTAATCCTACAGGTACTGGTGGTAAAGCAGGTGGTGGCATGACACAAAAAGGTGTTAATGAGTACAAAAGCAACAATCCCGGTAGTAAGTTAAAAACAGCTGTAACTAAAGATCCATCTAAGTTAAAACCAGGAAGTAAAGATGCTAAACGTAGAAAATCTTTTTGTGCTAGATCTAAAAGCTGGGATGGTAAAAGAGGCAAAGCAGCAAGACGTAGATGGAACTGTTAATTAAAATATTATGGAATCAAAAGGACTAGGAGATAGTATAGAAAAAATTACAAAAGCAACTGGTATAAAAAAAGTTGCAGACTTAATACCCGGAGGATGTGGGTGTGATAAAAGAAAAGATTGGTTAAACAAAAATTTTCCTTATAACATGAATAAAAAATAAAACAATGGGAGTAAAAATAAAACCAGTGAAAGGTAAGAAAAAAACTGAAGCAGAGAAAAAAGCTGACATTGAAAAAAGAGCTAAAGCTAGGTTAGCTAAAGAAAAAGCTGCACAAGCTGAAGAGCAAGGATATAGAAGTGTTAAAGCGATGGATAAAAAAAGAATTAGAAACGCTTCAAAAGCTAGCAAACAAGAAGAGAAAACTAAAAGAATAGCTATCAGACAAGGTGAAAAAACCGCAAGAGTAAAAGCTAGACATGGTGTTTCAATGAAAAAAGACGGAGCGTCTAAAAAAACTAAAACTTATACTAGACAAGGAAGCGCTAAGTCTACTGATGGACAAACCACCAAAGTTTACAGAAAAGATGGATCTTTAAAAAGAGAAACTAACGTAAACTTATCTGGCAAAAGAACTGTATATAGTACTAGTGGTAATCCAAGGTTTTTAGATAAGACTACAACAACGTCAACTGAGAAAGTTCCAGCTACATCTAAAACTACTAAATACAATAGAAAAGGTGAAGCTAAGAAAACTATATATGGAGACAGTGATAGTGGAAGAGGTTTGGACACTAAAAAACATAGAAAAGTATTAAGAAAGACTAGAATGGCTAAAAACAATGCTAAGAAAAAAGATGTAGTAGTTGATAGAAAAAGCGGTGCATCTGCTAAGTTTCCAGAGATCAAAAAAGAAAACGAAGGTAAGTTTACTAAGTGGGTTGAAAAGAATATGGGCGGCATGGATACTTGTAAAGCTGCTAGCAAGATAATGAGATCTCGTACTAAAAAGTATTCCCCAGCCGTAGTTAAAATGGCTAACTATGCTAACAACTTTGGTTGTAAGACTAAAAAAGAAGATGGAGCTTCAGTACCATTAAAAGGTAAACAAAAGAATTTACCAGATGCTTTAAAATCTAAAATACTAGCGTCTGACGGTCCGTCAATGAAAAACGGTAAGGTTAAAGATATTAAATCTAAAAAGTATGATAGAAAAATGAAAAAAGCCGACCCTGGTAGTGTAAAAAAAGATGTTTATTTTCCTTTAACAGGAAAGCATGGAGAAGAAAATAGACCAAGAATAGCTTTAGGTGATCCAGGTAGTGTTACTTCAAAAAGATCAACAACTTTTACTAAAGGTAATAAAAAATATACAAAAACACATAATTCTGGTAGTGGCGTTACACATTATTCAAAAAAGAAAATGAAAAAATAAATTATGGAAAAGATAAAAGAATATATAAATCACCCATTGTCTAAATGTATAGTAGCTGGAATAATAGGTGGAGGTTTACTTTTAGAAAGCCATCCATTATACGCAGGTGTGGCTTTTGGTTATGCAATAAGAGAATTATTTTTAGCTTTTAAAGCTGACTAATGGGTTTTAAACTAAACGGTGCTCCTTATAATGAGGACGATATGAACATACCTATATATAAGAGAAGACTAGAAGATGGTGCTGTTGGTAAATCAAACCACACTGGAATAATAGTACAGCAAGGTTTAGATAAACAAACAGAAGACGCTGTTGTAGCACATGAGACTGTGCATCAGAAAGATCCACATTTAGATTACGACGACGAAAACTTTTATTACAAAGGTAAGACATACCCAAGAAATGAAATAAATGAGTTTGATAGAAATCTACCTTGGGAGAAAAAAGCTTATAAAGAAAGTGATAAAATATTAAAACAAAAAACAAACGACGTTGAGATGAAACAAAAATTTAAAATGGATGGTAATCACAAAGGTGGTTCAAAACCCTTTGTAGCTATGGCTGAACAAGGTTTAGTAGGTCCAAGTATGGATGGAGCTTCAAATCCACCAGCTAAAAAAGGTTCTTCTATAGAAAATCTTAGAAACAGTGTTAAATATAAAATGGCTCAAAATCCTAGTAACTACGGAATTAAACCAGGTGATAGAGAAAGTAAGTATTTAGATTCTTTTAAGAAAGATAGTTATTATAAAGGTAGACAAAGGGATGAAGCTGCTATTAGATCTAGTGGAAACAAAGTTAATCAACAAGCTAAAAAAGATGTTGTTGTCAATGGTAAGAAAGTTAACAAAGGGATAGTATCAGATAAAGAAAGAGTAGAAGGTAGAAAAGGAGAATATTCTGATTTATCTATTGTAACTAATAAACAATATGACAAGCACGGAGATAGAGATTATGACAAGATAGGAGCTCCAAGACCTGACGTTGTTGTTAATGGTAAAAAGCAGTCTGGTTATAAGTTGAAAGGAAATTTACCTGGAGCTAAGAAAAACGTTACAGTTGAAAAATAAGAAAAAATTCAAAGAAACAAAAATAGGGGCTTTTTTAACTAATAAAGCTCCTAAAATTCTTGATACTATAGGAGACGTATTACCAGATAATGGTGCGTTTGGAATAGTAAAAAATTTAATATCAAGTGATACTAACCTTGGGCCTGAAGATAAAGAGATGGCTTTGAAGTTATTAGAGCAAGATATAGCAGAGATGAATAACATCTCAAGTAGATGGGCTAGTGATATGAAAAGTGACTCATGGTTAAGTAAAAATACTAGACCTATGACACTTATATTCTTAACCTTAGCAATGACGATATTTATAATATTGGATTCAACAGTATTATTAGAAATAAAAAAAGGTTGGGTTTCTTTATTAGAAGCTTTACTGTTAACAGTTTATGTAGCATACTTCGGTAGTAGAGGTGCAGAAAAAATTACAAAAATAAAACAATAAAAATGAGAGGAATAGAAGGAAATTTTATGGCTCAACCTAGAGTTTTTGCTCATAGTGCCCAGCCAGTAATCTTAGGTAGTGACATATCAGATACAGACCAAAGGGGTTGTGCTCTATACGTGGGAACCACTGGAACTATAGTTGTTAGAATGGAAGGAACACACAAAGCTGAAGATGTTATTGGAAATTTATATGACACCAATGTTAGTATATTTTATAATGTACCAGGTGGGTCTTTTTTACCAATTTTAGTTACAAGTGTTTTAGAATCAAACCAAGTTGAATTAACAGCTAGAGCGGATTTCTACGACCTTGAATTTAAAAAAGCAGAAGACTCATTAAGTCAACTACAAGAAGAGTTAAGTGAATTAAGATCGGCATTAGCACAAGCTGAACAAGAAGCAGACGAAGCTAAAGCGCAAGCTAGCAGTATTTGTGAAAAACTAGGAGAAGACAGTGGACCATGTAGAGTAAGTCAGCAGAAAGTAGAAAGAACACTTGAAACAGTAAAGCAACTAAAAGATGAAGAGCAAGAGCTAGAAGCTAAAGTAGAGGATCAAAATGCTAAAACTGCCAAAGCTGAAAAAGATGCTGACGTAGCACGCGCAGCTTCAGAAGACCCAGCTCTTTTAGTAACTACAGATGCTGAAAATATATTAGCTTTATTTTAATAGCATGTGGTTAGGAATAGGAAATACAATACCTCAAAACTCTATTAGGAAGACACAAGTATTACCGCCTCCAGCTTTTGAAAGGTTTATAGCTTTGGAAAGTGATGTTTTGGATATAATGCTTTTAGAAGATGGTAATAAAGTTTTAACTGAAAATCAAGTTGAAAACGCTTAAAAAAATATAAAATGGCTGATAATAAAAAAATAAGTGGATTTGGTGAAGAAACTGATCTCACGTTAATAAGTGGAATAGCAGGATATAGAGTGGGTGAAAATGGAGCCCCTAACTATAATGTTAAAATATCTGGTGAGAATTTAAAAGAAAGTGTATTAGGTGATTACGAACCTACTGTTACTTGGAATAACATTGCTAACAAACCAAGTACATTTCCACCAACTATAGGAACTACAGCTACCGATGCTTTAGCTGGTAATACAACTACAATATCCACAGCTCAAGCTACTGCTATAGCAAATTCTTTACAGGAACAAGCTAGTGGAATTGATACTAGAGTTGCTTTTTTTGGAGGAGACGGACAAGTTGGAGGTTCTAGCGGTTTAACTTATACGTCAGACACGCTATCTATAGGTAACACTTCATTTGCTGGAACATTACAAATATATGGTAATTATTTAGGACTTCCTGGTGATTACGAATCTCCTAAGATTACATTTTATGTTGATAACCCCAATGACGCTAACGAATCTTATACTCATATATTAGAAGCTAGTGGTGAGGCTACTGGTAATCAAAGAATAATATTGCCTAGCACAGCAGCTACAACGACTGGTCAAGTTTTATCGTCATCAGCTATTGATGGTACTAAAGTAACAACAAGTTGGGTTACACCAACAACTAGCGGTGGTATTGATTTTAGTGGTCTTAATATAAATACTATAAAAGCTAATTTAAGTGATTCTACACAAGCCCAATATGGTAGTGCCATAACTATAAAAGCTGCTGGAGCTATTTCTAATGGGGATATAGTAGCTTATACTTATGATTCTGGAGAAGTAAAAGGTGGAGTAGCTTCTTCACTTCCTTCTCAAAATACAATAGCAGGTGTTGCTATTCAAGACATCGCTGATGGACAAACAGGTAAAGTCTTAATATATGGCTATGCAACTGTTAATTATAACAACATTCTGCCTTCAAGTCCAGCTCAAAACATTGCTTTAACAAGTGGTGTTTCTGGAAATGTAACAACTCTTGCTCCTGGAGTAGTACAACCATTTAGTGATTCAGGAGGAACAGGTCAATACACCTCAAGTGAAACATATACATATACATTTGACTCAGGATCAAACGCTGAAAATGTTAAAATAACTGTAAATTCATTTGATTTTGAAGGAGAAAGCTCTAGTGCTTTCGATAGATTAGGTTTTCAAGAATCTGATAGTGAATCTGGTCCATATGTTAATTGTGCTTTTAGTCCCGGACCTGATATATCAGGATCTAGTAGTTATAATAAAGGTTGGCGAAGAATGGATGCAACTAACTGGCAGTCTGGTGGTGGAACTGCTAATGACATAACAGAAGGTCCATATGCTGATGGTTATGTGTTACCTGCTAATAACGAAAATAATGGATTTAGTTTACCACAATCATTTACTTCTACTAAAAGATATTTAAAATGTTTCTTTTATTCCGATGGATTTCCTAATGGTGATGGTTGGGATATAGATGTAGAAACAACAGCACCGGCGGGTGGCCCTACTAACACGCCACTTGGTGGACTTGCTAGTTTAAATATTAATGATCTTTCAGCAGCAACAAATCAATTAGGCACTGGTAGAACTATAGGGATATCAGTAGGAGGAACACACGCTAATAACTCTGCAGTAGTATTTGTAGAGCCTCCAAGAGTACAATAAATAACAAATAACAATTAAATTAAATAAAATGAATAAAATAAAAAAAGAACAACTAGATATTATAAATAAACAGCAAACCGAATTACATAAAATACTATCTGATATAGGTATGTTAGAAGCTCAAAAGCATGCTGCACTGCATTCTATAAGTAAAATCAACGAAGACATAAACGAGTTCAAAGGTAAACTAGAAGAGGAGTATGGTCAAGTAAATATAGACTTAGTGGACGGAAGCTACAAACCTATTGAAGAAACAAAAGATGTCTAATATACGAAAAATAAGTATTGGATCAGATTATAAAAATGACGCCATGCACTATTCTGTAGGTCAGGAAGTGTATGGTGGTCATATAATAGAAGCTATATTAAACAATGAACAAAGCGGAGAATATTCTATATATATAAAAAAGAATGAAGAAGTTTTACCGTGGAAGAGATTTAATAGTAATATGGCTATTGCAGTTGAGTTTGATTTGAAATACTAATGAAAAGCTTATACAACTTTATTGTTAAACCTTATAAAGAAAGGTACGACAATGTAAGAAAAGTAAATAACAAGCAATTAATAATTAACACTAGTATAGAAAACCACGAGTTTATAAGTAAGAAAGCTGTAGTAGTATCTACACCAGCAGCATTTGAAACTAATATAAAAACAGGTGATATAGTATATATACACCACAACGTTTTTAGAAGGTGGTACGATCAGAAGGGCAAGGAAAGAAATTCTGCAATGTATTTTAAAGATAATCTTTATTTTTGTAGCATAGATCAAATATACATGTACAATGGTGTATGTCACTTAAACTATTGTTTTGTTAAACCTATTAAAAATAAATCATATTTAAGTGCGTCAAATGAGAAAGAACACTTTGGTATACTTAAATACAGTAATAAGTCCTTAGAAGCTGTAGGATTAAAACCTGGAGAGCTTGTGGTATTTACACCTAATTCTGAGTTTGAATTTATTGTAGAAGGCGAAAGACTTTATTGTATGAAATCTAATGATATAGCGTTAACGTATGAATACGAAGGAAACGAAGAAGAAAATAATCCAAGCTGGGCAAAAAGCTATTGAGGAATTAATAAAGGTAGCAAAAGAAAAAATAGTTGACTCAGATGACGATGTAAGTGCTGATAGACTTAAAAATGCTGCCGCTACTAAAAAGTTAGCTATAATGGACGCTTTTGAAATACTTACTAGAATTACAGAAGAAGAAGAAATGCTTATTGGAAAACCTAAAGAAGATAAAAAAGTAGAAAGGGTTTTTAAGTTTGCGGAAGGGCGTAGTAAGTGAGTAGCGAATATTTATTAGCAAAAGAAATTAAAGATGTTGTAAATCCAAAAATATTATCTAAAGAAAATAGATATAAAAGATGGGAGTATGGCTATAATGCAGATTATGATTTTATAGTAATTAGTAAAACTGGACAAATTGGACAGATCATTGAAATTCAAAATCTCAGGATTGCTTTACCAGCAATCGATAAACCGTTTAAACGAAGCGAAAAGCAAGCGGAACAATATTGGGAAAAACAAGAATACCCGAAAGAATTAGCAAGAATAAAAAGCAGGTTTGATTGGGATGAATATCCTAATGACTTCAAAGAAAAATGGTACGATTATATAGATGAAGAATTTAAACATAGGTCAGATGGCTACTGGTTTTATAATAACGGTATGCCTACTTACATCACTGGTACTCATTACATGTATTTGCAGTGGTCAAAAATCGATGTCGGAGCTCCCGATTATAGAGAAGCAAATAGATTCTTCTTCATATTTTGGGAAGCATGCAAGGCAGATAATAGATGTTATGGAATGTGCTATCTTAAAAACAGACGGAGTGGATTTTCTTTTATGTCCTCAGCTGAACTCGTTAACCAAGCCACAATATCTAGTGATGCCAGATTCGGTATCCTTTCTAAGTCTGGAGCAGATGCTAAAAAAATGTTCACAGATAAAGTTGTACCAATATCCGTTAACTATCCGTTTTTCTTCAAACCAATCCAAGATGGTATGGACCGTCCAAAAACCGAGTTGGCGTATAGAGTCCCAGCTTCAAAGCTTACTAGACGTAAACTAGAAACTAACGAGCAGTTAAAAGAATTACAAGGTCTTGACACAACTATAGATTGGAAAAATACAGGAGATAACTCTTACGATGGTGAAAAATTAAAACTACTAGCTCATGATGAAAGTGGTAAATGGGAAAGACCTGACAATATATTAAATAACTGGAGAGTTACAAAAACTACATTAAGACTAGGACGTAGGATCGTAGGTAAGTGTATGATGGGCTCAACCTCAAACGCATTAGATAAAGGTGGAAACAACTTCAAAAAACTATACTACTCTTCAGATGTTACAAAAAGAAATAGAAACGGACAAACAGCTTCTGGACTCTATTCTTTCTTCATACCTATGGAGTGGAATTACGAAGGATTCATGGATACTTTTGGATTACCTGTATTCACTTCAAGCGAAGATAAAAAAATTGGAAGAGATGGTTTACCAATTGAAATCGGCGTAATAGAACATTGGGAAAACGAAGTTGAAGGATTAAAAAACGATAGTGATAGTTTAAACGAATATTACAGACAGTTTCCAAGAACTGAAGCTCATGCTTTTAGAGATGAAACTAAAGATAGTTTATTTAATTTAACTAGAATATACCAGCAGATAGATTTTAACAACGAATTTGACAATGTTAAGTCAACTACTAAAGGAGCTTTTATGTGGGAAAATGGTATAAAAGACAGTAGAGTTATATTTATACCTAGTGATAGTGGTAGGTTTTTAATATCTTGGGTTCCTCCAGTCAATTTACAAAATAACATAATAACAAAAAATGGAATTAAATATCCTGCTAACGATCATATCGGAGCCTTCGGACTTGATAGTTACGATATTTCTGGTACTGTTGACGGTAAAGGTTCTAACGGATCGCTCCATGGATTAACTAAATTCTCAATGGAAGATGCTCCACCAAATCATTTCTTTTGTGAATATATAGCTAGACCTCAAACAGCTGAGATATTTTTTGAAGAAATACTTATGGCGCTAAATTTTTATGGTATGCCAATACTTGCAGAAAATAATAAACCAAGGTTTTTATACTATCTTAAAAGAAGAGGCTATAGAGGGTTTAGTATGAATAGACCTGATAAAGTATGGAATAAGCTATCTACAACAGAAAAAGAAATAGGTGGAATACCTAACTCAAGCGAAGATATAAAGCAAGCACACGCCGCTGCAATTGAAAGTTATATTGAAACATATGTTGGACAACTTCAAGATGGTATTGGAGATATGTATTTTCAAAAAACTTTAGAAGATTGGGCAACTTTTAACATAAACAATAGAACTAAGCATGATGCTACTATAAGCTCTGGCTTAGCTATAATGGCTTGTAATAAGAATAGATACAAACCAGTTGCTGATAGATCTGTGAAAAAAATTAACTTAGGTATAAAGAGATATAATAACAAAGGAAGTTTATCAAAAATAATAAAATAGATGCAAATAAAAACTTACAATGGAAGTTCTTTCCCTGATCAGGTGGTACCTGATGAGGTTAAAGCAAGTGTTGATTATGGCAAGCAAGTCGGTAGAGCTATAGAAGGTGATTGGTTTAGTGGTACTAGATCTACAGTGTCTGGTAGATACAATACCAACTTTAATAATTTTAGAATGCTTAGATTGTATGCCAGAGGTGAACAATCTGTACAAAAATACAAAGATGAACTTGCTATAAACGGAGATTTAAGTTATTTAAACCTAGATTGGAAACCAGTTCCTATAATACCTAAATTCGTAGACATAGTTGTTAATGGTATGGATGGTAAACTTTATGATGTTAAAGCTTATGCTCAAGATCCTGAATCTTTAAAACAAAGAACAGCTTACGCCTCTGCGTTAATGAGGGACATGCAAGCTAAGTCACTTATAGAAAAGATCAAAGGTGTGACTGGTATGGAATTATATAGCACTGCAAATCCTGAGGAGTTACCAGAAAATCAAGAAGAGCTTAATGTTCATATGCAGCTAACATATAAACAGTCAATAGAAATAGCGGAAGAGGAAGCTATAACTAATACTCTAGCTTTTAATAAATATGATTTAACTAGAAGAAGAATCGCTGAAGATTTAGTTATACTAGGTATTGGTGCTGTAAAAACAAACTTTAATTTATCAGAAGGTGTTACCGTTGATTATGTAGATCCAGCTAATTTAGTTTACTCATATACCAACGATCCTAATTTTCAAGATTTATGGTACGTAGGTGAGGTTAAATACATAAGTATTAGTGAAGTTAAAAAAGAATTTCCTCACTTAACAGATTCTGAATTAGAAAGAATACAACAATTTCCAGGTACAGAAAGTTACAATTACGAATACAACGGCAGAAGAGACGGTAATAATATAGCTATATTATATTTTGAATATAAAACATATAGTAACCAAGTATTTAAAATAAAACAAACACCTACAGGACTAGATAAAGCTATTGAAAAGCCAGATACTTTTAATCCACCTAAAAGTGATAACTTTGAAAGAGTTAGTAGATCAATAGAGGTTCTTTACAGCGGTGCTAAAATATTAGGTCAAGACATGATGCTAAAGTGGGAGTTGGCTAAAAATATGACTAGACCAAACTCTAATTTAGTCAAGGTAAATATGAATTATAATATATGTGCACCTAAAATGTATAAGGGCCGTATAGAATCTTTGGTTGGTCGTATGACAGGTTTTGCAGATATGATACAACTAACTCATTTAAAACTTCAACAAGTACTAGCTAGAATAGTGCCTGATGGTGTGTTTCTAGATGTTGATGGTTTGGCTGAGGTTGACTTAGGTAATGGTACTACATATAATCCTCAAGAAGCTTTAAACATGTACTTCCAAACTGGTAGTATAGTTGGTAGATCAATGACACAAGACGGTGGTGCTAACCCTGGTAAAGTTCCTATACAGGAACTACAAACATCATCTGGCGGGCAAAAAATGCAAAGTTTAATACAAACTTATCAGTATTATTTGCAAATGATGAGAGATGTAACTGGCTTAAACGAGGCTAGAGACGGTAGCGTACCTAACAAAGATTCTTTAGTAGGATTACAAAAGTTAGCAGCAGCTAATTCAAATACAGCTACAAAACATATCGTACAAGCTAGCTTATATCTTTCAGCAAAGACATGCGAGAATATATCTCTTAGAATAAACGACGCTTTAGAATATCCGTTGACTAAAGAAGCTTTATCTTCTAGCATAAGCTCTTACAATGTTGGAACATTAGAGGATATGTATAATCTAAACTTATTTGAGTTTGGTATATATTTAGAACTAACACCTGATGAAGAAGAAAAAGCTCAATTAGAGAATAGTATTCAAGTATCTTTACAGACACAAAGTATAAATTTAGAAGATGCTATAGAAATAAGAGAAATTAAAAATCTAAAATTAGCCAACCAAGTTCTTAAAATAAGAAGAAAAAAGAAAGCTGCAGCAGATCAAGCAGCAGCACAGGCAAATATGAAAGCTCAAGCTGACGCAAATGCTCAAGCAGCAGAAAGAGCTTCATTAGCAGAAATGCAGAAACAACAAGCTTTAGCAGAAACAACTTTACAAATAGAACAAGGAAAATCTCAATTTGAAATAAATAGAATGCAACAAAAGGCTCAAATAGATATGGAGCTTATGCAAATTAGATATGAATACGACAAGCAACTTAAACAAATGGATATACAATCTATAGGTAAAAAAGAGATGCTAATAGAAGATAGAAAAGACAAAAGAACTAGACAAGAAGGTACTCAACAAAGTCAAATGATAAACCAAAGACAACGCGAAGGATTGCCAATAGACTTTGAAGGTGCTCAAGAACAAGTAGATTTAAAATTAAATGAAATGAACAAAGAGTAATTATTAACTATTATATTATATTATGTCAGAAGAAATAAAAGAAAACGAGGCCGGTGAGTTGTCTCAAGGTGATTTTAAAATTAAGAAAAAACCAAAAAAACTTACAAATGATATTAAAGTTTCTAAAATTGATTTATCAAAAAATAAAGAAACTACTGAAGAAAAGGTTGAAGAAAAAGTAGAAGAAGTTAAAGATAAAAACGAAGTATCTATAAGTGAAGTTAAGAAAGAAGAAGTTGAAGAAGTCAAAAAACCTATAACAGAAGACAAGCAAATACCTCAAGAAAAAGTTTATGAGCTGCCATCTGATTTTAAGAAGTTGGTAGATTTTATGAACGATACTGGAGGCACATTAAAGGATTACGTTAGGTTGAATACAGATTATTCTGAAATGAACGAAAACGCAATACTAAAAGAATATTATAAGTCAACAAAACCACATTTAGATAATGAGGAGATTGAGTTCATAATGGATGATAATTTTTCATTTGATGAAGATGTTGACGAAGAGCGAGATATAAGAAAAAAGAAACTCGCTTTTAAAGAAGAAATTGTAAAGGCCAAAGATTTTTTGGAACAGACAAAGGCTAAATATTATGAGGAAATCAAGTTGAGGCCCTCTATAAGCCAAGATCAACAAAAAGCTATGGACTTTTTCAATAGATATAACGAAGAGCAAGACGTTAGAAAAAATAAAATGCAAAAATTCGAAGACGAATCTAAAGAATATTTTTCTAAGGATTTCAAAGGTTTTGAGTTTAACTTAGGGGATAAAACTTTTAGGTATGACGTTAAGAATTTAGATAAACTAGCAGAGGATCAAAGTAAACTTCAAGGACTTGTAGGAAAGTTTCTAACAGGCGAAGAAGATATAGATCACAAAGGTTATCATAAAGCACTTTATGCTGCAGATAATGTAGATGATATTGCCAATCATTTTTATGAACAAGGCAAAGCTGACGCAATAAAAAACATGGTGAGTAAATCTAAAAATGTTGAAACAGCCTCTAGGCCTCAAAACAATGAAGAGTTATTTATTAATGGATTTAAAGTTAAAGCAATATCAGGCGTTGATAGTTCTAAGTTAAAAATAAAAAGTAAAAAAAAATAAAACTTAAAACTAATACTAATGGGATTAATTGATATGACTCCAGGTATCGCGCCAGCTCAAAAGAGAATGGCACTAAATACAAACTATTTAGATTTTACCGGAGATGAGGGAGGAAATTTTGCACAGCAATATCTTCCAGAATTATACGAACAAGAAGTTGAGCGTTATGGAAACAGAACGTTAGCAGGCTTCTTAAGAATGGTTGGCGCTGAAATGCCAATGACATCTGATCAAGTTGTTTGGTCTGAACAAAACAGGTTACACGTTGCATACAAGAACAATCAGATTGGAGCAGGAGCTAATAATAACCAACTTAAAGTTACTTTAAATTTAGCAGATGCTGAGTCACCTAACGGTGTTATTAGACCAGGAGCTACGTTGTTATTAACTGATAGTGCTACAGGTTTAACTAGCTGTAAAGTTTTAGTTCAAACTGTTGGAGAGAGTAATCCAGGTTTAAACGATGAGCTTGAATGTACTATTTATGAAGGTGACTATAATGATGTAAGCACTCAAATAAAAGATGGCGGAGCTGATCTATTTGTTTACGGTTCTGAATTTGCTAAAGGTTCAACTGGAATGAACGGTACAATTCAACCACAATTTACTCAGTATTCAAATACACCAATTATCATGAAGGACAACTTCGAGATCAATGGTTCTGATACTGCTCAAATTGGTTGGGTTGAAGTAGCTACAGAAGATGGAACATCTGGATACTTGTGGTATTTAAAGTCTGAGTCTGAAACAAGATTACGTTTTGACGATTACTTAGAAATGTCAATGGTTGAAGGAGTTAAATACTCTGGGCCAGAAGTTGGTTTCCAATATGGAGTTGAAGCAAACGCTACATCTAAAGTTAAAGGTACAGAAGGTTTATTCGCTGCTATCGAATCAAGAGGTAATATTTACTCTGGTTTTTCTGGAGCGCCTCAACCAGGTAACGGAGCTTTAGCTGATTTTGATGAAATACTTAAGCAACTAGATAAGCAAGGTGCTATTGAAGAAAACATGTTATTCTTATCGAGATCAACTGCTCTTGATTTTGATGATATGATTGCTGCTCAAGCTGGTGGTGGATATAACTCTGCTCAAGCTGTTTCTTATGGTTTATTCGATAATGAAGCTGAAATGGCACTTAACTTTGGTTTCTCTGGTTTTAGAAGAGGTTCTTATGACTTCTATAAAACTGACTGGAAATACTTAAACGATGCTACGACTAGAGGTATGGATCACCAAATTGATGGTGTATTAGTACCAGCTGGAACTACAACTGTTTATGACCAAATGTTAGGATCAAATATCAGACGACCATTCTTACATGTAAGATATAGAGCTTCTGAAACTGAAGACAGAAGATACAAATCATGGATCACTGGATCTGTGGGAGGTGCATACACTTCTGATCTTGATGCTATGAGAGTTAATTTCTTATCTGAAAGATGTTTAGTTACACAAGCTGCTAATAACTTCGTGTTATTTAAAGGAGCTTAATTATTTATTAACATTTTAAAATTAGAAATTATGGCAATAATAATAGCAAAAGACAACACGGTTTTCAACTGTGACAATGTAGCTTCAATAACTAGTGATGGTAACAAAGTTGTTGTTCAATATGATCAAAACGGCGGTCCAGCTAGAGAGTTAAGCTTTGAAAAAAGCGCATCTTTAGAGGCTGCTATTATCGCAGCAAAACTAGCTGGTGATAGTGTAAAAGCTGAATTCCTAGCTAAAGAAGGGGAAACTTCAATTTTACCTGCAACTGCTGCCGCAATAGCTGCTGGTAATGGAGCCGGAGGTACAGTTCAAATCATCTCTACAATGGTTTTACAAGCTGTTGGAGAAGTGGCTTAAACTTTAAACAATACAAGATCCCGCTTAGGCGGGGTCTTTTTTAATTATTATATTATATATTATGGAAAAAGAAGAAAAGAAACATAAAAAAAAGTGGGAGTATAAAGATAGAAACTACTATTTAATAGGGAATAAAGCCCCGTTAACTCACACAATACCTAGTAAGCACACTAGAAGATATCCTTTGGTTTGGTTTGACGAAGAAAAAGGTTATGAAAGAGAACTTAGATACGCTACTAATCAAGAAAGTGTATTTGTTGACGAACAGAAAGGTCAAGTTACACTTAAACATGTTGTCTTCGAGGGAGGGCATATGGTAGTTCCTAAAGAAAAAAGAAATTTACAAGAGTTTTTAGAAAAACATCCTCACAAGGGTGTTATATTTGCTGAATACGACGAGCAATTAGTGGCTAGTTCTGATTTAGAAGATATGGAGATGCAGGTCATAGCAATGAACATGTGTCTACAATTAGACGTAGACATGATGGAAGCTATAATGAGAACTGAACTAGGTTCAAGAGTTTCAGACATGACTTCTAAAGAGCTTAAAAGAGATGCACTATTATTCGCTAAGAAAAACCCTGAACTATTCGTAGAGTTAGCTCAAGATGAAAATGTACAGATAAGAAACTTCGGTATAATAGCTGTTGAAGAAGGTTTATTGAAACTAGATTCAGACCAAAGAACTTTTAAATGGGGAAGCAATGGGCGTAAACTATTTACAATTCCATTCGACGAAAACCCATATTCAGCTTTAGCTGCTTGGTTTAAAACTGATGAAGGTTTAGAAGTTTATAAAACATTAGAGAAAAAACTTAAATAACAAGTGATAATAAATAGGTGGCCTAACCGCCACCTTTTTTTTTAAACATAAAAAGATATGGCTATAAATGTAAACACGGTATATACAACGGTATTAAGCATTCTTAATAAAGAACAAAGAGGATATTTAACACCAGATGAATTCAATAAGACAGCTACTCAAGTTCAATTAGAAATTTTTGAAAACTTATTTGCTGATTATAGCCAATTTCTAAGAATGCCTAAACTAGAAGCAGAGTTTGCTTCAAAAGTTGATCACGCATATGAAGAAATACAATTTTTTGAAGAAACACAAGAAGCTGAAAGCGTTGAGTTTCCTAACATATATAAACAACCTGGTTCTTCAGGTGTTTTAACTACGACTATAACAAACACTGGTGTTGATAATATTAACGGATTAGCAAACACTTTTGCAATTACGGGATCTGGGTCAGGTTGTGTAGTTGATGTATTTGCACAAGGAGGTAATATAAATACTATAACTATAACTGAACCTGGTTTAGGTTATAAAGTAGGTGATAGGGTTGGTATTGTTTCAGATCTAAATGAAGCCGAGTTTGAAGTAACATCGTTAACGACTGGCGTGTATAGATTAGGTTCTGTTTACTACGTTGATTACCCTAAAAATACTGAAATATCTATACTAGACAAAAGAGAATACAATCAACAAGTTTTATCTCCTATACTTCAACCTTCAAAAAACTTTCCTATAGCAACTTACCAAAAAGATAAGTTAACAATTTACCCACCATTTTCAACCCCTGATAAAAGCGATGTGTTATTTAATTACATTAGAAAACCTAAAAATGTTATTTGGGCTTATGGCCTTGGTGATCTAGATCAATACATATGGGATCAAGTATATACTGGTGCAAGTGCAATAATACCTAGTTCTGGTTCTCAAGACTTTGAACTTAGTGAAACATTTCAAACTCAAGTGATATTAGAGATATTAAAATACACTGGTTTAATAATTAAAGATCCACAAGTTATACAAGCTGCAGCACAAGAATTACAAGCTAATGAAGTTAATGAAAAACGATAAAAATGGGGTTAATAAAAGAAACTAACGCACAGTACTATTCCGGTCAACAAAGCTTTGTTGCTACAGGTGCTACAGACTATCAATGTACATTTAATACTAATTTAATAGATACTATTTTCGGAGTATCTAATACTAACTTTAGTATAACCATAGATAATGTACCTGTTAATGAACAGGATTATCAATTATTGTATCCTAACATAATTAGGTTTAGTGCTGGAGCTATACCACCTGAAGATTCTTCAATAGTTGTAAAGTTAAATACTCCTTCTACAGAAAATAATTATGGAGGTTACGAATATATATCGTTAGTTGATGTTATAAATAACTTTATGTTTGCTTATGTTGGTACTGATAAGATAATACCAAGAGTAAAAAGATCTGATGTTGTATGGCATGCTAAAAGAGGACTACAAGAGTTTTCTTATGACACTTTAAAATCTATTAAGTCTCAAGAATTAACTATACCTCCTAGCTTGTCAGTGATAATACCTCAAGACTATGTTAACTACGTTAGAGTTTCTTGGATAGACGACGCTGGTGTACAAAGAACTATATATCCTACTAACAACTTAACAATGTCACCTACTGAACTACCTTTACAAGATGGCGAAGGTGTTCCTACTCATGACAACTTAGAAGACAACTTATTAGCTGCTCAATCACTAACTGAACAGACTTGGAAAAATGAAAACGTAAATAACATAACAGGATATTTAGAAGGAGACGATACTTTTGTTTATAGTTATGATTGGTGGAAATTAAATTACGGGCAAAGATATGGTTTAGAACCGCAATATGCTCAAAGAAATGGTTGGTTTTATATTAATAGAAGAGAAGGTAAACTTAGTTTTTCTGGTAACTTAGCTGGTAAACTAATAATTTTAGAATACATATCAGACGGTTTAGCGTACGAAGATGATATGAAAATACCTAAAATGGCAGAGCAAGCGATGTACATGCATATAGCTTATTCTATTTTATCAACTAGAGCTAACGTTCAAGAATATCTTGTACAAAGATTTAAAAGAGATAGATCAGCACAATTAAGAAACGCTAAAATAAGATTACAGAACATAAAATTAAATGAAATAATACAAGTATTTAGAGGTAAATCTAAGTGGATTAAAAATTAACTATGGCTCAAATGAAAAACAATTTCGTCAAGTCTAAAATGAATAAAGACTTAGACGATAGGCTTTTACAACCCGGAGAATATAGAGATGCAAGAAATGTAAATGTAAGCAGATCAGAAGGAGATGACGTAGGTGCTTTAGAAAATGTTTTAGGTAATGAACTTTACACTAATTTTTCAAATCTAGATCCTAACGTAGAAATAATTGGTTACTTAAGAGATGAGGAAACTAACAGTATTTTTGCTTTTGCAACAGATTATACAGATGAATCTTTTAACAACTTAAGTAAACCAGCCCCGTACAATGCTAAGTGTTATATATTTTACAAACCAAGAAAAGGAAATGTAAAAACTTTAGTTCAAGGTAGGTTTTTAAACTTCTCTAAAACTCATAAGGTATTAAACTCAGACTTAATAGAAGATCTATTATTCTGGACAGATGATAGAAACCAACCTAGAAAAATTAATTGGAAAAAAGCAGCTGAAGACTCAAGCTACTATTATGACGAAGATCATATATCAGTTGCTAAATATTATCCATATCAAACGCCTTTACTTAAAAAAGAAACCACTTTATCATCTACCGAATTCGAACTGTGGGACAGTGGATATCCAGGTGAAGACGTAGGTTCAGGTATTCCATCCACTTATTACAAAATAATAGGTGCAAATCCTAATTTAACAGCAGAAAAAATTAAAGTAGGTATGGAGGTTATATGTTACTCTACTAGTTCTGGTGATTATTCATTTCCAAAATTTAGAGCTTTTATAGTAGAAAGAAAACCTACCTCTGCAGGTACACCTAATTTTCCTTACTTTAAAATAAACTTAAATCAATCCCTTCAACCACTTAGTGGTGACAATAACTTAACGCCTTTCGAAGATAATGGTGAATTAACATCTATAACATTTGCCGCGGCTACAAGTCAAAACCAATTTGATCAATATCTAACACCACACCAATATATACGCTCACTCGATTACGCAGGAAATACTATAAGTGTTAATAGTTTTTCAGCTGACGAAGTATTAGTAGGAATGCAGATAACTAGTACTAAGTTAGCAGATCCTCCAACTATAACAGGTGTAGTTGAAACAAGAAGTTCAACTAGTGGTTTTATAACTGGTTATCAACTTACGTTAGATAAATCTTGTCAAGATTCTACCATTAATAATAACTTAACTAACGGAAGTTATTGTTACGTTAGTTGGAATAACCCTAATTATGTAAGCTCTTGGCCAGGCGATAGAGTGTTAATGGAAGATAAATTTATAAGATTTGCTTATAGGTTCAAATTCGATGATGGAGAATACTCATTGATATCTCCATTTACTCAACCAGCTTTTATTCCTAAACAAAACGGCTATATAGTAACTGAAAGTACACCAGGTGTTGGTGGTGGTTTTTCAGATCAAGCTATATCAATAGCTAGTAGTACAACAATAAGCACTTTTGAAAATTCCGTTAACAACGTGGATATAAAAATACCTTTTGAATTTAAATGTAGCGAACTAAAAGATAGATTAAAAATAGAAGAAGTAGATATAATATACCATGAGTCTGAAGGATTAGCTATGTCTATTGTAGAAACAATACCCATAACAGACCCAGGTTTTTCTCAAAACAATACTAATATATTTACGTATGATTATCAATCTAAAAAACCTTTTAGAACTTTACCTGAAAAAGAAACTATAAGAGTTTTTGATAAAGTTCCTGTTAGAGCTAAAACTCAATCAGTTTCTGGTAATAGAGTTATATATGGTAATATATTAGATAAACACTCTCCTCCAGAAAGCTTACCATATAATGTTACTATAAGCGAAAAATATACTCCTGGTAATTACTCTAGAGTAGGAGAGAATTATCCTGATGTACGTAAGCAAAGCTTACTTCCAGCAGTTGCTTACCCATACCACACGGTTAAACAAAACAGAACTTATCAAGTAGGTATAATATTGTCAGATAGATATGGTAGACAAACAGACGTAGTATTATCATCTTTAACCAATTTTGCACAAAGTCAAGGCAATAATGATGAACAATTTGATGCATCTACAGTTTACCATCCTTATCCCACAACAACTAGTAATGGTGAACAATGGGATACTACCAGTGATCTAGTATCATCTGATTGGAGAGGTGATTCTATAAAACTTCTCTGGACAGATATAATACCAGAAACCTTGACTGGGGTAGAGGGATATCCAGGATTATACAAACCCAAAGAATATGTTAAAGAAGTTGAAGAAAATCTAGATGACGGAGGTGCATTTGTTCCTATTGGAGATACTGACGCTGAGAAGTATAACAATGTAGCTTTAGGTGATATAATTACAGCGATTGATTTAGATGAAGAAGAGTCTTTTATAGGTGTTGTTGATGGCGTTATACCATCAGGAGTTAATAATGACTACCCAAACGGCGCTATATTTTTCCAACCTGACGTTGAAATTTCACTTGAAGAACCAGTTGTTTTTCATTCCCCTGGAAATGTATTAGGTTTTTATACTTACAAAGTTGTTGTAAAGCAACAAGCTGAAGATTACTATAATGTTTATTTAGGACAGATAACAAATATTACTACTGAACAAGTTGTTTTACAAAACGGAGGTTCTCAATCACAGGTTCAATATAGAGATTATTATTGCACTAGTTTAATATCTGACAACGTTAATAAAGTACCTGCTGATCTTATTGAGGTTACGCCAGAACAAACACAGTTTGGTACAAGTGACACTTTAGTTTATCCTAGAGTTGGTGCTCATGTAAAACCTGGAGATATAGAAGCTAATTATTCTAATCAATTTAATTATGGATCAACATCAGCATCAATCGTTGCTTGGGGTAAAATGAAAGATTTAGGTTTTCAAAACCCTCAAGATGAGAATGTAGATTATCCTAAGTCTCAAGGGGTTTGGTCTGCATCTAATAACCCTGTTATGATTGCTTTAGGTATGGCAGATAGACAATCTATAGGCATAGCTCCAGACAAGACTAGCTCTAATAGTATATTTGCAGCTTTAGAAGTAAAACCACCAGAAAGTAGACTAGATATATATTGGGAAACTTCAACTACTGGTAATATATTAGAATTAAATAATTTAATAAGTGGAGGTCCTAACGCTACACCTATACCTCCAGATCCAGATCCATTTGAACCGCCTGTTATAGTAAATGGAGTTAGATATAATAGCTGTGATGGTGAAGGTATTGTTTACACTGATACTCCTTTAGATTTTGATGATGTTGAGGATCAAGTTACAGCATTTATATACAACTGTGTAACTTATGATTTAGGTACAGAGTTTTTAATGGAATTACCAGATGGCGCAACAACTATAACTCAAGATCAAGTAACACCTGTTGCTGATTGTACTATAGTTTGTTTAGGTGAATATACTAAATGTTCAGACTCTTGCGATATTAATGCTCCTGATACTGTATATTTTGATTCTAGCGAACCATATGTTGTTTTTGAATTCAGTGAAACAGGTTCTGAAGTTTGTTATAATAGAGAAGGAGATTTTGAAGGTCAAGCTACACCAGACATAACACTTGCTAGAGTTATAAACTCAGCATGTGACGAAACGGAGTGTGAAACATTTATTTATAATCTAACTAAATGTGCTGAAAGCACTAGTGGCCCTAGCTCTTTAAGAATTAGAAAAAGTATAATAGAAGGTCAAGGTTTCTCAACTGGAGATGTAGTAGTTGTTCAGTTCGCAGCTTATAACACATGCTACACTATAGAAGGTGAAGGTTGTGATACAGTTCTAAATGGAGGTTTAGTAGCTATAGAAAACTCGACAGCTACCGGATGTGGAGATGAAAGATGTGTACAAGAACCACCTATTACTTATAGGTACTTCTTTAATAACCCTAGTGGTACAGACGGTTTAAGTTGTGACTTTGCAACACAAGGAGCTGTAATTGTTAGATTTGCAGATACATACTCTCCACTACCAAGCGCTGGACCATGTGTTGTAAGACTTGACTTCTTACATTTAAACCCTACACCTCCAGGTCAATCTTGCTGGATAAGAGACAATGGTAACCCAGGTTTTAATTTAGCACCATGGGGAGAGACAAATGAAGCAGGATGGAACGAAGCAGTTGCAAATAACACGGCTGCAGATGGGTTAGAGGTTTATCCAGCTACTAACGCAAGTGTTAACGAAGTATGTCCTCAATGTCAATCAGATGCGACTGACGATCAAGCACCAGATGAAGGAGATTAATAAAATATAGATTATGAGTTTAGTTATAGAAGTAGATTTTTTTAATTCATATGTTGTTAGAAAAGTAAGATCACAGAGATCTAAGTTTTTCTTTTCACAAAACGGTACGTGGTGGCCTGGGGCTACTAAGCAGGGTGGTTATGGTAGTTACGACCCTCAAGTCACAGATAATTGGTACATAGAGGAAAGTAGAATAAGAGGAGGTTTTAATAATGCCTCTACTAAACAAGGTGTTAGGGCTTACTTAGATGATCCAAATCCTCTTCAGCAGAATAGAAAAGCAACGTTAATATATTCAGGTATATATAATTCTAGAACTGGTATTAATCAAACTAATGTGTTTTCTGTTGGTACAGATATAACTAAATCTATGGATCCTTCTTATGGGAGTATACAAAAAACTTATTCAGAAGATACTAACCTAATCGTGTTTCAAGAGAACAGAATACATAGGGCTTTAATAGATAAAGATACTATATACACTACTGAAAGTGGTACACAAACACAGGCTGGTGCAGCTGTGATAGGTCAATTAACACCTTATAAAGGAGAGTATGGAATAAGTAAAAATCCAGAATCTTTTGCAATATATAACTATAGGAAGTATTTTTCCGACCGTAACAGAAATGCTATAATGAGATTATCTAACGATGGCTTAACAGAGGTAAGCATGTATGGTATGATGGATTGGTTTAGAGATAATCTAGCTAAAATGGATTATGACAGTTCAACTACTCCTTTTAAACCTTCTATATCTTGTACGGTTTCAGAGACGGCAGGTGCAAGTTCTTATATATTAAATGTAGAAGGGGATGACATAGAATTGATAACTCCAGGAATGCAAATAAACTTTGGTAATGGTATTTTTACACCTAATGATTTAACTGTTAGTGTTATAGTTGACGACAATGGTTCTAAAAAATTATTTTTAAATAGATCTGTAGGTAATCAAAGAGATATTGGAGATGTTGTAAAATTTGAAATAAGCAGCAAATCTCAAATAGTTGGTGGGTGGGATATACATAATAAAAATTATGTTGTATCACTTCAAAAAATGCCAGTTGCAAAAGAATTTGATGCTGGTAATATAGGTAGAGCAGATTATACGGTAGTTTTTGATGAGAAAATAAACGGTTGGGTTTCTTTTATGGATTTTATACCTAGCTTCATGTTTAGTGTTTTAAACAAATTTTATACAACCGTTAAGAATCAAGTTTACGAACATTATTACGATGACGTTCCTCAACTAACTTTTAGATCTAGATTCTACAACGTAGACTATGGCTCAGATATAACTTTTGTATTTAATCAAGGACCTTCTATTATGAAAACTTTTAGCACCGTGAGTTATGAAGGAAGTAGTGGTTGGGAAGTTGAAGGTTTTAAATCTGGTATGGAAGGTTTTGATTCTATAGATGGTAGTTGGGTTGAATTTGCTGATGACATCAAAAGAATAAGAAGTTACAATGAGGGTTTATATACAGATCCAGTTACGCAACAACCTACGAGAGCTGGATTTAATAGAAAAGAAAATAAATACGTTGCAAACTTAGTTGCAAAGTCTACAGCTAGACCAGGTGAAGTTAGATTTGGACCTGACTTAACAGGTATAAAAGGTTATTTTGCTACAGTTAAAATAAAAACAGATGAGACAACTGATCCAGGTGGTGTTAAAGAATTATGGTCGGCTGGTACAGAATTTTCTCAAAGCAATGGCTTTCAATAATAATATAATATAATATAATGAAATTAACAACTAGAGAAGTAATAAAAGAAGATTTTAAAAACATAGACAAATGGTGGTATGAATGGCAAGGTTCTGTGGTTCCACATGATATATTGCCTAAAACTGGCTTCATGGCTGAGGTCGATGGAGCTCCTGTTTCAGCTATATTTATGTTTAAAACTAATTCTAACAGCGCCGCTATACAGTGGGTTGTTTCAGATAAAAACTACAGAGAAGAAAATAGAGGAGAGATATTAACAGAACTAATAAAAGCTTGTGAGGATGAATGGAGAAAGGATGGAGGACAATTTTTGTTCTTCTGGGGTAATAACAGTAAGTTTAATAAAAGTTTAGTAGATATGGGTTTCTCTATGGGAGCAACTGATTATACTGAATTAATTAAAAAAATATAACATGGGTAATAAAGCAAAAGGCGCCTACGAAGAACAACAAGCTAATGATCCTAAGCTGAATAACATGAAAAATGCTATTCAAAATATTGGTAGTAGAGCTAAGATAAAAGAGCAACAATTAAACTATTTAGTAAAAAATAGACAAGCAGCTATTAATCCTTATGAAAATATAACCAATGAGTTTGCTAATTTACCCGTAGCTACTAAAGCTTCAGAGTTTGAGGCAGAACAGGCTGACATTGCTTTAGCTAATACTTTAGACACTATGGCTGCTACAGGACAAAGCGCTGGTGGAGCCACAGCTTTAGCACAAGCAGCATTAAGAAGTAAGAAAGGTATATCTGCTAAACTTGAACAACAGGAAGTGTCCAATGCTAGAGCTGCTGCACAAGGTGCTGACAATGTTCAAAAACTAAAAGCAGAAGGTGAGAAATTTAGGTTTAGTATTACAGAGAAAAGACAGGATGCTGATATAAACAGAACAGCTAATCAGTTAGACGCTGCTAGAAACGCGGAGTTACAAGCTCAATCAGCTTATAACCAGATAGAATTAAATAACAGTATATATACTTAATATGAGTTACGCCAAGCCACAAACTACTTACGAACCTTATAGAGACATCTATAAAGAATCAAGACAATTAGAACAAGCAGCAGCAGCAGAACAAAGCCAAAGAAATGCTAACAATTTAGGTACTTTAGTATCGACTGGTATGGGAGTTATAAGCGATGTAGTAAAAAGAAAAGAAGGATTAGAGGCTTTTTCAGCAGAAGCATTGAAAAGATCTAACAAGCTTAATGACAAGGTTGCAAAATTTGGTAGTCCATATGATGACTTTAATAAGAAAAGTGAAGATTTCTTTTTTGGTTTAATAGGTGAGTTTAATGATATACAATCTGCTTTAGACAATGGTACACATAAAAACCCTCAATTAGCTAGACAAGATCTAGCTAGAATAGAAAGATTAGTCGACCAATACAAAGAAGGTATAGGTGACGTTCTAGCAACAGGCCAAATAATAGACGATGCTATGGAGGTTTACAAAAGAGAGGGAGCTGGAGCAGCTGGTACACTTAGTGTAACTGGAGCATTAGCGCCTCAATTAAACATCATAGATAAGATGAGAAGAGGCGGTAGTTTAGCAAATGATATAAGTATAAGCCATGATGGTGGTAGTATAATACTAACTGATACAAAAACAGGTGCTATACTAAACATGGATGAATTCAATAAAGCTATAGTAGATAAAAACAATCCTTATATAACATTAGTTCCAGATCTCAAAGAGCAATTAAAAGATGGCTACGATTTTTTTACAAAAGATAAAGAAGGACAATACCAATCTAAGTATACTACAGTTTCAGATGCTGATCCAAATAACCCAAATGCACAAAGATATATGACTGAGGTTCAAGAACAAGAACTTATAGAGTCACTAAAAGGAACTCCACAAATAGATTATAGAACAGGCAAACCAACAGCATACCTAGATGGTGGTATGTTTAGAGCTATCATAAGTGCAGAAGGAGAAAGCATATGGGAAGACATGATGCCTACTAGCATAACAAAAGATTTAGAATATCCAGATCCACCTCCAGCTTTTGGGTCTCCAGAGTATGAAGAGTTTTACAATACTTTTTATGGACCAATGTTATCTTTCATGTCTGAGCAAACTGTTACTGAAAATACTCAAGACATAAGAAGAGAAAGTGTAGAGAAAAGAATGAATGCTGCCAAAGTTGACGAACCTAAGGTGGATGCAGATGGTAACCCTACAGCTAGAGAATTAAACAAGGAGCTAGGAAGAGATGATTTTGATGCACCTGGCGCATCTAGATTGAGTCAAAGATTTATTACATCTAATAATATAAAAGAAGACGAAGAGCTCATTAAAAATGCTAAGGTTGGACAGGTAGTTACATTGTCAAATGGTAAAAAATATAAAAGAACACTTGCTCAAGATTTGGTGGTTGACCCAGGGATTACAACTGACAAAGAAAACTTACCTACAGGTGGTAAAAAAAGTGCTGCTAAAGGTAATACTAATATAGCACCTGGCCAAGCTGTTAATGTACAACAAACAATACCAGCTAATAATGCTTCAACCACACCTCAAGCTGCAAGTGCTGACAACAATGGATATAGTGCTAATGTAACTGTAGATCCTCAAACAAATGTTGTAACTTTTGATTTTAATGGTAAAGCAGTAGATGCTAGTAAAGCAGCTTCAGGCCACCCAGTTCTTAAGATGAAAAATGATGGTAACGACTATATAAGAAAAATAGGTAACTTTGAAACATTGGCTGGAAACGGAAGTGGTGGTAGCGTTACTGGTTATGGATTTAGTGGTGCTAATCCTAAATTATCAGATAAGTATAAAAACGCTAAAGGTAAAACTAACGAAGAAAAATTTATAAACACAGTTGATTCTTATATAATAGGAGATAACACACCAGGAAAAGATGTTTATGGTAATGATTTGTCTGATGTTGATGGTAAGCCTGATACAAGTATATTGACAGATTTAAACATGGATAGAGCTACTTTCGACGCATTGCCAGATGATGTGAAAAAAGAAATTGTTGATTGGAAAATGAATACCGGTAGAAATGCTGCTGATATAGTTGTTATAGCTTCAGGTGGAAAATGGGATGGAGATAAAGGTGCTAGAGAAACTTTACCAGATGATGCTATTGGTAAAGTAGATTATAAAAAAGTTGATGGTAAAAAATTAATAGCAGCTAGAAGAGCAATGTACAAAGGTACTTTAGACCTTACAAAAGAAAAGCATGGTGAAAAAAGTAGTAAATACAAAACGGCTAAAGCTAATTACGATAACTCACAACAATATAGATAATATAATTCAATATGAACGATAACAGAGAATTAGAATTACCAGAAGATTTTGTTTTAATTGATGAAAACGAAATAGAGGTTCCAACTGACTTTGAAGAAGTTGATGATGAGGAAAAAAAGAAAAAAGCTGCCACAGTAAACTCTGCGAATGTGGTAGCGGTAGAGACCGATCAACCCTCAATAATACCGAGTACAGGGAGTATAATATCGGAAAGTGGAGAATCAGAATCAGTAGAAGAAGTAAGTGAACCAGGAGAAGGTACAGCGCCGTCTACGGGTACTAGAGTAGATTTAAAAGAATTAAGTGATATTCAGATAGCTGATAGAAAAGAAGAATTGCATAGTATAGTAAAGAAGAAAACAAATTTAAAAACTTCTGGTAGAGATAAAAATATAAACTTAGATAAAGAGTTTAAAATAAATACCGGCGATGATAAGTTAGATTTGTTTATAACAGAATACTTAGAAGACAAGAGAAGAAATAACATGCCTGTAACTAGAGAGCAAGTTGTTAACGCTGCATTGTCTAAGTCTTTTGACTTTATGAGTGATATAGGTGCTATAAACCCTGAGTCTGTCACTATAAAGATAGATGAAAATAACAACTATGGTATAGATGAGGATTTAATAAAACAACAAAAGTCAATACAAGAAGAACTAGGGCCTGACTATGAAAATGCAAAACTAGTAGGTATAATACCTAGATTTAGCGGAGACATAGAAAGAACCACTACTGATGTTGATGTTATATCTCAGGACGATGTCACGTCTGGTGGTGAAACGTTTGACGCCTCTGGTAGGTTATTACAAAAACCTGTAGAAGAAAAAGTACTTCAAGAAGATATAGATTTAGTTAAAGGTAAGAAATTATCTAGTGGAACAAAACTCGTGTTTGAGGTAGATGGTAAACTTAAGTATGTAGTAGCTCCTAAAGGTATAGATATAGGAGGTAAAAGTTTGAGTGACATTGAGGTGGACGCAAGCGTAGATATCAAAAAACCATCTGACTATAACTTAGAAATGACTAAAAGAATTAACAGTGTTCCGTATACATCTAAGTTGTATAACCCTAACATGGATGCGCAATACTTCAAGATTAATGATGATGGTACTTTAGAACTTGATGTTAACTTAAGCTTTGACAAAGCAGCTGAAGAGTTTGCAGATGACATATTAAATGGTGAAATAACAATTGAAGATCTTGCAGGTAAAAAAGATAAAAACACAGGAGCTTCAGATCAAAGAACAGGTTTTAATTATGATACTTGGGCTGATTTTGGATTTTACTATAATGAAGAGGATGGTAAAATATACGCTAATGTAGAGCTAGATAAAAATGGTCAGCCAGTTAAAACAAGCGAAGGTGTTATAAAAGATGCTACCACTGGTCAACCTGCTAAGTCTATGCTTGCTACTAATCTAGATGCTGACGAAATAGGTGTATTTACTCCTGAAAACCCACAAGAGTGGCATGATAATAATCAACGTAACAGAAGAAATTACCAATCAATAGATAGATCAAAAAGCAATAAAGATTTAGTAAAATTTCTAATAGAAAACAAACAACAAACTAAAAAATTTAAGAACAACTCTGATATAATAGAAAAAGATGTCAATGCTCAAACGCAAAGAGATTTAGAATTTCAGCAAAAACAACTTGTTATAATTAACCAAGAAGTTAAGATATTAAGAGAAAGCATGGAAGGTCCTGGTAGCAACACCTCTATGTTTAATACCTTTAGAAAAACAAGTGCTGATAATCAAACAAGATTAAACGACCAATTAAACCCGTTAGCAGCTGATCTAACTGCTAAAGCCGCTGAAATAGATAGGCTTTATAAAATGCACGAAAACGGAGAGAAGATAGATACAAAAGCATACAATAAACTTTTTAAACAGTTTGAAGCTGATAGAGCTAAGTATAATAGAATGGTTGAAGTTCTTGATATGCCTATGACAGAAGAATTTGGTTGGTACGATAAAGGAGGTAAAAGACCTTACGAAACTGAAGAAGGTAAAAGAGCTTATGAAGTTATAGTACATAAAGATACAGGTTTAGAAATAGTTATAGGTTATAACGATAATATAAAAGACGTAAATAATAAACTTTACTTTGATAGAAGGTCTGGAAAAGCAATGACAGTTAATGACTATATAAAACAACAAAAAGGTTATGCTGACGAGTTTGCTGTAAACGCTCTTCAAGATATGAAAAAACTAGAGTACTTAGGTTTTTTATATCAAGACGCTAGTTTAAGTATAAATAAAAGATATGCAGCAACGTTTAAGAGAGAAAAGATACTTCACGATATAGCTAAAGAAAAAGCTCTTGACAATGCCACTATTGCGGACTATAGCAAGAGAACATTAAATCAATTTACTGATAATTATTTTAGAGCAATGAGTGGTTTTGTTACAGCTGTTGTTAGAACAATGTCTCAAGGTGGTAATCTAGTTGGTTTATATGACGAGCAAGATATGAAAACATTTGATCAAGGTATAAAGCAAATGCAACAAGACTTTGTAAACGCTTCTTCAGTTTTTGCTGTTGACGAAGACAATGTTTTTAGACAGGCGTTTTCTGAAAGCTTTGCTGGTAAAGCTCATGCTGCAATGGTAGATATGATCTTTGATGTACTAGTTACTAGAGGTTTAGGTAAATCTTTTACTTTTGCTAAAAGTGCTGACAAAGTTAAGAAAGCTAAAGCGTTAATGTCTACAATGATGAGAACACCTACAATGGCTGGTGCTGCATCGTTAGCTTCTATGGGAGGTAAAAATATAATAAAGCAAACAGTTGGGATGATGACAAACCCAATGTTCTTAAAAATAGCAAACGATATGGATAAGCAAATGCAAGATCCTAGATTTGCTAGCATGAGTAGTTCTCAAAAGTATTTATATACTATGGGGACTTCTTTTGTTATGGGTAAGTTAGAACAATTAGGTATTGATTTTGCTACGGAAAAAGTAGGTGGTAAAGTTATTAATCATATATTAGAAAAAGCTTTTGAAGCTGGAGGTAAAGATATTGCTAGAAACGTAGACAATATTATAATAGAGTATATGAAAAACGGGGCTTTGAAAACTGGGAAGTTTATAGGAACCGGTGGTATTAAAATGACAGGTGAAGGTTTAACTGAAGTCTCTCAAGACGTGTTCGATTGGTCCGCTGCTAATATGTTAAATTATTTAAAAGGTTATAATGGAGCTAAAGCAGGTAACGCTGCTACAGGATTTTACAAACCGGATTTCTTTTCCAAGGAAAACATGGATCAACTTTTTGAAACGTTTGCCCTTGGTGCTATAGCTACTGGACCTGTTGCTGTTATAGGTACAACTGTAGAAATGATACAAGACTTTGGTGCTGATAAACTAGCTAAATTAGCGGATAGTCAATGGTCGAGTTTATATATATTTAGAGATAACGAAAATATAAAAACCTATGTAGATCAAATGACTTTAGAAGCTGAGACTGAAATAAGTAAAGCTAAAAATGTAGAAGAAGCTTCAAAAATTAGAGACAAGTATGATGACAAAATAAAAGCAGCTGAGGAATTTCACGACAAGATACAGTCTATAGATCCTAACTTAAGCTCTGCTGATCAGAGATTGGCTTACTCTTTGCTTTCAGAAATGGAAACTCTTGAAAAGTCTTTAACAAACCCTGATGGAACTAAGAAAAACGCAGAGCTAAATAAAGGTAAATACGATAGAATAAAAAAAATAAAAGAAGAATTATCTATACTAGGTGATAAAGCAACTCAAAATGTACAAGAGTCTGTAGATAGAGCTAACGAAACCAATGATGTTAAAACTTCTATAATAGTAACTAGTCCTGACCAAGATACTAACTCTCAAATAACAATTGAAGATGTTTCTCAAAAAGATATAGACAAAGCTATTAACAATGTTAATAACGGAGGAGCTGCTATATTACAGAATTCTAAAGGTGAACAACAGATTATAATATCTAAAGATACTGACGTAGAGACTTTATTAAACCATGAAAAAAGACATGAGTTTTTTAGAGAAGCTTTAGCTAAAAACCCACAAGCTGGTAAAAACATGGTTGATATTATAAGAACTTATCTATCAAACTCACCTGGCAACCAGAAAATAGCTAAAGAAATAGAACAGTTTTACGAACAGTATGAAAATGACCCTGATTATACTCAAGAAGAATTAAACGAAGAGTTCATAATGCTGTTTGCTGATAGACTTACCGATAAGAACTTAGTAAATAGAATAAAAGATGATCGATCTTTAGGGCAGCAGCTTAAGTTTGGTATAAAAGATATATATAGAAGAGCTTTTAACATACCTATAAAAGAACCTAAAAATATAGATGATGTTATAGATTTAATAAAAGAATCTAGATCTGCTTTAGAAACTGGTAAGAAATCTAAGAGGTTACAAAGATTTGCTGATGAAGGTTTTGCGGGAGACGTTGACATAGAGGTTGATCCAAATTCCACAACTAAAGAAGCTAAAGCTGCAAACACAGAGATAAAACAAATTGGTGAACAAATAAATAGTATCGCTGCTAATGCTAATACAGCTGCTGATGTTCAGACGTTGTTATATAACGATCTTTTTGCAGAAGATGCTCCACCTAAGACATCTAACTTAGTAGATAATATTATTAAAGCTCAATTAAGAAAAAATGGTATTGATGTTGATAAAGCTGATGCAACTGTTTACGATCAACCTTTATACGGTCCAGACGGTATAATGCAAGAGATTAAATCTCACTTTATTGAGAAAAGTTTGATGAGGTTTAATCCAGAAAAAAACGACAACGTTGGTGGATTTGTTGTTTCAGAATTAGTTAACTATAGAATAGGTGATATAACAAACAAATATAAACCTAAGCAAGGAACTATATCTATAGATAAACCTACAAGTACTGGTAAAGCTTTTGACGTTGAAGACACTAACGCTGCTTCTGACATAGAAAAAGGAGCTGAAACTAGAAAAGCTAAAGTAACACCAAGATCTAAGTTGAAAAGCAAAGTACCTAGCTTTGTAGATCAATCTTTAGAAGACGCGATCGAAACAGCTGTATTAGAGATAAGAGAAGGAGTAAGACCGAAAGCGGATTCAAAAGAATTTTTACCATTTGTAAAAGATGTTATAGAACAAAAGCTAGCTCCTATTGTTAAAAAGCAATTAGGTACTGGTAAAAACTATATAGACTTTATGAGAATGAAGTTTATACCTAAAATGAGGGAAACCATGACACCTCAGTTTTTTGTTCAGTTAGAATCTATGACTAAGCCAGATCAAAGATTATTTACTAAACCACCTGTAAGATTAACTAAGCAAGCTGATATAGATAAAGCAATGCTAGATGATAAGGTATATGTAGAGAACACTAAGCAAGGGGTTAACCTATATGAGTTTAAAGATTTTAATGATAAACAATTAGTAGATTATCTATTGCCACCATTAAAAATTACAAGTAAAAAAACTGGTAAAGAAGTTAAAAGCGGTTTAAGAGGTAATAGAAAAACAACTATAGCAACTGGTTCTAGTTTTGAACTAGGTAAAGATATGATACCTAGTATATTTAAGGGTGATCCAGAGTTAGCTTTAATATCTAAAAAGATTCAGAGAGATCCTAGATCTATGATGATGAAGAAACCTCCAGTCAATTTCACTAATAATGATATTTTAAAGTTAGGTGAATTATCTAGAGCTTTTTCTAAAAACGATGTAGCAAGAATTCTTGATTTAAGTAAAGAACCTATAAATGAAAAAACAAGAGACAGTATATTTAAAAACGTTTTAAATGCTGCTAAAAAAGGTTTCTTAACACAGCAAGTTATAGAGGCTGGTAAAATGGGTAGTGGTGGTAGACAAACATTCTATGGAGATGCTAACAGCAAGTATAACAACTATGCTATGGCTAAGAAGAAAGGTATAAATAAAGTAAAGAAATATTTTAAAACCACTACTGGAGAATATGTCCAAATGGCAGATGCTGTGATTAAGGGTAATTCAGTTTTAGAAATAAACAAAGATAAATACAAAAAAAATGTAAACTCTAGAATTGATTATGTACCTATAGCAGGTAGATTATTTTGGGGTAATAAAGATCCTAATTATCAAGAGTTAATAAAAGAAGCAAATAAAAACGGGATTAAACCTAGTCTGTCTAAAAGAATAAGTGTTATAGCTAGTGGTATAAATAAGAAATGGTTCGAGTCTAATAAGGATCAAGCTAAAAGAAATATGAATGAGCTTAAAGAAGTTGCGCTTGCTTTAGAAAAAGCTGTAGCTAGTGGAATGGATATTAACGTTGCTAATTCTATAATAACTCAAAGCTATCAATCAACATCTGGTTTAATAAAGATTTCAGCAGGTTTTAAATACAAATCTAGAGTCTTTGCGTATGGACCTGAAGGAAGTAAAGTACAACAAAGAAAAGGTAACAAATACAGAGAAGAACATAATCCACCAGCATCTGTATTAGGTGCTAGTTTATTGTGGGCTATAAAAAATAAAAAAGTTAACGATTTATTTCCTTACATTGAAAAGAATTTTTATCAAACACAACTTTCTAAGTTTGATGATTCCTTGTTAGATTTTGCTAAGCTTGATTCAATGCTACCTGAAGGCACTACTATATTAGACAATCCTATAATTAGATTATCATCAGCTGGTATAAATCTAAATAATATATTAAATGTAGAAACTGGTAAAACTATAATAGAAGAATTTGGTTTAGGTGTAGATAGTAAATTTTATAATATGTCTAATGTTATAGCTATGCAAAATTCTTTAGTAGAACAAGTTGTTAAAAATGGTTTAGATGTTAAAAAAGCTAAAAAATTATTAGACCAATACGTTAAAACTCCTTTAGCTGAAAATCAAAATGCTGCTAACGATTACAACGTACAAGAATTAATAGAGTCAGGTGTAACTAGTGTGACTAAAGAAAGTAAAAAGCAAACGCTAGACATGGATACTGTTCTTAGTAAAGCAGCTAGTATAGACGCTGCTTTAAGAAATGCTAATAAGCTAGATGCTCCTGTTAAAAAGATAAGGGTGTTTGATTTTGATGACACACTAGCTACTAGTAATAATAAAGTGTTTGCAACTAAAGGTAACGACATTAAAGTTTTAGATGCTGAACAATTTGCTAAAGATGGTAAAAGGCTTATTGATGAAGGATATGAAATGGATTTTTCAGACTTTGATAGAGTTACAGAAGGAGGTAAAGGACCTTTGTTTGATATAGCTCAAAAAATAAAAGAGGCAAGAGGTAATGAAGATCTATTTGTGTTAACGGCTAGAAGTCCTAATGCTCAAAACGCTATATATGAATTTTTAAAAGCTGAAGGTTTAGAATTTAAAAGAGAAAACATTGTAGGTTTAGGTAATTCTACAGGAGCAGCGAAAGCTAACTGGATAATAGATAAAGCAGCTGAAGGTTATAATGATTTTTACTTTGCTGATGATGCTTACCAAAATTTTAAAGCTGTTAGAGATGCTTTAAGTGTTATAGATATAAAATCTAAAGTTCAACAAGCTAGAATTAAAGAAAGTAAAAAGTTAAGTGAAGATTTTAATAAACTTTTAGAAGCTTCTACTGGTATAGAATTTTTCAAAGAGTATTCACCTGTTAAAGCTAAAACCGTAGGCGCTAATAAAGGTAAATTCAAGTTCTTTATACCTTACTCTGCTGAAGACTTTATGGGGTTAATATACCCAACTCTAGGTAAAGGTAAACTAGGTGATAGACAAATGGCTTGGTACAAAAAACATTTATTAGATCCATATACTAAAGCTCAAGAAAATTTATCTGCAGCTAGACTTAATTTAATGAATGATTTTAAGACGTTAAAAAAATCTTTAGATGTACCAAGGGATTTGAGAAAAAAGAATGACACTGGAATGACTAATGAACAAGCTGTTAGAGTATTCTTGTATGAAGCCATGGGTCATGATATCCCTGGCTTATCAAAGTCTGATAAAGAAGCATTACTTAAGGTTGTTGCTAATGATCCTAAACTTATAATGTTTGCAGAACAAATATTAACTATAACAAAAGGAGATGGATATACTACGCCTAAGGCTGAGTGGCAAACTGGTACAATAACTACAGATTTAATAGATTTAATTAACACTGAGAAAAGATCTAAGTACTTAGCTGAATGGCAAGAAAACGTTAACGCTATATATTCTAATGAAAACTTAAATAAATTAGAAGCTTTATATGGCACTAACTATAGAGAGGCTTTAGAAGGTATATTAAAAAGAATGAAGTCTGGTAGAAATAGACTTGACACTGGAAACAGATTAAGCAATAGAATACTAGACTATATAAATGGTTCTATAGGAACTATAATGTTCTTTAATACTAGATCAGCTGTACTTCAAACTATATCTTCCATCAACTTTATAAACTGGAACTTTAACAATCCTATAAAAGCTGGAGCTGCTTTTGCTAATCAACCTCAGTATTGGAAGGACTTTGCTAAGCTTATTAATTCTGATTATCTAAAAGATAGGCGTAATGGTTTAAAGCTTAATATACAAGAGAGTGAGATAGCTGATGCTGCTGCTACTAGTAAGAATAAAACTAAAGCAGTTTTAAACTACATACTACAAAAAGGTTATTTACCAACTCAATATGCAGATAGCTTTGCTATTGCTTCAGGTGGTGCTACATTTTATAGGAATAGAATTAAAGACTTGATGAAGAATAAAGGTATGACAGAAGCTGAAGCAGAGGCTCAAGCTCTAATAGAGTGGAGACAAATAGCAGAAGAGTCTCAACAGTCTTCAGATCCTAGTAGAATATCAAGTCAACAATCTAGTGACTTAGGTAGAATTATACTAGCCTTCGCTAACACGCCAATGCAGTATGCTCGTATACAAAAAAGAGCTATACAAGATTTAGCTAATGGTAGAGGAGATGCCAAATCAAACATCAGTAAGATAATATACTACGGTTTTATACAGAACGTTATATTCAATGCTTTACAACAAGCTGTTTTTGCTATAGGTTTTGGTGACGACGATGATGAAAATGAAGAGGCTAATAATAAGAGATATGCTAAGACAATGAATGGTATGTTAGATTCTTTGCTTAGAGGTTTAGGTATAGGTGGTACAGCTCTGTCTGTTGGTAAGAACTTTTTACTAGACATATACGAAAGATCTAATAGAAAAAGACCTGAGTATGTTGATGCTGTTTGGAAGTTAACTCAATTCTCTCCTCCTATTAACTCTAAAATATCTAAACTAAAGCAGGCAGCTTGGCAGTTTGATTCTAAAAAAAGAAGACAAAAAATGTTTGATAGTGGTTTTTCTTTAGAAAATCCAGCATACGAAGCTTTTGCTAAAGTAGTTAGTGCTACTTTTAATATTCCTTTAGATAGGTTGTTTTATAAAATAAAAAATATAGAAGGAGCTTTGAATGAGGATAATGACATGTGGCAGAGAATAGCTATGCTTGCTGGGTGGCCAGAGTGGCAATTGGAAGATAAGAAAAAAGACAATGAAATTGAAGTTACACCTGAGCAAAAAGAAAAAGCTAAAGCGGCTAAAGCAATTGAAGCTTATAAAGCAGCGAAAGGATCTACTGATTATGATACATTGAAGAAACTTACATCAGCTCAACAAATTAAAATGCTAAAAGGTTTAGGTTATGGAGAGTATACTATTAAAAACGCTAAGTCTGAAAAGGCTAAAATAGATTTAATAATACACAAAAATAAAGGTGGGAAAATTGTAGTTGATAAAAAAGCTGTAAGAACCGCTAAGTATAAAGCTTTAAACAAGTCTGAACAAATTAAAAAATTAGATAGTTTAGGTTTAAATAAAGCAGAAATTGCTAAGCTTAAATATGAGAAAGATAGAGTTGCTAAATTATTAGAGCTCATGAAATAAGGAACAAAAAAACTGGGCACCATACCCAAAGTTCCTGTAACCAAAAAGGGAGGCCGTAAGACCTCCCTTTTATTATTTAACAGCCTTGACAAAGACCTTCGCATAATTCGCACATAGTTTAAGTTTTAAGTGTTAAGTAATTTCACAAGCCCCGCCAGCGCAAGCAAGCTCACCACTAAGATCAGTGTTATCTTCGGATTCGAGTACATTTTCTAAATTTATATCTTTTAAATGTTGCAACTTATTTATATAAGTTCCTTCGTCAATGTCCTCGAAAGGAGCTTGAGTATATGTTCCACCATCAAAAGGTAATACAGATAAACCATTATAGTGTTTTCTATTATCCCACATCCACTCACCTGCATCTTCCCACTCTTCAGCTTTTAAACTAACAGTAGCAGAAACATTATGAGTGTTAGATCCTTTCCTATGACCAGGTGTAACCCACTCTGTAGCTACTTGTTTTATTCTTTCAAGTAATTGAAATGGTGATTCAGTTCTAAGTATAGAACCTTCAGGTGCTTTCTGTGGTATACTAATCACAGCTGTATCATGAGGTCTAAAGTATTCATCCTCAATTAAAGCAGGGTGATTTTCTACTAGATACTTATATATACTTTCGTTTTTACCAACTCTGATTCTGCGTACATAATAATCATTATGCCATGCATGAATACCAGATGATGTTCCTAACGCCAGAGATGTTGTCCCTGCAGGCTTCACGGTTGTGCATCGTGCAGCTGGATTAATTCCAATCACTTTCGCGAGCCTTGCGTTTTCTCGTTTTACTAATTGAGCGGCTTTCTTCATGTCGTATCCTAACACGGTGCCAGATCCTATCCCCGTCATCGACACTCCTATTAAGGCGTCTTTTTCTGTTGTTTCTTTCCATACGTCTCTTAAATAGTGAAAGTCCGTATATCCTGCTTGTAATGTACCTATAAAGGCAGCAGCTTTCACTCTGTTGTTTAAATCTTCTTGTGATTCAATATCACTAGCGTTTACTTCACATAAGTTACAAAACTGATATGGTCGTAAAGCTATCTCGCAACAAGGGTTTGTGCCCCAGTCTTTATCATTATTAAAGTATATTCCAGGTTCTCCTGCACCTGATAGTTCTACACGTTTCCATAGATCCATAAAAAACTCTTTAGTTATTTTATGTCTCATTAACACGGCAGAATTATTTGCCCTTCCTCTTTGTGGGTTTGTTTCCCACCAGTTTCCAGACTTGCAGGAGATCATCTCCTCGTCGTCCGCTGAGAACAGACTTATTAAAGCTGCTCGACGTATCCCACCAGCTAAGACGGCGTCTGCTATATGGCAAACTATATCGTGTACTTCTAAAGTGGAGAGCATATCTCCATCTTCCTTTGAGTCTAAAACTCCTGTTATTTTTACTATACATTCTTTAAGTGGTTGAGGTCCAGGTGCTTTACCACCAGACGTTACTAACATTGCACCTTTAGGGCGTATATCAGAGTAGTCAAACTCTACACGTGAACTTCTTTTATCACCAAGATATGATTTCATTAGTACTTTAATAGCATCTGCCCAACCTTCTATAGAATCTCCTATTAAAAACCTTCTAGTTCTTTTTGTATAAGGTTTATTAACTGGCTCTAACTTTTTTACATGGTGATCTTGTACAGAATAACCTACACCAGTACCACCAAGTAATAAGAACATTACCTCATTAAACGATTCAATATGATCGATAGGTAGATAAGCGCAATTATATACACGATTAGGCGAAATTTCAATAGGCTTACCACCGAATTGAAGTGAACGCATAGACGGTAAAATTTTCTTTTCATAAACTAATTTATATGTTTTTTTTATCTCTTCAGTTAAATCAGGGTATTTTTTAATATGCATGTTCATGTTACGCGTCACTAATTCATCCCATGTTTCCCTACGGTTTAACTCTGGAATGTATTTAGCATATTTCATATATACTGTTATATCACTTAATATCTTATTTGATAATTCCATTTTCTTTTCTTTCGTTAACTAATTCTAAATTTAATAGGGAGTGTAAACCTTGCGTTTACGTTTCTACCTCTTTGTTTTCCAGGTTTCCATTTAGGCATGTTGTTTATAACTCTTAAAGCTTCGTTGTCTAAAAGTTTATGAACGCCTTTTACAATTTTAACATCTTTAATCGTACCATCTTTCCAAACAACAAACTGGACAAATACTTTTCCTTGAATACTAAAATCTTTAGCTTGTTCAGGATAATATATATTGTCACCTAGGTATTCATATAATTTATCAATACCTCCCATAAACTCTGGAGTTTCTTCAACTACATCAAATATAGTTTCAACTATAGGTTGTGTTTCTTCTACTTCTATAACTATATCTATATCAATCTCGTTGCTAACTATTAGAACTGGTTTTTCTATTATTTCTTTATCTTCAACTACCTCAACAACCTCTGGTAATACGGGAGGTGGAGGTGGAGGTGGTGGTGGAGTTATTGGTTTATTTATTTCTACAATAACCTCATCGTTTAACTTAGTCAAAGAAGAACTTATATATTGATTATCTGCTGCTATTGTTTTGTATTCTAAAAAACAAACAGATAAAGCCAATGTTAAAGTCATTCCTATTAATGTATGTGTTATTCTATTTTGCTCCATATTTATTACTGTAATCTATTAAATCTTTATACTTTAAATATCCTTTACTTTCTATACTCCAGTTAATAAATTGTTGGAGTTTTCTTTCAGCATACTTTCGTCTAGCTAGATCTTTCTTTTCCCAAGTATTAAGCTCACGGTTTCGTCGCATTCTTTTTGATTTTGTGGTTTATATAAAGTAACGCTACTAAGTCGTTCGCTGACATATTTCTTAAATAGTTTCCAACGTATAGGAAAAGATTCGTTTGCCCTTCCTTTACACTCAATGATAAATCCCCTTCCTGTAAAATCAGGTGTGTAAGAGATCTTAAGTATTTTCTTGCCTCCGCGATTTTTGTACTCGCCCTTTCCATTTCCTTGTCGCTCATAACTATTATTATTAAAGTCAAATGAAGGGGTAAGTTCATACTTTACCCCTTCGTACTCTGCCTGTATACCTGCTTCTTTCAAAGCTTTATACATATATGCTTCAAGTCCTGACTTAAATTCTATACCATCTACAACTTTCTTTTTAGCTCTAACTGGACCTTGCTTTTTACGACGCAATATCCGAGACATAGTAAGGTAATCCGTTAATACTATCGCCATAGACTTGGTCTTTAGCTTCAGCCAACTCATCTTTAGCTGCCTGAATATATAATATTGCATCCATTAGTTCTTCTTGAACATCGTTTAAATAACCTGCTAGATCTTTAACTCCAGTCTTACGTTCTTTATCTAACGTTTGACCATACTTTTTAAATCCTACATCTGATCTGCCTACGAATTTATCTACTACTGTTTCGACTACTGGGTCTCTGAATTTAATTGTTTTTTCTGTCATCTGTTTTTGTCCATATATATATTAATAAAAAGCCTACAATTTGTATAGCTATTATACTTATCATCATTTGTTGGTAATCACTCATCTTTTACAAATGTACCATTAACCATTTTGCCTTTTCTGTTTGATATAACTTTATATGCTGAATCAATACAGTGTTCGATAGATACTCCTCTTAAATGAGCTAGGTTTGTTAACACTACAACCATATCACCTACAGCATCTACAAATTCAGCTTCATCATCTTTTAGTATAGCTCTACCAAGCTCACCTGCTTCTTCCATTAACTTGCAAAATTGAGTTTTAGTATCACCTTTGCTATATAAGCCTCTTGATCCAGCCCAATCTCTTATTAATTGAAACCTATCAGACTCAACCCAAGCGTGACCGTTTTGTTTAGCTGGTCTATCTTTTAGTTGATCATAAAATAATTGAGCTTCATTTTTAGCTTCATTTAAGAACGCTTCGTAAAAAGATTTATTATATATATAAGATCTATTCTTATTAAACATAGACGTAGATGCATGTTTCATTATCCACTCTACAGTTTCTTTAGTTACTTCAAACTTACCATGGATTGTTTCCCATGTTAGTCCTATTGAGTCCATTAATCTACCTTTTAATTTGTTTAAAGGTACAGGAAATGTTGAGGTTTGTTCGGTTGCGTTAATTTTCATTTTAAATAATTGTTTATAAGGTTTAAGATCTACTTTATAGCCATAAGACTTTTGAAGTTCTAACTCGCGGCTCGATATATAATCGATGTCATTGCTTTGATCTAGAACTTCGTATTCGTCTGGGCTATACCCTTGTTGTTCGGTAACCCTGTTATTAAGATTACGTGTTACCCCTATCTTTTTACCCGGGATGTGGTATAAATAATACGTTATTTCTTTATCCATATTCATCTGCTCTTGATTGTGCTGGACCTTGGGGTTTGTTACTCAAGAACTTACCAAAATCTCGTTCATATAAATGTAAATTATGTGCAAAGTGGAAATAAGATCCTAATTCATAATCTGTTTCCTCTGCAACTTCAATTTGTAATTGTGAAAAACAATATTGATCATTACAGAAACCAAACCAGAGATCATTAGATCGCATCGTAACACACATATTCAGTTTATTATCAACAACTGTAAATTGTATTGCATATGTACATGGAGTATCACTGTGGTATCTAACCATTTCTTTACCGTCATATATAGATATTGCAGCTTGCCTAGTATTAGGATTACGTCTTAGCATTTCTATAACTTTATCTAATTGTTGGTATCTTTCCCATTGATAACCATAGTTAGAATTAACCTGACCTAATTTATTAGCCATTCGTTTCCATATAGCAGGTACTTTACCGTACAGTTCACCTAACTTTTTAATGTTTTGATCACCTGATAAGTACCATTGCCATTCAGCCTCTGCGTAATCGTGATTCCATTTACGCCAACTTGGTCTTATGTGGTTTTCATTAGGTTTATCCATTTCAAAACCTATATTAAACAAAGCTTTTGTTCCAGCAAAGTCTGTACCATAATGCTCTATACATTGGTACCAGTACTGAAAAGCTTCATCTGCGTTTCTAAATTTATTTGCGAATGTTTTTATCATAATAAAATTTATATAGTTCCATAACTTTAGGCCATAATTCTGTTGGACCATAAGTTACTGGACTTAATTGTTTTCTTCCGTTTACATTTACCTCTATCCAACAGGTTTTATTTTTAAAACCTTTACCGCAAGGCACGGAGTATATTTTAATTCCATGTTTAATGCACCATGAATATGCTTCTTTTGTTTCTTTATCCCATAGAGGTGGTTTCCAATCAACACCGCTTATTCCCATGGCATTTTTTCTTCTAATTCAGGTTGTACGTGAGGTACAAAGCATCCTGATCTTGGCTCCCAAGTAAAGAATGCTTCTGCTCCGTTTTCACCGAGGTTTTGAAATTTACATTTAAGTATTTTAACTTTCGTCGTTTTAGCTTCATAGTCTCTATGTACGAGCAGACCATGATATGATGCGTCGTACCATTCTCCACCACCTTTAATGTTGTACATTGTTGGCTCTTCAATTTTACCATCTTGTGTTTTATACATTTTAGTAGGGTGAGCTACTATAAATACTAGCACATCGTATTTCTTAGCAAAGGTTTCAATCTTAGTTAGATATTCCATCGTATATCTATTAACGTCTTCTGTTTTACAATCAACGTCTCTAACTTTATTAAATGGATCAATAACAAGACATTTAATACCTTTACGTTTAACAAGCTCAGCTCCTTTACGTAATACTGATTCTAAAGTATAACGTTCCATATCAATAAAGAAAAAGTTATCATTAACATGGTCTGCTACTTGATTCCATTTATCTCCACCAATATGGCCTTTTTCAGGCATATCACCCCATACCTTACGCATAAGTTTATGAGCGTGTAAATATGTAGGAGCATTTTCTGGGCTAGCAAAAGCTGTTTTCCATCCATACTCTTTATTATAACCTACACACATTTGATCTACAAAATCTGATTTACCAGAGCTAGGTATCCCTGTAACTGTGATAAACTGTTTAGTATATGTACTAAAAATATTATCAAAGTTATCAAGGCCAATAGTATGGCCGCGCTTAAAACCGTTTCTAACAAAGTCTGTAATTTCATCTTCTATATCTCTAAATGTAGTAACGTTTTCTAACGGTACAGGTTTTGCGTTTGTTATACGTGACAATAGCTCCTTACTAGAGTACTTAACTAAGTACTCATTAGCGTCTTTGCAATCATCAAATGTAGCTAAGAAACAAGTCTCAGCTCCAAGTCTTCGTATCAATTCAGTCTGTAGGGCTTGTCCAGGCGCATCTGAATCAACCGCAATAATTATCTTAGACATATCATCGAAATAATCGATACAGTTATCTAGATAGTCTAGATTGTTAGAATTTAATGTAGCTCCGTTTGGAACTGATATAGCGTTTGGTATACCAGCTTCGTGTAAAGCTAATACATCCATCTCACCTTCAACAATAATACAAGTATCGTGACCTACAATATTATCTATATTATAAAATACTTTTTCAGCTCCTTTATAAAGCTTAAAGTTTTTTCTACCATCTCTGTATTTAACATTAGTAAGTTGTCCACCTACATAATAATTAAACTGTATAGTATTCTCGGCTTTGCCGGTCTGAGGCATATATTCTTTACCAACACTAACTTTTAATTCATCTAGTGTGTCTTTAGATATTCCTCTAGTCTTAAACCATTCTAACGTTTTATCAACTACAAGATCAACCTTTTTAATTTCAGGCATGACATAATCACGTTCAGCTTTACCTTTACGTTTGTATGTGTGTAGTTGAAAACTGCTATCACAGTTATGGCAAGTACCGAGACCACGCTCCCAATCATAGCTAGCACACTTTGCTTTTCTATTCTCAG